>Ga0307380_10007724_pt1 | contig 13916 bp, 7 predicted proteins | sample UN3MG_FD_202239 | JGI IMG/M metagenome (GOLD analysis project Ga0307380, IMG submission 202239) | Soil microbial communities from Risofladan, Vaasa, Finland - UN-3 | ecosystem: Environmental > Terrestrial > Soil > Coastal area > Acid sulfate soil | place: Finland: Risofladan, Vaasa | collected... | reverse complement strand
CTGGTTGGTCATGGTCAGGTATGAGGATAACTTCTTTATTTTTTAGATACTTATTATAAGAAGCTTTCCATTTCCCTGCTCCCATTGGACTGGTTGTAGCAGTAAATCCCATTCTTCTCAGGTTTTCCACATCTTTTTCTCCTTCAACAATCATAATCGGTTCAATGGACTGGATTATTTCGGGTAAATGGTACAATACCGGTTTGATATCCTTTAAGTTCCAGATCCACTCATTATTCCCGTCAGGCCTTCTTTGGCTGAATCCTTTAGGATTGAAGCGGACTACCTGGTACAGTAAATTACCCAGTTCATCCTTATAATTATAAGTAGCGGCAATATTTCTATGATAACTATATTTTAATTTCAGGTATTTTGGATTATAAAGAAAACCGTTTTTACGACAGGTAAAGCAGTGATATTTTTCTTTTTCTTCGTCAATATATAAATTAGGCCGATTTTTATCCGGATGAAAAGGACACAGAGCTATCCAGTTTTTACCTTCTTTTTTATTAGCCTCAACAGATACTATTCTTCTCGCTTGATTATCCCATAAATGAAAAATTCTACTTTTAATTGATTATACCTACCCTCCTGATATGTTATTTATTGCCGTAACTGATATATTTTAAAATGGAATTATTTCTCCATTCCTTTTGTATTTCCATCGTTGTAAATTAAGAAGTTAAATAAAGCAGTCATGTTTTCAGCAATTTCCCTGGCATCATTTAAAGATAGAGGGGTAGGGCTATAAGGTTGCCATGTTTCAATAGTTTTATCTAAAAATTCTTTGGAATATTTGGAAGATTGATTTTTCGCCATATTTATACCTCTATAAATAATTAGCGAAATTTCACGCAAGAATAAAATAATAAAATAAAACCGTTTTAAATAAAGGGTTCATAGTGGGAAAATATTTTTTTTATGGTAGTGTGACGTCACAGAAGGATTTTGTTGTTGAATGGGTCGGGGAGTAAAAAGAATTTCGTTTTATAGGCTCCAATTTTTATATAGTCATAAAAGGGAGGGTCATTCAGGTTAAAATATTCTTTTAAGCTGTTTGAAAGCCTTTGAATCTGTTTTCTTATTTTTGGAGTGGAAAGGGGGTGGGAGTCAACTTTTTTTCTATAAGTGGCTATAGTCCAGGATAGATCTCCTCTATATCGTGCAAGATCATAAAATAATTCCCATTGCTTATTGGGCTTCCCATTCTTTTGGTTCTCAAAACCCATTTTCCGAAAATTGACGACTTGGTTAAATTTGTTGGGTGCCTGAATTTTAACTTTATCATAATCCAGGAATTGTATAGTGATATGTTCCCATTTTGTATCAGGGGGAAGTTTTAAGGGAGTTATTCCTTTTTGGGATGGAGTGAGCAATTGGTTTAAAAAGGGTATACCTATTTCAAAGCTTTCTCCTTCTTCAAGGCTTTTAATCAGACTATCGATAAAGGGGTAATATTTTTGTTTTAATAAATATTCTACCTTCAAACACTCTTTTTTAATCAAGTCTAAAGTACCGGATATAAATGGTTTATTATCTATTATTTCTTTTTTGATTTTACTAAGTTCATGATTTAATCTGCTTTTCATTTTATTAAAGCGTTTATTCTCATAACCATCTTCTGTAAATTGGGCTAATTGATAATACGAGCTGAATTTTCTTTGATAATTGAATTTCGATCCTTTTAAAATTGAATTCATGGTATTTTTTTCAAGGGTCATTTTCTCAAATTTACCTTCTTCATATAAAAAGATAATATTTTCTAATAACCCATTTAAGCCTCCATTTAATGTATGGTTAAATAATGTAATTTCACCATATTTTTTTTCAATGGATGCTATCATTTGAAGATCTTTTTGTGAGAAACTGCTATAAAGTATTTTTACGCAATTTTTAAACCAAACATCTTTATCGGTTGTTTTCAAAAAAAGATATTGATTAATTTCATTTAAAATCGTTTTTTTTAAGCATAAAAATTTATACCTCCTATCTTCAATAAAACCAAGTTCTCTATAAAATAGCATTTTCGATAATGACACCGTTTTATATTTGTGTTTTTTAAATTGATTGGTTTTATCTAAAAAATAATTTTTTAAGAAATAATAGGGATCACTGCTTGAATTTTTTAATTTATTAAACCTTTTAACGCAAATCGGTATTTCTATGGGATAGTTCGGGGCTAATTGATAAAAAAGCCAGGCACTGTCAGTAAAATTATACTCAGGCCAGCCCGTTTCGATTAAAGATTCACTATTATCTTCAATAAACAAAGCAAATTTTTTATACAAGCAAGATAATTCCTTTATGGTAAAATATGGGATAATCCCGTTGTCTTGTTGGTGAATCAGATGTTCATGTGCAGAAATATTATTAACATCGGCTAAATATTTTTCTTCAAAAAGAGCTAATGCGGCCAAAGGCGAGAGATATTTTAGTGATTCTTCAAAATTGGGAGAGAAAAATATATTTGAATCGGCTCCAAAAGTATCGTTGGCAGAGAAAGTATAATTATTAGCTAAATATCTTTTTCTTTTTATAGTGATGAAGGTTTTTTTTAAGATAAAGCCAATTCGATTGACAAAATTTGCCTTATCGGTTTTTTCATTTAATGCCAGGTCTGGATGATTGGAATAATATTTTTCGTAGATATTATTAGCCTTCTCTGTAATTAATTCTTCAATTTTTTTTTCATATTTACCTCCTAAATTAAGTTTATAAATATTATAAGTCATTAAAATTGAAATTCAAAAGAAATAAGTTCATTGCTTATTTATTATCTCAATACTAACCTAATCCCCGAGATCTCCTGATTTATCAGGACATTTTTCGCGATATACCGTGATTTATCGCAACCTGCTTTTTGCCATTTTCTGTTATTTCTAACAACCGATACCCGATTTTTACCGATTTATCGCTAAATCCCAAGAACTATATTCTGGAAGTTTCAAATATATTTTAAAAAAAGAAGGATTTTATAAACATTTTGTCGAATTATAAAAATGATATAGAAAAATTAAAAAAGATTTAATTTTTTTGCTCTCTAGTGGCGGATTAATAAGGTATCTATAGTTATAAATTATTGAAGTGTGACAAAAAACTGTCCCTCGACTCATATATAGACTAAACTCACGTACAGTTTAAATTTAAAAAAATTCTCAAACTTTTCCATAAATATAATCGAGGTAAGTTAAATAATGAATACAGATCTAACTTTTATTACTAATGAAAAAGGAAAATATTTAAAAGACAGATTTAAAGTCTTAATCAAAGGTTCTAAATTATTTGACTGCCTGGTTGGTTATTTTTATACCAGTGGGTTTTATGCTATTTATAATTCATTGGAAAGTACAGAAAAAATCCGCATTCTCATCGGGATCAGTACTGATCGAAAAACTTACGAATTATTATCAAATTGTAATGAAGATCAACAACAATCTTTACCGTTCTCTCATGCTGAGACGAAACAAGTGATTGAAGGATATATTGAGAAAGAATTAGAAGAGTCAGAGGATAATAATAAGGTAGAGCGGGGAGTAACTAAATTCATAGAATGGGTTCGTAGTAAAAAACTGGAAATAAAAGCCTATCCTGCCCGGAATATCCACGCCAAGGTATATATTATGACTTTTACAGAAGGTGATCGAGACACCGGAAGGGTCATTACTGGTTCCAGCAACTTAACCCAAGCTGGACTTGTTGATAATCTTGAATTTAATGTTGAACTAAAAAACAGTGCGGACTATTCTTTTGCCAAGGAAAAATTTGAAGATCTCTGGAAAGATGCAGTTGATATCAGTGAAAAATATATCCAGACTATTGAAAATAAAACTTGGCTTAATCAAAATATTACTCCTTATCAGCTCTATCTAAAGCAATTATATGAATACTTTAAGGATGAGTTAAGTCAATCAGAAGAATTGTTTACGAAATACTTTCCATCAGATTTTAAAAAGCTGGAATATCAGGAACAGGCCGTTTTAAACGCTAAGAAGATACTGCTCGAATACGGTGGTGTCTTCATTTCGGATGTCGTAGGGTTAGGTAAGACCTATATCTCTGCTATGCTGGCAGGCCAGCTGGACGGCAGAACCCTGGTCATCGCTCCGCCGGTACTGCTGGAAAAAGCTAATCCCGGCTCCTGGACCAATGTGTTTTTTGATTTCCATGTGCCTCAAACCGAGTTTGAATCCATAGGGAAATTAGATCACCTGCTTGCCAGAGGAACTGAAAAATACACCAACATCATCATTGATGAAGCGCACCGCTTTCGAACCGAAACAACTGCTACTTATGAGAAATTGGCGGAAATCTGTCGCGGGAAGAGAGTAATTCTGGTAACAGCTACCCCTTATAATAATACCCCAAAAGATATTCTCAGTCTATTGAAACTGTTCCAAAAAGCCAGAAAAAGCACTATTCCCAATCTACCCAATCTGGAAAGCTTTTTTAGCCGTCTTGAACAGAGACTAAAAAAACTAGACCGGAAGAAAGATTACCCTGAATATATCCGTATTGTAAAAGAAAACGCGGGGGAAATAAGAGAAAAAGTTCTGAAATATTTAATGGTGCGCCGCACTCGGAATGAAATAGAAAAATATTTTTCCAAAGACATCACCGAGCAAGGACTAAAATTTCCGGATGTGGAAAAACCAACCCCACTCTTTTATGAACTTAATGAAAAAGAAGACGAAATCTTCAGCAAAACTATCGGTCTAATTGCGAAAGAGTTCAAATATGCCCGTTACATGCCCTTACTTTACTATCAAGGTAAGCTGGAGGTGAATCAACTTGAGCAGCAAGCCCAGCGAAATATGGGCCGGTTTATGAAAATCCTGCTGGTTAAACGCCTGGAAAGCAGTTTCTTTGCCTTTAGAAATTCAATCGACCGATTTCTGCATTCCTACGCGATGTTTATCAAGGAGTTTGATAATGGCAATGTATATGTGAGCAAAAAGCATACCAATAAAATATTTGAACTGCTGGAAAATGATGACGATGCCGCCGTTCAATATCTAATTGATGAAGGTAAAGCCGAACAATTTGCCAGCAGTGATTTTAGCTCAGAATACAGGGATGACCTGCAGCATGACTATGATGCTTTATTGGAAATTAAAAAACTGTGGATGCACCTTGACCGTGATCCCAAGCTGTTAAAATTCCTCTCTGAATTATCCTCAGATTCGGGCTTACAAAAAAATCATTTAGTCATTTTTACGGAATCAAAGGAAACCGCCGATTATCTTTTCAAAAACTTAAATAAAAAATATCCGGATAAAGTTTTATGTTATACCGGTGGTTCGGGTGAGGCTACCCGCAATAGAGTCATCGAGAACTTTGACGCTCGAGCTCGGGATCAGAAAAATGATTATCGCATCCTGGTTTCAACCGAAGTCCTCTCTGAAGGAGTAAACTTGCACCGCTCCAATACGGTGATCAACTACGATATCCCCTGGAACCCGACCCGTATGATGCAGCGGGTAGGGCGTATTAATCGAGTGGATACAACTTTTAAAAAAATTTACACCTTCAATTTTTTTCCCACTGTCCAATCCAATGATCAGATTAAGCTAAAAGAGGCGGCAGAAGCTAAAATTAATGCCTTTTTAACCCTGCTTGGCGGTGATGCCGAGCTATTGACTGAGGGTGAACCTATCGGCTCCCACGAGCTTTTTAACCGATTAATTTCTAAACAGACCCTGGAAGGCGAAGATGACACCGGGGATAGTGAATTAAAATATCTCCATACTATCAAAGAGATTCGCGATAAAGATCCCGACCTTTTTGAAAAAATTAAAAGACTGCCTAAAAAAGCGCGCACCTCAAAACATCATGCCAAACAGACTAATTCTCTGATTACCTACTTCCGGAAGGGGAAACTCCAGAAATTTTTCTTAGCTACTATTAACTCGGAAGTCAAAGAACTTGATTTTATTTCTGCAGCCCAATTGCTTGAAAGCAATCCCGATGAACCAAAGAAAAAACTTCCCGAACAGTTTTATGGCCTGCTGGACAAAAATAAAGAAGCCTTTATTTTAGCTACGACTGAAGAAATGCCTATTCAAAGACAGAGGGGTGGCCGCGACAACGCGGCAAATATTCTTAAAATCATAAAAGCAACCCTGAAAAACACCCAAAAACTGACCGAAGACCAGGAGCTGTACCTGAAAAGAGTTTTGACCCAGCTGGAAGAAGGTGGCCTGCCCAAACAGACAGCAAAACAAACCCTGAAAGCATTAGATGATCTCAAGAATGAAATTATCAATCCCTTTAAAGTGCTGGCTGTTCTTCAAACTCATATTCCGGCAAAACTGCTGGAAGGACATTATGCCGAACAGAACCCGGCGATATTCGGAAAACGGGAAGTTATTTTATCATTATATTTAACAGAGGAGGAATAATGGATAAACAACAAGCACGAGACTTGATTAAAAAAACCTTTGAACAGTCTTTTGATAAAATGCGTTTCACGACTTTTGTCCAAGAACTTTTAAACCATATTGAACACGCACCCTTTAATTATTATGGGAGCTACATCCCTGAAGCTTATCGTCAATATATTAGCTCGCTTGAGCGAATAGGCAAATTTAATGACGGAGAAAACAGAATTGATATTCTTATCATAAAGCTTCAGAAAGAAACTTCCCTGGCAAGTGCCCGTACCATGCAGCGTAATTTTGTTGCCGGCTATTTACAGGGAAAATACGGCAGTTCCAGTAAAAAGGAAGCGGTTCTGGTTGCATATGTAGCACCGGACGAAGCAGACTGGCGCTTTTCACTGGTTAAAATGGATTACAAGTTTGCACAGGCTCCAACCGGGAAAATGAAGGCAGAAGAAGAGCTTACCTCAGCCCGGCGCTGGTCGTTTCTGGTGGGCGAAAATGAAAAGAGCCATACCGCCCAGAGCCGGTTGGTCAATATTCTGACTAACGATGAACACAATCCCACCCTGGACGAATTGGAAGAAGCCTTTAATATTGAATCCGTTACCAAAGAGTTCTTTCTTAAATACCGCGATCTCTTTATCCGCACCAAGGAAGCGCTGGATGAGGTGGTTCAAAATAATTCCAACATCAAAAACGATTTTGAGGCCAAGGGCGTCAACACTGTTGACTTTGCCAAGAAGTTATTAGGGCAAATTATCTTTCTCTACTTCTTGCAGAAGAAAGGCTGGTTTGGCGTGGGACGTTACGCCACCTGGGGTACGGGTTCGAAACAATTCCTGCGAGAACTATTTGAAAAGAAGCATAGCGGTTATAACAATTTCTTTAACGATATTTTAGAACCGCTATTTTACGAAGCCTTACGCATTGGAGAAGAACGGAAACAGGATGATTATTATTACAGTCGCTTCAACTGTAAAATTCCCTTCTTAAATGGTGGACTATTTGATCCCATCGGAGATTATGATTGGGTTCATACTGATATGCTTCTACCGGATAGTCTATTCTCAAATTTTACAAAAACCAAAGAGGAAGATACGGGCGATGGTATTTTAGACATTTTTGACCGCTATAATTTCACTGTCAGAGAAGATGAACCCTTAGAAAAGGAAGTGGCCATTGACCCGGAACTGTTGGGTAAAGCCTATGAGAAATTCAATGCCATCCGTCCCGATAATTTTGAAGAATACAAGATAGCTTTAAAGAGCGGCAAAAAGGGAAATGAAAGTAAATTCAACAGGCAATACGGTGTCTACTATACCCCTCGGGAGATTGTTCACTATATGTGTCAGCAAAGCTTGATTTGCTATCTAATGACTGAATTAAATGGTGATACAGTAAGTTATGAAAAAGTTGGAGAATGCAACCTGGATATGTTTGGAAACCGAGTAAGAAAAGGGCAGTTGGATATTACCATTGAGCATAAAAATCACCCGGCAATTCCCAAAGAGGATATTGATTCTTTTATTCTCTTGGGAGAGCAATTTTGGGAAAATGATGAAATCGCCTTAATAAAGGAAAAGCAGATTAAAAATGGAATACAAAAAAGCAGCACGATAGAACCAATGCTGCCCGAAAGTATTCGTAAAAATGCATCTCTGATAGATGAAAAATTGGAAAACATAACTATCTGTGACCCTGCTGTGGGCAGTGGTGCTTTTCCCGTCGGTATGATGAATGAAATTATCAAAGCCAGGAATGTGCTAACCCCGTATCTTGAGGATGATTTCCGCACTATCTACAATTTCAAGCGACAATGCATTGAAAAATCTCTTTACGGTGTAGATATTGATCCCGGTGCCGTAGAAATAGCCAAACTTCGCTTATGGCTCTCCCTAATTGTGGAGGAGCAAGATTTTAAAGAAATTAAGCCCCTGCCGAATTTGGATTATAAAATAATGCAGGGTAATAGTTTGATTTCTGAGTTTATGGATATTGATTTGGACAATGAAGATACTCAGCAAAACGAAAAATTGCAAGTAGGTTTATTGTTTGAGCTGGAAGATTGCAGATTAATTAAAAAGTTTGAACAGAAAAAAATAGATTTCCAAAATGAATCAGACATAGACAAAAAAGCAAAGTTAAAAGAAGAAGTGGAAGAGCTAATGGTCCAGGTTTTTGAAGATAAACTTACTAAAAAATATGCCGAATTAGAACCAATTGAAGATATAGCGCAAGGTATTCCGAATTTAAAAACGCGAGAAGAATATATGAAAACCGAAAGGGCTAAAGTAACTAAGAAACATGAACTTGATCTTGAGAATATTAAAAAACAACTGAAGGAATTTGCAAACAAAAAGAAAACTCGACCGTTCTTTCTATGGAAGCTCTATTTTGCTGAGGTTTTTGAAAAGGGCGGTTTTGATATTATGATAGCGAACCCACCCTATTTATCTTCAAAAAACATAGATAACACATTGAAACCTCTTTATGAAAAAACATTCTATTCACCAACTGCCCACTACGACATATATATAATATTTATTGAAAAATCTTTGCAACTATTAAATAAAAATGGAATTATTTGTTTTATCACTAGTAATAAGTATTTTTCTCAAAAATATGGTTCTAAAATAAGGGAAATTTTATTAGGAAAACATTTATTGAGAATTATTAACTTTAATTTTAAAATTTTTGAAGCAACTGTAGATACAGCAATAATAATTGCAAGAAACAGTAATACTCAAATTGATAGTAAAGTAAAAATACTAAATTTACATAACACCGTTCTAAAAAATAAAACCCCTTTAATTCTAAGAGATATTCTTTTAAATGAAACGAAATATTTAACTATAAAACAAAATTTTTTTAAAGAACTACCTGATTCTAATTTTAGATTAGATATTCATCAGGAGGACTTAGATCTACTAGAAAAAATCAATAGAAACAAGATTTCTCTTGAAGAAATATGCTTTGTAATTTACGGCGCAGTACTTCATAATGCCGAAAAGAATGTAAAAAAAGATAAATTTATTTATCGGGAAAAGAGTAAGGATTTAAAGCCTTATGTTGAGGGGAAATTTATTTCGAGGTGGAGAATAAATGAAGTCTTGTATTTAAAGTATACCCCTCATATTCATAGAGAACCTAGATACCCTGAATTATTTGAAAATACAAAATTATTGGGAAAAAGAATAATTGGAAAAGAAGGTTTATCCTTCCTTTATGATCAAAACAATATTTATGTTGATAATACTGTTTATATTATAATCTCATACAGTTCACTCCCACAAAATAAATATAGACAGCTAAATAGTGTCATTAATATTGATAGAATCCAACTATCCAAGAAATATTCTTTGTTATTTTTATTAGCAATTATCAACTCTTCTCTTTTTAAATGGCTATTTCAAAAATTTTTCAGCTTCGGGTTAGATATTTACCCCGCACATTTGAAAAGGTTACCAATAAAAACTACTATCTCGGAAAATCAAAAACCGTTTATCGAAATTGTTGAAAAAATATTGGCAATTACAAAATCTTATGAATATCTGCAAAACCCCGACATGCGATCTAAAGTCCAAGAATACGAACGCCAGATCGACCAGTTGGTTTACCAGCTCTATGGTTTGACCGAAGATGAGATAAAAATTGTAGAGAATTTTGACAAAAAAGTATAAATATTATATCTCTTAAATTAGCTGCGTATTTTTATGAGACCTCTCATTACATAATTCTGTCGGGGGAGGGTCTTATGATAATATTTTGTTAATTAATAATGAAACCTAATGAGTGGATAATATAACTCTATATGATAGAGGGAGGGGTATTTTTGGAACAAATTTTTAAGACGCTTGAGGTATTAATTAATCAGGGAGTATCTATAAAAAAGGGAATTAAACAAGTAAGAACTATTTCAGAATTAACAGACGGTAGTACTAATTATGATTCCCAAAAAATTGAAAGATGGAAACATCGCGTAAATGTGTTTCTCAAAGAAAATATCAGTACAGAAGTAGCAGCAGACTTTAATAATGAATGTAGAGGGGTACCTTCAATTGATTGGTATGAAAATATTTGTAGCCCATTAAACTCGGGAACATCTTTTTTACAATCCATAAAAGAGGATATTGAACAAAACCCTGATTTCTGGGAAGGCGTTTTAACAAAAAATAAAATAATTCAAAAAGCTTTAAGCCAGCCGAGAGTACTCTCTTCTATAAACATAGTTCGGAAAATCTGTTCACAATTTCATATAGTTGCTAAACAATTAGGAAATTATAGACATGAAAATAGGAATACTATAACTATTACAGATGAATATGATGTTCAAGACTTATTACATGCTTTACTTAAAATATTCTTTGAAGATATAAGGCCTGAAGAATATACACCGAGCTATGCTGGGGGATCCTCTCGTATAGATTTTTTAATAAAAAGCGAAAAAATAGCAATTGAAACAAAGAAAACAAGAAAAGGTTTAAAAAGAAAGGAGATTGCTGATCAACTTATAATAGATATTGATAGGTATAAAGCGGCTCATCCTGATTGTGAAATATTATTTTGTTTTGTATATGATCCTGAAAATTTAATTCAAAATCCAATAGGTTTTGAAAAAGATATCAATGAAAAACACAAAGGAGAAGCTGAAGTATTAATTTGCCCAAAAGGACTTTAAGTAATCTAATATTATTTTGCCAAGTCTATTTAATTAGATTTTTTAAAGATTGAAAAAGAAATAACTAGATTTGTACATATTAGAAACTATAATATTATGAGGATAGATTTTATGTTATTTGATAAAATATTAGGTAATAGCGATATAATAAATGATAATTGGAAGAAAGAAATAGATAAATGGCTAGTTTTTATTGAAAATAAAGGAGAACTAAAAAGATTTATCCCTCGATTAACAAAGATGAATAATAGCAAAAGAGATGAAGCACTTGCTGAAATTTCTTCCGCTTATCTTTTAGAGAATGAACTTGATTTTGTAGTAATTGGTTGGGAAGTACCAACTAAAAATAATAAGAATATTGATTTCGTTATTGAAGAAAAATTAAATGAAATATTTTGTGAAGTGAAAAGCCCTGGTTGGGAGGGAGAGCTTTCAAAAAAAGAATTAATGGAAGGCAGAAAAAATCAACGAAAATATATCCCTTCTGAATGCCGTTTCTTTGGTCATTGGAAGAATATTCGCTATGCAATTAAAAAAGCTTATCCTAAGTTTCTAAGCAATTGTAAGAATTTAGTTATAATACAAGATGATTTATTTGTAAGCATTCTTGATTTTCCGACCAGTACACCTATTGAAATTGCATTATACGAAGAAACTGGACAATATAATAATGAAATGGGTCATTTTGCAAATAGTAAATATGAAAATGTTGGAGGTATTCTGTTTATCGATATTAATCCAACAAACAGTAAGAAGTATAAAATTAAATTTTTTCCTAATAAAAATTCTAAAATACCATTTATCATTCCAACCTTTTAGCCTGTAGCCTTTTGATAAGATTCATATCTTCCTGGAAGTAAGAATATATTTTTTAAATTATGAAAATTATATGCTTGTTCGTGGAAAAATAATTAGAAGAGATTAATTTATGGTATGGGGTATTGATAAAAAAATGAAAAGAGAAGCCCATTACTTAGATAAGGGATTAATTCATGAAATTAATAAACTTAATATTTTTATTGAATTAAAACTTTGCAGACAATATAAATTACTCAACTCGCAAGGTTTGTCTAACCTAACAAATGAAAATAAAAGCTCTGATTTTTCAAAAGAAGACATAGAAAATCTTTGGCAATTAGGATTTCTAAATGCTGATGTAGTTTACTCAAATAAAGAAATTAATATTGAAGGAATTGTTTTTGTTGAAAAAAAAGATGAGATATTTCTTTACCTAGATGAAAGAGAATTACCTGCGAGAGATAGTGGTTATTCTAATGCTATATCTAATTTAGAAAGAATACGTTCTGAGATAGCTCCCATGTTTCACCCATTTCGTTGCTACGTACTTTATAAAATATATAATAGTTTAAAATTTTGTAATTTTTCTTCAATACAAATATTATTGCGCTCTGAAGGCTTTAATGAGTTAATTACGTGGTATATTAACAGATTTAATGACTGGTCTTCCAAGAAAGAAATATCATTGTTATTTAAGTACTGGAATTATGTAACATCTCTTGCAGTTATATCAGAACCAGGGGTTCACCGTATTATTTTTAACAAAGTGACTTGTGACATTTCAGACAATTATAAATCTATTCTCGACAGATTAATAAAAATTCGGGAGAAGGTAGTAAAATTATTTCAAACGATAGGCGAAGTGCATATCGAATATTATCGTGATGAAATATGTACAGATGCTGAAATTATTGATTCGAACAAGTATCTTCATTTAATTATCCGACTGATGAAATCGGATGAAAGAGAAAAGTTAAAGGGACATATTTCTTCGGCAATTCTTTTCCTTACAATGGCGGAATGTTTAAGACGTAACCTGGAACTTGCTTTTCAAAAAGAGTACCCAGAAGAGGATGAGTGTGGATTTGGAGAAGTATTACGCGATGCAAAATTATTACTTCAAGGTAGTATGAGAGTGCTAGATGGAAATAGGGTCGTTGCGAATCAATTTCTAAGAAGATTTGGGTTAGATTATGGAATTAGAATTAATATTTACGTTGAAGGTACTACTGAATTTGAAGCATTGAATTCAGAGTTTTCAACAAATAGTGAAGTCTTAATAATAAACCTTCGTGGACAGTTTAAAGAAAAACAAGGAAAAGGTGTTTCTTTTAGAGAAAGCCTAAGAAATGATATAAAATCTAAAATATTTAGTCTTATTTTACTTGATGGAGATGTTTCTGAAAATTATCGGGCAGTACGAAAAGCCGCAGAATTAGATGAAATTTGTGGTATGTTTTTTGTTTCTAAACCCGACTTTGAATTTCAAAATTTTAAAATAGATGAATTAACAGAAATTGCCTTTCAATTGGCAGCAAAAAAGGGATTAAAAAGTTCTTTGCTTGAGCAACTTAAAAAAGAGACAAAAAAGGCTAAATCTGCGAAAGAATTTTTTAAAATCCTACATAAACAATCACCTATTTTTCGTTCGATATCAAAGGGATCTGAATGGGGGAAGGCTTTAGCTGAATATGCGAGGTGGAATTTATTAGGTAAGGAATTTGGTGACGAGAATGATCGTCTCATCAACCATGTAATAAGAATTATTTATCATGGATTTCATGCTTCGTATGAAGTGACAAAGCAACAACAAAAAGTTGATCCAATATCGGGTAAATTAATAGAAAGGAATATCTAAATTAACTCTACAGCATATGCCAAAATGTGTATTGTTTTTTTATTTGGGTTTATTTTAAAATGCAAAAGATTAACATTAAAAAAGTATTAGAAACTTATAAGAAATCATTAGTAACAAAAATTGACTTACCGTCATTATACTCACGTTCGAAAATTGCCCACAAATGGAAACTGACATATGGACTTATCGAGCTAAGGGAAGC
>Ga0307380_10007723_pt1 | contig 13919 bp, 10 predicted proteins | sample UN3MG_FD_202239 | JGI IMG/M metagenome (GOLD analysis project Ga0307380, IMG submission 202239) | Soil microbial communities from Risofladan, Vaasa, Finland - UN-3 | ecosystem: Environmental > Terrestrial > Soil > Coastal area > Acid sulfate soil | place: Finland: Risofladan, Vaasa | collected... | reverse complement strand
AGAGCACACAATGTGACAAATCCGAATATGGCAAGAAGCCAAAATGCGGCTTGTCTTAATATCTTGATAATCTTAAATGATATTCGTAGAAATTTGGTAAGGGTTCCCATCTTAAATATATCCTTCCACATCTAACGAAACTACTATTTCTCATTTAAGTGACAATATTTACTAATCGCGATTTTATAACGATAATTTTCTTAGGTTTTTTGCCGGCCAAAGCTGCGATTACTTTTTCGTTATCTAATGCCATTTGTTTTATCTCCGTTTTATCCAATTTGGCTGAAACGACAATTCTGACCTTTATTTTGCCGTTGAGCTGCACGGCTAATTCGATTTCCTTTTCTTTGATAAGCTCCTTGTCATATTCGGGCCATTGCTCATAAGCCAGACTGTCCGAATGGCCCAATATTTCCCAGAGTTCTTCCGCAATGTGAGGCGCAAATGGTGCGAGAATCAATACGAATTTCTCAACAACTGTTTTTGGTCTGACGTTTTGTTTGCTGAGATGATTGATAAAAATCATCATCGCGCTTATTGCGGTATTAAAACCAAAAGTTTCGATGTCATAGCCGACTTTTTTAATTGTCTGATTCAACAGTCTAAGTGTTGCCTCATCGGCCTGGGTTTTTTGTATCTGCCCGGCAAGCTCGCCTGTCTCTTCATCAACAATTGTTCGCCATGTCTTCTGCAGGAACCTATACACACCTTCGACTCCCTGCATACTCCAGGGCTTCATTGCCTCAAGAGGCCCCATGAACATTTCGTAAAGCCGCATAGAATCGGCGCCATAGTCTGCAATAACCTTATCCGGATTAACTACATTACCGCGGGACTTGCTCATCTTCTGTCCGTCCTCGCCTAAAATCATTCCCTGATTGATGAGCTTCTTGAATGGTTCTTTCGTGCCGACGTAACCAAGGTCATAAAGGAGTTTGTGCCAGAATCGCGAATACAAAAGGTGCAGGACGGCATGTTCGGCCCCTCCGATATACAAATCTACTCCTGTATCGCTCATCCAGTATTTTTCCTTTTCCGGGTTCCAGCCTTCCTGGTTATTATCCGGATCAAGATAGCGGAGATAATACCAGCAACTGCCGGCCCATTGCGGCATTGTGTTTGTTTCGCGTTTGGCTTTTGAACCATCGGGTAGTGTTACATTCACCCAGTCTTCAGCATTTGCCAGCGGTGGTTCACCTGTACCGGCTGGTTTATAATCCTTGATCACAGGCAGCTCCAGAGGAAGTTCTTCTTCCGAAAGTCCTGCGATACTCCCATCTTCAGTATGCAATATCGGAAACGGCTCACCCCAGTAACGCTGCCTGCTGAAAAGCCAGTCACGCAGCTTATAATTGACAGCTTTTTTACCCTTACCCTGCTGCGCAAGCCAATCAGTAATCTGCTCCTTGAATTCCTCCGTAGGCAAACCGTTAAACTGCCCAGAATTCACGGAGATACCAATGCCAACCATAGCGTCGGGAAAACTTTCAGGATTAGCTATGTAGCGATCACGAAGCTGCTCCCAAGGCAAAGGATTGGGTCCGTCACCAGGCAACTCAAGCATCCAATCATCGACACGTTCTGGAAGAACAACAACACGAATCGGCAGATTGAATTTCTTCGCGAATTCAAAGTCACGGCTGTCGTGGCCAGGGACGGCCATAATTGCGCCCGTTCCATAGCTTATAAGAACATAATCACTAATCCAGATGGGAATCTTTTCGCCGTTAACCGGATTTATTGCATAAGCGCCTATGTGTTCGCCGGTTTTCTCTTTAGCTAAATCAGTTCTGTCTAAATCACTTTTCCTCGCAGCTTCTTTACGATATTTTTGAATAGCTTCTTTCCTGTCTTCACTTGCTATTTTATCTACAAGTGGGTGCTCTGGAGCCATTACCATATAGGTTGCGCCGAACAGAGTATCTGGGCGGGTGGTGAAAACTCGTATATTTTCATCGAAACCATCGACCTTGAAATCTACATCAGCACCGATGCTTTTGCCTATCCAATCCTGTTGTAGTTTTTTAATTGATTCCGGCCAATCCACCAGGGATAAATCTTCGAGCAGTCTTTCGGCGTATCTTGTTATTCGCAGCATCCACTGTCGCATCGGCTTTCTGATGACCGGATGTCCACCGCGCTCACTCAGCCCGCCGATTATCTCTTCATTTGCCAAGACCGTCCCGAGCGCCGGACACCAGTTGACGGGTACTTCATCCTCATAGGCCAGACGGTGCAATGATACAACTTTTTGTACAAGAAACTTTCTAAATGTAGCATCGTCAACTGAAAGATCTTCCAGCATCTTGGTCGAAGTACTTCCGTGAAGGTAATTCGACACACTGTCAAGGTAGGTTGCTTGTTTATCCCATGCCCTCGAATCTCTGTGAAGTTTGATCAGAAAATCGCTACTCTCCCATTCTGCTTTGCGCTTTGGTTCTTCAGCAAGTGCGTCCTCCAAAAGTGAGATGTCCGCTGCTTTGTCCCACGATGGATCGTGGTAGCTATTGAAGAATTTCAGGAAAATCCACTGTGTCCACTTGTAGTAATTCGGATCGGTAGTGTTGACTTCCCGGTCCCAGTCATAGCTGAAACCGAGGGATTTAATCTGCTTGCGGATATTATCTACGTTCTTTTGTGTCGTTTCTTTAGGAGCGGTTCCTGTTTTAACGGCATATTGTTCTGCAGGCAGCCCGAAGGCATCCCAACCCATGGGATGCAGGACATTGAAGCCTTTCATTCGTTTATAACGGGCAACTATGTCGCTTGCAGTATAGCCCTCAGGGTGGCCGACGTGCAGACCCTGGCCGCTGGGATACGGAAACATATCAAGCACGTAATATTTGCACCTGGAGTCGTCGCAGTCATGTGCTTTGAATGTTTTATGTTCTTGCCAGAAGTCCTGCCACTTCTTTTCAATTTCGCCGAATTTATAAAGCCCCTTCTTTGAATACATCTGTATTTACTGCTCCTTATCAATGAAAAAAACAATCTTTTCTTACACAATAAAGTAAATATCCGTGGAAATCCATTAAATTTCATCGTCTATTAGCTGGTGTGAACTTTGAGGAGTTTTTTATTTTGATGTTGTTGGCTTAATAGACTTCAATGCCTATATTTGCCGAGTTGAAGACTTAACGCTCCCACATTCCGTCCGGACGAACATGGAGCACTCCGGTATCGCGATAAAAGTTCAAGGTTGCGATAGTATAATCCACCAAAGTTTGCGTAGCTGCATTCTGTGCGTCAAACAGGTCATTCTGGGCGCTGAGAACACGACGGCTGCTTGCCCGACCATACTGAAGCAGCAGATATGTCTTGTTAAACCGTTTCTCTGCCAATTGAAGAGCTTCCAGTTGTACTTTGTGGCGTTCGGCGGCTTCATCAAGATCACGGTAGGCTTGGCGCACCTGGAGACGCACTGTGTCGGCGGCCAGGTCGTATTCTCGTTGCCGCTGGTTCAAAGTTATCAGAGCTTTGCGATATACGTGTTGTTCAGGCACACGGTCCAGGGGTAAATCAAGTTCGAAACCAAGGCCATAATCTTCTCTAAGGGACCCCAAAGTATTGCGGTCGGCTCGTCTTGATGAAACAGCATTGGCACTGCCAGTTAAGTTTAACTCGGCGCGAAGGGAGTCGGCGGCAACAAAAACTTTACGCTGGGCATCGATGACTGCATCAGCATTGTTGGCCATATCGAGGCGTCGAAGCAAGGCTGCTTCAATTACCTCGGCCTCTGAAAAATCAGGCTTGGCCATCTCTGTAGCTCTTAAAGCCTCAAGCTCATTTTCATCTAATTGGAATTCCGCTGTAGTGGGTAAACTCAGAATTATCTTAAATTCATCAAGTGCCTGTTTGTATTCTCTTTCCGTCTGGATGCGGATATCGAATGCTTTCAGTTTGTCCTGTCGGGCCCGATCCAGTTCGAACTGAGGAATACGTCCGGCGTTGGCTAATTTTTCTATCCGTTCAAAAACCCGGCTTAGAGTATTGTAATTTGTCCGGGCATTCTTTACCGCATCAAGCCTCTGCATAACGCCGTAATACTGACTGATAACAGAAACTACGAATTTTTTACGATATCGATTGAACGAGCGTACTTCGTAAAGCGTGTCACGTTCGGCCTGTGTGAGATTTTCGAGGACAACTCTTCGGTCGCCGCCGCGCAGCAAAGGTTGTATAACAGTAACGCTTAAGAGCGAAGCCATGCCGCTACGCAGATTGCCGCTGAGTACATCTACCCAGGCGGTGGCAATTTTTGTGCTGATTCTGGCGCCGCTGGCTAACAATTGGTTAAAACCGTAATTGGCTTCAATACCCAATACCTCGTCATTACGGTCGGCGGCATATCCGCCTTCTACCACTCTGAAAAACTGCTTTTCAAATTCATAACGTGTTAGGCTCAGGTCAAGGGCCTTGATGTACAACTCTTCTTTGTTGGTTTGATATTCACGATTGTGAGCAGTTGCGAGAGCTACTGCCTGTGAGAGGCTCAAGGTACCTGAAGCAGGAACGGCTTTTTCAACTTGTATGTCACTGGGGGCCGGTGTGGTGTCGCTGATTTTATAGTTGGCTTTTGTGCCATAATCTACCCGCCATTTTTGATCTATGATGTTATAGACTTTTTCATCAGCTTCTTTTTTATAGTTATGCTGAGTGCACCCGGCCAAAATAAACAAACAGACAAGACCGCATATAATCATATAAGCCGGTTGTTTGGTAAAATAATTGCAAATCATATATATAATTTCTATTCTCTATAAGCAGGGTTTCAAGTTCCTTCTTGCTCATTAGATTTACGTGCAGCTTTGAATCTTATTTATAATCTGCGTATCCCGACGAGCTCACCTGTTATAAGCTTCATTTGAGGTGGAGCTTTAATCAAGAATGGCTGTCCCCACTCCGGGATGTTTTGATTTCGCCACAACCTTGCCGGTAATTGTTCGACGATCGGCCCTATGTATGTTATCTGGGAACGTGCAATCTCAATCTTTTCTGACTCGCCCTTTTTCACGAGTTCTACGGCCATTCCTTTTTGAATTTGATTCACCATGCCTTCTGCAGCATAGGCGATGATTTCAGTTGGCTTAACTTCAGTTATTGTGAGTATCGGCTCGCTTGCTGATACAGCTTCTCCCGGCCAATGCAGAATTTGGCTTACGACACCGTCAATTGGAGCAGTTAGCTTCAATGTTTTCAGTGGCTCTAATGCCTCAATTTGTACTAATAATTCGTCCATCCGCCGTTCCTGAATCTTTATTGCCTTGCGGATAACGTCAAGAGCATCTTCCACCGAGGGATGGTGCGGTTGATATCGGATATATTCATCATATCGCTGCTGGGTTTGTTTAAGAGCGATTTTAGCATGCTCCAGGAGCTGCTCATTTTCTTCAATCTTTTTTGCCAGAGATTCGTATTGGACTTGTGCTTTCTGCAGTTCGTAAGGTGCTACGGCCTCATGTGACAGGAGTTCCTGGATGGTTTGTACTTCCAGGGCCAGGTCTTCCAGCATTATTCGATCAGTTTCGATTAGTGCTCTGTACCTTAATATCTCAAGTCTGGCGCTTTCCACGTCAACTGAAAATCTTCTGCTGTCGCTGAGACGATTGGTTTCACGGTCGGCTTTTTCAGCGAGCAGGTCGTCTTGTGTTGGCACTAATTGTGCCGTCAGGTGTTCTATTTCAGCTAAGATAGTGGATAATTGTGCCTGCAACTGGTCTTGTGGCTGTTCGTTATCGAGGATAGTGTCAACCACAGCCACCGGTTGTCCGAGGCTGACTTGCTCAAACAATTGAACCGGCATGCTTTTCAGACGCCCTGTGCTGGTAGCTGCAATCTGACAAACCTGTCCCTGCGCAATGCCTAAGACTTCAAAACGTTGTGAGCGGCGAGTGAAAAGCCCAACCACGCATGCGACGACACTTAGCCACACCAGGATAGGTATGATGTGCCGGCGTAAACGAGAGAGAAAACTTGTCGGGCTTATTATTTTCATATGCGGCTTAGACCTCCAGCAATCGCTCCTGCATTGTCAGACTGACGTTTTCGAGGCCTTCGACCTGTTGCAGTTCGGACAACATCTGTTGGTTTTTTGCAGCATTTCGTATCATCAACTGATAGGCGTATTCAACTTCAGCAGTGCCAAAGCCGCTCGCTTGCGCAGATATGAGGGTAAAGCTGCCGCAGAAACGTTTAAGAATAATGGAAATTGGACTATCGGGCCCAATGTGGCCTCTGAAACTAAACCGCAAAAAGCCGTTATGCGGCTGATGAGTACCGAAGCCGGTAAGGTATAAATATATTACGATTAAACTTAGAATAATAGTTCCGACAATGGCGACTGCATAGCGCTGAGAGCCTGCTGCCATGCCCACTACCAGTGAACAAAAAATGAAGGCTATGTCTCTGGTGTCTTTGATGATATTGCGAAAACGTATAATTGCTAAAGCACCCATAAGCCCGACTGCGGTGATGATACTCGTACCGATGACTGCCATCACCATTGCCACTACAACGGTAATTAAAACCAGCGATTGGACGAAGGATTTTGAATAAGACAGGCCGCTGTGAGTGAAGTAATACACCCAGGCCAATACCTGCCCGAGAACAAAAGCAAGCAGCAGTGACAGGAGAACCGACTCAGGTGTAAAAACCCCCCCTGCCGCAGGTGTATCTTCCAGTATTTGCCAAATTCTATCCATAGTTTACATATCCACTAACCGGGGCGCACAAAACTTTAATAAACAAGAATCTTTAATTGAAGAAGCATACTTTGATATTGATCGTTGCCTTAAATTAAAGCACTTGACCATTTGGCTAAGCCAAATAGGATAACGATCAGTGAATTTAATTTCCAAAATGACACCGCCTGTTGTAAAAGGATTATGCTGCCAGCCTCCACCACCAAGCCTGACTTCGGGCAAGCTGGTAACATTGTAAGAAAGCTCACGATCGAAGGTTACTCTTACTTTGTTTTCCGAGCCGCCTTCATATGCCTGCCGGGTGTAACGAATTAGTACTGCAGGTTTTGCTCGAATATTATTCATATACAACTGGAACTGATTGATAGTATCTGTGTCGGCCGTATAATTTTGCGGTGGCAGTGGCAGACCTCCGAGTAAAATTGGCATATCACGATTCATGACCCGGGCCCGGCTTTTCATAATTATTGTGTTTATCCGGCGCTTAATCTCAAAAAAGCGAGGATAATCCGGTTCGTCGGTGTAACTGCGGATTCGAAGTTTGTAGCGGTTTTGAAGTCCTCCGAGACTTTCTTTGCAGAGCTGCAGGTCGCCTGAATCCAGATAAAGACTAACAATCGGATAATCACGACTTTGATGTAATTTACAATACCGGTCCAATGGCAGATAGGGTTTAATGAACTGGACAATCCCCTCGGCCGTTGATTCGCTGATATGGTACTTAAGCTCGTGGCGGCATCTTAGAGTTTGGTCAGGGAGCTTATCTGGCATTTTTCCGGTGCCAGCACTCCTCTTACGAGAGCCGGTATTCTGTCCGGAAGTCGGTTTTAATGGTTTACCCTCAAACATAACAACCTTCATTATCAAACCACATTTATATAGAAGGATGTGGAATTCGTTAACTTTATTTATTTCTGGCACTTACGGTCTTTGGCATCTGTTTCGGAAATGCACCCCTCTTTATGATGCATAAACTGTTTTTTATTCCCTTGAGTTTGCTTTTTACCGCTTAACCCTGACATCCAATCTGACAGTTTTACCCATTCTAACATATTTAAGGCCTTTAAGTCAACATTATTTTAGTTCTATAATCGTTCCGATTATGAGGCGTTTTTATAAAATCCCGCTGAACCTGATTAGACCGGGACTAACAAATCATGCGGTATTGGATGGTCTCTTCAGCCGAACCGGCACATTGCTGGCGGCAGAGCCATTGAACGCTCCGCTGCATCAACCAATGTGATGAGCCAGATTCGAAACAGAGATACTGACTCAGACAGAGAACCTTGGATCCCTGATGAACCTTCTGGTATTTTGCTGGAATTGATATGAAATTATGGTATTATTAGATTTGAGACTTAAAGGAGTGTTTCTTCTGAACTTTATATTGGAAGTCCCGGATCATACTTCTTCACTGACATGATAGATGGCAAATAGCTTGATAACTCCGCAATATTTCTGTACCTTTCAAAAAAGAGAATCTGAACCTAATAGGAGAACTTCTGCCATGAAACACATCGAACACCCAAACAATTCAAAATTCCACGCTCACCATTGCTCTTGCAGCAATCACTCTGGAATGACCGCTACAGACATGAGCCGGCGAGGTTTTCTAGGTACTCTTGCGGGCACTGCCGCACTGGGCTCCCTGGTGCTGGCGACAGCATCACAGACCCGCGCGGTTTCCACAAAGCCGGTTCTATCAGGGAAAGCTCTGCCCTGCGGCGCTGCATTGCGTGTCAAGCCCGTTCTGACCTACCAAATTGAGAAAAGGCGGGACAAACAAAGTTGGCGCAGCTATGGTGGACTTCAGACGCGAGCCGATGTTAATGAGGAAACTGGAAGAATCGAAGCCGAACTGAAGAAACTTGCGTCCGAAGCCGAGTTTCCCATCGAGGTCTTGCCTTTGGCGTTGGTGGATAGCGACCAGAAAGCCGAAGAGGTGGCCCGAACCGATTGTGACGTACTCTTGGTATACGCCGCCGGCGGCTGGCAGGTGTATAAGCTTGCCGCTTCCAAGACGCCGAACATCATGTTCTTGCGGCACAAATCCGGTTACCACTACCTCTGGTACGAGATTGCTCATTGGCGTCTCCTCCGAAAAAATGGTGACACCTTCGAAGAGCCAAATATGGATGTGGACGATATCGTTGTCGATGACTACGAAGAGGTTCTCTGGCGGTTGCGGGCATTGTACGGACTAAAAAATGCCAGGGGTACGAAAATGCTCGCCATCGGGGGATTATCGGCCTACAGTGAACCCGGCCAGAAGCTCGGGCCGATCCACGCAAAAGACGTTTGGGGCTACGATTTCAAGATCGTCTCCGAAGCGGAATTTGCCGGGAGATTGAGAAAAGCTCGATCCGACAAAAACGTGATAAGACAAATCAATCGGCAAGCAGACGAGATGCTCGCCATGCCCAATGTCACCCTTCAGACCGATAGGAAGTTCGTGGTCAATTCATTCCTGGCCCTGCGGGTATGCAAAGAATTCATGAGCGAATCAGGCGCGACGAACTTCGGCTTTGCCCACTGCATGAATAAGTCGGTAATCGAAATGCTCGATACGCCGCCCTGTCTGGTCTTGAGCCTGGCAAATGACGAAGGATATACTGCCTACTGCCACACAGACCTAACGCATACCGTACCCGGTGTGCTGCTGCGTTGGATCGCGAGCAGGCCGACTTTCGTGTGCAATTCGCACTTTCCCCATAACGGCATTTTCACGGTGGCCCACTGTGCCGCCCCAAGGAAAATGAACGGCAAGGATTACGAGCCGGCCAGGATCATGACGCATTTCGAATCGGACTATGGAGCTGCGACGAAAGTCGAGTACACAAGAGGGCAAATCGTCACCGTCATTATCCCGAACCTGCGCTGTACGAAATGGCAGGGATTCCGGGGAAAGGTGCTTGACTCACCTTCTAATCCGGCCTGCCGGTCTCAAATCGATATAGCCATCGACGGCGACTCTCGCAAGCTGTTAACCGATATGCAGGGATTCCACGTCCAGCTCTGCTACGGCGACTACCTCCGTGAAATCGGCTACGCCCTGAAGAAAGTAGGAAAGATCGAGTGGCAGAATTTCAGTTAAAACCGACAGACTTCAATCCTTAGTTTAATAGATAGTATCATATTAACGGACAAAGCCTTTTCAAAGAGCCGCATGGCTGCTCATTTTTCATACAGTGGTAACTTTGGAGTAAAAATTTTCAATTTGGTGTATTTCCCTGATTACAATTAGTTGACTATTGGCCATTGAATTCATAAACTACAGAGTTTAATCCGCCTGGGGCGGGTTAAGTTACGCGGTACGAAATACGATATATGTGATTATGGCAGAGAAACTTGTAAAAATTGGACTTGTTGGTTTCGGCACTGTAGGCAGCGGTGTAGCAAAGCTGATACTTGAGGATGCGGATTTGATAGCGGCTAAAACCGGCCTCCGGCTTCAACTTGCCTGCGTCGTCGATATTGACACAAAATCCCCTCGTCCGGTTAAGCTGCCCGAGGGTGTCCTCACCGATGATCTGAATAAGTTGTTGGACGATGATACTATTCGGATAGGCATTGAGATGATAGGTGGAACTGATATAGCAAAACAGGTCCAGCTCAAAATGCTTGCCGCGGGCAAGGATGTGGTGACAGCCAACAAGGCCTTATTGGCTGAATGCGGTAATGAACTTTACAGGGCTGCTCACAAAAACAATCGCTGTATAGCATTTGAGGCCAGTTGTGCCGGAGGTATTCCTATCGTATCGGCTATTCGAACGGGATTGGCTGCAAATAATATCACTGCAATGTACGGCATTGTCAATGGGACCTGCAATTATATCCTCTCGAATATGACTGCAAAAAAAGAGGAATTCTCGGAGGCTTTGGCTCAGGCACAGGAAAAGGGCTACGCCGAGGCTGACCCTACGCTGGATATCAGCGGCGAGGACAGCGCACATAAATTGGCTATTCTTTCTTCTATTGCTTTCGGATGTGAAATCACGCTCGACGACATATTTGTCGAGGGAATCGAAGCAATTGCCAGAGACGATATTCGTAACGGTGGCGAAATGGGCTACTGTCTCAAATTATTGGCTATTGGACAAAAAGACCAGCACAACAGAATCTCACTGAGAGTGCATCCGTCCTTTATTGCCGAGGATAATCCGCTTGCACTCGTGGGAGGTCCTTTTAATGCTGTCAGTATATTCGGTAGTGCCGTCGGACAAGTGATGTACTACGGTCGAGGTGCAGGAATGATGCCTACCGCAAGCGCCGTTGTTGCCGACATCATTGATGTTGCTCTTGGTAACTCAGGTACGACTTTTCGCCATTTGAATTTGCAGCCAAGAAGCAGGACAGAACCATTGATAGAGAAAATAGATAATCTTGTGAGCAGGTTTTACATTAGGATAATGTGCAAAGACCAGCCGGGCGTAATAGCTAAGTGGAGCAAAGTGCTTGCCGAAAATCATATAAGTATATCCGGCGCGCTACAGCATGAAGGTATTGGACCGGACAACACTGTACCTGTGGTAATTACAACTCATCCTACCCGTCAGGAAAATGTTACGGCCGCCCTGGAAGATATGGAGAAACTTGATGTTATTGGCGGAAAGCCGGTTTGCATTAGAATTGTAGATATTCCAGAGGATAAAGATTAGTGACTAAATATGTCATAGTAATTCCTGATGGTGCTGCGGACGAACCGCTGGAGCAGTTCGGTAATAAGACCGTGCTTGAGGCTGCCAATACACCGGGTATGGACAAAATCAGCACATTAGGCAGGCAGGGTCTTGTCCGGACAGTTCCTGTAGGTATGGAAGCCGGTAGTGATGTAGCTCAAATGAGTCTGTTGGGCTACGACCCCAGGCGATATTATTCGGGCCGAGCACCGATTGAGGCGGCGGCACGTAATATCAAGTTGTCGTTAGAAGACTGGGTTTTCAGATGCAATCTGATTACTATTGCCGACGGTGAAATGGCAGACCACAGTGCAGGCCACATCTCTACTGCAGAAGCCGGCAAACTGATAAAAGAATTGGATGAGCAGCTTGGTAATGAGCAAATTCGGTTTCATGCAGGTGTAAGCTATCGGCACCTGCTTGTCTTCAAAAAGCTTGTTTTCGACGTTCAGACATATCCGCCGCACGACAATATAGGCACGGCGATAGATAAGATTTTGCCTCGTGGCAAAGGCGCTGATCTGCTCGTTGATTTGATGGCACGTTCGCAGCAGCTTTTTACCGGTCACGATATTAACAAAGTCAGAAAGGATTTAGGTGAAAATCAGGTAAGCTCCATCTGGCTTTGGGGACAAGGTAAAAAAGCCCAAATGGAACATTTCCAAAAACGGTTCGGACTTAAAGGCGTTACTATCACCGCCGTTGACCTCGTAAAAGGTTTGTCGAAGCTTATCGGCTTTGATTTGATAGATGTGCCCGGTGCTACAGGTTTTATTGACACAAATTATCAGGGCAAAGCTTCTGCTGCAATAGAGGCTCTGAGTGAATATGATATTGTTTTTATTCATATAGAAGCGCCCGATGAAGCTTCTCACAGCGGCAATGCCGAGATGAAGAAAAAGGCTGTCGAGCAAATAGATAAATATATTGTAGAGCCTGTGTTTGAGGCGCTGCAAGGTTATGAAAGCTGGCGAATCCTTGTAATGCCGGACCATCCAACTCCTGTCCGAACCTGTGCTCACTCACATGAGCCGGTCCCATTTGCTATGGCGGGTGATAATATCAGTGGGATTTTACATACTGCTTTTGGCGAGACTAACGCGGCCAAGTCAGGGTTCAGGATAGACAATGGTTTTGAGCTGATGGAGTATTTCTTAAAAAGCTAAAGTTTCTTGACCATCCAAGCCGAATTCAATAAACTGTTGCAGCAAATGTAAATTTTTAACAGGTTGGAAATGAAAATAATTGTACAAAAATTTGGTGGTACTTCGGTTGCAGATGCTCAAAAGATTCGCAGTGCTGCCAGGCGAGTAATCAAGACGGTGGAGAATGGCTTTGGGGTTGTGGTGGTAGCCTCGGCCCGGGGCAAACAGACCGACCAGCTCGTCGCTGACGCCCTGGAGCTTAATCCTAATCCGCCTAAACGCGAGATGGACCAGTTGCTCAGTACCGGCGAGCAGCAAACAGTTTCGCTTTTTGCGATGGCTCTTGAGGCGATGGGGCATGATGCAATCAGCTTTACCGGCGGCCAAATACGAATGATGACCGATAGCTCCCACACAAAGGCACGGATACAAAGTATTGATGCCGAACGCATTCATAAACAACTGGACAAAGGCAGGATTGTTATTGTTGCGGGTTTTCAGGGTATAGATAAGGATGAAAATATAACGACGCTCGGCAGAGGCGGTTCGGATACGACCGCAGTTGCGCTGGCCGCTGCACTCGGAGCCGAGGAGTGTGAAATCTATACGGATGTTGATGGAATTCACACTTCTGACCCGAGAATATTCAAAGATGCGGTGAAAATCGATGAGATTAGTTACGACGAAATGCTCGAGCTGGCGAGTTTCGGAGCCGGTGTTATGCATCCTCGGGCGGTCGGATTCGGTAAGAAATATGATGTAAAGATTCATGTTAGAAGCAGTATTAACGAAACTAACGGGACAATAATAACCCACGAGGTACCACGTATGGAAGGTGTAATAGTTTCAGGGGCCACAATACAAAAAGATATGGCCAAAATTGGTCTTGTCGGCGTTGATAACATTCCCGGCAACGCCGCAAAGGTGTTTGCCCATCTGTCAAAGGCCAAAGTAGTTGTCAACGATATCATCCAAACGGAAATCAGTGCCGAAAAGGCGAATCTGTCGTTTATGATTAACTTGTCTGATTTGGAGGCCGCTAAAGAAGCTGTCGAGCAAATAAAAGAAGAAGTGAACTGCGATAGAATCTTTGTTCGTGAAGATATTGCAGAGGTTTCCGTGGTAGGCATTGGTATGAGGACCCATTATGGCGTAGCCGAGAAGATGTTCGGCGCTTTAGCTGAGGCCAAGGTTAATATCGATTCGATTACCACCAGTGAAATTCGCATCAGTTGTGCAGTTGATGAAGACCAGGCGGAAAAGGCCCTCCAGGTCATTTGTGCGGCCTTCGAGTTAGGCAAGCCGGCCGAGCATCGAAAGAAAAGCTGACCGTTAAAATCAGTAAGCATTTCTTTGCCTTTCGGAAATTGGCTTTGATTGGGTTTGCCCCCTTA
>Ga0307380_10007720_pt1 | contig 13925 bp, 26 predicted proteins | sample UN3MG_FD_202239 | JGI IMG/M metagenome (GOLD analysis project Ga0307380, IMG submission 202239) | Soil microbial communities from Risofladan, Vaasa, Finland - UN-3 | ecosystem: Environmental > Terrestrial > Soil > Coastal area > Acid sulfate soil | place: Finland: Risofladan, Vaasa | collected... | reverse complement strand
TCCGCCCCGTGGAGGCGGAGAAGGAATCCCCCGGCGGGATCGCCCTACCCGAGAGCCTCCAGGAGCGGGAGCGGCCTAGCCGCGGGACGATCGTGGCCGATGCCCGGACCCGTGAAGCTCGCGGATCGCCGGATGGTGGTGACCGAGAAGCGGGATCTCTTCGCCGGGACGTCGCCGGCGTGGCCCGCCTATAGCGACGTCAAACCCTACCGGGAACGGGATCGTCCCCTGGCGGGACGTTAAGGCCCGCCAGGAATACCGCAAGTGCTTTAAGGAGCTTTTCGATGAGTGAGAGCCAGACCGACATGCGGATGCACGACAGCGGCGAGCGCCGCGAGTTTTCGACCGGGGCCGTGCGGGACGCGGCGGCCCAAAAGTCGCGGGTAGAGCTTATCAGCCCGTTCGCCCTGGTGCGCCTCGGTCACTGGCTCCGCCTCGGGGCCGAGAAGTACGACGACCGGAACTGGGAGAAGGGGATCCCGATCTCCTCGTTCGTCGCCTCCGGGCTCCGCCACCTCCTGGCGATCATGGAGAGGAAGACGGACGAGGACCACGAGGCGGCGGTGATGTTTAACGCCATGGGGATCATTCACACCCGCGAGATGATCCGCCGCGGGCGCCTCCCGGCCGAGCTGGACGACCTGCCGCAGTACTAGCCGCCATTTTAAGGAGTCGCAAGTGCCCTACATCGAAAACCCCAAGACCAAGGGCAGCGGGATCATCTGCTGCATCCCGCAGACCGGGCGCTGCCCCAACCGCTGCGAGGACTGCTTTTTCCAATCCGGCCGCTCCTACCTGGAGCCGCTCTCGGAGAACCTGCCGAACATCCCGCCGACGCACATGGCCCACGGGCGGGTCGTGCGGATGAACGACGGCAACGACTCGAACGTCCACCGGGACGTCGTGGAGGCGTGTGCCTCGCGGTTCCCCGACGCCTTTTTTAACACCGCCCGCCCAGACGCGCTGGAAAAATACCCGGGCCCCGTCGTCCTGACGGTCAACCCGGGCCCGGACACGGACGATCGGGCGGTCCTGTTGGAGATGCCGCCGGTGAACCTGATGTTCGTCCGGTTCAGGGCCAACACCTGGAACGCGGACCTGATGCACCAGGTCGTGACGCACTACTCGGTCCTCGCGGTCCCCATCGTCCTCACGTTCATGGCCTACCACGACATGGAGTCGATCCCGTACCAGGAGCGCTACCGCTACATCCTCCGCACGCGGACCCGGAACGCCTACTGGGCGATCCGCACGTTCGCCTGGGAGGGGATCATGGAGCGGTTCCGGCTAAATAAGTGGGTCCACTCCTGCGGCAAGATCGAGGGGGAGCTGGGGACGTCACTATGCCGCCACTGCGGAAATTGCCTGAGTGAATACTACGCAGCGAAGGAGAGGATGCGGGATGCCGCTTCAAAAGCTGACGCTTGAACAGATTTGCCTCCACGCCGGGAACGTCTGCCTGAGCCGCAAGGAACTGGCGACGCTCGGCACGCCCGCGGAGATCGACGCGGCCGTCGACATCACCACGGGCAACCTGCTCGTCCAGCTCGAAGCGCACATCCTCAGCCTGCCGGAGGAGCGATTGGAAATCCACCGGCGCTGGCCGGCGAACTGGATCGAGGCCGTAAAGGACCGCTGGCTGCCGCGGTGGCTTAAGCGCCGCTGGCCGGTCCGCTACGAATACCTGGACGTCGACCGGACGATCTACAAGGCGGTCTGCCCGCACCTCAAGGCGGACCCGCAACAAACTCACCTGCACTTCCTGCTAAAACCGGAGGAGACGGAATGAACGAGATCGACAAAGGCGCCCTGGCCGAGGCCCGCAACCGCTTGCTCCGCGCGGCTCACGAGGCCGGCTATGATCCCGGCAACAAGGAGTTGGACGCCGAGCTGAAACGCTTCACGCCCGTGGAGTGGGGCATTTTACTCGGCGGCGGGAGCGTGCCTGGGTTTTTTGGGACTAAGGTTTTCCTCCCCACCGTCGTCTTCGCCTGGCTTGTCAACCTGTACCGGGCGGAACTGAAGGAGATCCGCGAGCGTAGCGCCCCCGCGCCGTACTTCACACTGACCTGGCTGCCGTGGCGGGCCCGGCGCTACCTCCGCGGGGCCAACCGCCTCATCGCCAAATACTGCGTCGAGGCGGAAGAAAAGCGGACGGAGCGGGACCTGGCCCACCGCCGTATCGAGCGGATCGTCAAGTACCACCGGGAGGTCGCCAGAGAGGTCCGCGAGCTGCTGCCGGAGGGAGAGGGCGATGCTTGAAGAATCCATCATCGCCGGCACGGCACTGTTGCGGCTGGACCAGCGCGCCAAGGGCCGCGAGTGGCGCATTAAGCGCATGCACCGACCGCAGACCGACGAGTGGTATTACGAGGTGTACATGGCGACGGCGCCCTCCTGCGTACGCGGCTGGAATACGGTTGCGGACCCCGACCTGTCGACCGCGCTGCTCAAGGCCCTCGGCCTCTTGACCGAATGACCCCAGCCTTCACCAACGGCGAAACGACGATCCACTGCGGCCACTCCCCGGCCGTGCTGCGGGGGATGGCGGCCGAGAGCGTGCAGTTATGCCGCAGCGGCCTGGCGGGCGAGTCCGTTCATCAGGCGGCAGTCCATCCACAATCTGTCACACCAGGCGACATATTCGTCCGAGAAAGCCTTGTTTGCCACGCGCCGCACAGTCCCGTATTGATTCGGGAAGTCCCGGTATCCGGTGATCTTAGTGCGGTGACGGCGCGACCGCCCCTGAAGCCGCCGCAGTACGAGGACTTTTTTAGCCTGCCGTCGTTTAACGCGCAGGTACGGAAGCAGGGCAGTCAGTGCCAGTTCAGCCTGTCTGTCAGATGTACTCCAACAGTGAAGCGGGCGGCCGTTGTTACAGTGCGGCTTTTCGGTAAAAAGGTGGCCGCCGAATGTTTCCGCCAACAGGACAACGCCTTCACGATCAACCATCCTGACCTGAATCCTAGCGTGGTACGACTTCGTCTTTCTGCCCTGGCATGAGTACGCCCTAGACCGCTTGATGCCAACGTAACCCTCGCCATCAATCAAACCAGCAAGATACGCAAGAATCAACTGCATTTCCCAGCCTCCTAATGTGAGCCTAAGAGACTGTACAGTGGAACCTACCTACGATAACCAAGAAACGAGAATTTTCTGCGGCGATTGCCGGGAGGTACTGGGCGGGCTGCCTGACAACAGCATCCATTGCTGTGTCACTAGCCCGCCCTACTGACTGGAGTCTCCGCGACTACGGGATCGAGCCGGACGTGTGGGGGGGCGACCCGGCGTGCGACCACGAGTGGGGCGACTCGCAGGAGCGCTCCGCCGGCGGCGGGCAGCCGGGCGAAAAGCAGCGGTGGCAGCACACGGGCCAGGGGCCATCCGGCCACCCGAAGGCCGCGGCCGGCTCCTTCTGCGTACGGTGCAACGCCTGGCTCGGCTGCCTCGGCCCGGAGCCGACGCCCGAGCTTTTCGTCGAGCACATCGTGGAGGTCTACCGGGAGGTCTGGCGGGTGTTGAGGCCGGACGGGACGTGCTGGGTCAACCTGGGCGATGGGTACGCGGCGGGTCACGGCGGAAGCAGTACCGAGGGCGCCGGCATCACGATCCATAAGGCTAGAGAAACGCCGGCGAATCCACGCGAACGAAGCGAGGTTGATGTGGCGTCATGGTCAAATCGAGACGCTACGCCAAGGCGAGTCCTTCCCGGCCTCAAGCCCAAGGACCTCGTTGGTATTCCCTGGCGGGTAGCGTTCGCCCTCCAGGCGGACGGCTGGTATCTACGAATGGACGTGGTGTGGCACAAGCCCAACCCGATGCCGGAGTCCTGCCGCGACCGCCCCACCAAGGCCCACGAGTACCTGTTCCTGCTCTCTAAGTCGCCGCGGTACTACTACGACAAGGAGGCGATTAAGGAGGCCATGGCACCAGCCAGTGCTGCGCGATATGACTATGCTTTTGGTGGGGAAAAAAGCCTTGCCTTAATCGAGGCTAATAAGACGGGTATCGGTCAACGCACGCGCGTTGCAGGAATGCGCGAAGTAGATGCCGGCCGCAACAAGCGCTCCGTCTGGACGATCCCCACGAAGTCCTACAAGGGCGCCCACTTCGCCACCTACCCGCCCGCCCTGGTCGAGCCCTGTATCCTGGCCGGCACCTCCGCCCGCGGCTGCTGCCCGACCTGCGGGGCCCCGTGGATCCGCGTGACGCGGCGGGTGCGGGTGCCGACGCGGCCGGGGGAGAGTAGCAAAGTCTACAAGACGCCGGACGGCTGGGACACGCGGGTCGGAAGTGGCGGCCACGGCAGCTTTCACAAGGAGGGGCGCGAAAAGGGGACCGCCGACTACGAGAACCGCCACAATCGCGACCATGCGGAAGTCGGAAACCGCGACCCCCAGCGCCACTGCACCGAGACCACGACGCTCGGCTGGCGGCCTGGCTGCACCCACTACCCGCGGGCCGCTGAGTGGCCGAAGCTGCCCCGGCGCGCCGAGATAGTTGACCACGACGCCTACACGGCCGCCACCGAGTCCACCTGGGCACAGCGCCGCCTGCTGTTGCAGCTCTGGGCCCCGCTCAAGACGGTCCCCTGCGTCGTGCTAGACCCCTTCCTCGGCTCGGGCACCACGCTCCAGGTCGCCCGCTGGCACAAACGCCACGGCATCGGGATTGAGCGCAAGGCCGAATACGTCGAGATGGCCCGGGTGCGGATCGCGGCCCCGCTGCACAAGCAGCCCCGACAGAAGACCGTCAAGCCGCTGGCCGGGCAACTGCCGCTTTTTCCATTTCCATGAATGATCCCATCACCCACTTCCTGAAAGCCCTCACGCGCGACTACGAGCGGCTCAGCGAGGCGGAGGAGCGCCGGCTCCTGGCCCGGCGCGATGAGCCGGAGGCTCGGCGGCGGCTCGTGCTCTCGATCCTGCCGTGGGCCGTGCGCCGGGCGCGGCGTCACTGCGGCCCGCTCGTCAGCCCGGACGACGCCCTGTCGATCGCCTGCCAGGCGGCCACAAAGGCGGTCGAGAAGCACGATCCCGCCAAGGGTCGTCTCACCAGCGCCGTCCCTTGGCACGTCCGTCGCTATGTCAGCGAGCACCTGCAAAAGGCCCCGATGATCTGCGTCCCACGCAATGTCTACGCCAGAGACCCGTCGATCCCCAGGCGCCTGCGCATGGTGCGGCTGGACGACCTGCCGCGAGACGCCCTCGACCGGCTGCTCATCGCTCGGGGGGAGACCGAACACCTCTCCTGGGTCTGGCGGGCGGTGGATCGGCTGCGGGATCCCCGGCACCGGCTCGTGATCCGCTGCCGCTTCCTGCACGGGATGAAGCTGCGGGAGATCGCGCGGGGCATTGGGGGAACGAAGCAGTGGGCGTGCATGTTACTGGCCGCCGCTATGAAGAAACTTCAGCCGCTCCTGGAGCGCGAAATGGATGAATGAATGGCAATCCTAGATGGCAGACAGGTGGACCCGAGCATCATTAACCCCGCGAGACATCGCTTCATCGGCACCTGGAGGCCCCCCTCCGCGCCGGTCTCCGCGAAGGGGGCATGGATCGCCTGTCACTGCGGCCATGTGCTCCAGGCAGTAGGGGAGAACTTCCAGCACTGGCAACGGGGCTGCTTTGACCAGCCGCAATACGTTACGTACGAAAGGCACGAGTGATGGACCGTGAACAGAAAAATTGCCCCTGGTGCGGCTGCGGGCCCAAGACGGCGGGGCGTGGGCTGTGGGAGCCGCTGCCCGAGGAGGGTATCGAGTGGCAGTGTGGCTCCCATCAGTTCGGGCGCGAGCCGTGGCAGAGCGTGAATTGCGAGCTGAACGAGGCAAACAAGGTGAAAGGGAAGCTCCGCGCCTGCGCCGAAGAGTCCCGCGAGATCGACCAGATCCTCGGCCGGGCGCTGGGCTACCCGCCCAACCCGTACGGCGCCCCGGGCGTCTGTACGGGCGAGCACACGCCGGTCACGCTGGCGCAGGAGGCGGCGGAGCGGCTGGCTGGACTGCGACAACTTCTCGCCTTCTCGTTGTCCGAGAAGTCACGCGACGACGACAAGCTGGCGAGAGTCCTTCACCGGAAGAACGCCAGCCTCCGCGGCCGCGCCGCCACGATCCGGCGGATGCTCCATGAGCGGGAGGCCGCCCGCGCCTGGCTCCGCGGCGAGATCCCCGGGCACGACCCATTACTGGGCCCGTGCCTCTGCGGCTGGTGCGGCGCGATGATCCAGGGCGGCCTGGCGGCACTGAGGGAGCACGTCCTCAGCTGCGGAGACAACCCCCTCGTCGCCCGCTTAGCCGGCGCGGCCGCGGAGAACGAGCGGCTGCGGGACTGGAAAATACTCGCCGAGAAAATGATGTTCTTACTTGGGCAATTGGAGGGTTTGGCTGTCGAGGATTATCCGAATCTATATGCAGCATCCAAGGCGGTCCGGGCTGACTGTGCGGAGAGGCTTGGCAAAGAGGCCGCCGTGTGGCGGCGAAGGAGAAGTGATGCCTGAATTCATCACCTATGACGACGATCCAGCCGACACCGCGGCCCAAGCATGGGCGAAGACGAGATTCGGCCACAGGCTGGTAGGTCGACACACACCGGAAGATGTTATCCGGGCGTTTCGCACGGGTTATCTGTCCGGTCAAAAGGCTGCTGAGGCGGCGAAGGAGGAATGATGCCTAAGACAATGCCCCCACCCCCGACTGAACCGGGGCCAGAGCTGGATGCGTGGCTGGCTGAGTGGCTGATGGGATGGACGGCAGCCGATGGATTTTGGTGGCCTCCCGGGGTCCGCATGGGAATCAAGGCGTGGCTGGTTAGATCGTGGACCCCCTCCACCTCCTCCGGCCGTGCCATCGACGACATCCTGCCGGTGATGGGGAAGCGGAAATTCGATCTCAAAATCTACGCCGCCCACGATGGTGGGGTCAAGGCCGAGTTTACCGGGATCATCGGTGGAGTTGTCAGACGGATTTTCGATTGCCATCACGACTTCGCCGCTGCGTTCTGTCTTGCGGCGGCACAGGCGATTGAGGCCGCAGAGGCGGCGGAAAAGGTTTGGCATTGCCGCTGCGGTTACTCTAACGTCGGCCCCATCTGTACGCATTGCAGTTCTCTTCACGAGGCCGCCGAGGAGGCGAAGTCAACGCCGGCGGGAGCCGGGGAGGAGGAGTGATGAGCGAGACGGGACCGCGGCTGTCGCCGATCATCGCAAACTCGCGCATGATAGTGCGTGGGCAAGCCCCACACTGCGAATGGCTGAAGCCGAATCGGGAGTGGTCGCCGAATATCTTTGACGCGGCCAGATTTGAGTTGAACGAACTGAACAAGGCCAAGAGGTGGTTGCGGCGAGAAATTGAGGCCGCCGCGGCGAAGGTGGGGGAGATTCGGCGCGTGCTGGAGGAGCTGCTCGAATCGCAAGAGGCAAAGGAGGTGGGGAATGGACGGTGAGCTTTGGTTTGTCGACGACGACGAAGACAACCGATCGCAATTTAAGGAACTCTATGGGGACGACTACCGTGTCCAAACCTTTGAGTCTGCATTTGACGCCTTTCGGGCCATGACTACACCGGGCGTGGTGGTGATTGACTGTTCTGCGGTTGGATCAATCCATTCACCCCACATGATGTACGGCCCCATCTGTTCACTGATCGGGAAGCACCCCGGGGCAAGGTACATCATCCATTCCGCAATGCCTATCGACTGCGTAAAGATGGTCGTAGACGACGTGAAGCGTGAGCATCCTGGCGTGGTGATCGTTGCGGAAGCGTGGAATGCAGACCTGGAATGGCGAATAGCCGTCGAAGCGGCGAAGGGGGAATGAAATGGCCAGCAAGCCTCACGCCAAATGGGATTGCCCGTGCGTTGACTGCCTGTGGTGGTTACAAGCCGAGGTCGAACGGCTGCGGGCCCAGCTCGCTGAGGCCGAGCGGTCGGCCCGGGTTGCCATGTGCGACGCCGCGCGGGCCGAGGCTAAGCTGGGGGTCCTGGAGGACGACAACGCGGAGCTGCGGGGAAGGTTTGGTTTGCCAAGGCCGCCCCGGTCGCGTGCCCAATGCACTCCGGGTCGCGGCCGACCAACTGGGGAGCCGGTGCAACCCCGGCCGGGGAGCACTTACTAAATCTGAACGAAATAGTACGAGATTAGTAGTTGAGCAGAAAGCCGCCTGCATCGAGCGGCAAGGGGGTGATTGCCACGTTACCGCACGATTACAATTGCCAATGCTTTATATGTGACGCGAAAAGGGTATTTGACGCCAAGGCGAAACTTAGTGCCGGTACGTGACTGCCGGGCAGGGCCCGGCAGTAAAGGGAGAGCGATGAGCAACGAAGGCTACTGGTGGTGTGAGAGGTGCGAAGCCGAGAAGTCTCCCCGGCAGGTGACCTACCAGGAGACTTGTACCCTTTGCGGCACCCCGGTCGTTTGGATGGTGCTTTGTGTTCCGTGTAGTCGTGCCAGTGGGGGTGAGCGGAATATCTACCACGAGGAGCCGGCATGTTCGCAGGACTCCCCGGCAGAGCCGGCAGAAGGAGCGGGGGAATGAGCCAGAATCTTAATGAAATTGCCGAAGACATCCGCAACATCAATCGTGCGAATGGCTGGAATGTAAGCCAGCCCGACGATTGGAAATTACCTTATAAGGTGCCCGCGATAGTCGCTCTGATTCACTCGGAAGCATCCGAGGCGTTGGAAGCCTTCAGGCATGACGATCTTGCTAACTTCGGAGAAGAACTTGCCGACATCATCATTCGCGTGCTTGATTGTGCTCCAGGACTAGGCATCGACATCGATCTGGCGGTGCGACAAAAGATGGCCAAGAACGCAGAACGGGGATATCGGCACGGCAACAAACGGTGTTAGGACCCTGGCCCGGAGGGCGAGGCAGAAGGAGCGGGGGAATGAGCGAACAATTGGTTCACTTTAGGATGCTCACGACCAAGAAAATAGACAGCTTTTCGGAGGAAGCGCTGTTGGATCTTCGCCGTGAACACATGGCCACGATTGTCTGTGGCCGCTGTCATCAGCGAATTACCTTGATAGCTGAAATTGATGTCGGCGACGTTGGGCGAAGCCTCGTCGCGCGGGCACAGGAGGTTCTCGACGAAACATGGAGGATGCTCGGCGGGGCAGACGAGTATTATGAGACGCTGTGCGGGGCGAACTACCGCGACAGCATCCATCAAGCCAACATTCGGCGTTACATGCGGATGGTGAAGCGAATCCGTGAGAAGTTGGACGCCGCGTCGGAGACGCCAAGCGAAGGAGCGGACGGCGCCGCATAGTCAGGATTCGCCCTTGTAATCCTATGACAGCCGGCGGGGGATGGGCCAGCCCCACCCGAGGGGGGCGGACTTAAAACCTCACAAATTCCAGGGGAGGAAGGTTACTTAATGTGGGATCGCGTTGGGGCCTACCCCCCGTCAGAGGGGCATCGCACCTAATCGGTTTGACGTAACCCCTTGCTACGTAAAGCTTTTCTTCTTGACCCTCTTTTGCCTTGCTAATCCGACCCCTAAGTAGGCCCCCGTCCCCCCCATTTGTGGTGCATCTCAGTCAACCTGACTGCCCCCACTGCAAGGGGGCCTAACTTGCCCGATGCCAGTGTACGCTTGTACACTTCCCTGGGGTTTGTAATACAAACTCGCAATGAGTGTACATTCGTCCACCACTCCAGCGGACTATTACTATCCGCGCCGCACGGGTGATGCACGCACGTACACGCCCCATGTACGCCCGTACACCTGTTGCTCCCGGAAACCAAGTGTCTAGTTCACGCGGCGCGCCCCCCTATCGGGCCATTTGACCTGAACGCTTGTACACTTCGCGGCTATGAGATACCGCTGTCGATGCACTGAAATGCTTTTTCGGTGCCGCCGACTTGACACCGCGGCGCCGCGTGCTAGACTGGTCGTGGCTCGCGTGAGTGGCACGCGAACAGCGCGGGACACGCCGCGCTATACCGCTGTTTGGCAATTTGGACCCTAGGTGTGACCCTCCCGGTTACTGGCCAATTTCTGCGCCGCTTGGCGCAGCCAGTATCGGGCGGGTTATGCCCACCTACAGGAGAGACTCGCATGAGTACCACTACTGTCGAGGCCGATCGCAGAGCGATTGGCGACAAGCATCGTGAGGCGGAGCGCTCCGCCCTTGGTATCCAGGTGGAGATTGGTCGCATGATCGAATCCCTGCTTGACAAGGCCGGAGAACGGGCGCGTGCAGATGCGAAGGAGGGCACAAAGGACAAAGCCTTCCTCGATGCGCGTGCAGAGCAGCGCAAACTCCTTTCGGAGGAGGAGGGCATCGACAAGGGGCAGATCACGTTCTGCCGCAAGTTCGTTGTCCTCTGCGATGCCTGCGAAGCGTTCGCCACGCTAACCCTCGGCGCTGCCCAACGGCTTGCCAAGCTCGCCGTCGGCGACAGGGCGACGGACACCTACTCCGTCCCCCAGACCGATGAGCAGCCCTGGAGGGAAATGCTTGCCACCGCAATCAGCGAGATTGCGGACTCGCGCAATCAGGTCAAGGCCGCGCAAGAGCGCGTCGACCTGATTACCGATGACAGCCCCAATCATCCCGAGCCCGTGGCGGAGGACACCCCTCCTGCCAAGCCCGTCGCCGATGAGGACAACACTTGTCCGACCTGCGAGGGCAAGGGCTGTGCCGATTGCGAGGAGGAGGAGGAGGAGGACACTGGCCCCGATGTTGAGGCTAGCCTTGAGAATCTGCTGGCCCTCCCCGCGGCGCAGGCCGCGGCGCATATCCTCCGGGCAAGCGCTGACAAGCCGCAGAAGGCTTATCACGCCCTCGGAGGGATCAGCGACATTGACCAGGTCAAGCAGTTCCTCCGCGGGTTTGTCACGGACTGGCTCCTCCGCGGGCAGGATGACAAGCCCGTGGATAACGCGGTGATCCTCTGGCACCTCATCGGTCAGGAGTTCACCACCTGCAATGACATCATGGTTGACGCTGGAGTGCTCCCCCAGGAGTACAGCAGTGCCAACCTCAAGCGCAACAAGCGCAAGGCCGTTGCGGTTGCCTGACGCCAAGCCCACGCTACACCGCGTAGCGTGGGCTTTCTCTTTGCGCGGGTGCGGGCTGGCTGCGCGCGCGGGTGGCGCCAGCAGGTCGCCCCAGTGGCGCCGATTTGACATTCCGGCGACCTGTGGTATACTGCGTGTTCTACAGTCGGGTGTCTCGGCGGCGCCGGCTGGCTGTTTTTCGACCGGCCGGCTAGTTTGTAGTACAAACTTCACGGAGGGCCGAAATGCTTGCAACTGCCACAACCTTTAAGGTGCTCCGGCTCGTCCGGGGCGAATGGGTGTACTGCGGAGAGTATGCCGCAGACAGCCCGCGAGCCGCGGCGCGTGCCGCACGCACGACGTATCCGGCGGAACGGTTCTTCCGGGCCCGCCCGGCTGCCCTACCCCGGGAGCCGTGGCGTGGTTTCGAGGTGGGGTAACAGGAGAGTCGCCATGTCGTTCAAGTACAACCACACGTTCACGGACCCCTTCGCGGTGGTCCATCGGTCGCACGGCACCCTCACGGCCGCCGTGTCCTGTCATAAGGAGAAGCCGGACGCCGATACCGACGCCGACGCGCGGAACGAGCGTGCCGTCAACATGGGCCTGTCGTGCGACTACGTCGTTCTCCCCCTGTCGGACGGCGTGCGGGCCGAGGGGGAGAAGACTGGCAAACAGTAGGAGGTACACCACCATGTTTGAGGTCGTCTACGAATCCGACGACGGCCAGCTCCACGCCCAGGCCGTCGAGGGTGCCGCCAGCGAAGAGCAGGCGGCGCGTGAGATCAGGGCGAGCCACGCGGACCTGGTGGCCGTCCTGCGGGTGCGGAGGGTGCCATGACGGGCGAAGAGCTACTCGCCATTGCGCGTAAGGGGCGTCCGAATGTTCGGTACGCATTGAACCGCAACGGCACCGCGATTGCTGCGTGGGCAGAGCCCCTCGGGCGCTGGCAGGTTGTTGCCGGAAAGCTATTGACGGGCGAGTGGGCCAGCTTGCCCTACGAGCTGCTTGTCAACGGAGAGCCGGTTCACAAGCAAGAGGATTGGATCGAAGAGGGCAGCCCTATTATAGCGCAGGGATAACCCCGAAAGGAGCGGCCATGACACCGCACAACCGCGGCCCTCCGTAGCGGAGACACGACGAACGAAAATGCACGACCGAATGAAGCGACCGGCGCGTGCTGCCATTGTGGCCTCCGGCGCGCCGTTCCCGCGTAGGACAGGAGAACAATCATGCCCCTGGCGGGCTAAACACCCGCGGCGCCCCGTAAGCCAGGCCGGTAGCGCGGCCCCGGCATCGTAGCCGGGCGGGGAAGCTTGACGCCCGGGTGGTCCGGGCGTCACCACCACCAACAGGAGAAGCGACATGAGCCAATGCTCTCAGTGCGGGAAGTTCGCGGACAAGCTGTTCCGCGACCCCAAGGACAAGCATCGGTACGGTAAGGTCTGCTCGGCCTGCCGCAAGATGCTCAAGAGCCCGATCAAGGTGACGGGCGCTAACGGCAAGGAGTGTGAGCAGACCACCGGGATGTGTGCCTGCTGCGGCCTGAGTGCCGGCAGCTCCGGCAAGAAGACCGACTACGGCGTGACGTGGTATGTCTTTAAGGCCGGGTGGTGCGACTCGGACGGCGTGTACTACCCGCGACTGTGCGGGGGCATCGAGGACGGCATCTGCATCGGCGGGTGCATCCAAGAGGTCGTGCCGCGCGAGCCGAAGGGCGAGGACATCATCACTGAGCTACTGGGCGACGATCTGGACGGTGCCCAGGCAATGGCAGAGGACCTGCTGCGGTGAGACGCCTGCGCCGCACAACCAGAAAGCAGCGGGTGCGCCGGCCCACAACCGTGCATCTGCCGGCAGGCACCCACTGCTATGACGTCACGGCCCACCCGGTCGGCGATCGGCCGCGCCGGGTGGGCGTGGCGGGACTGGAGCTGTACGACGTGGACAAGCTCCGGTGCCCGCAGTACCGGGTGGATTACGTCGGACGCACCGCCGGCGGTCGGTGGGTGGCGTTCGACCTGGCAAAATCGAGGGTAGAGTGATGGCAGGAACAGCGACAACCGCAGACACTTACGACGTCATCTATCTCGCCCGCAATGAGTGGGGCAACGAGATGATGAGGCTCGTCGCGGAGCGGTGGTTCCGCGACAACCCCGAGTGTGAGTTCGTGCTGGTTCACGAGCACGCGGGGTGGTATCTCGGCTTCCGCCGGGACGGCAGCGTGTGGGCGACGGCCAACGACCAGGCCGTGCTCCGCGTGCTCATGCCGCAGCCGCGGGGCGGGTACAGCGGGCGGAGTGAAAGGAGGGGAGCGGCATGAGCGATCTAATTGCCGATCCACTTCTTAGGGAGACGGAGAACTTCCGCCTCTGGGCGGAGCGTCGCGGGTATCGCATCGAGTGCAAAGGGCACCATGCACCGAAGCGGTCCAGGCTGCTCGGTGAGCAAGACCGCGAGTACCTCAGCGGCCTGCGGGCAGATGCGACATTCGATGCTGCTTGCGTCTGGGATTACGGAGTCGGCGTTTACGCCCAAGCCGCCGGGGTTTGACGGCGGCACCACCACCCATAGGAGAGCGACATGAAAACCATTTCATGCCTGCGCGACCTCGAACCGTTCGGGATTCACCCGCTGACGGGCGAGGCCGACGCGCTGGGCTTCCGCTGCCTCTGCGACGTGACGGAGGCGGGCCGGAAGCTGATGGCAGAGACGTTCGGGCTCAAGCCGGACTGCTGCCAGGACAACTGGAACAACGGCGGGGCCGATAATCCCCACGTCGGTAGCGTCATGCTGCCGAACGACGCCTGGAAGCCGCTGGCGATCATCGCGCTGTTCACGGCGGGCCGGTGCCATACGGTCATCACGACCGAGCGCGGGTGCATCTTCGGCTTGGCGGGTGAGGAGGCGTA
>Ga0307380_10007717_pt1 | contig 13929 bp, 16 predicted proteins | sample UN3MG_FD_202239 | JGI IMG/M metagenome (GOLD analysis project Ga0307380, IMG submission 202239) | Soil microbial communities from Risofladan, Vaasa, Finland - UN-3 | ecosystem: Environmental > Terrestrial > Soil > Coastal area > Acid sulfate soil | place: Finland: Risofladan, Vaasa | collected... | reverse complement strand
CTCCAGTTAAGTAATTTGATGTTAGCGCAATATCAAACACCACTCCTTTATCAACCGCCAATTGCAAAACATCCTTGTCATTGGCGGCTGCTATACCGTGAGCAATTCTTGTCACTTTCAAATCGTTAATGGCTATTTTAACATTTTCTGCAGATTGCGTTTCACCAGCATGGATTAGTCGGCCTTTACCGCACATTTCCCAATACCTAAAACTATCTTTTATGTAACGCTTCGAAAAGTGGCTTTCTGCACCAACTACGTCAATTCCTGCTACTTGCTCTGCTATTCTCCAATGATGAATGAGTTTTGATATTCTTTCAGATTCTATTTTAGGAGATTCGTGTTTTATACATAATATTGGACCTATTTTTACCCCGTGCTCTTTAGACCAATATTCGATTCTATTTAATACAAATAGACAAGAAGCACGTTCATCCCAAGGTATGTAATTGAGATATTTATTAATTGAAAACCTGAGTTCGCAATATTCAAGACCTTCAGTTTTCATATCAGCAATAACATTGTTGATTGCATAGTCTATAGTATCTTCATCCCATCTTATATAATTTAGTATTCCGAATTTTTGTAGGAATTTATGAAACGTTAGATTTTGTTTATCGTCGTGCTTGTAAGTTAAATCCTGCTCCACAGCCTTCAGGCTGTCGGCTAATGATGATAACTGCTTCTGTTTTTGAATAATACTCCAAACCACTTCTGGAGTAATTGAACCACCTAAATGCCTGTGCAAATCTATTAATGGAGTCATTTTATCCTCTATATTTAAATACTGTTCTAGTATTTATTTTCAGTAAATATATAATAGAACTTGGAGACTTGGTATGGCCATCAATGTACACGTTGCTATTATCGGAATGGTTAATGTCAGTAACACTGACTCGTCCGTGGTTTACAGTAAAACGCAAAACACACTTGGCCAAGTTATGAAGTCTGGTCAAGAACCGCGTATTCTTGAAGATGCTACTAACCCAAACACAACTGGTAACCCAGCTATTAAAGAATATATTGAGTTAGAAGCGGTAGATAACTATCAAGTTCAGCATATTAGCCAGACTTACATTATCACATACGAAGTTACCCCATAATGACTAAAAAAGCATTGCTAGTCGGCATAAACTACCCCGGCACGTCACATGCCTTAAACGGATGTGTGAATGATGTTCGTAGTATGAATTCAATATTGACTAAGCATTACGGTTTTACAAATCCAAAGAATACAAGAATGCTAGTGGATGCCTCGGCAACCACTAAAAATATATTATCCAGATTAGAATGGTTGGTTAATGGGGCCAAAGCTGGCGATGTTTTATATTTTCACTATAGCGGGCATGGCTCGCAAATGGTCGATACTGATTATGATAAACAAGATGAACCAGATGGTTTGGACGAAATAATTTGCCCAATCGATTTAAATTGGCGCGATAAAGTAATTAAAGATGATGATTTTAAGAGAATCTTTAGCAAGCTTCCTAATAAAGTCAATTTGACGGTAGTTTTAGACTGTTGCCATAGCGGTACCGGCATTCGTGGTGGCTTAAAGAATCCATTTTTAGAGCAATGCTCACCAAATAAAGACAGAGTATTGCCAATGCCAGCCGACATAGAAAGTAGGGGTAACGGTTTAGAACTGGAACCAAAACCAAGAAAACTACAAAAAGAAGTTGGTCTTCTAATTAGTGGATGTAAATCGAATCAGACATCTGCTGATGCTTGGATTCATAATAAGTATATGGGTGCTTGCACTTATTACTTAATAGATACTTTACAAAGAAATAAGTATAAAACTACGTATTCATATCTCGTTTCTGCTTTAAATAGGAAAATGATTAAGTATAAGTACAGTCAGCGACCAGAGTTGAATGGGCCTAAAGAACTATTTAATCACGGTTTCTTACAGCCAATAGCATAGTTCAAATATAGGAAAGCCAGCGGGATAACAAATGCGTACAAACGATTTTATACACTCCATTGATGCTATTGTTAATAGAAACATATTTGAGAATATATCAATTTATGTTGATGGTGAATTATTGGCTGAAGCTAAGCCGCTGCGTAGTAGCAGATACGCCAAGAGAATGGCGAATCGCGCTCGCAGAAAATTTGAAAAAGTTAAAGGCAGAGATAAAGCAGATAAGCTTGGTAAGGAACTTGGTGGACGTACAGCTAGCGCTAAAACCAAATCGATAAAAGGTAAAAGAGAAGCCGATTTGGGCGGTAAACCTAAACCACAAAGATCTGGTAAGTTTCGAGGGAAATTATCTGTCAAGCCGAAATTTGCGGCTAAATTGGCTGGACTTATTGCCAATAATGTAAAATGGGATGGCGAGGAACTACAAGTAGATGGTGGTGAAACCGTACTAGAAGATAAGGTTTCATTTCTTGATGCTCTTAATGAATGTATTATTATATATGACAGCACAGAAATGCTGATGGAAGACGATGAGGAAGAATTAACAAATTTAGAGCCACCATACTATTACAATCTTAAAAGTGGCAATGACGTAGAAATCAAATTACTTATCGATAATGATAGAATTAGCTATAAGTGGATTAAACCAGATAAAGTTCGTTCCGATGCTAGAACGGCTTACATGAATTTTGATAAAGTTATAGCTGCCGATTCCAAAGAAGAAGCCATGAAGATGGCTCGTGGATATATGCGTAAGGCCGTAAATGCCGTAATCCGTGGTATTAGACAAGATGTGTCGAAATACTCGGGGAAAGAAGGCAGGGGTGATATTGGAGAAATAATTCAAAAAGCCATGGCGCTTAAAGCTGGTTTTGATCTAAAAATGGATCTAGCGTCATTGGATGATAATACTAAGAAAGTCCTTGGCAAAACTCTTGGTGCGATGGAATATAAGGTAATTGATAAAACCAGTCTGCAGGTTGAAGTTGATAATATTGGTAATGGTTGGGATACAGTAGAAACAGAAGATGAAAAAGGAAGAGCTAACATTAAGATCTACCCAAACCTTTTGGATATAGGTGGATATATTAGAGTTTATCCAAGAGGTAATTCTGCTGTTGTGGGTGTTTTTGATCAAGACAATAGTGAAGTAAAGCCGCTGGAAGAATTCCGTTTTGAAGATTTACTCAGCGTCATACCAAGAACGATTGCTGGATTAGAGCGTGAATATCTTTCAAGCATAGCACATGGTGCTAAACCTGAAAAGGTTGTTGACGACAGCGATGAAGTCAGTGATGCTGAAGCTGATGTTGATGATAATTCCGCAGTCATTAAAAACACTCTGGAATCAGGACGTGTTAATTCGTTAGTTAACACAATAATCAAGCGTTATCAATCGAGCGGTACTGATGATCCAAAACGCTTGTTTAGAAGTGTGAAAATGAGCACCCAGAATTTCTTAGAGAAAGCATTTCCCGGAAATGCTTCTGTTGATGATATAAGAATAATAATAAAAGCTATGTCAGAGCGAGCTATGGCCGTTCTTGATGAAGATGCTTATCAAGTTTTTGAATCTGGATTGCAGGCAGCTTTCGATCAGCTTGTGGATAATAAAAAATTGAGTAAACAGATTGTGTCGGAAAGTGTTGGTATAAACTTGACAAAACAGCAGTTTAAAGCCATCCTTGATTCAATTTCTGAATATTCACCAGAAGAAATAGCCGAATATTTGTAATGAAGATTTCAGGATTACACGATGAAAGGATAATATTAGAATCCGCTTTGTTATTAGAAGCTGGATATGGTAGAATTATAAGATTTAATTATGATGCTTTTAGGACAGACGCTAACCCAATCATATTGTACTTAGGTAAATGGAGAAGTAAGAGAACTGGCAACACCGTTGTTGGCGGTGTTAATATGAATTATCTATCTGATGAACAGATAAAAAGACTAAGAGAGAATTTAAGGGAATTGCTTCGCGCTGGTAGAACATTGAAGGCTCGTTGGCGTAAGGGTCACGAATTATTACCTGATATATTTCCCGGTAAAGGCGGCGGCAGAGGGGCGTATAGAACATATCAGCAAGATATGATCCATACTAAATCAACTAGTACTATTACCCCAATCGATAAGCCAGAAAAGAAAGAGCCAAAGACACCAACGAAAGCCCCACGAATTTCTCGTGCTCCTTCTGCGCCTTCTAGAATTAGTACTGGTCCTGCGGCACCCCCCGCACCCACAAAATCCAAGGAAAAGCCAAGGAAAAAGCTGGAGAAGCCGCTGGAGAAGGTTCCTGAAGCTCCCGATGAACCGGATGAACCGGAAGAGCCAGATGAAGCCCCGACTAGAGCCTCTAAAGAACCTGAAGAAACACCTGAAGCTGATTCTGAAGCTCCTGCTCGTGCTTCAGAAGAGCCAGAGGAAGATCCAGAACCGGATATTACTGTGGATGATGTTGGTAGAGCAGTAGACCTTAAACAGAATGAAACTGGTATTGGTCCTAAAGCCAAAGAGAAGAAACCGAAAAAATGAGCCTCTCGATAGATCCATCAAACGAGAATAGCCTAATAGATTTTTTCAGTAAATTTAAACATCTAAGCAATACAGAATTAGGCGTGGTTGCTGGCCGCTCTCCATCGACAATCCGTAGATGGAAGAGAATGTGCGGATTGTCAAGCGGCAATAAACCGATTTCAGAACCACAATTTACAAAAAAACAAATTAATGAAGTTGTTCCGATAGATTGGGATTCCAAGGAATGGTTTTCCGATCAATATATTAACAAAAAGCATGGTGTTTTAAAAATAGCTAGAATTCTGGGCAGGTCAAGAACGCTTGTACTATCAAGACTTGATAGATATGGAATTGATACTAGATCGCAAAAAGATAGTACAAAATCATCCAATGGCTGCAAGACATTCGCATGGCTGTCTAAGTATTATATCGAAAATAAATGGTCTATAGAACAGTGCGCGAAATCGGCTGGTGTTGTTAATGAAACCATTAAAGAATGGTTAATTGAATTTGGTATGGAAACTCGCACAACATCAGAGGCTTTAATTGGTCGTAAACGCCCAAAAAGTGATAAGCCAAAAACAGTAAATACTAATACAAATCGTGTAAAAAGAGAATTACCACCAGAATTTAAGGCTAATATTGAGAGAGTTAAAGAAAGAGCCAAGCGCCGCCGAGAAGAAAGAACATCTAATCCGCAAACAGATCTGCTTGTCCAGCTTGGAGAAGATCTCGAAGGACTCGCGGATAGCTAATTTTCATTATGATAAAAACAAAAGAATATATGTTATTACTTACATCTCTGGTTTAACGTATTCATATAAATTGTATGACTTAATTAGCGAAACACTTCTAAAACAGGAAGTGCCAGTACATTGTGTGTTTGAAACTAATTCATTAGACAATGAATACGAACTTAAAAAGCAATTTTATAAAGTGAATGCCAGCGACTGGGATAATGCCGGATTTTTCGACAAGGAATTATTTATCCATTGGCTAATACACAAATTGATGAATGAAGATTTTATTTTACCGAACTATCCTATCCAATGTCTGATAGATGACTATGATGCTATTTCATCCGAGAAATTTTGGGTTGATGGTAAGCTAAGAATAAGTGTGCGAGGTAGTGCTGGACGATATCTACAAGAGCAATTTTATCCATTTGTCGATGTGATGACTATGGGGACTAGAGGGTGGTCTTATGAGAAATTCTGGAAGAAACCAGTATTAATGTATAGAGCAATTAAGAAACTTGCCAACAAGGGTAGGGGGCTTGATAGAATTAGTGTGGTTAGATCTATAAATACATACAGTAGAAATACTGGTCCTGTTTTTAGACACCCCGGATTTTATTGCGCTTTATTTGAAAAACTAAAGTTGCAATATAAACACATTCACGATTTGTACCCAAGAACTTGGGCTAGGGCAATCGCTGCCACTAAAAATTCCATGCATTATACGTATTCTGATGAAAAACTTGATGTTAGCTCTAAAATGTATGGAATGTTTGTAGAGGAGCATCTTAATGGTATTTCTAATATTGAGCGTGTTAGTCTTGAGGATGTGAAATGTGATGTTTTAATATGTGATGGAAATTTCGAAATAAAGGATAGTCGCGAGCCATATCTTGATCGTTTAGGTAAACAATGGGATATGATTTTAAGTGTGACAGATTCTCCTGAAGGCGAATATATAGAAGTAGAATTACCATCAATAAAACGTGAACGCGTTTACGTACAAATAAACAGGAAATAAAATGTCTTTTGAGACAATTAAAACAAGATTTGGCATTCCGGTTATTAACGGATTTGTTCAACCACCAGATGAATACAAAACGAACCGCACGAGCATAACTGTCGCTGCAGCAATGGCGGCTATTTCTGGTGCAAGACTGGTTGATTATAGAAGAAATGTTATAATAACAGACCCCGCCGCCGCGCTGGCGTATTGTTTCTGTAATACTAAGCTTATCCTTGAATTGCCAGAAAGAACTGGCGCTGATGGTTTCGATGGCGATTATCACACCATTCTTAGAGCACTCTAAGAAGTATATATCAGTATGACTACTGTACTGATAACCGGCTGCTGTGGGATGACTGGCAGCTATCTAGCAGAACACATTTTAAATTTAAATAAGTCTGGCGGTAAACACCAAGTACATGGTGTTTACCGCTATAGAAGTGATATGTCTAACATATCTCGCATAAGACACTCAATAAATTTACACGATTGTGAATTAAGAGATGCGCATAACGTCGAACGACTAATCGAGAAAGTAAAACCTGACAAAATATTTCATTTGGCTGCGACATCGTTTGTTAGAACATCGTTTGATCAGCCTGCTGACATCATGATTAATAATACAGTTAGCCAAATTAACGTGTTGGAAGCTGTAAGAAGACATGTTCCTAATTGTATAGTTCAAATCGCCGGTACGAGCGAAGAATACGGTGACGTTAAAGAAAATGAAGTTCCTATAAAAGAAACGAATCCATTGCGTCCACTATCTCCATACGGTGTAAGTAAAGTGGCACAAGAACAGGTGGCCGTGCAATACAATAGATCGTATGGCTTAAAAACTGTTATAACAAGAACATTTAATCACACATCTCCGAGAAGAACTGCTGCATTCGTTGAATCAAATTTTTGTAAACAAGTTGCTGAAATTGAATGGGGTTTAAAAGATCCGGTTATCCATCACGGAAATCTAGATTCAGTTCGTGATTATACTGATGCTAGAGATATAGCAAAAGCGTATTGGATAGCCACTGAGAAATGTGATTATGGAGAGCCGTACAATATATGTTCTGGCACGTTTTATACCATTCAGAGTGTACTTGATATGATATTGGCATTATCAGAAAAGAAGATTAAAACAGAACTAGATAGCGACAGATTAAGACCTAGCGATGTAGTATTATTACATGGAGACTATAGTAAATTCAAAAATGTGACGGGTTGGGAACCAAAAATAAGTATGCAGGATACTATCGAAGAATTATTGAATACTTGGCGTTTTAAAATTAAATCAGAATTGGATATAAAAGACTTTGAGGATGGTATTTCATAACAACCTTACAAGACATATTGGCAATTAGGGCAAGACATCCTGTAGTAAAAGGAGTGTCAAATTCTTATCATTACGTGAAACTTCTTGGTGGAAATGTTGTTCATGCCACGGCGTTTGAGCCAGACCCAAACACATTTAGGCAAGACTATTATTACAATGTAGTTTCAAACTCGTTGTACAAGAAAAAAGAAGTCTCTACCGGTCATAGATGGAAGAGAATCAGCCTCTAACAAATATACAGAAAGTAACAGAGAATATTAATGGCGATATACAAAATACCAGCTGGCGCATCACTCGTTGATGGGCAATTCATACAAGTTAGTGGGCCTGAAGGTATCACTACTGGCTACCACTACGACAGCAACACTAAGACTTTTTATTTCAAAGAAAGTCAGATCATAGTTCCATCGCAACATGGTAACACGCATATAGCGGAAGACCCTGTACCAAATGCCACTAAGAACCTTCCCGGTCTGATGAGCCCGGATGATAAATGCAAATTAGACAACATGCTTGGTATGAGAGTTGGTGTTCTTGGGCAACAAGGATCTGGCTTTCCTGATGATGGTGGTTGGATCGATGGCGATTTAATATTAGCTGCTGGCTCTGAATTTGTTACATTAGAAAGAGTTGGTAATATCATAAGATTCACCGTTGATTCACCAAATCCATTAAATTGTGCTTGTGAAGAATGTGCACAAATATTCTGGATTCAAGACGAAACTGATGTCGCATCGATAAGAACACCATCGTGCAATGGTAAGTTGCCCGGTGCTAATATCTATGGCGAATTGAAAGTACATGTACTCCCTGAGTCAACGTTAGTAGATCCGTCGAGTCCATCAAAAGCTTTAAATCGCAAGACGGATTCGCCTGCGCTGCGATTTACTAGATACACCAATTCAATATCTCCCGGCAAGGCTTCAATAGAAGCCATACTTGAGCGTAGATTTACTGGTGTTACTAAAACCGGCTGGGTCATGACACCGGGACCTCTCGGTATACCAGAATGCATTTGGTATATGGGAGATGACGAAGACGGTAATGAAGTTAAATTCGAATTAAGTACCAATTCGAAGCCGGGACTGCTTGGAGCGTTGCTATACAAGGGACATACTCTAACCAGACAGATGGGTGTGGTAACTGGCTATACTTCAACGGTTCTATCAACCAACTTGTATAAAATTCAGAATTGGTCGGTTCAAAATTCTGAACCAGTAGGCGACGAATTCGAAGCATTTAATGTATGGCACTATGAAAATCCGGGCAATTCCAAAACTACATTAGTAGATCCACAAGCATTAACTTTAGATGCCACTGTTGATTTGCTTCCGGTTGGGACATTAGTCCAACTTTGGGGATTTGAAGTAAGCGCTAATTGCATGCGCTGGTATTTCAATAGCAGACCGGCATTTAATCCAAATAACGCTTGGGCGCACACTGGTTCTATTGAATTCGGAAATCTGCACGAAGAGCGTTCGGAAGTCACCGGTCCGGGACCAACGGAATTAACTGCTAGTACTTTAAACGTTAGTGACTCCAGACTATTCGAAAGATCGGTGTGGGGTATTACTGGATTTGAAGATTCGCTGCTGTTGTCTGATGATGGTGTTGAGATTGTTACTGGTTCTGAAAATACCGCAGTGTTTACAGATGAGCCAAGTGGCGAAAGTCTAAACAATGAATATTTAGCAGATGTCGATCCATCATTGCCTGGATTGAGAGTTTACGAAACAGATCCCAGCACTTATGCTGAACGACCAGTTTATATATGGAATAGACAAAATCGCAGAAACTTCTACGCTAAATTTTTAGTTGGAAGGCCAGATGCTTCTGTCTACCCGCCATATGATATTTTGTTGAGAGCACCAATTGATAGCATAGATGATACATATATAAAGGTGATTAAAAGAGATGTTTATATAACCGGCCCATTTGCCGGTTTGAATTATGTAGTAGTTAAGGGCGCACATTGGAGACAATTGCCAGAAAAAGGTGTTTTGAGAATACTGACTGGTAGCTGGAAAAATAGAATCTGGAAGTACAATTATAAGATCAATTTCTCGACTTGGGATGACGATGCGGTAGAGCTTGTTGGTGATGTTGACATGTTCCCGTTTGAGGATGACCTTGCTTCAACTGGAACATTTGCCGATGAACCAAGCGTTACTACAATAGCCAGCTTGTTGCATGCTGATTTCACGGCACCGTGTTTGAGAGTTGAATTCTCTGTAAACCAAACAATTGGACAAGAAGTAGCTCAGGTTCAATTTAAAGTTGGTTTACTCGATATGTCAACTGTTTATGAACTAGAAGACGAAGTTACGCCACAAACCGTTGGCGATAACTTGGTCCGTGGTTTATTGCCGGGGTTTGCTGTTAGCGAATTGCATACTCAAGTCGGATTCTTAACAACTGGCACAGAACAAGTACAGGCTGAACCAGATGGATTCATCTTGTATGAAGGTGGATTTGTTCCGCAAGCTGTAAATGGCGAAACTGAATTGTGGAATGAACTTGAAGTAATGGTAAGAGATGGACAATGTTGGGTTTGGTGGAACCAGTTATTAGTGCCGCCAAGCACTACTGATTCTGCCAATCTAGAATCACCGGTTGCCATTAGCACGCCATATTTCCCATTACCATCAGTTTCTACTGTCGGTAAGGTCGGTATGAGATTGTGGCCGGGAGCGATGCTTAGACAAATTGGCGTGTGGGATCAAGTGATTGGATTCTCTGAGTTCAAGTATGGTCAGTTAGAAATTGGCGATACTGGAACTGGTACTTCTTAAACATACTAGACAAAATAGCTTTCTAATGATACCATGGCAATTTCCTGTCGTGGTATCATTCATATGGCATTAATAACCGATCCAAACGATCCAAAATTGAAGGTAGTCGTCGATAATACCACTAATACTATTAGTTTTGGAAATATGCAGGGAAATACAGTCACTACGCAAGCATTATTTCAATACCTGCACGGGGTATGGAGAGATTTTGATGAAAGCAAGCAATTGAGGCTGGATGAATTCATAATGCTTTTTGCTGGCGCTTTAGATGGTTGTATAAAGTGCTCGTCTGAGTTTTTAAGTATGAAGAGACACAAGTTTGATACGGACAATTCTTGGGTGCTATTTGATGATATAGCTATATGTGTTGCTGAAAGAACCAGTGGCGCGTATAAAATATCCGAAGAATTCGGCTTCGACCTAACTTTTGCCGTCCGTAAGCGTGGTAATTACGTCTTTATGTTTACTATTAAAAGTGGTCATTCGATCACACCAGTAGATCTACAAAATCCGAGTTTCAACTTCATAGAGCATATGCTTACAAAGATTCCGGGAAACAAGAAAAATATTCGAATGATACAGAAGAAGAGCGATAGGGGAGCAGCTTACCCGATTATCAATAAATTTAGAAAAAGATTGATTGAATCAAACAGAAGCATTAAAAAATTGATTCAGTCCAGTTAGACATACCAATTCGATCTAATAACCTATTAATTTTTTGGTGATTGTCGTGGTCGCTATCCCATACGATCGATATTGACATTGGCTTGCTCATACCACTCTGTCTTGACTTAGTGAATATCGTCTTAGAAGTTAATTTAGCTATCTCTTCCTTAGTACGATTCATTAAGTACAGAACTTTTTGACTATTCTTGTTCTGATATTCTTTCGAAGATTTGTTTGAATCTTTTTTTGGCATCTATCATTATCTCCGTGTCTGATCTACCCATTCTTTCAAATATTTTTGGTAATATAGCACTGTTCTGCTGTGCATCTACCAACTTTTTGGCCTCCACATTCATAGCATCTTCACTATCGGCCTGTGGTCCAAAGAACGGGCCGTCCATCACCACTTCTCTTGTCGCTTTATTTTCCAATAGTTTGGCGTAAATCAGGATATACTTTGGATCATGATATGTTTTATGTAAGTCGTATACCAACTTTCCTAGCTGCTCTATTGTTCTATCTTGAAAAGTGGCGTCTGGGAATTTTATACCATATTTCTTTTCATAATGATTAAGGATTTCTTTCAATTGTTTTTTATCGAATACTACTTTTTCAGTTTTTAGTTGTTTCTTTAGTGGTTCTTCTGCCATTATACAATCTATATATTCAATCACTGTATCTGTTCTATATTGCTTATCTTTATTTGTCTCTTTTAATACCTTTTTAATATTTCTAACAATTTCTTTTATAGTCGAAGTGTCGGCTACAATCATTTCCTTTGGCAATCTTATGTTGTAGTGTGATTCGTAATTCTCTAAGAGATCTATATATTGATCGGTTGAATGTATTTCGTAATCTATATCTACTCTCATTTTAGCTTTAATTGGCTCTATATCTAGTAAATCATCGATGTTTGCGATGACTCGCATTAGTGAATATGCTGGGCCTTGTTTCATATTATTGTCCTGATGATCCGAAGCCAGATTCGCCTCTGTGTGTCTCTGGCATTCTATCAACCACAACGACTTCTTCGGCGTGCTTGGCTGGAATAATGACTAACTGTGCTAATCTACTGCCGTCATCAACTCTTACTGGTTTATCGGTTGGGTTATGAACAAGCACATACATTGGACCAACATAACCACTATCAATCACTCCTTCAAATACATTCAGACTCTTTTTCCAGCCTGTTGATGATCTGGCTTTAATATTACCCCAATGTCCATCCGGTATCTTAACGTGGAACCCACACGGAACTTCGGCTTTGCCTAATGCCGGTATGAAGAAATGATCTTCATAAATATAAATTGATACTGTCTCTCCGTGTATCTCGTGGGTTATGTCTGGTTCGACTTTTACACCTTGTACTCTAACTGGCAAGTCCATACCGGCGTCGCCTGTCTTGGCCGGTTTTAGGTCATAATTGTGTCCATTTATATGCTTGAGGTAAAGGGCTTTCGGGTTATAATCGGCTGGCATTTTCATATCTCCTTGAATATTTACGTAGTAAAATACATATCAGCCATGCAAAACTACTTCAGAGTATTTAAAAGCTATGTTCAGTACGACTAGTTACGGGGTCAGTACGACTGAACATAACCGGCCCCACCGGCTATCTTTAAGGGGAAGATACTGGTGGGGCTTTCTTTTACTATGAATGATTACGAATACATTAAAAGCAAGCTAAATTCCAAAGAAGAACTAATTGCTTTGGATAATAAAGTTATATGGGCAATGGATGAAGTACTAAAACGCGGATATGAATTTTGCGGATATATATACGAGCATATGAGTAATATATACGATTCAGTAACTTTTGCTAAAAATCGTGATCTATTAACAGAGGACCCATCTTCATTAGAATCTGCAGATGGGTGGGTTGTCGTGGAGTATTTTGATGACGGTCTGACAGCAGACTATCACACTGGCCATATAAGTTTAATTTCAAATGCTGTTAGTGATACTAATGTTGATATCCAAGATGTAGCTGACATGATGGACGATAGCGAAGATGAATTTGAATCTGATAATACGGTCAATGTGGTTCATATGGTAGATAGAGATCATACATATAAATGGCTTACATTGAACTTGGAGATCGATATCACCGATCTCAGTGTGTTACAAGAGAGAGCAATGGGCCTGATGCGAATTATTGGTATTTTAGATGGTGAAATTACTAATAGGACTCCGTAATGCCTTGGTTTACGTATAAAGCTATACCGTACGAACATTTAATCGATAAGAAAAGCGGAATTAAAATAGATAGATCAATGATAACTGTCGAATTTATTGATGGCGCTAAAGATGCCGTAGTTGAAGGCAATATAAATCAAGAGGATGCTCAGCTTGCTATTTTCGAACTGATGAGATCTGGGCTATATCCAATTAGTGTCGTTCCTCTTACCGATTTCAAAGAGATAGCGACTGCAAGTAGAGTTGATAATCTTAGAAAATTTCGAAATCAACTCAGAAAAAGAATAACCTAAGAACCTTTCTTTTTCCTACCTATCGCCTTTTGTGCGATTGGCCCCGTAATTAGTCTTGGCTTTTTCTGAGTCGGATTGTTGACTGCGTATTTTTCACCAAGCGTTTTTCTGACTATTTCTTCAGCTTTGACGTTGGCTTCATCGTCTGCTTCACGACGAGCAGACTCTATTTTAGATTGTGACTTCGTTAAGAATGACTTTATTTGTGTCAATTCTCTAACTAATTCTTGTGCTACTACATCTTTTGGCTTAGATATAGCTTCTAATGCTTCCAGCAATAGGCTGGCTTTGTGTAGATTTATCGCTATAAATGGTTGGATTTTATTTTCGTTGTTTGTTGTTTTTTGCATTTTTATTCTTCTTTCTGGGATTTTTGGATCTGAATATTACGTGGCCATCTACCACTTCTGTTTCTAGATATTTATTCTTGCCTTTCACTTCCTGTAGCAATCTTAAGAAATTTAT
>Ga0307380_10007716_pt1 | contig 13929 bp, 6 predicted proteins | sample UN3MG_FD_202239 | JGI IMG/M metagenome (GOLD analysis project Ga0307380, IMG submission 202239) | Soil microbial communities from Risofladan, Vaasa, Finland - UN-3 | ecosystem: Environmental > Terrestrial > Soil > Coastal area > Acid sulfate soil | place: Finland: Risofladan, Vaasa | collected... | reverse complement strand
TACGAGGCCACTGCCAAGGCCTTGGGTCTGGTCGGCCCATTCCTCCATTCGGTGAGCGATACCACGGCCAATATCGAGTGGTGGACTTCGCACCCGGCGACCTATTCCCTGTCATGGGGCCAGACGCCGGAAATGACGAATAGGGTGCACAATGTCAGGGGTCCCGAACGCTTCAACACCTTCAGCCTGACCGGCCTCAAACCCGGTCAGGCGTACTATTTGAGAATCCTTTCGGCGGATGCCTCGCGTGGGGACGCTTCCCTGGCCGTGCTTAAGCCAAAGAGCGCGGCATTGTCGTTCAAGACCGCTCCCAAGGCGGTTGAGCCGCGCGTGTACTACGTGGCGCCGAACGGCAACGACCGCAACAGCGGCCTGAGCCGTAAGCAGGCGTTCCGGACGGTAAGCTGCGCCGCGAACCGGGTTGGCCCGGGCGACACGGTCCTGATCGCCGGCGGCAACTACGCCGAAACGGTGCGTATCCGCGCGGCCGGAACCAAGGAGCGCCCGATCACGTTCCGTTCGGTGCCGGGCGAGAAACCGGTTTTCAAGAATGAGAACCTGAGCCGGGCCTTCGAGGTCGTCTTGAAGCCCGATCTCCGGTTTGACGGATTGTATTTCCAGCGGGGCGGATTCGGGGATCAGGTCTTCGTGGTGCGCCAAAGCGAACGGGTACAGATCACTCGTTGTCTCAACGTCACGGTTGCCGCCGATGAGAGCGCCGGGATGCTGGTCCGGAACTGCGTGGCGCGCGGGGGATGGACGGCGGTTGCGCTGAGCCGCTGTCCCGATTCACGCGTCGAGAACAACGTCTTCATCATGACGACACTGCGGCAGCTCGTCTGCGACGCGTCAACCATTGTGCGCGGCAACATCTTCTGCGAGTGCCTCCGCAACAAGACCCATCAGACGCTGCTGGAGCTGTCCGCGAACGTGGCAGAGTCGGACAATTGTTTCTACGTGCGCTGGCCGGAGGACGAGAAGCTGGCGATCAATAACAGAACGTTGCCGGAGTACCGGGTCCGGACCGGCTCCGATGCGTTCGCCGCCAACCCCATGATGCCGGGCACGCCGGGCCGGCTCCAGGGCTGGCAGCAGAGCTCGGACAAGGATTTTGACCAGTTCTTCACGACGAATCCGAAACTGATCCTGCGCGGCATCGGCCTGCAGCCGGTCGCGTTTCGCGATTCCCGCTTGGGGGTGACCAACTGGGTGTACGACCGCGCGTGGGCGGAGGCAGTTATCAAAGCCGCCAACGCGGCCTCGGCGCTGGCACGGGCCGGCAGGGATGCCGAGGCGCTGGCCGCGTATACCAACCTTGCGAAGACTTTGCCGTTGAGCGACCGGCTGAAGGCGGACGTTCTGGAACAGGCATCGCTCTGCGCCGGACGTCTGAAGGAATACGGCCGGGCGATGCAACTGGCGAAGAGTATTCCGGTGGAGCCGATTGCGATCCGGCGGCAGATGCAGTTGATGCTGGAACAGAAGCAGTATGCCGCACTGCTGGACGCCTTTGCGAACAGCAAAATGGGCGGACGGAGTTTCCACCTGAGCTTTGTGTATCCGGAACAGGAAGACGTGATGGCGGACCTGTACTACTGCCGCAGCCTCGCCTATGTGCATACGAACGATCTGGCGGCGGCGGAAGCGGATTTGAGAATCATGAACGACAAACGAAGCCGGCTGACGTACAGGTCCGGGGAAGCCATTCATGATCGGGTATGGTTGCAGCTAGGCGATTTCTATCGGACGCAATTGAAAGACGACGACCGGGCCCTCGAGGCGTACACCAACGTGTGCGACCGGACCACTTGGACCTTCTGGGGCCGGCCGCTGAAGCCTGCCGCCAGGGGCGCGGACAAAACCCTCGTGGCGGCGACTAAGGCGGCGACCGAGATCCTGCGCAAGCGGGGCAAGCTCGACGAGGTTAGGAAACTGCAATTCAACCTGCTGAAGGCCCAGGCGGAAGCCTCGGCCAGCCTTCTCAAGGAGTCGGAGACGATCGCCAGATTCAAGGAGTTGCTGGCGCTTCCCGGCACGCCCTCGGCGGACGTCGAAGAGTGCGCGAAGCGCATCAACCGCCTTGAAAGGGCTGGCCGTGAAAGAGTTGTTGCCGGTATAGGAAGGATGACGACCGGTTTGTCGGCCGATGCGCGGGACTTGCTGGTGAAGGCGGCCGCCGCGCCCGGCGCGGAAAGGCGGCAGACCGCGTTGCGCGCGCTGCTGGTCTTTGTACAGGTGGAGAAAGCTAACGAACTGCTGGCCAAGACGGAAAGGCAGAGCCCTGCGCGATAAACTGGAGCATTACAGGTGTTGACGGCGCGTGTTAGGAAATTGGGACGGCAATTGGGACGTGTACCTTTTGTGGCGAAAGAGAAGGTACACGTCCCAATTAATGGGAGCCATCGGATGAAGGAGGTCAACGGGATGCGTGAGTTCCACACGTCCGGATCTGTGGGAGACCCGGGTGGGCAACCACCCGGATCCCCCCGGCGATACATGGCGCTTCCGGTGTTTTGTTCACGTTCTCAGGTGCCACGGGAGGCATTGCGATGCACAGGCTTGTTCTGATCCTCGGCGCGGTTCTGCCGGTGACGGCCGCACCGGCGGAAGTTCAAATCAAGTACCACCTGCCGGGAAATGGCCGCGTGTCGATCGTCATCCGCAACGCCGATGGCGTGGTCCGCGAACTGCTGCACGCGGCGCCGCGCCATGCCGGCGCGAACGTCGATGCGTGGGACGGACTCGACGAGAGGGGCAAGCCCGCGGCACCTGGCGATTACACTTGGAAGCTGCTGCTGACGCAGGGGCTGAAGGCCCGGTACATCGTGACGCTGGGCCTGAACCCCACGCCGCGATGGGACTCTTGGCCGGGCAACCACAACGGCGTGACGTCCGTGGCCGTGGACGCCGACGCGATGTACCTTGCCGGCGGGTGCAGCGAAGGCCCGCCGGGGCTCATCAAGCAGGACTTCGCCGGCAAGCGGGTGTGGTCGGCCGGCCATCTCTACGACGCCTGGCAGGGCGGACACGGCGCGGCGGTCGCCGGCGGCAAGCTCTACCAACTCCAGGCCAACGGCGCGATCATTGTCGTCGAGGCCGCCACGGGCCGCCGCGCCGCCAGGTGGGACGTGCTATGGGAGAAGAACGACCCGGTCAAGGACAAGGACGGCTACGTCCGCCACATGGACATTGACGCGCACGGCGAGGAGATCGTCGTCGCCTACAAGGGGCACAACGCCGTCCGCTGGCTGAAGCCGGCCGACGGATCGGTCGCGGACGAGGCGGCGGTGCCCGAGCCGCAGGCCGTGGCGATCGACCCCCACGGCCAGCGCGTGCTCGTGGCGTCGAAGGGCCGCATCGTCGCACTCACGCGGGCGAAGAAGGCGCCCGTGACCGTCGCTGCCGGGCTGACGGCGCCGTATCGAGTGGACGTCGAGGACGCTACCGGCGAAATCTACGTCTACGAGTCGGGCGACAGCCGGCAGGTCAAGCGGCTCTCTCGAGACGGCAAGCTGCTGAAGACGTACGGAGCGCCCGGCGGTCGAAAGGACGGACCCTACGACCCGATGTCGTTCCGTACGGTGCACGACATCACCGCCGACCAGCGCGGGGGCTTCTTCATCTGCGAAGGCTGGACCGCGCCGCGGCGCACCGCCCGCTTCGCCAAGGACGGCAAGCTGCTCAACGATTGGTACGGCGGACAGATGTACGCCAACCACGGCGCTGTCGATCCCAACGACCCCACGCTGGTCTGGGTGGACTCGCAATTCGGCGACATCATGAAGTGCAGGATCGACTACGCCGCCAGGACGTGGGAGGTCCTGGCCACCTACCGCTTTGCCGGCTTGGGCGACGGCTTCGTGCGCGGCACACACCACGGAGGCGGTCGGTTCCGCGTGCTGCACCACGGCGGCCAGACCTACCTGTTCCGCCAGGACGACGACCCCTGCGTTCTGATGCTCGACGAGAAACAGCGAAAGCTGGTGGCGAAGGTCGCCAGCGACTTCAGCGTCGCGCACGACTGGGGTCAGCCGTGGACGCCGGATCTGATCCGCAAGCTCGTGAACCCCGACGCCTCCGACAAGAACCCCGGCTACCAGATGCGCGGCGTCCCGCCGGCGCACCGCTGGATGGAGGCGTACCACTGGACCGACCGCAGCGGCGACGGCAAGCCCCAGCCCGCCGAGATCGTGTGGGGCGGCTTCAGGGGCTGGCACATGGGGCGCTGGTTCACGGGCGACGACTTCAACTACTACCGCCTCTTCAACGACACGGTCGAGGTGATGCGCTTCTTCGGCTGGACCAGGCACGGCGCGCCCATCTACGGCGGATGGGACGCCCACGAGGCCATCGCACGCTGGCCGAAATCGGTCGACTACAAGCGGCAGCACCACACGGGCAGGACGGTGTGGGTCTGCCCCGACGGCACGATCTTCGCCTGCCTCAACGACACGACGCGCCCCTTCGGCGCCGGGTTCCTGAGCACCGAGATCGGCGACAACCACGTGATCAAGTGGAATCCCGGCGGAGGCGTGGCGTGGGTTGTCGGACGGCACGCGGCCACGCTCGGCGCCGGGCCGGGGGAAGCGCGCGTCTTCCAGCGGATCCTTGGCGCGCCGCACGGCTGCGTGGTCGTCGGCGACATGCAGTGCTACTACGAGGTCAAGAACCTCGTCCACGTGTGGGACCCCGACGGCCTGTGGGTCGGGCGCATGCTCGAGTCGCCCGACCTCGACGCCGCGCCAGAGTCGGCCTACGTGCTGTGCACGGAGAACTTCGGTGGCGCGCTGTACGAGGTGGGCGCCGACGAGAAGGTGCCCGGCCTGAGCGCCGGCGACGTGGTGCTGTTCGGCAGCGGACAGAACGGCACGCCCGTGTATCGCGTGACGGGGTGGGACCGGTTCCGGCGGCAGTCGGGCACCGTCTCGCTGAGCGCCGAGGCCGCCGCGAAGCTGACGGCGCGCGTCGAGGCCGAGCGCAGACGGCCGGACCTCGCTCGCATTCGGGCCATCCCCGCCCGCGGAGGCGGCGCGGTCAAGGTCGACGCCGACCTCGCCGAGTGGAAAGGCTTCCCACCGCTGACCATCACCGACGGCAAGACCGAGGTTGCGAAGCTCTATCTCGGCTGGAACCCCGACGGCATCTACGCCGTGTTCGACGTCCTGAAGGACCGGCCATGGAAGTCCGCCGCGTCGCAGCGCGAGCCGTTCACCAGCGGTGCCGCCGTCGACCTGATGATCGGCCCGCTGTCCCCCGCCCGCAAGACAGCCACGGCCGGCGACGTTCGCTTTGTCGCCGCGCCCATCGGCAAGGATGGCCGGACGATGCTCGTCGAGATGCTGCCGCGCCTCGCGCCGGGCATGCCCGAGAAGGACCGCAAGCCGCGGACGTACAAGACCGGCCAGGGCAGCGTCACGTTCGAGCGCGTCGCGCCGCTTCCCGCCGATCGCGTCGCGGCCCGCCCGAAGAAGGGCGGCGGCTACGTCGTGGAGTTCCGCGTGCCGTTGCGTGCGCCGCTGCTGTATAGGCCCGGCCAGCGATTTCGGTTCGACGCGTCCGTTATTCTCGCCGCGCCCGCGGGCAACCGCAGCGAGGGCCGTCTTCTGTGGCACAGCAAGGCGTCGGCCGACCAGATTGTCGAGGCCGACCGCTACCACGAGGCCGTCCTTCGCCCGGCGAACTGGGGCGAGGCGGTGCTTGAATAGGGGTGGAAGCTACGGAACGAGACAGGTTGCCGGAGAGAGCTTGGCCGCATAGTAGGATCGCCTTGCCTTTGTCCTGCTGAGTTTGGCGAGGCTCGTCCTCCGGCCAGGGAATGATCGGTCTGTTCCTCCTTGACGAATCCCGTTTGGGACATGTGCAATATGCTGGTCAACACGGCCGGGAAGGCTGATCGTTCCAGGCGACCGGCGGACTCGTCGCCGGACCAGATGCCCTGGTTCCGCAGGAACTTGGCCCGCACCTCGCCGGGGACGGATGTTCTGGCAAGCGTAAGAAGCTGCCGCGCTTCGTCGAGGGAGATGTCCCGGCGGGCAAGCCGCATCCTCACCAGCGACGCCTGGTGCTTGAGTTCCTTGGCCATCGGGCAGGTCATTCCTCGAACCTGCCGTTGGGGATGAGACGCCTTGCCCTCTCGGCCGACAATGCCCTCAATCATCGCCGCAAGCGGCTCAGATCCAGCCCATGTGGTCGCGCGGGGCGAGGCGGCGCACGAACATGCTCTTGTTCGCCGCCTCGTCGTTCGTGATCTTCATGTTCTTCGAGTCCCAGAGAAGCTTCCTGCCCGGATGCATCATGGCCACGTCGCCGAGCACGATGATCTCCGAGAGAGGGCCTGCATAGTCAAACGGAGACATGGCCTTGTCTTGGCTCTTGCAGGCCATGGTCCAGTTCTGCAGATGGTTGCCCGCCTTGCAGCGGAACGCCACCTCCGGGGGCTTCGGCGTCGCCTTCATGGTGGCCTCGGGAATGATCCTGCCGCCCTGGCTGTGACTTCCGGCGATGATCGAGCCCTTCTCGCCGATCAGGCAGGAGCCGCTGTTCATGAACGACGCCCTGCGGCCGGGCTCGAGGTCCTTCGGGCGCGGGTACTCTATCTCCGGGCCGAGGTAGTACTTCATCGTGACCGGCGGCATCTTTCCCCGTGCCGGGAACTCCCAGGTGATGACGCCCGCCTTCGGCAGGGAGCCGCGGAAGGCGGGACTCTCAACCTCGGCCATGACGCTCGTGGGGGCCCTCAGGTCCAGCGAGTAGTACGCCGGGTCGAGGATATGCGACCCCATGTCACCCACCACACCGCTGAAATGGCTGTATCGTATCCACTCGCGATTCATGTAGCTCGTGCTGAAGGGGATCTTCTCCGCCCGGTTCAGGAACAGGTTCCAGTCCAGGGTCTTCGGCGCCACAGAGCCCTTCACCGGCGGCGTCTTCGTCCAGTAGTTTTTCCGGGAGTATGCCAGGACCGTCCTGATCGGTCCGACCGAGCCGGCCTGGACCCAGTCCCGGATCATCGCCGAGCTCCGGCTTGAATGGCCCTGGTGGCCCATCTGCGTCACGACCTTGTGTTTCTTCGATTCCTCCGTCAGGACGCGCACTTCATTGACCGTGTGGCAGAGCGGCTTCTGACAATACACGTGCTTGCCTCTTCGGATGGCATACATGGATACGGCGAAATGCACGTGTTCGGGAGTTCCCGTGTAGACGGCATCGATCTCCTTGCCGATCTTGTCGAACATCACTCGGTAATCTTTCCAGAGCTTGATTCCATGAAGGTTCGTCTTTCTTGCGGTGCATTTCTTGTGGCGCGCCTCATCCACGTCACAGAGGGCGATGACGTTGTTGTCCCTTGCCAGGTAGCTCGAGTCGCCGGACCCCATGCTTCCGACACCGATGCATGCGATATTGAGCTTGCTGTTCGGTGACGGGCCGGCGTTGAGAATGCGCAGCGGCGCCGCGGTCGCGGCGGAGGCCGCCAGTGTTCGCTTGAGGAAACTGCGACGCTTCATTGATTTCATGGCAGACACCTCTGTCTTTCACCGAATTCACCGACGTTTCCCATAACTGGCCGACGACACGCAGAATACCACCAAGTCCCTGATCGGGCAAGCTGTTCCCCGCCCACGGAGAATCGCGAGGCGTGGACTCCCGGCCGGGAGGTGGGCCATGAGAAAGAACCGTCCCCCCACGGGCATAACCGTCCGCGCCCTTGAATAACCTGCGCTGCGATCACCGGATTCCATGGCCGGTGGGTCGGCTGTGCGGCTGCAAGCGGCCCTGGAACCTGGTATACTCCCAAGCTGCGGCTCCGGCCATGAGATCGGGTGCAAGGTGGTGACTCCAACGCCCTGTTCGGCGGCGAGAAGTGACAATGCTTCTGACGATCACAACAACCCATTGTCCGGCGACGGACTTGGGCTACCTGCTGCACAAGAACCCTGCGCGATGCCAGGAGTTCGAGCTGAGCTTCGGCAGAGCGCACGTGTTCTACCCCCGGGCCGTCGAGGCCAGTTGCACGGCTGCGTTGCTGCTGGACGTGGACTCGGTGGGCTTGATCCGCGGCAAACACCGCAAGGGCGGGCTGCTGGACCAATACGTCAACGACCGGCCGTTCGTGGCGTCGAGCTTCTTGAGCACCGCTATCTCGCGGGTCTACGGCTCGGCGCTGTCCGGGCGGAGCAAGGAACGGCCGGATCTGGCCGCCACGCCCATCCCGCTCGAAGCCGAGCTCACGGTCATGCCTTGCCGTGGGGACGAGGACTTCCTCCGCCGGCTATTCGAGCCCCTTGCCTACGAGGTGACCCTCGAGCGGCACGCGCTGGACGCGAAGTTCCCCGACTGGGGAGACAGCCCCTATTACACCGTTCACCTTGCCCGCACCTGCACGCTCCAGGAACTGCTGACGCACCTGTACGTGCTCGTGCCCGTGCTGGACAACTACAAGCACTACTACGTCGGCAACGACGAGCTCGACAAGCTTCTGGCCAAGGGGCAAGGCTGGTTGGCCTCGCACCCGGAGAAGGAGGCCATCACCCGGCGATACCTGAAGTTTCAGCCGTCCCTGGCCCGGCAGGCCCTGGCCCAACTGGCCGAGGAGGATCAGCCCGAGCAACTCCTCCCGGATGCTGGGCCGCATGCCGACCGAGCCGAGCAGGAACTGGAGCGGACGATCAGCCTCAACGAGCAGCGTCTCGGGGCCGTGCTGGCCACTCTGAAGGCGTCTGGGGCCAAGAGTGTCCTGGACCTCGGCTGCGGCGAGGGCAATCTGCTGCGGGAGTTGCTGCGGGACAAGGGATTCGAGCGGATCGTGGGGATGGACGTATCCATCCGTTCGCTGGAGATCGCATCCGAGAAGCTCCGCTTGGGCCGCCTGCCGGACAAGCAGCGTAAGCGAATCGATCTGATCCACGGCTCGCTGATGTACCGTGACGCCCGGCTTGCCGGCTTCGACGCGGCGGCGGTCGTGGAGGTCATCGAGCACCTCGATCCGCCACGCCTGGCCGCGTTCGAACGCGTCGTCTTCGAGCACGCCCGGCCGGGGACGGTCGTGCTGACCACGCCCAACCGCGAGTACAACGCGACCTGGGAGAACCTGATCATCGAGCCGGCCGATGATGACCGACCGGCCGTCACGAAGCTCCGCCACCGCGACCACCGCTTCGAGTGGACGCGCCCCGAATTTGAGGCCTGGGCCAGCACTGTGGCCGAGCGCTTCGGCTACACCGTCCGCTTCCTGCCCGTTGGCCCCGAGGATCCGATCCTCGGCCCGCCGACGCTGATGGGGGTCCTCAAGCATGGATAGAGACAGTCACAACCTCCCTCCCATCCTCCCGGTCGGGACTGCCGTAGTGGCACGGGTTGAGGTGCGCGGTAGTGGCGATGCAGTCACGTGTCCGGCCGGGGCGGTGGGGACAATCATCCAGTCGCCAGTCGACGCAGAGCACAGCTACCGCGTACGCCTGCCCGGCGGCGAGGTCGTGGGCCTGCGCCGGGCCGAGCTCTCCGTACTGAGGCATTTCCAGCGAGAAGGCATGGCGGCGGCCGAGCATCCGATGGCCGAGTACGATCTGTGGCAACACGTGATCTACCGGTGCGTGGTCGGCTCGCGGGCGTATGGGCTGGACCACGCCGACAGCGACGTGGACCGACGCGGCGTATACCTGCCGCCGGCCGAGATGCACTGGTCGCTTTACGGCGTCCCCGAGCAATTGGAGAACACCGAGACCGACGAATGCTACTGGGAGCTCCAGAAGTTCCTGACCTTGGCGCTGAAGGCCAACCCCAACATGCTGGAGGTGCTGAGCAGCCCACTCATCGAGCAGGTCGCGGAGTTGGGCCAGGAGCTGCTGGACATGCGGGACGCGTTCCTGTCCAAGCTGGTCTACCAGACGTACAACGGGTACGTGATGAGCCAGTTCCAGAAGCTGGAGCAGGACATCCGTAACCGGGGCGAGGTCAAATGGAAGCACGCGATGCACCTCGTGCGGCTGCTGCTTAGCGGTGTCACCGTCCTGCGAGACGGTTTCGTGCCCGTTCGCGTGGAAGCGCATCGCGAGAGGTTGTTGGCGATTCGCGACGGTCGGATGGCTTGGGAAGATTTGGATGCCTGGCGGCTGGAGTTGCATAAGCAGTTCGACTCCGCCTTCGAGACAACCAGACTGCCAGATCGGCCAGACTACGAGGCGGTCAACGGGTTTCTCGTGCGAGCCCGGCGGAGTGCAGTGGGATGACCCAAGTGGATCCAAGGCTAAGGGACATCGCGGCCGCCCAACCGTACCCTCTGCTGTTCGTGACCATCAGCGGGGCGCACCTGTACGGCTTCCCGTCGGCCGACTCGGACTATGATCTGCGCGGCGTGCATGTCCTGCCGCCCACGGAAGTGATGGGCCTGCATGCGCCGCGGGAGACAGTCGAAGTCTCCCGCAAACCGGGGAAGCCGGGCGACATCGATTTGGACCTCGTTACGCATGACGTCAAGAAGTTCATGCTGATGATGCTCAAGCGGAACGGCTACGTGCTGGAGCAGCTCTGCTCACCGCTGGTCGTGCACACGACACCGGAGCATGAGGAGCTCAAGGCCATCGGCCGAAACTGCATCACGGTCCACCACGCCCACCACTACCTGGGCTTCGCGCGGAACCAGTGGGACCTGTTCCGCAAGGAGGACCCGCCCCGGGCCAAGCCCTTGCTATACACATACCGCGTGTTGCTGGCGGGCATCCACCTGATGCGAACTGGCGAGGTCGAAGCCAGCCTCCCGCGCCTGAACGACGCCCGGGGCGGCCGCCGCCTGCCGTACATTGACGAGCTGATCGAACGCAAGATCGCCGGGGGAGAGCAGAGCGTCCTGACGGCGGCGGACATGGCGTTCCACGAGAGCGAGTACGAGAGACTGACGGCCGAACTGGAGCAGGTACACGAGCAGTCCTCGCTGCCCGAGGCGACCACCGCCAGAGATGCGCTGAATGACCTCTTGCTTCGTTTGCGCCTTGGGCCTGCCTTGGGGGAAGATGAATGACTGTGAAGATCCCCAGGCTGTCGCTCGTCATACTTATCGGCCCGTCGGGGTCGGGGAAATCGACGTTTGCGCGGAAGCATTTCTTGCCGACGGAAGTGCTGTCGTCGGATGCGTGTCGGGGGATGGTGTCGGATGATGAGAACGACCAGACGGCAACGAACGAGGCGTTTGACGTGCTGCACTACATCGCCCGAAAGCGCCTGGCGGCGGGGCGGCTGACGGTGGTGGACGCGACGAACGTGCAACGCGAGGCCCGTAAGCCGCTGGTCCAACTGGCGCGGGAGTTTCACTGCCTGCCGGTGGCCATCGTGTTCAATCTGCCGAAGAAGCTGTGCGAGCAGCGGAACCGGCAGCGCGAGGAGCGGAACTTCGGCCTGCATGTGATTCATCAGCAGTGGTCGCAGATGCGGCGCGGCCTGCGGGGGCTGAAGCGCGAGGGCTTACGGCATGTCTTCGTCATGGAGTCTGAAGAAGAGGTCGACGCGGCGACCGTCCAGCGCGTGCCGCTCTGGAACGACAAGCGCGACGAGCACGGGCCGTTCGACATCATCGGGGACGTGCATGGCTGCTGCGGTGAGCTGGAGCAGTTGCTGGCCGACCTGGGGTACGAACCCGGTGAGATGGACCGTGACGATCCCGTCTGGGGCCGTTGCCTTTACGAACATCCCGACGGCCGTAAGGCCGTTTTTCTGGGCGATCTGGTCGACCGCGGGCCGCGCGTGCTGGATACGCTGCGGTTCGTTCGGAACATGATCGAGGCCGGCCATGCCATGTGCGTGCCAGGCAACCACGATATGAAGCTCATGCGCAAGCTGCAGGGGAGGAACGTCCAGATAACCCACGGCCTGGCCGAGACGCTGGCCGAGATCGAGGGGCTGCCGGAAGATGCCCGCGAAGCCTTCCACGCGCAGGGCAGGGAGTTCCTCTACAGCCTGGTGAGCCACTACGTCCTCGACGGCGGCAAGCTCGTCGTCGCCCACGCGGGGATGCGGCAGGAGATGCAGGGCCGTGGGTCCGGCAAGGTTCGGGACTTCGCCCTATACGGGGAGACCACCGGCGAGACGGACGAGTTCGGCCTGCCCGTGCGCCACGACTGGGCGGCCGAGTATCGGGGCAAAGCCACGGTCGTCTACGGTCACACGCCGGTGCCCGAGGCCGAGTGGCTCAACCGAACGGTGAATATCGACACAGGATGCGTGTTTGGCGGCAAGCTGACGGCCCTGCGGTGGCCGGAGAGGCAGTTCGTGTCCGTCCCGGCGAAGCGAACGTACTGCGAGCCGGCCAAGCCGTTCATTCCGGCCGACCGGCAGGCCCCGGCCCTGACGGCTCAGCAGGCCCACGATGATCTGCTCGACGCCGAGGACGTGATCGGCAAGCGGATCGTTTCCACGCGGCTGCGGCGGGACATCACCATCCGCGAGGCCAACGCGACGGCGGCCCTGGAGGTCATGAGCCGCTGGGCGGCCGACCCCAGATGGCTGATCTACCTGCCGCCGACAATGAGCCCGTGCGAGACGAGCCAGGCGGACGGCTTCCTGGAGCATCCGGACGAGGCGTTCGCCTACTACCGCTCGGTCGGCGTGCCGAGGGTGGTCTGCGAAGAGAAGCACATGGGCTCACGGGCGGTGGTCATCATCTGCCGCGACGCCGCGGCCGCCCGACAGCGGTTCGGTGTCAACACGGGCGAGACGGGCATTGTCTATACCCGCACCGGCCGGCGGTTCTTCGACGACGCCGAGTTGGAGGAGGGGATGCTCGCCCGTGTGCGACAGGCGATGGACAAGACCGGCTTCTGGGGCGAGTTCGATACGAGCTGGGCGTGCCTGGACTGCGAGTTGATGCCGTGGTCAGCCAAGGCCCAGGAGCTGCTACGGAGCCAGTACGCGGCCGTGGGCGCGGCCGCCAAGGCTTCGCTCCCCGTCGCCGTAGCGGCGCTGGAACAGGCGGCCGGGCGAATGGGCGGGGACGAGACCGTGGCGGCGCTGCTGGACCGCTACAGGCAACGACAGCAGGCGATCGACAAGTACGTGACTGCGTACCAGCAGTACTGCTGGCCGGTGACACACCTTGACGACCTCAAGCTCGCACCGTTCCACTTGCTGGCGACCGAGGGAAGGGTCCACGTCGACCGCGACCACGTGTGGCACATGGACACGCTGGCGACGGTTTGCGGCCATGGCGGTCAGCTCCTCCTCGCCACGCCGTACGAAGTGATCGACGTGACTGACCCGGCAAGCTGTGAGAAGGGCACAAGCTGGTGGCTTGACCTGACGGGCCGGGGCGGCGAGGGCATGGTCGTCAAACCGCTGGACTTCATCGTTCGCGGCAAGCGTGGCCTGGAGCAGCCAGCGGTGAAGTGTCGCGGCCGGGAGTATCTCCGGATCATCTACGGCCCCGAGTACGACGCTCCCGAGCATCTGGACCGCCTCCGGAACCGCGGCTTGGCGACGAAGCGGTCACTGGCCGTCCGCGAGCTCGCCTTGGGCATCGAGGCGTTGGAGCGATTCGTCCGGACCGAGCCTCTGCGCCGGGTGCATGAGTGCGTGTTCGGCGTCCTTGCGATGGAGAGCGAACCGGTCGACCCGCGACTGTAGCACCATCACAGGATGGCACAGCCGGTGGCAAGAGGACCAGACCGAATGGCCGTTCGTGGGGAAAGGAAACTCGCCTCTGTCCTCCACAGCCTTCGTCTTGCCCGGTCCGTCCATCGTTCGATCACCTGCGCGATGAAGTCCTCGTTCGTTCGTCTGGCAGACGGGAGGACCGTCTGGGAGGTCTTCCAGGCATCTCTGGACGCCGCCATTCGGGACATCGAAAGCCATCCGAGAGGCGTAACACTTCAGCCGTCTGCAACGGCTGAACAGATACGATTCCAGGAAGGCCGGGAGGATAGCGGATCTCTCGGCAATACTCTA
>Ga0307380_10007715_pt1 | contig 13929 bp, 6 predicted proteins | sample UN3MG_FD_202239 | JGI IMG/M metagenome (GOLD analysis project Ga0307380, IMG submission 202239) | Soil microbial communities from Risofladan, Vaasa, Finland - UN-3 | ecosystem: Environmental > Terrestrial > Soil > Coastal area > Acid sulfate soil | place: Finland: Risofladan, Vaasa | collected... | reverse complement strand
GACATCCACTGGGATACGCTCCAGCGGATTCTCGCGCACGCGGAACCGCCGAAGTATGAGCAGAAGCGGCCGCGGAAGAAACCGAAGATCGGCGACTTCGTGCCGATCATCCACGAGATTCTCAAGAGCGACCAACAGGTCCATCGCAAGCAGCGGCATACGGCCAAGCGGATCTTCGAGCGGTTACGGACCGAGCATCAGTACGAGGGCGGTTGTACGGGCGTGAAGGAAGTCGTACGGGCCTGGAAGCAGCAACACAAGGAGGTGTTTTTGCCGTTGTCGCATCCGCCGGGCGAAGCCCAGGTAGACTTCGGCGAGGCGGATGTCACGCTACGGGGCGAGACGACCCGCGTGGCTCTGTTCGTGATGACGCTGCCCTACAGCGACGCTCTCTTCTGCCAGGTGTTCCCTCGCGAATGCACGGAGGCGTTCTTGGAAGGGCATCGACGGGCTTTCGAGTTCTTTGGGAGGGTGCCGCGGCGGATCAGCTACGACAACTCGAAGATCGCCGTGGCCAAGATCACCGGCAGCCGCGAGCGGGAAGTGACCCGCGAGTTCTTCCGTCTGGAGAGCCATTATCTGTTCGAGCACCACTTCTGCCTGGTACGGCGTCCGAACGAAAAGGGCCACGTAGAACGGCTTCTGGACTTCGGCCGGGCGAACTTCCTGGTGCCGGTTCCCGTCACGGACGACCTGGCCCGACTCCATGCGCAGTTGGAGCAGAGTTGCCGGAGCGACCTGGCTCGGAAGTTGCGAGGGAAGCCCGGGAGGAACGGCAGTTGGCCCGGATGCGAACCGGTCTGTCGAAATTGGACCTGTTGGTCCTGGACGAGTTGGGCTATGTTCCGGCCAGCAAGATCGGCGCGGAGTTGCTGTTCGACGTGATCAGTACGGCCTACGAACGGACCAGCCTGATCGTCACCACGAACCTGCCGTTCGAGAACTGGACCGAGGTGCTGGGCAGCGAGCGATTAACCGGAGCCACCCTGGACCGGCTGACGCATCGTTGTCACATCCTGGAGACGCAGGGCGACAGCTACCGGCTTCGGGAGGCGAAACGGCGTCGCCGTGGGAAGAGGGAGAAAGGCCAGGAGGGATCCGGCCAGAAAGGCCAGGAGGGGCACGACTAGACGGACCCTCGGGTGGAGGGTAGCGTAGGTATCGGGCGCTACGTTTTTCGCCCGCCCGCCGCTACGCTTTCTGTCCGCCCTTTACAAACTCGGCCCTCCGGCGCGAGTTGCTGGATTGTGTCAGTTTGAACCGTACATTGAGCGACGTAAGTCTATATATAGCAAGGAGAAAGCCGTTCGACTTTTTCGCCGAACGGCCGTTTTTGAAGAATAGTCGGGGCGACTGGATTCGAACCAGCGACCTCTGCGTCCCGAACGCAGCGCTCTATCCAGGCTGAGCTACGCCCCGATGTTCTAAGTTGTTGCTGGCAATGGCTTTGCGACGAGTGCTTTCGCAACCGATGAAACTGCCATCCTTGCGCAACCAATTCTGTAGCCAATTTCGCTCCAGGGCCCGTTCCCCAGTGCTTAACCTCAAGTATAGACTGGACGCCGCCGACTTGCAATGCGTCTGGCGTGAGGTCGTCAGGTCGCCACAGGGTCTCGAAGAACTCCGCCGGCTGCCGAGCCAAAACGTTCAGCCGGGCCTCGTCCATGGCGTCGAGCAGACGGCGATAGGCAACATTCTGTTGCACACTATTGCCCGCAACAGAGACAACGGCTTGCTCCACGCACCCTGCGTTCTTGCAGCGCTGGAGTTACTAAAGCCCCTGCCAGAGATCGTTCAGATCCAACACGAGACCCTGCTCCAGCACGCCGACGACGGCCGTGTCGCCTTCGGTGGTGGCCGTGGCTCGGACGCGATCGAAGGCCGTGGCCTCGTAGAGGAAATCGAGCACGCTGTTGGAGAGCCGGGCCCAATTGCCTTCGGCCTCGAAGAGGTCGATCCCGTCGGAGTCTTCCATCGTGACCACGTCGTAGCCGCCGGCGGTGGAGAGGGCGTAGACCTCCTCGAAGAGCTTCGCCCGGTTGTAGTATCCCGGGCCGTACAAGGCGCCTTGAATGGCGTTGGTGGCGAAGATGTCGTTGCCGGGCGAATCGTAGAGCCGGGCGACGTCGAAGCCGCGGGAAGAATAGGCGTGTACGGCGTCGAACTGCTTGGCCCGATTGTAGTACCCGGGGCCGAAGAGCGCGCCTTGCGTGGGAGTGGCCTCGAAGGTGTCGTCGCGGTGGGAGTCGAACAGCTTGGCGATGTCGGTGCCGCCGGCGGTGGCGTAGGCGTGGACCTGGTCGAAACGGTTGGCCTGGTTGGAGAACCCATTTCCGAAGAGCGTCGCGGAGGCGGGCGCGGCGTCGAATCGATCGTCGGACGGGGAATCGAACAGCTTGGCCACGTCGAAGCCGCCCACGTCGGCGTACGCCCGGACGACGTCGAAGTTGCTGGCCCGGTTGTCGAACCCGTTGCCGTAGAGGGTGGCGTAGTAGGGCGTGGCGACGAAGCGGTCCGGGCCGGGGGAGTCGTGCAGCAGGGCCGTGTCGTTGCCGCCGGCGTTCGCATAGGCGTGGACTTCGTCGAAGTGCTTGGCCCGGTTGTAGAATCCTTCGCCGAAGAGGGCGCCCTGGTACGAGTTGGCCTCAAAGGTGTCGTCGCCGGCGGAGTCGTACAGGCGGGCCAGATCGTTGCCGGCGGTGGCGTAGGCGTGGACTTCGTCGAAGCTCTTGGCCCGGTGGTAGTATCCGTTGCCGTACATCACGCCCTGGATCGGATCGCCGAGGAAGACGTCGTCGCCGGGCGTATCGAAGAGTTTGGCCACGTCATGTCCGCTGCTGGCATAGGCGTGGATCCACTCGAAGTGATCGACCTGGTGGCGGAAACCTTGACCGTACAGGGTGGCCTCGGTGGGCGTGGCGTAGAAGAAATCGTCCCGGTGGGAATCGAACAGCTTGGCGAGGTCGGAGCCGCCGGCGGTGCCGTAGGCGTAGATGTTCTCGAAACCGATCACCCGGCTGCGAAAACCGTTGCCCGTCAACTCGGCCCAAGCGGGGGCGGCGACGTAATAATCGTTGCCGGGGGAGTCGTAGAGCCGGGCCACGTCCGTGCCGCCGCCGTCGAGCTGGATCGTGGAGACGCCGGTCAGCTCCACGTCGAGCGCCGGTCCGGTGACGGTGGCCGAGTTCGGATAGAACACGACCTCTTCGGTATCGTCCGATCCGGCCAGCAGCGCGACGTCGGCACCGCCGCCGCCGACGAAGTGCAACCGGGTGACGCCCTCGAACTCGTACCGAATGCCGTTGACCGAAACTTGCGGGGAGCCGGAAAACGCCGCGAACGTGTCGTCGCCGCGCGTGCCGTAGACGGTCAAGCGAGAACCGTCCGGGCTGAGTTCGATCAGGTTGATCAGCCGCAGGTCGACGTCGGCGGCGGTCCCGCCGACTTTCAGGTAGTACATCGTGTCCGGCCCGTCGACCTGCCAATCCACCCGCGAATTGCCGGCGCCGAAGACCGCGGAGCCGACCTCTTCGAGTTGTTCGTCGTAGAGAGTCAGTTCGAGCCGGTCCGACGCGCCGGGCACGGTGGCTTCCACGGTCAGCCATCCCTGGTGGGTGGTGCGGCCGCGGAACCAGAGGGTTTCGGCCGACGGGTCCAGGCCGCTTAATTCCAAGAGCGAGATGGGCGGAAGCGGCCGGACGTCCTTCACCGAAGCGAGCGTGAAGATGCCCGTGTTGTCCAGCACGCCGTCGACCAGATGGGCATTGGTCCCCCAGGCGTACAGCGGCACGTTGACGCCGGTGTGAGAGGTCGACGACCAGGCGACGGTGGGGACGTTTCCGGGTCCGTTGTCGGCCAGCACGGTCATGCCGCCGCATTCATGGTCGGCGGTGACGAGGACCAAGGTATCGGTTCTGCCTTCCGCCCAGGCGAGCACGGTCTGGACGGCGTTGGCGAACTCGACCGTTTCGCCAACGGCGCGTTCGATATCGTTGGCATGGCCGGCGTAATCGATCAGTCCGCCCTCGACCATCAGGAAGAAGCCGTCCGGATCGGCGTCCAGGACGTCCAGGGCAACGGCGGTCATTTCCGTCAGGTGGGGCAGATTGCCCAGGCCGTCGAATTCATACGGCAGGTGGGTGTAGCCGAACAGGCCGGCGACGCGCGTTTCGAGATCGGGGTCCAGCGAGAGCAGTCCCGCGCGGTTGGTGACCACCGTGTATCCGGCCGCCGCGGCGCCCGCGACGGTCATCCCGTAACCTCCGCCGCTGAACATCACGTCGGGTTTGGTTTGCGTGAGCAGATCGTCGGCAATTCCGTAATAGTCGTAGCGGCTTTCCGCGTGGGCGCCGAAAGGGGACGGGGTGCCGTGGGGCATGATGGTCGTGGTCACCAACCCCGTCGATTTACCCGCCGCGGTGGCCAACTCCAGCAGCGTGGTCAATTCCGAGCCGTCGCCCGGGATCGCCAGACTGACGACGTTGTTGTCGACCTTTCGTCCGGTGGCCATGGCCGTGGCGGAGGCGGCCGAATCGGTGATTTCCGCATCGGCCGAGAAGGTCGTCATTTCGGCCCGGTACGGGAGCCGGTCGAAGGAGATCTCGCCGCCGAGGAACATTCTGGCGGCGTTGACCTGTTCGAACCCCATCCCGTCGCCGATCAACAGGATCACGTTCTCGAGCGTGCCGCCGGAGAGCAGCCGCCGCGGCTCGAGGTGCTCGAAACGGGGCCGGCGGCCGGCCGATGGACCGGGTCGCAGGCGCGGGGCCGTCCGCCACCAATACCTGCCGTCGCGAAAGCTCATCGAGCATTCCCTAGGGGCTTTGCCAAAAATCGTTCAGTTCGAGAGTCAATCCGGATTCCAGCACGCCGACGTTGGCGATATCGCCTTCGGTGGTGGCCGTGGCCTTGACGAAGTCGAACGCACCGGCTTCGAAAAGGAAATCGAGCGCGGCGTTGGAGAGCCGAACCCAGTTGCCGTCGGCTTCGAGCAGGTCGACCGCGTCCGAATCGTTCAGATAGGCCTCGTCTTCTCCGCCGGCGGTGGCGCTGGCGTACACTTCCTCGAAGAGTTTCGCCCGGTTGTAGAAGCCGATTCCCGAGAGCGCGCCCTGGGTGGGATTGGCGTCGAAGCGATCGTTGCCGGCGGAATCGAACAGGTTGGCCACGTCGTGCCCGCCGGCCGTGGCGTAGGCATGCACCTGTTCGAACAGTTCGGTCCAATTGTAGAAGCCCGTGCCGTACAGCACGCCTTCGACCGAGTTGGCGTCGAAGGTATCGTCTCCGGGCGAATCGAACAGCTTGGCCACGTCGCGGCCGTCGTTGTTGGCGTGTGCGCGGACCTCGTCGAACCGCAGGGCCTGAAGCTCGAACCCTTCGCCGAACATTCTGCCGATCGTCGGGGTCGCGACGAAAGTGTCCTTGCCGGGCGAGTCGTAAAGATCGGCCACGTCGTAGCCGCCGGCGTCGGCGTGCGCGCGTACGAGGTCGAACTGGCCGACCCAGTGCTCGAACCCCTCGCCGTAGAACGTGGCCTCGTCCGGCATGGCGACGAAGGTGTCGTCGCCGGGCGAGTCGTAGAGATCGGCCACGTCGTAGCCGCCGGCGTCGGCCCAGGCGTCGACCGTCTCGAAATGCTTTGCCCGGCTGTAGAAACCGTCGCCGGACAGCGCGGCTTCGGTCGGGTTGGAGGTGAAGGTATCGTCCCCGAACGAGTCGTAGAATTCCGCCGCGTCCACGCCGCCGATGTCGGAGTAGGCGTGGACCCGCTCGAAGAAGAATGCCCAGTTATCGAACCCCTCGCCGGAGAACTCGCCGGAGTCGGGGAAGGAGACGAACTTGTCGTTGCCGGGCGAATCGAACAGTTTGGCCACGTCGCGACCGCCCGCGTCGGCGGTGGCCTCGACCGTCTCGAATCTCTTCGCCCGGTTGCTGAATCCGGGGCCGGAGAGCACGGCCGAGGTCGAGGTAGCCACGAACAGGTCGGCACCGGCCGAATCGTAAAGGTAGGCGATGTCGTTGCCGCCGGCGTCGGCCCGGGCTTCCACCGTGTCGAACAGCTTGGCGCGGACGTAGAACGTCTCGTTGTACAGGGCGCCGTAGGTCGGATTGCCGACGAACGTATCGTCGCCCGCGGAATCGACCAGGCTGGCCGAATCGAAGCCGCCGGCCGTGGAATAGGCGTGGACGGCGTCGAAGCCCTTGGCCCGGTTGTAATAGCCGTTGCCGCTGAGAACCCCTTGCAGCGGGTCGGCCGCGAAGTGGTCGTCGCCGGGCGAGTCGAAGAGCTTGGCCACGTCGTTGCCGCGGGTTGCGTAGCCGTGGACCTGGTCGAAGTTCAGCGCCTCGTTTGCGAACGTGTCACCCAACATCGTCGCATAGGAAGGCGTAGCGACGAAACATTCGTCCCGGTTGGCGTCGGACAGCTTGGCGATGTCGTAACCGCCGGAAGCCTCGGATCGCACGGCCGCGAAACCCTCCACCCGGTTCGAGAATCCGTCGCCGGAGAGTTCGGAAACGGCCGGGCCCGAGACGAGGCGGTCGTCGCCGGGCGAATCGAACAAGCGGGCTATGTCGCGTCCGCCGCCGCCGACCACGACGGCCGAAGCAACGTTCGACCAACTGATTTCGTAGGTCCACCCGATCAGTTCCCCCTTGCCGGGCGAGAGGATGGCGATGTCGTCGGTCGCCGATCCGGTGACGGCCACCGTGTCGTTGCCCGCCAGACCGTCGAAGGCGATCATTTCATAAGCGCCGGCACTGATGTTGTCGTACGCCAGCCCGTTGATGATCACCTCGTGGAGCGCACCGGTGACGACCTCGAAGGTGTCGTCGCCGTCGGTTCCGTAGAACATCAGCGAGTCGTTGGTGGCATCCAGCAAGTTGCAGAGGACGTACGACACGTTCGGGTTGTCGCCGAGCACCACGAGCTTGTAGGTTTCACCGGCCGATACGGCCGCGTCGACCCGTTCCACGTCGCCGGAGGAGAGGGAACTGTCCAACAACGCGCCCCCGGAATCGTAGAAGAACAGGTTGACGTTGCCGGCCGCGTTGGAAAACGTGGCTTCCACGGAGAACCAGCCGTTGCGCACCGGCTGGAAGTACAGTTCCTCTCTTTCCACCACGAACCGATCGGTCAACTCGAGGAAGTCGATGGGGGCGGCCGCGGCGATCTGGACCTCGATCTGCCGCGAAGCCTGGTTTCCCGCCGCGTCGGTGGCGACGACCGTAAGCGTCTTCGAGGGGCCTTGCCCGGGCGCCGGGACCCAAGTGATCAGACCGGTCGCCGGGTCGATTCGTGCGCCGGCCGGCGGATCGCTGAGGTTGTAGGACACCGTCTTGCCGGCCGTTTCGTCGTCCGTCTGTACGTCGTGCGTGAAGAGTTCCGTCTCGACGGCGTCGTCCACGTCGGTCGGCTCGAACTGCGGAGCCGTCTGGTCGACGACGACCGTCAGCAACACGCCCGATACGTCGCCGACCAGATCGATCGTGCCGCTGCCGTTGTTGCCGACGTCCAAGGCCTGGCCGTACATGGCCTGACGAACGGTGATCTCCCGAGTCCCCTCGCTCAATGGAACGGTCTCGTTGGTGGTGATCTCGACCGTGTGGCCCGAGGCGACGGCCTGGCCGATCTGTATCCCGTCGGCGTAAAGGGTGACCTCCGCGCCGTCGGCCACGCCGGAAAGAGAGAACTTGAGCGGTTTGCCGGGCGTGTTGTCCAGGCCGGTCGCCGGACCGGGACCGTGGGGAGAAATCAGTTGGACCGCGGAGGGTGCTCCGGGCGTGATGATCAGAGGAACGATCTGGAAATCCCAGCCCGAGGAATATCCCGGGCTGTAATACCGCGGGTCCTCCCCGCGGTAGTCATAGTAGTCCAGCCCGCGCGGGTTCACTCCAACCAGAATCCCCTGAACGCCTGCCAATCCGTCCAGGGCCGTGACGGTTCCCTGGCCGGTCTCCGGATCGATCTCGACCTCCAGTTCTTCATTCGGCACGTAGCCCCAGTCCTGGCGGTTCCAGGCGCCGTACCACAGTGCGTCGCCGTTGGTCTGCATGTCGACGTCGGTCCCGGAGATCGTGAAGCCGACCGGCTGTCCGCCGGTCGTGTAGAGGTCCGCGATGGGCTGGTCGATGTAGGGGTTGGCGTTTTGCGTGTCCGCCTGGATGACGACGTGGACCGTCCGCTGGGCGGTGCCCCCTTGACCGTCGGAGACGGTGATCGTCACGTTGGCGTCGCCGGTGGTCCCCTCGGGCGCCGAGAGCATCAGCACGCCGTTTTCGCCGCCCGGCTCGACGGTGACCGACTGCATCACCACGGGCGTGTTCGGCCGGTCGTTGGTCTCGGGAACGGCCGAGATGGCGTCCCGCACCGTGGCGCCTTCGGTCAGGAAGCCGATGATCGAATGCTGGAAGTCGAGCCAGCGGGTGGCGGCGTCGGTGACGAAGAACTGCGAGTCGTTGGTGTCGTCGAAGTTCTTGGCCAGCGAGAGCATGCCGGAGGCGGTATGTTGCAGGTCGGGATGGAACTGGTCGTCGAATTTCACTCCCGAGCCGCCGCTGCCGGTGCCCTGCGGGTCTCCGCCCTGGATCATGAAACCGTCGATCACGCGGTGGAAGATCAGCCCGTCGTAGAATCCCGACTCGGCCAATTCGATGATTCTGGCGGTGGCGTCCGGCGCCCGTCCCTCGAACAACTCGAAGAGCATGTCGCCGAAACCGGCCACCGATATCCGCAGGTTCCGGTTCCCCTGGGGAATGAACGTCTGCAAGTCGTTGTTGCCTTGCACGGTGGCCGTGTAGGTCAGGTCGTCGCCGTCGGCGTCGAATCCGTCCAGCGCGACGTGCAACGGCGCCCCGGCCAGCACCGTGACCTCGGCGGGGAGCTGGCCCAGGACGGGCGCGGCCAGCAGGTGGCGCTCCTCCAGCGGTTCGAAGCGACGGAGCCCTCCACCGGTCCAGCGGAGGGCACGTCTTGTCGAGCGCGATCGGCGCGAGTTACGGCGGCGAAAAGGGGGGAAGTTCATCGAATGGTACTCCGAGAGGCACAGGATATGCCGGACGAGACGGATGGATACAGGTCACGTCGTGCGGAAGAGAAGTGTCGTATACGACGTTGTCGTGGTGGATCGTTGTATGGAAAAGGAACCCCTCGATATTGTCGTCACCGGGCTTACGGCCAGTTGGTGAAAACCCAGTCGAGGCCGAACTGATTCGGGCCGATGTCCGACGTGTCTCCGGCGTTGCTCGACCCGGCCTCGACGCGCTGGAAGCCCTGCGTGTCGTGCATGAAATTGAGCGCCGCGCACGACAGCTTGACCCAATTGCCGTTGGCCTGCAAGTAATCGTTCTCAATGGAATCGGTGAGGACGGCCCGATCGTTTCCGGCGCCCGCTTGGGCGTAAACCTCTTCGAAGTGCTTCGCCCGGTTGTAGAACGTCAGGCCGTCGTACATCGCGCCTTGATAGTAGTCGCCCTTGAACGTGTCTTGTCCGAGCGAACCGGAGAGCCAGGCCTTGTCTCTGCCGCCTGCGGTGGCATAGGCGTGGACCCCTTTGAACTTCTTCACTTGATTGGAGTAACCCGGACCGGACAACGTGGCCTGCAACGGGTCGGCCACGAACTCGTCCGCTCCCGCCGAATCGAACAGCTTGGCCACGTCCACGCCGCCGGTCGAGTCGGCAACCACGCTATCGAAAAACCGGGCCGTATTCTGGTAACCGGGCCCGGACATCTGGCCCGAGGTCGGCACCCCGACGAACAGGTCGTTGCCGGCCGAGTCGTGCAGATTCGCCCGATCGATGCCGCCTTCAGTGGCCTTGGCGGTCACCTCCTCGAACTGCTTCGCCCGCATGTACATCTTCGGATTCGACATGACGCTCTCGATCGGGGTCGCATCGAACGTGTCGTCGCCGGCCGAATCTCCCATCACGGCCACGTCGTATCCGCGACCGTCGGATCCCGGGCTGGCGTAACCGTGGATAACCTCGAAATCTTTGGCGCGGTTGAAGTATTTCTCACTGAACATAACGCCCTGGTACCAGTTGGTCTCGAATCGGTCGTCCCCGGTGGAATCGTACATCTTGGCGATGTCGTAACCGTCGCCGCCGTACGTGTGCGTGATGGTGTAAGCCCGCACCACGATTTTGTACCCGTACTGTAGCGCCTCTAGCTGGAGGCTGGAATCACTGACCCCCAGGATGTCGTTGCGCGGCGAGCCGTAGACCTTCGCCATGTCGCCCCCACCTGCCCGACCGTCGATTAGCAGATCGGTGCAGCCGCGGGCGGTTACCTTGAATCCGGACCCGACCAGTTCGGCGAAGGTGATCGTAGAGACCAACCGGTCACCATCAGTGGCCGAGCCGTACAACACGGCCGAATCGCCCGCCGCCCCGTGGTATTCCACGTCCAGATCCTGCCCGGCAATCACCGGCAGGGCATAATCGACGCCGTTGATCGTCACCCTGGGCGATGCCCCGGGGCGGAACTCGAAGTCGTCGTCCGCCGCGGTTCCCTGCACGTCGGTCTTGCTGCCGTCGGTCTTGACCAGGTTGGTGACACGCACGCCCACACCGGCCGAGGCGCCCCCGATATGGACGAAGTATTGGTTGCCCCCGAGCGCGACCGGGAAGTCGGCCCGCAGGTTGCCGGACGCCAGTTCGCTCAGCGCGCCGCCGACGTCTTGGGAATACAGGGTCACTTGGGTGCCCGACGCGTCGGGCGTCTGCACGGTAAGGTACCCGTCATGCGCCGCCTCCACCCGGTACCACAACTCTCCGCCGACCGGCTGCTGGCCGGCGAGTTCCAGGAAGTCGACCTGGCCCAGATCCGCCGGCGGCAAGATGGTGTTGGCCGCGCCGTTGATGCCGTCGAGTTCCGGATGGGCCAACTCGCCGACTTTCGTGGTCGTGGCGTCGGCCGTCGTGATATCGTGGACCTCGTAGATCTCTTCCTGGAGGTAGCGGAAACCGTGCAACATGGGAGACGGGCCGTAGGTCAGGCCGAAGAAATCGCCGCCGGGAAGGTCGCCGGCCACTTCCACCGTCGTCAGCGCCGGATCGATCCGAACCAGCTTGCCGGCGAAGGTGGTCACGTATAGATTTCCGTCCAGGTCGAACGCCACGTCGCCGGCCGATTGATGCCCCGCGACCGACAATTCCGCCTTGCCCGCCGCGGTCGTCGTGTCGATCGTGTAGACGAACTCTTGATGGAGCGCGTTGAATCCCACGGCAAACAACGTGCCGTCGGAACGGAACTCCAGGCTGTTCAACGCCACGTTGCCCGTCGCGTCGGTGATCGCCCCGATCAACGTCGTCGGGATCGGTGCCCCCGGTGCGGGAAGGTTGTCGAAATCGATATCGACGGTAAACAGTCGGGTGGGGATCTCCGGACCGCTGATGCCGTAGAGCTGTCCGGTCGGCGAGAAGGCCAGATCGAACATCACCTGATTCATCCGGCCGACGTGCGCGACGGAGAGGTCGTCCATGTTGACGGTAAACAGATCACCGTCGTTGTCGTGGATCGCGGTACCGACCCACCCGGCCCCGTTCAACATTCTCCGTCCTTCCAACAGTTCGGCCCGAAGTCGACGTGCATACCGCTGCCTCGCTGGATTCTTGATGCAGACTGCCATGGGTCTTTCCGATCCTGTCTCAGGTGCCGGGGAGTGAGCCGACCAACCGACTTTACCGCCAATTCTTCCATTATTACTAGCTTTTCACAGGGTGTCAAAGAGTTTGCAGTCATCACGGGCTCGCATGGGGGGGGATCTGTGGCACTAAGTAGGGCCAACACCAGCCCTCCTAGGTTGCCCAGCATACCTACGGTACGATCCCAGCCCTTAGAATCGAAACAAACCTCCCAAAACCAACCCGGCCCGGCGAGATTGTTCCCCAGAAAATCAGGTGGGCTGGCGGTTTCCCGGCCGGTCCAGCAGAATGTGGAGGGCTGCAGCAGCCGAGAAACGACCCTCGCGACCCGTTCACCGGGATTATTATTCCCAAAGGCTCGTAGTGCCCCGATTCATCGGGTCTAGTTTGCCCAAACGCGAGAAGACCGCATGAATGCGGTCAAGACGAACCACTCATGAATAGCCCGGGAAGAATCTGACATGTCTGCTCGCCACGTCAAGAACTGGTCTTTTGCCACCCGGGCCGTGCACCATCCCCAAGCCAACGCGCCCTCGACTCCGGTGGCGACGCCCTTGTACCAGACGTCGACCTTCGAAGCGGCCGACGCCGCCACCATCGCCCGGTACGCCGAACAGACGCAGCCGCCGGCCTATTACACGCGATGGGGAAATCCCACGACCGAAGTCTGGGAAAAGGTGATCGCCGACTTGGAAGGCGGGGAGTGGGGCCTGGCGTTCGCCTCCGGAATGGCCGCCATCAGCACCACGCTCCTGGGATTGCTCGCACCCGGCGATCACGTCGTGGCCGGGGCCTCGCTTTACGCCGCCACGACCGAAGTGCTCTCCAAAGATCTGCCCGGCCTGGGAATCGACGTCGACTTCGTCGATCCGACCGACGAAGAGGCGTTCGCACGGGCCGTCAAGAAGAACACGCGGATGTTCTATCTGGAAACGCCCACCAATCCCACCCTGCGGCTGACCGATCTGACCGCCGTCTGCCGCCTGGCCGACGAGATGGGCATCACGGTCGTGGTCGACAACACGTTCGCCTCGCCCTACAACCAACGCCCTTTGGCCGACGGCGCCGACGTCGTCGTTCACAGCGCGACGAAGTACCTTTCCGGACACAGCGACGTGGTGGCCGGCTGCGTGGTCACCGACAGGGAAACCGCCGAGCGACTCTGGCACAAGCGGACCATGCTCGGCGGCTGCCTCGATCCGTTCGCCGCCTGGCTCTTGTTGCGCGGGGTCAAGACGCTCGCCCTGCGGATGGAGCGACACAACCGCAACGCCCTGGCGGTGGCCCGGGCGCTGGAGTCCCATCGGGCCGTTTCCCGCGTGATGTATCCCGGCCTGTGCAGCCACCCGCAGCATGAACTGGCCATGCGCCAGATGACCGGCTTCGGCGGCATGGTCGGCTTCGAAGTGGCCGGAGGACGCGCGGCGGGCGTCCGGGTGGTGGAATCGACCCGGCTGGCCCTGCTGGCCGTCAGCCTCGGCGGCGTCGAGACGCTGATCGAACATCCCGCCTCGATGTCCCACGCCCCGCTCGACGACGAGCAGCTCCGCCGGGCAGGCATCCCGCCGGGGTGGATTCGCCTCTCGGTCGGCATCGAGGATCCCGAGGACCTGATCGCCGACCTTCAGCAAGCCCTGGATCATTGCGCACCATGACTCCGCCCATCCGAACGTTGCCCCTCGCGCAGCGCACCCCGGGCTTTGTTGTAAAACCGCTTCGCGGTAGGGCCACGAGAAAATCTTAACCATTTGCCCTAAATGGACTTACGCGATTCGCTCGCCTTCCGCAAAAAATTCTTTCAACCCCCGCTTGAAAGGATCGGGGAAAAGGACTAGAATCGCCGATAGTGAGAATGAGTATCAACTCCTTTTAGCCGCTCCCTTCCGTTGCGGGGTACCCGCCGTGATCGATAAATCGATTCCCTTGGGCGATCTGGGCGTGGGCCAGTCGGCCTGCGTCAGCCGGATCAGCGGACGGGCGGACCAGGTCCACCGCCTGGAGGAATTCGGCCTTCGCGGCGGATCGCGAATCGAGATGTTCCGACGCGGCAACCCCTGCATTCTCCGCATGGCCGGCAACAAGATCTGCTTCCGGCCCGACGACCTGCTCCGCGTCCTGGTGGAACCGGATGCGCCGATCGGCTGACACGAGAAGAAAGGTTCATCCAAAACTCGCGTACCTGACGTCACGTCTTACCCCGGGGAAGTACGGGTTCCTCTTCTCTATTCCTGGCTGTTTGGAAGTACCGGAAAACGCTGTGTTTCTTCCCGGAAACTCGTGAATA
>Ga0307380_10007714_pt1 | contig 13929 bp, 14 predicted proteins | sample UN3MG_FD_202239 | JGI IMG/M metagenome (GOLD analysis project Ga0307380, IMG submission 202239) | Soil microbial communities from Risofladan, Vaasa, Finland - UN-3 | ecosystem: Environmental > Terrestrial > Soil > Coastal area > Acid sulfate soil | place: Finland: Risofladan, Vaasa | collected... | reverse complement strand
CACCGGCTGACGGCACTCCGCCGCCTGGTGCGCCGCCGGCACCTCCGTCAACAGGCGAAGCACCGCCTTCGCCACCACCACCGTCCGGTGGAACGCCGCCCGCCGCGCCGCCCAAGAGCGCCAAGCCGTCGCTGGAGGATGTCGCGAAGGAAAGTCCGATCCCGCTCAAGCAGCCGCCAACGGAGCCCGTCGCCGTGGTCATCGGCATCGGCGACTACGAGGATCCCGGCTTGGGCGAGGCGCCGCAGGCCATCGCCAACGCTGCCCATATCGTGCGCTTCGTCAAGACGGATATCGGCATCGAGGGCGACCGCATCCTCACCGGCCGCAACGCCACGCTGTCCGATTTCGAGGATATCTTCGGCAGGCCCGGCGGCGCCAAGAGTGAGCTGGGCGAGCTGGTGAAGGCGACGAAGACACCGGAGGTGATCGTGTATTTCGCCGGGCGCGCGCAGGCGCTCGACGGCGGCAAGGACGTGCTGCTGCTGCCGTCCGACGCCGATCCGGCCAAGGCGGAGACCGGCGTTCGCCTCTCCGCGCTCTACAACAATCTCGCCGCTATGGGCATTCCAAGGCTTCGTGTTTATCTCGATCCGTCTTTCGCCAAGAGCGACGGCGTCGTCGAGGTCGCCGCGGGCCCGCGGATCGGTCCCTTCGGCCTGTTCACGCCGCCCAACTGGGTCACGCTCTCCGCCGCGAGCGACAGCGCCCCCGTGGCCGACGATCCGAAAAGGAAGCGGAGCCTGTTTACCGACTCGCTGGTGGTGGGCTTGCGCGGCATTGCCGACACGACCGGGGAGGGCGATCGCGACGGCACGATCAGCGCCGGGGAGCTCTACCAGTTCACCCGCGATCAGGCCGCGGCGGCGGCCAAGCGCGGCGGCAAGCAGCCGGTGCCGTCTCTCTACGGGAAACCCACCGAGGCGCTCAGGACCTACTGATCGTCATACTCGATGTCGTCGCGGTAAATCTCATAGGCGGCGGCGTACTCCATCACACGCGCAACGTCCGAGATGATGTCTTCGCCGTAGCCGGCGCGGCGGAGGAGGTGAAAGCCCATCTCCATGCCGGAGGCGATGCCGCCCGCCGTGACGATGCGCCCGGCATCCACCACGCGGGCGCGAGAAATGCGGGCCTTCGGGGCGATCTCGGCGAGGCGGTCGATGGGCACTTTGCCTGCGCCAGACGCCTCGACGCGGTCGGGCTCTTTGCGGTTGGTGGCGGGCTTGCCGTCGAGCAGGCCCATGACGCCATAGATCCACGAGCCGGTGCAGACGCTTGTAATCAGAGTCTTTTCCGGCAGCGCGCGGATGAAGTCGTGCAGCCGCCCGTTATGCATCTCCTGGCGCGTGCCGAAGCCGCCGGGGATGAGGAAGGCATCCATGTCGGGAGCATCGGCGAAGCTGTAATTGGGGAGGACGGTGAAGCCGCTTTGCGTCTGCACGGGGCGCATGGCGTCGGCGATGAGAAAGGCGTCAAGCTCGGGGTCGAAGCGGCGCGCCACGGAGAACACGCCATAAGGTGCTGCGAAGTCGACGATCTCGGCGTCCTTGAAGACATAGACGCCGAGGCGGAAGCCGGGGGTCCTTGGATATTGGCGAGGGCTTGTCATGGTGTTTGTCCCGTGGCGTTGGCGTTTTCAGCGAGCGCGGCACGAAGCCGCGCGTTGTCCGCTTCGAGCGCAGTGTTGCGGTCGGCGAGCTCGGCGACGTCCTCGGCGAACAGCATTTGCGGAATGTGTTGTGGGCAGTTCGTGTCCCACGCCTCGACTGTGAACAGCACGGCGGCCTCGCCTCGCGCATTGTATCCCTCGGGCAGGAGGCTTGCGATGAGTGCTGGATCATCTTCGACCACGCGCGCGGTACCCCAGATCTTCACCCGCCGGCGGTTGGCGTAATCCATCAGGAAGATCATGGCGCGGGGATTCTCATCGAGATTGCCCGTGGAGATATATTGCCGGTTGCCGGTGAAGTCGGCGAAACCGAGCGTGGTCTTGTCGACGACGCGCAGGAAGCCGGGCGGGCCGCCGCGATGCTGGATGTAAGGCTGGCCGTCACCGCTGGCGGTGGCGAGATAGAAGGACCGCATGGCCGCGATGAAGCCGGCGAGATCGGCATCGATCGATGTTCGGGTTGAACCCTTCTCCTCCATGCGGGCATAGCCTTGGCGCGAGCCGCGCCGTGTCTGCACGTCTCTGACCGCTGGCGAGAAGGCGATGTCCATCCAATTCGGCATGGCGGGGTGCTCTAAAGCGCCGGCATGGTGATGAAGCCGGGAAACGCCTTGACGCGACCGACCCAGGCTTGGATCGCGGGGTAGGGGGCCAACGACACACCGCCTTCGTGGCTGAGCGCGATATAGGGCATGCAGGCTATGTCGGCGATGGTCGGACGGCCGAGCGCCAGCCAGTCGTTCGACTTTAGATGCGCTTCAAGCAGGCTGAGGATGCGGGCCGCGTTGGTCCGGGCGCGCTCGACATCGATGGCGAAGCCGAATTTGTCATGGAGCCGCGCGTCGCCGGGGCCGCGGGCGATCTCGTTCTCGGCAACCATGAGCCAGGTCATAACCTCGGCCATGCCCGTCGCGTCCGTTGGCAGCCAGTCCTCCCCGCCATATCTGCGCGCGAGATAGACCAGGATGGCTTGCGAATTACGCAAGACCACATCCCCGTCCTCGAGCACCGGGATCTCGCCGAACGGGTTCTTGTCGATGAAAGGGCTCCGCTTGTGCGCACCGCCCATGAGATCGACGGGCTCAAGCTCGAGATCCAGCCCGAGCAGCGCACAGAACAGGCGGACTTTGTAGCAATTCCCCGACGGCTCCAGGTCGTACAGTTTGAGCTTGGCCACTCGATCCTCCATTCGCGATTGGGAGCCGGCGTTCGGCCCGCGAGTGGTGTTATGCCTTGTTCCGCATTGCGGCGATATGCTCTAATCCATCAACTTATTGTTCCATAATTCGGAAGAATAGAATGGACCGGCTCACAGCCATGCGGGTGTTCGTCGCCGTGGCCGACGCGGGCGGCCTGTCGGCGGCTGGGCGCCGGCTGGGCATGCCGCTGACGACGGTGAGCCGGCATTTGAAGGCGCTCGAAGAGGGGCTGGATGCCAGGCTCGTCACGCGCACGACGCGGCGTCTGGCTCTGACGGAGCCGGGCCGTGCCTATCTCGACACCTGCCGCCGCGTGCTGGGCGATCTCGATGCGGCCGAGCGGCGCCTGACGGGAGAGCAGGCCGAGCCGCAAGGGCTGCTGGCGCTGACGGCGCCGGTGGTGTTCGGGCGCCGGCACGTCCTGCCGGTGGTGGCCGAATATCTCGACGCCTTCCCGCGCATGGCGGCGCGCATGCTGCTGGTGGACCGGGTCGTCGACCTGGTGGAGGAGGGGCTCGACCTTGGCGTCCGCATCGGGCATCTGCCCGACTCTTCCATGCGGGCCACGCAACTGGGGACTGTCCGCTATGTGACCTGCGCGAGCCCGTCTTATCTGGCGCGGCACGAGGCGCCCACGACGCCCAAAGCCCTGGCGCGCCACCGCTGCATCAGCTTCAACACATTCTCTCACCCGGAGCGGTGGGCGTTCGCCGGCCGCAGGCCAGACACCGTGACGGTGGATCCCCGGCTCATCGTCAATAACGCCGACGCCGCCATCGACGCCGCCACAGCGGGGCTCGGCATCGTGCGCGTGCTCTCCTATCAGGCCGATGCGAGCCTTGCGAGCGGGTCGCTCCGCCTGATCCTCGAGGATTTCGAGCCGGAGGCCATCCCGGTCAGCCTGGTCCACCGGGAGGACCGGTTGCCGCAGGCGAAGGTCCAGAGCTTCGCGGGCCTTGCCGTGCCGCGCCTGCGCAAGCGGCTCAAGGGCTTCGAACCGGTGGACAGTGAGGGTAAACGGCCCGAGCAGCTTTCCAAGCCCGGTACAAGCTGCTAAAGGAAGCCGCCAACCGGGAGCCCCAGTGTTGCACCGCGCAAGACCGCGAGCGGCCCCGTCAAAGAGGTTGGCCGATGCCCGAAGGGCGTTCTTCTAACGACAACACACGGTTCCCCGACAGCGCCTTGGCGCTGACTTTCGACGATGTGCTGATCCGCCCGGGTCCGTCGGAAGTGCTGCCAAACGAGGTCGATGTGGCCTCCCGCGTCACAAGGTCGATCTCCGTCAATATTCCCATCCTGTCCTCGGCCATGGATACGGTCACCGAGGCGCGGCTCGCCATCGCCATGGCGCAGGCCGGCGGCATGGGCGTCATTCACCGCAATCTCGAGCCCGAGGAGCAGGCCGCCGAAGTGGCCCAGGTGAAGAAGTTCGAATCCGGCATGGTGGTGAACCCGGTCACCATCAACCCCGAGCAGACCCTCGCCGACGCGCTGAAGCTGATGGCCGACTATCAGATCTCCGGCATTCCGGTGGTCGAACCAGCGGCCAATGGCGGGGTGGGGGGCAAGCTCGTCGGCATCCTCACCAACCGCGACGTGCGCTTCGCCACCAATCCGGGTCAGCGCGTGGCCGAGCTGATGACCAAAGAGAAGCTCATCACCGTCACGGACACTGTCGAGATGGAAGAGGCCAAGCGGATTCTCCATCAGCACCGCATCGAGAAGCTGATCGTGGTCGACGAGGACTATCGCTGCGTTGGGCTCATCACCGTCAAGGACATCGAGAAGGCCCGCGCCCATCCCCATGCGTGCAAGGACGAGCAGGGGCGCTTGCGGGTCGCGGCGGCCACAAGCGTTGGCGATGCGGGCTTCGACCGGGCCCAGCATCTGATCGATGCCGGCGTCGACCTCGTCGTGGTGGACACGGCCCATGGTCACTCGCAACTCGTGCTCGATCAAGTGGCGCGCATCAAGCGTCACTCGAACGCCGTACAAGTGATGGCCGGCAATGTCGCCACGGCTGACGGCACCAAGGCGCTGATCGATGCTGGCGCCGACGCCATCAAGGTCGGTATCGGCCCCGGCTCGATCTGCACGACACGGATCGTGGCTGGTGTCGGCGTGCCGCAATTCACGGCGCTGCTGGAGTCGGTGGACGTGGCGCGGAAAGCCGACGTGCCGGTGATCTCGGACGGCGGCATCCGCTATTCGGGCGATCTCGCCAAGGCGCTTGCGGCGGGCGCCGACTGCGTGATGCTCGGCTCGCTGCTTGCCGGCACCGACGAGAGCCCGGGCGAGGTGTTCCTCTACCAAGGGCGCTCATACAAAGCGTATCGCGGCATGGGCTCCATCAGCGCCATGGCGCGGGGCTCCGCCGACCGCTATTTCCAGCAGGAGATCAAGGACACGCTGAAGCTCGTGCCGGAAGGTATTGAGGGGCAGGTGCCCTACAAGGGGCCGGCCGGTAGCGTGCTGCACCAGCTGATCGGGGGGCTGCGCGCCTCCATGGGCTATACCGGCGCGCCGACGATCCCCGACTTCCAGGCCCGGGCCAAGTTCATCCGCATCTCGACGGCCAGCTTCCGCGAGAGCCACGTGCACGACGTGACCATCACCCGGGAATCGCCCAACTACCCGCGCGAGGGGTAGGGCTCGGTCTAAGCAATCCAACGGGCTCCCGCTCTCCCCTTGTGGGAGAGCACGCGCTCGCATTGCGAGCGCGGTGAGGGGTAAGCGGCGAAGCCGCGTCCAAAGACAAAAGGAATCACCCCTCACCCTTTCCGCCATCCGACTTGCAAGCGCTACGCGCGCAAGATCGCGGCGGAAAGCCCTCTCCCATAAGGGGAGAGGGGAAGACGGAGTGTGCCCGTTGGGGCGAGGAGGCTGCTACTTCACGCCGAGCTTCTTGACCTCGTCGAAGATGCCGGGCTCGAGCCTCTCCGCCATCCGGAGGTCGGCGCTGCCGTCGGTGGGCTTGCCTTTGCGGCTCTTGACGACGCCGCGGCCGACAAGCGCGAGGGCATTGTTATTCTGCAGCGTCAGGGCGGTGTCGAAATCGGCGCCGGCATTGTCGAGATCGTCACTCAGCACATAGACCCAGCCGCGGTCGACGTAGCCCTTGGCGGTTTCCGGATCGAGCTTGATGACCTCGGAATAGTCGGCAATCGACAGATCGTACTCTTTCCGCTTCCGGTACAGCGCGCCGCGGCTCGAGTAGCTGTTAGTCGCTTTGGGATCGAGCTCGACCTTCTTATTCAAGTCGGTCAGCGCGTTATCGAAATCGTTCTTGTGGCTGTAGACCGTGCCGCGCAGCAGATAGTAGTCGGCGTCCTTGTCGTTGAGGCTGATGGCCTCATCGAGATCGGCGATCGCCTTGTCGTAGTCCTTCTTGGCGTCGTAACCGGCCGCGCGCATGAAATAGCTATTGGCGCGCTTGGGGTCGATGTCGACGGCCGCGTCCATCTCCTCCATCGCCTGATCGAGACTGCCGGTGGCCGAATACCCCATGGCGCGGATGCTGTGCGCCCTGACCAAGAGCTTCTTGTCGTCTGAGCCTTTGGCAATGAAGGCGGCGCAAGCGTCGAGCACCTCCTTCACGGAGCCCTCGGCGGCAAAGCAGGGATCGACCGGCTCCTCGGCGGATGCCGGGATGGAAGCTGCCAAGAGCGCGGCGGCCGCGGCGGAAATGAGTGTGGTAGCGCCAAAGCGCATGGGAAACCTCCTTGGGAACGCAGGGACTTTTTCTTTGAGGCTAGGTTTAGAAGGGTGCGCGGGCCCGCGTCAATTGAACTTCCATCCATGATTACCAAGCATTTTGGCAATCGGGCGGCGTTGGACGATTGGGCCGCGAAAGAGGGACCTTTGGCCGGCCGGCGCGTTGAGCATCAGATTTTGCGGCCCGGCTCTACAGAAGGCCGCCTACAGCGTATAAGGGCTCCGCGCCAGGCGGCAGCCCGGCGGTGCGAGACAAGCGAGGGGGCCCCCATGTCGATCGAAGCTATTCTGCTGCCGATGTTCGTCCAGGTCGGGCTGACCTTCGTGCTGCTGTTCTGGGCGATCATCCTGCGGCTTAGGGCGGTCCGGCGGGGCGATGTCAGCCCGCAGCAGATCGCCCTGCGCGAGCCCAACTGGCCGCCTTATGTGCAGCAGGTGGGCAATGCGTTCCACAACTCGGTCGAAATGCCGGTCCTGTTCTACGTGGTGGTGCTGCTCGCGCTGATCACGCGGACGCTCGATGTCACGCTCTACGTGTTGATGTGGATGTTCGTGCTGTCACGCATCCTGCACGCCTTCATCCATGTCACGTCAAACCGGCTCGACCACCGCACGCCGGTGTTCCTGATCGGCGCCATTGCGTTGGCGCTGATCTGGGTGATCGTCGTCGCTCGCGTTATTCTGTTCCCGGCGGCTTGATGACGCCAGCGGCGCGGGCGAGCGCGGCCATCGAGGTTCTCGCCGATATCGCGCAGCGCAAGCGGCCTGCCTCGCTAGCGCTGAAGGATTGGGGGCTGGGGCATCGCTTCGCGGGGTCCGGCGACCGCGCGGCGATCGGCAATCTCGTGTTCGATTGCATGCGCAAGCGCGAATCGTCAGCCTCAGCCATGGGGGACTGCTCCGCACGCGCGCTCGTGCTGCGCGCGCTGGTCACCGGCTGGGGCATGACGCCCGATGAGGTCGCCGCCCTGTGCGACGGCAGCCGGTTTGCGCCTGCGCTGCTCACCGCGGCGGAGCTGGAGGGCCTCAAGCACCAGATCCCTCATGATGCGCCGGCCCATATCAGGGGCGACTATCCGGAATGGCTTGGGCCGGCATTCGCGCAAGTCTTCGGAGCGCGCGCGGCCGAGGAGGGCGCGGCGTTATCCCTCCGAGCGCCGGTCGACCTCCGGGTCAACACGCTGAAGGCGGCGCGCGAGAAGGTGTTGAAGGCACTCCATCGCGTGGAGGCTGTGCCCACGCCCTTTTCCCCGTTCGGCGTTCGCATCGCGCACGGGCCCGGTCCCGCGCGCAGCCCGCATGTGGAGGCGGAAGCCGGCCACGGCAAAGGCTGGTTCGAGGTGCAGGACGAAGGCTCGCAGCTCGCCGCGCTTTTGAGCGGGGCGGGACCGCGCCAGCAGGTCATCGATCTGTGCGCCGGCGCGGGCGGCAAGACCTTGGCGCTGGCGGCGCTCATGCACAACACCGGCCAGCTCTATGCCTACGACTCCGACCGGGGGCGCCTGAGGCCGATCTTCGAGCGGCTGAAGCGGGCGGGCGCGCGCAACGTTCAGGTGTTGCCGGGGGCGGAGCCCGAGTCTTTGAGCCAGCTCGAAGGCAAGATGGACCTCGTGCTCATCGATGCGCCGTGCACGGGTTCGGGGGTCTGGCGGCGGCGGCCCGACGCCAAATGGCGGCTGTCACCGGAGATGTTGGAGGCGCGGCTTGCCGAGCAGCGTGACGTGCTCGATCTGGGGGCGCCGCTGGTCAAGCCGGGAGGGCGGCTCGTCTATGTCACCTGCTCCGTGCTGCCGCCTGAGAACCGCGGTCAGGTCGATGATTTCCTCGCCCGCCATGCCGACTTCAAGCTCGTGCCGTGGCGCGCGTTGTGGGACGCGGCCGTGCCGTGCGCGCCACCGCCTTCGGCCGACGGCTCCGAGGAGACGTTGCTGATGACGCCGCTCAGCTACGGCACCGATGGGTTCTTCGTCGCCGTGCTCGAGCGGACGGCTTAGAGGCGGTTCCCGTTTTGCCGATTCCTTTGAATCGCTTGGCGGATTTTTTTGCCGAGGACGTTGCAGGTTTTGGCCCCCGGGGCGCGGCGCGAACCGCCAGCCGCAATTGCAGCGGCAAAGCGTACGAAGGCCGCCGCAGTTAGGCCTTGACGTTGTCAAAATCCACTCGTAAGCGTCGAATTGGCCGGTTTCCGGCGGTCTTCATCTAGGAAAAACGTCAATGAAAAGTCTGGTTACGATGCTTCTAGCATTGGGCCTAGCGGCTCCGTTTGCCTCGTCCTCCTTCGCCCAGGAGGCGCCGACGGATCAAGTGAGCTGCGAGGACGCTGGCATGATTTGGGACGATGCGTCCGAAACCTGCACGCCCGCGGACTAGCCGCTGAGACAAGCTGCGACGACGGAAAGCCCCGGCCTGATAGGCCGGGGCTTTTTTGATTCAGGCGGGGCCTTTTGATTTCAGGGACTTGTCGCCTCGACAAGCGAGAGGCCGCTATCGGTCAGCGAGACGCCGATCACCGAGAGCCCCGCGCTTGCCAGCAGCGCCTCCATCTCAGGCAGGGTCCGCGCGCGGCCGCCCGTGATCGCCATCATGTGGAGATCGAGCATGATCGCGGCGGGATCGTCGGTGGCCTTCTCCGGCAATAGCCGCTCGACGACGACAAGCTTCGCGCCGGCGGGCATGGCCTTGCGGCAATTCTCCAGGATCGTGCGCGCGTGCGCGTCGTCATGCTGCTGGAGGACGGACTTCAACAGATAGAGGTCGGCTTCGACGGGCACCGCGACGGATGCATCGCCAGCCACGAGGCCGACGCGCCCGGCCAGTCCATCGGACTGGAGACAGACCCGCGCTCCGGCGAGCTTATGGGCGGCGTCCATGAGAATGCCGGCGAGGTCCGGATGCGCCAGAAGCACGGCGGCAAGCAGGGCGCCGTGGCCGCCGCCGATCTCCGCTATGGTCTTCACGCCGGTGAGGTCGAGCGCCGCCACGATCGGGGTGGCTTGCGCGAAGGTCTCGCCTTCGAGATAGGCCTCGAACACGGCGCCTTGCTCGGGGTGCGACTTCCGCCAGGCGCCGACCGGCTCACCAAAGGTCTGCTCGAAGGCGGGCGTTCCCGTCTTCACGCAAGCGGCGAGATTGGCCCAGGGCCGCCAATATTGTTCGACCACGATCAGCAGCTTCTCGCGCAAGGTCGCGTGGGCGTCGGGCGAAAGCGCGCGGCCTGTGTCCGTCAGGGCGAAGGTCTGATCAGGCCCTTCCGCGCAGAGACCGATGGTCGCGAGGCCGCGCAAGGTCCGCAGAAGATGCGGGGCTGACAGGTCCAGCGCCTCGGCCAGGCGCTCGGCGGTCCATGCGCCCGTGCCCATGGTCTCGGGCAGGCCAAGCTTCACGAAAGCATAGGCGAGCGCCGCGGCGTGATAGGCCTCGATCTGGCCCCGCAGGCGCGCTTCGGCGTCTGGCTCGGACTGGCTCATGGGGCGGAAATCGCATGAGGCCGTTTCCGGCACAAGGAGCCATTGCCGACTCGGAGAGGCTGCTATAACCACCGGCCATGACGGATGCCGACGAAATCCTTAGCCAGGACCCGCAAGACCCGGCCCAAGATCCTGCGAATGACGGCACCCAAGACCGCGTGCTGATCGTCGATTTCGGCAGCCAGGTGACCCAGCTCATCGCGCGCCGCGTGCGCGAGGCGGGCGTCTATTCCGAGATCGTGCCTTTCGACAAGGCGGAGGCAGCCCTCGGCCCCGTCCTGCCCAAGGCCATCATCCTGTCGGGCGGGCCCGCAAGCGTGCATGAGACCGGCACGCCGCGCGCGCCGCAAAGCCTGTTCACCGCCGGCGTGCCCGTGCTCGGCATCTGCTATGGCGAGCAGGCCATGGTGGCCGCGCTCGGCGGCCAGGTGGAGGCGGGGCGGACACGCGAATTCGGCCGCGCCGAGCTACAGATCATCGACGAGACGCCGCTGTTCGCCGGCGTGTTCGCAGAAGGCGAACGCGCGCAAGTGTGGATGAGCCATGGCGACCGGGTGACCAAGCTGCCGCCGGGCTTCCGCGCCGTCGGCATTTCCACCGGCGCGCCGTTCGCGGCCATCGCCGACGATTCGCGGCGGCTGTTCGGTGTCCAGTTCCACCCCGAAGTGGTGCACACGCCGAAGGGTGCCGCGCTGATCGCCAATTTCGTGCGCGAGATCGCCGGCTGCGACGGGGTGTGGAGCATGGCGCAATTCCGCGAGGCGGAAGTGGCGCGCATTCGCGAACAGGTGGACGACGGCCGCGTGGTGTGCGGGCTGTCGGGCGGTGTGGATTCCGCGGTCGCGGCGCTTCTCATCCACGAGGCCATCGGCGAGCAGCTCACCTGCATCTTCGTGGACCACGGCCTTCTGCGCCAAGACGAGGCCACGCAAGTGGTCGATCTGTTCCGCGGCGCCTACAACATCCCGCTGATCCATGTGGACGCGAGCGAGCGGTTCTTGCGCGCGCTCGACGGCATTTCCGACCCGGAAGCCAAGCGCAAGATCATCGGGCGCTTGTTTGTGGAAGTGTTCGAGGAGCAATCCGAGCAGCTCGAGGACGCCGCGTTCCTGGCGCAAGGCACGCTCTACCCGGACGTGATCGAGAGCGTGTCGGCGACGGGCGGACCCTCCGTCACTATCAAGTCGCATCACAATGTCGGCGGGCTGCCGGAGACCATGAAGCTGAAACTGGTCGAGCCGTTGCGCGCCCTGTTCAAGGACGAGGTGCGCAAGCTCGGCCGCGAGCTGGGATTACCTGAAGCCTTTGTCGGCCGGCATCCGTTCCCGGGGCCGGGGCTCGCCATCCGCATTCCCGGCGAGATCACGAACGAGAAGCTGGAAATCCTGCGCCAGGCCGACGCCATCTATCTGGAAGAGATCCGCAAAGCCGGTCTCTACGACACGATCTGGCAGGCCTTCGCCGTGCTGCTGCCGGTGCGCACCGTGGGCGTGATGGGCGATGCGCGCACCTACGACTTCGTCTGCGCGCTGCGCGCCGTCACCTCGACCGACGGCATGACGGCGGACTATTATGACTTCTCCCACGAGTTTCTGGGGCATGCGGCGCGGCGCATCATCAACGAGGTGCGCGGCATCAACCGCGTGGTCTACGACATCACCTCGAAGCCCCCCGGGACGATTGAGTGGGAGTAGGGGGTCTCAGCGCCACGGTCCGCTTTTGATCATAAGCGGACGTTTGTCCCGTGTCTCAGCTTGCCGACCCGTACTTGCGACGGTAACCCGGGTTATCACGACTTGGTCTGCTAACTCCAACGGAAGCTGACTGAATTGCCTCACCAATACCAGTACACTGGCAGGTGATCTGAAAGGGAGGAACCCTATGCCGGTGGATCGCGCCCTTTGGAAGCGAGCAATCGGTGGAATCGCGCCGCCCTGGCCTTGCCCTACGTGTGCCGATGGGAAGCTCGCGATCAAGCGCAGCACGTTCCATACTGAATGGACTGCGCAGTCCAGGGCAAACCGTCATAACGAAGACTTCAGTATGTTCGAGGTCGAAACCGTGTTTTCGACCTTGCTCGAATGTGTCAAGTGCAAGGAAATAGTCGGGTGCTGCGGTCATGGTGGATATGAGCCAGAGGAATGGCCAGATGAGGAAGGCAATTATCACATCACGGACACGCCGTGGTATCAGCCGCAATACTTCACCAAGCCCATGCGGCTTTTTGCTCCGCCAAGAAAGGTGCCCTTTTCCATACGACAGACGCTCGACAGATCATTCATGCTCTTTTTCGCTGACCACTGCGCGGCGGCAAATCTCATTCGGCAGTGTGTTGAGGAGGTCATGGAAGACGCTGGCATCGCTCGGAAGACCAACAAGGGAAATTTCAGAACGTTCGAGAGTCGACTGACGGAGTATGAAAAAGGATCGGCCGACAATGCTGTCCTAGCTAGCGCCTTGCGCGTTATCGGCAACTTTGGAAGCCACCCCGACACGCTCACCAGAGACCATGTCCTCGATGGCTATGATATTCTGGAGCAACTTCTTGAGGACCAGTATGTGGGCCAGTATCGGAAAACGCGCGAAGGCGCCGCGCGGATTCACAAGACGAGAGCTCTCTGACGCCAGCCAGTCGCGTCCGCTGTGATCAGTCTACGGTTCCGGTAGACGTTCAGCTCCTTCGGCGCGTTGCGCACGCTGGGCACCACGACCATCAGTTCTGCTAGAATGACGGCTTGCCGCTAAAGAGGGTTGTCATGTCCAGTACCGACGAAAAGAGGTACTTCCTCAACGAACACGTTGCCTATGAGGTTTCGACGATGCGGGAGGCCTATCGGCGTCTTTTGACGACCGAGGATCAAGTCGATTGGAACATCGCGTTTAAGGCGTTTGTTAGCTCGGCCCGGTGTCTGAAGGAGTTCTTCAGCGATGGTCATTCGAACGCGAAGGCCAAAGAGTACGTAAAGGGCTTCAAGCCTCCGCCACACAAGCTCCGTGGAGTGCTCCGGCATATGAACCAGCAGGTGGAGCATGTCGCCAAGGAGCGCCCATACAACGCCAAGGATAAGTTCGGTATCGAGGAGGCCGGAAGGGTGCTGGAGTGGATCGAAGAATGTCTTGCCGCGTTCACCGAAGCGCTGCCTTCCAGCTACTCGAAGGACTGGCTTCCACCAAAACCCCAAACGATACCCGTGAATCCATCGGCCCCGGGCGCGAGCGCACAACCGATTCCATGTTCGAGCACCTTTAGTATGACAACCCTTACGCACAGTGAATCGGCTGCGCCCATAGCGTGGCGAGGAGTTTCTGACACGGAGGACGACGGCAAAGCATAGCTTCGCCCTTTTCATCCTGAGCTAGAACTAATCTCCGCTTCTGGTGCAGCAGGGTTGGCTAAGAACTTATCCCCGCCCGCCAAACCTGAATTACACTCCCATCACCTCGTCCGTTGAGGGGCGCGCTCTAGAGGCGTCTTGATCGCGGAACCGGGCTGCGACCTCCCCCTCGTTTAGCTCCGATTAAGCACTCGGGCCTAACGTCTAAGATTAGACAATAACTTTCCTGATGATCTGAGACGGGGGCGTCGCGTTGGGCTTCATTCTGTCCGTTCGGATTTCGGGCCGATTGCACCAGCGCTGATGAGGAGCTTGCTCGTGAGGGTGACGTCTCTCCTTCCGGCTATCGTCGGCCTCGTCCTCTTCGCCCTGCCCGGCATGCCCCGAGCGTTGGCGGAGGAGCTGCCGTGGCTCCTTTCGCCCGTCCCGGCAGCGCCGGCCATTCCGGCCGCTCCAGCCGTTCCGGCAGCTCCCGCCTGGCTCCAGGCCCATGTCGGCGACGGCGACGGTCAAATCTCAAGCCTGGTGTTGCAGCGCGCGCG
>Ga0307380_10007708_pt1 | contig 13934 bp, 9 predicted proteins | sample UN3MG_FD_202239 | JGI IMG/M metagenome (GOLD analysis project Ga0307380, IMG submission 202239) | Soil microbial communities from Risofladan, Vaasa, Finland - UN-3 | ecosystem: Environmental > Terrestrial > Soil > Coastal area > Acid sulfate soil | place: Finland: Risofladan, Vaasa | collected... | reverse complement strand
GGCGCCGCGACGACCTTGATGGGGATGGCCGGGGCGTAGCGGACTACGTCGTCTTTGCCGACGCGCGCCGTGCCGGTGACGATGATGTTCTCGCGCAGACCGACCGGGGCCGTGCGCAGGACCGTGACGGCGATCGTCGCTTCGTCCTTGTCGGGGGTGATCGAGGCCGTGCGGACGGTGACGGTGCAGGGAGGCGAGAGAGAGGGGAGTGGGCTTTCATGGTGGATCGCCTCCTGGTACTGACTGCCAAGAACCGCTCTCTCCTAACGCGGCCTGCGGCCGCGACCGAACGGCGGGCAAGCCCGCCCGCTAAACGTTACTATCACCATTGGTTACATCAAACATGCGCGCACGCGCACGGATATTGCGGCGTCACACCCCCAGCCCCTATCCCCCCTATCCCCTATCCTACTCCAACGCGGGAGCATCGTTCTTTTCGCCTGCGATGGCCTTTTGGACCAACTCGGGTTTCTCGAGGACGGCGGTGATCTGGTCGACGGGCGTCTTCACATTGGCTGTTTTCCACTGGATCTCGCCGGGCGACGACGTGGCCAGATAGCCCTGGTCGGTGACGATCAGCCAATCCTCCGCGCGGGGTGAAAGCTGCACCAGCGTGGCCAGGAGCTTGTTGTCGGCCGTGTTCCAGAGCTTGACGGTTCCGTCGCCGCTGCCCGAGGCGACCCTGGTCCCGTCGGCACTCAGGGCGACGCAATAGACCCAGTCTTGATGTCCGGCCAGAGTCGCCAGGGCCCGACCGTTGCCGTCGAAGACCCTCACGGTGCCGTCGGAGCAGGCGGCGTAGATGAGGTTCTCCTTCACGTCCCAGCGCACGTCCAGCGGAGCGACGCCGGGCATGTAGAAGAGACGCGTGTAGTTGAGGTTGTCCGCGCGTCGCTGTTGAAGGCCGCGGGCGTCGACCGCCGCGAGCCGTTTGCCTGTCAAAAAAAGCAGCAATTCCCTGGACTTTCCTGGGATGCCACGAGCAGGGGAGGGCGGCCGACTGGAATTCCCCCGCGAGAGGTGAAAACCCGCCCCTTTCAAGTCCAGGAACGCTCACCGGTCGAGATATCCGATTTCGTTTGCCGCACTCCCCGGCGATCGATCACCCGGTGCCCTCGATCTCCTCGACCACCACGCGGTTGCCGTGGATCTCGGCGATCTTGATGGGGCGGCCCTTGATGATGAACTCGCCTTCGGTCACCACGTCGGCGTAGCGGTCGCCGAATCGGGCCTTGCCGGCCGGGCGCAACACGGACTCGGCCACGCCGCAATCGCCGACCCGCAGATTCGGCCGCCCGGACGCATCGATCCCTTCGCTGCCGTCTTCCCCGCCGCGCTCGGGAGCGGGCGGCTGCAAGGCCAGCCGGTTGAACAGCGGGAACGAGCCGAAATGCTTGCCGAGCACCATGGCAGCCACCACGAACGCACCGCCGGAAAGGAAGACCACCAGCAGCGTGTAGGTCAACTCGCTCAGCTCGCGGGGCGTGTGGGGAACAATGAACGTGTGCGACGCCATCACCAGGCTGGCCGCCAGCAGGATCAGGCCCGTCAAGCCCGCAATGCCGAAGCCGGGCAGCACGAAGATCTCCACGGCGAGGAACATGATGCCGGAGACGAACAGGATGACGTCCAGCAGATCGGCGGTGCCGCCGAGGAAACGGCTCCAGAAGAAGATCGAGAAGCAGAGCACGGCGATCAACCCGCCCAGCCCGATGCCCGGGGCGCTGAATTCGATGTACAGCGCGATCAACCCGACCACGAAGAGCAGCCCGGTCACCAGCGGCGCGTTCAGGATGGACACGGCCGTATCGATGCCGGTCCGCTTCAAGATGATGATATCTTCGTCACTGATCCCGTAGCGCTGTTTCAGTTCGTCGAAGTCGGCGGCGGTTCCTTCGGCCAACCCCAACTCGACCGCCCGGGTGCCGGAGACCGTGAAAACGTCTCCGCCGGCCGCCTCGACGACCTCGCCGATCTTTTCCCAGGGACCGGCGTCTCCCTGGGCCTCGAACTCCCGGTCCGTCATGAACTTCTCTTCGCCCGTGTTCCGGTTGCGGACCCGGTAGACCTCCCGCTCGTAGTCGACCATGGTCTCGACCAGTGCGGCGGGCCGTCCCTTGTCCTCGGCGAGGATCCGCACCCTCTCGACCAGGTATCGGCGGATCTTCTCCGGGGCGTGTTCGAACTGGGAGTTCTTGCCCTCGATGATCGGAGCGGCGTCGCCGAACAGCGAGTCGGGGTGCATGATGATGTCGTCGCACCCCAAAGCCGCGATCGCCGCTCCGCTGATCGCCTCCTGATACTCGGGAATGTACGCCACCGTGCGGGCCCAATCGATCTGCCGCAGACGGTCGGCAATCGCCAGGCTCTCGTTCAACAGTCCGCCCGGGCTGTTGATCTCGACGATCACCAGGTCGGCTTTCCGTTGTTGGGCGATGTCCAGCTTCCGATAGACGAAATGTTCCAACAACGGCGTGATGGGCCCCTCGAAACGGATCAACACGGCCAGGGAGTACTTTTTCTTGGGTGCATCCTCGCCGGCACGAACCGTCGCCGGGCCGGACAGCCAGATCGCGGCCAATAACAGACCGATCACCCAACGGGCCGGAATTCGCGACCGAAGGAGAAAATCACGAGCAAACATGGCCTTTCACCGTTTCTGCGTACTCGCCGGCTGCCACCACGGTGAATCCTAGACCCAAAGCGTCGGGGTCGTCAAGCCCCCTTCATCAGCGGGATGGCTGGATCTGAGCGCCGAGCACGAGCCGTTTAGCGGGCGGGCTTGCCCGCCGTTGTGATAGAAACGATTCTCTGCCGAGGCAACGGCGGGCAAGCCCGCCCGCTAAACGGCAATGTTCTGCAATCCTGTACTGTAGGACTACAGCGCATCGAGAAACGCGATCAGCTTATCGTAGTACGATCGCGGCTGCGGGTCGTTGTGGTCGAGGCCGCGAAAGGTGACGAACTCCCGCGGGCGATTCGCTTCTGCCGCGGCGTACAGGCGTTGGCCGAACTCGATGGGCACGATCGTGTCGGCTTCGCTGTGGCTTTGCAGCAGCGGGCCCCGGTAGCCGGCGATCTTGGCGACCGAGTCGAGTCGCGTTCGCATCAGGTAGCGGACGGGAAACCACGGATAGTGATGGGCCGCCACCTCGGGCATCGAACTGAACGTGCTCTCCAACACCAATGCCCGGGCACCGCCGTCCGCGGCCAGATCGACGGCCACCGCCCCGCCCAGCGAGCGGCCCATCAACACGATCTGGGTTTCGGGAATTCCCGCTTCCTCGGCAAGCCACGCCCGGGCGGCCCGCGCGTCGGCCAGCACGCCCGACTCGTCCGGTTTGCCTTCGCTTCGCCCGTAGCCGCGGTAGTCGAAGATCAGCACGGAGACGCCCACGCGGTCGTGCAGCGTTTGCAGCATGGACGCCCGGTGGCTGAGGTTTCCTGCGTTGCCGTGGCAGAAGAGGACCACCGCCCGGGGATTCTCATGCGGCACGTACCAGCCGTGCAGCCGGGTCCCGTCGGCCGCTTCGAACTCGGCGTCCCGGAATTGCAGCCCGAAGGGCTTCCAATCGCCCTCGGGATAACGCGCCGGAAAGAAAATGAACGATTTTTCCAAGAACATCAGGATCAGCACCAGCACCAGGTAACACACCAGCAACAAGCGGACGATCCGCCACACGCTCCCAAGCACGCCGCTTGGGACCCTCTTCGAGGCCACCGCCGTAACAACATCATTCGTCATTCGTCATTAGTCATTCATCATTCGTCATTCGTCATTCGTCATTCGTCATTCATCATTCGTCATTCGTCATTCGTCATTAGTCATTCCCCCGCCCGCCCTCCACCACCGGCTCGAATCCCAACGCCTCGATCATCCGGTAGTCTTCCTCCGGCGACTGCCCGCGGGTGGTCAGGTAGTCGCCGACGAAAATCGAATTAGCCGGGTAAAGGCCCAGGGGTTGCAGGCTGCCCAAGTGCATCTCACGGCCGGCGGCGATCCGCAACTCGCCGCGGGGATTGGCCAGACGGAACAACGCGAGCACCTTCAGGCAATACCGCGGGTTGAGCGTCCGCAGGCCCTCCAGCGGCGTGCCGGCGATCGGCTGAAGGAAATTGACCGGCACCGCTTCGGCCTCCAGTTCCCCGACCTGCAAGGCCAACTCGACCACGTCCTCGTGCTCCTCGCCCATGCCCACGATGCCGCCGCAACAGATCTCCATTCCCGCCCGGCGGACGGCGCGCAGCGTATCGAGCCGCTGCTGATAGGAGTGCGTCGTACAGATCTTCGGATAAAACCGCCGGCTGGTGTTGAGGTTGTGATTGATCCGGTCCACGCCGCAGGCCCTCAGACGCTCCGCCTGCTCGAGGGTGCACAGCCCCGGCGAGCAGCAGATCTTCAGCCCGTAAGCGGCCTTGATCTTCGGCACGACTTCGGCGATCGCGTCGATTTCCCGCTTGCTCGGTGCCCGTCCGGAAGCCACGATGCAGTAGGTCCGGGCCTTTCGCCGGGCGGCCATCCGCGCTCCGTCGAGGATCTGCTCGGGCCCGACCAGATCGTACTTGGGGATTTCGGCCCGGGAGACCTTCGACTGGGAACAATACCCGCAGTCTTCTCCGCAGCGGCCGCTCTTGGCGTTGATCAGGAAGTTCAGATGCACTCGATTGCCGAAGGCGGCGTACCGCACGCGATAAGCGGCCGCCAAGAGATCAAGCAGTTGCTCATTGCCGGCGCTGAGGATCGCCAGCCCCTCGTCGCCATCGAGCCGATGGCCCTGGAGCACGCGGCCGGCCAACTCGTGCCAGCGGTCGCCGGGGGCCTCGGTAGACAAAATCTCATGATCGGGTACGCTGGTCATGAGGCCCATTGTATCCGAACCGAGGGTGCTGGATAAGTGTTTGCGCATGAATGGCTTGTACACTTTCTTGGAGAGGGTGGCACGCCCTGAGGAACGAAGGGCGTGATTTGGCAGGTTTTCCACGCCCTTCGTTCCTCAGGGCGTGCCACCCCATGGAACAAGTCGTTTCTGCGCGGCCCCTGACCTCTCGAACACTCGAAACCGAAGCACCGCCGATGTCCCACTTCCTTACCATCACCGAAGCTGCCGCCGAAATCCGCGGCGGAAGGCTCGATCCGCTCGATCTGGTGGAACGTTGCCTCGAGCAGATCCGCAAGTACGAAGACCGCATCCACGCCTGGGTGCTGGTCGATGAAGAAGGCGCCCGCCGCAGCGCCCGGGAATTGGCCGCCGAAGAACCTCGCGGGCCGCTGCACGGGATCCCCGTCGGCGTCAAGGACATCGTGGACGTGGCGGGCTTTCCGACCAAGGCCGGCTCGCCCCTTCGGGAGAATCACCTCGCCTGGGAGGACGCCCCGGTGGTCACGGCCTTGCGGCGTGCCGGGGCGATTATCCTGGGCAAGACGGTCACGGTCGAGTTCGCCTGCTTCGATCCTTCGCCCACGCGGAACCCCTGGAGCCCGACCCTCGAGCACACGCCCGGCGGCTCCAGCAGCGGGTCGGCCGCGGCGCTGGCCTTGGGGATGTGTCTTGGGGCGATCGGCACCCAGACGGGTGGGTCGCTGGTCCGCCCGGCCAGTTATTGCGGCGTGGCCGCCTGCAAGCCGACTTTCGGGCGGATCCGCCGCCGTGGGATCGTGCCGGTCAGCTACCACCTCGACCATCCCGGTCCGATGGCCCGCACGGTCGGCGACCTGGAGATCATGCTGCCGTGTTTGATGGACAATGTCGATAGGGTCAACGTCGATTTCGACGCGCGACATGGCCGGCAGGCCAACGACGCACCTCCCCCGCGGCTGGGGCTCCTTGAACAGTTCTTCATGGAAGAGGCCGACGAGCCGATCCGGCAGGCGACCCGAGCGGCGCTAACCCGGCTGCGCGACAGCGGGGCGACGATCCGGCCGGTCACCTTCCCCGACGGGTTCTCGCAGGTCCAGCCGATGCACCGGCGGATCATGGCGGTCGAGGCGGCCGCTTTTCATCGGGAGCAGTTCGCGGCCCATCGCGACTCCTACGGGCCGAAGATCGCCGGGCTGTTGGACGAGGGCCTGACCATCTCCGGGGTGGATTACGCGGCGGCGCTGGCCGATCAGCGACGTTTCCGCCGGATGGTCGGCTCTCTGCTGGACGACGTCGACGCCCTGGTCATGCCGGCCACCGACACCACGGCCCCGGCCACGATGGAAACCACCGGCACGCCGAAGTTTCAGGCCCCATGGAGTTGCGCGGGCCTGCCGGTCGTGTCCTTTCCCTGCGGGGTGGCCTCCGACGGCATGCCCGCCGCGCTGCAACTCGTCGGCCGCACGAACGAGGAAACCCGGCTGCTCGAGGTCGCCCGTTGGTGCGAGCGGCGTTTGGCGTTCGACGCTATGCCGCCGCTGTGCGAGTCGTGAGGGACAACCAATCGCGACACTCACGTTTAGCGGGCGGGCTTGCCCGCCGTTTGATTGCGCCCCCCGAACCCCCAATCCCCAGCCCCCAGTCCCGAATCCCCAGCCCCCAACCCTGAACCCCCAACCCTGAACCCCCAACCCTGAACCCCCAACCCTGAACCCCCAACCCCCAGCCCCCAGCCCCGGTTCCCCAATCCCCGGTTCCCCAGTCCCGGCCCCCAACCCCTTGATCGTTTCTCCGATCGCTTGTAGCCTTAGGGACTCGCACAAGCCCCCGCGACCCCGGACCCCCAGCTTGCCTAGGCCCTTCCCCATGCCCAACGGTTCCTCACGCAACCAGACGCTGTCGTTTCTGATGCGTCGCTTCGACGAGGCGGGTATCCGGCCGTACACGCGATTCGGGCAGAATTTTCTGATCGACCTGAACCTGCAGCGGCTGCTGCTCGAATCGGCTCGCCTGGGACCGGACGACGTCGTGCTCGAAGTGGGAACCGGCACCGGGTCGCTGACCGTGCTGATGGCCCAAGCGGCGGCAGCGGTCGTCACCGTCGAGATCGACCGACAACTGTTCCAACTGGCCGGCGAAGAGCTGCTGGGGCTGGAAAACGTCACGCAGTTGCAGCTCGATGCGCTGAAGAACAAGAACCGTCTCAATCCGGAAATGCTCGAAGCGGTTTCCACGCATCTCGACGCCGCGCCCGGCCGACGCCTCAAGCTGGTCTCGAATCTCCCCTACAACGTGGCCACGCCCATCCTCAGCAACCTGCTCGCCCTGGAACGCCCGCCGCACTCGATGACCGTCACCATCCAGAAGGAGTTGGCCGAGCGGATCACCGCCTCGCCACGCACGAAGGACTACGGCTCGCTGAGCATCTGGGTGCAGAGCCAGTGCCGCGCGGAGATCGTGCGGATCATGCCGCCGGAGGTCTTTTGGCCGCGGCCGAAGGTCTTCTCCGCGATCATCCAGATCACCCATGACGAGAAGCTGCGCAACCGGATCCCCGACCGGGAGTTTTTTCACACCTTTAACCGCGCCATGTTCTTCCACCGCCGCAAGTTCCTCCGTAGCGAACTGCTCAGCGCCTTCAAGAACCGCCTGGACAAGCCGCAGGTCGACGCCATTCTCGCCGCCGTACAGATCGCCCCGAACGCCCGGGCCGAACAGCTCGACGTGGAAACGATGCTCCGTCTGTGCGAGGCGGTTCGCGCAGAGGTGGGAATTGACGCCGAGGGCACCGCCGAGGTATGATGCTACTAGCATCAAACGATTTTTCGGCGGTTTGGCATTGAAGTCTGGGATGTCACGGTGGGTGGCACGCCCTGAGGAACGAAGGGCGTGTTTTCCCGACGTACCACGCCCTTCGTTCCTCAGGGCGTGCCACCCCAGAGTTTGCCGCAACGATGTCTGGAACCAAGCGCTCCCAAACAAGGCAGAAGCAACATGCAATTCATCGAGATGTCCGGCGGCACGCTCGCCAAATTGGTCAGCGACGACGAACTCAGCCCGGAGGAACTCGGCAAGGCCGGCGTCGGCGAGCACAGCGTGGTCCGGATCAACCGCCAGGGCGACATCGAGATCCGCCGCGCCGGCAGTTGGGACGTCATCGGCGGCCTGTTGGGAAACTTCGAGGAACGCATCCAGAAAGAGACCGGGCTGGATTGGGCGTAGTCGTGGGGCACGTTTCCAACGTGCCTTCTTTCAGGTTTTGGGTTCCGGCACGTTGGGGTATTGGCACGTTGGGGTATTGGCACGTTGGGGTTCCGGCACGTTGGGGTTCCGGCACGTTGGGGTTAAGGCACGTTGGGGTTAAGGCACGTTGGGGTTAAGGCACGTTGGGGTTCCGGCACGTTGGGGTTAAGGCACGTTGGGGTATTGGCACGTTGGAAACGTGCCCCACGTTGGGTTGTCAATTCACCACGTTGCGAAGCGGCGACCCCAACAGCGCCCGGCGACACGCCTCGGCCGTCTTCAGGCGGATGTCCATCAGCCCCTCTTCGCTGTAGAAGGCCGAATGCGGGTTGAGGATCAGCCGGTAATGGGCCGGATGGCTCGGATCCCGCCAGGCCACCAGCAGCGGATCGTCGTCCGGCGGCGGCTCGTGCTCCAACACGTCGATCGCGGCGCCGGCCAGTTGGCCCGAAACGATCGCGTCGAGCACCGCGTAGACGTCGACCACGCCACCGCGGGCCGTGTTCACCAGGTAGGACCCCTGCGGCATCCGGGCCAAGGCCGCCGCGTCGATCATGTGCCGCGTCTCTTCGCTCAAGGGGCAGTGGATGCTCACGACAAGCGATTCGGCCAGCAACTCCTCGATCGTCTCCAACCGCCGGATGCCCAGGGCCTTGTCGTAGCCGTCGGGCTTGTAGGGATCGTAAAACACGACGTCCATCCCCAGCGCTTTCGCCCGAAGTGCGGTGGCCGAACCGATCCGCCCCAGACCGACCACGCCGAACACCCGCCGCCGCAGACGCACCAACGGCACGACCTGCAAGTACGACCAATCGCCTTGAGCCGCCCTGAGCCGCGCGTCGAGGAAGTGGACGCCCCGGGTCAACGACAACGCCATGGCGATGGCCGAATCGGCCACCTCTTCGGAGCCGTAATCGGGCACGGTGGCCAGGGGGATGCCTCGCTGCCGGGCGAACGGGCCGTCCACGTTGTCGAATCCCACGCCCGCCCGAACGATCAGCCGACACCGCGAAAGCCGCTCGATCGTCCGCCGCGAAACGGAGACCTCGTGATACACGATCAGCCCGTCGGCCCCATCGACGCGGCCGATCAACTCCTCCTCGTCGTGGGCACCCAGGGCCGAGACGTCGGCCGTTTCGCCCAGAACGCGCCGCTCGGGTTCGAGTTCGTCGTGGATGAAGTCGGTGATAATGATGTGGGGTTTCTTGGTCATGAGGTTGTATTGGGGATTGGGGGCTGGGGATTACGGGGCGCGACCACCGGTCGCGGCTTTATGGGATCTCCAATTCGCCGGGCTTCAAGTTCCACAACTGCCCGGCCAACTGGTCGATGCGGTGCTGAACGAGATCGGGGGCGACTGCTTCGGCGACCATCCGGTGGGCTTCCCGGCTGCACGCCGCCAACTCCTGGTGCCGCGGGTCGTCGGGGTCGAAACGCCGCAGCTTGACGAAATCCAACATGCCGGGCGTGCCAAAACCCTTGCCGCCGCATACGCTGTGGGCGGTGACCAGGAAGCCGACGATCGAACTGTTCAACACCGCACACACGTAATGCGCCTCGGCCGACGAGTCGCACGCGATCAACACGCACGTCTCCTGCGGAACCACCGGCCGCGGACCGAGCACCGGGTCGTCGACCGGCTCGACGACCGCCGCGTTGATCCGCCGGTCCATCCGCCGCCAGACGACCTTGATCGGAGCCACCGTGTAGCGGCCGACGTTGTACATCGAATAGAACGCCTTGTTGTTCTGATATCGCTTATAGGCCGCCCGGCTCCGCAACAGGCGCTCGAATCGCCCCAGGTACTCGAGGGTCCGCGGATAGTCGCGCCGCATCACGGCCGCGTCGATGCCAGTGCGGGTGTCGACGTCTTGAGCCAGCAGGATGTGGGCCGAGGGCACGGCTCGAAACCGGGCCACGTCGGCCCAACGCACCAGCGGATAGAGCAAGTGCGGCTCGATCACCACTTCGACCGACTCGATCTCCCGTTTGCTCTTCCGCGCGAGGTTCCGCACCCGCACGCCGCCGCCGTGTTGTACGTCGTCGCAGCGGTCGAGGATTTCGAGCCAGTAAACGCCGTTGGCCCCGCCGGTGTTGGCGCCCAGATAGCCCGTGTAATCGGAGGGCCCGACCAGGTCGCTCGGGTCCGTCGTCCATTCTTCCGGCTGCAAGAACCACGGCGAGCCGGGCTGCGATGGATCGATCGGCTGCGCCCGGTATTGTCGCTGCCGGAAGCCTTCGCCGTCAGGCGTCCACTTGACGTAAGGCACCGGGTATTGCGTGGGGGCGCCGCGACGGAGCAGGATCGTGCTGGTGAAGTTCGTCGCGTCCTTGAACGGCCGAAGCGCCACCAGGTCGTCCACTCGCAAGACCTCGAGCCAATCCCCCTCCGGGCCGAGCCGGAAGCGGCGGAATCCGTCGCCGGCCCCCTTCGTCTGGAACAGCGTCTGCGTGACGACCATGGCCAGCCGTCCGCCGGGCTTCAGATATCGGTCGGCGCCGGCGTACATCATCAGCATGGAAAGGTCCTTCTTGCCGCCGCCGTGCCGGGCCTCGTTGCCCGAGAGGGAAAAAAGGCCGTAACGCTCCCACAGCGGCCTGGTCGCCCGGCGGTAGTCTTCCGGCAGATTGTCCCAGGCGATCCACGGCGGGTTGCCCACCACGTAGTCGAACCGCTGGGGAGGATGCCCGGCCGACGGCGGACCATCGAGGATCGAGTCGCAAAGCCACACCGGGATCTCGATGCGGCCGGCCCGGGGCAACAGGTCGCGCACGGCGATCAGGTAGTTCGCTTTCGCAGTCAGCACGGCCAGGGGATTGAGGTCATAGCCGGCCACGTCGGCGAAGATGCGGCGGCAGAACTCGCCGTCGGTTTGCGGGGAAGATTCGCCGCTGGCTTCGTGCCACGCCCGCACGCGGCGGATGGCCTTCAGCAGGAAGGTGCCGGAACCACAGGCCGGGTCCAACAGCCGCTGCCCAGGCTCGCCCGAGTATCCGGCCACATCCAGCACGTGCTCGGCGAGCCAGTCCGGCGTGTAATACTCGCCCAGCTCGTGCCGGAGTCGTCCGGGAAAGAGTTGCTGGTAGAGCGATCCCAGCAGGTCGCCTCCGCCGTGTTCTCGAGTCCGTGGGAATGATTCGCCGTCGTACTCCGCCACCGCCTCGGCCAGCTGCCGGATCAGCCGGGCGACTTCCGGGGACCACGCGGCCGTGTACCAGCCGAAGGGATCGTCGCCGAAGAAGTCGACCGCTTCCAAGGGATCGAGAACGCGGCCGGCGACCAGCGCTTCCGTCTCGCGTCGAAGCCGCTCGTTCGTGTCGGCCTGCAGGATTCGCTCGGCCGGCGCGGTTCGCCCGAGAGTGTGGGCCATGATCTGGCCGAGCAACAGCTTGACGACCGTGGCGTAATAGGTGTGCAACGCGAAGAGCAGCGCGTCCGGTTTCAGCGCTGCGGTCGAAAGGCCGTAGCACCGGGCAAGCTTTCCGACGGCATCCGAGGGCCGATCCGGATCCCGGCCGCAGGCCCTTCCGAAGAGCGTTTTCCACTGCCGCAGCGCCGCGGAAGCGGATGGGCTTTCGGCCCGACGGACGGCGTCGTAGAAGGTCCTCGAGCCCAGCCCGGCCGTTTCGGTCCCGGCGCCGAAGTCGTGCGCGAGAGATTCCGGCGAAAAGTTCTTCCCGGGCGCAAGGCCGCGTGGCGAGTGGGTCACTTCCATGCGTGCCCATTGTCCACGCGACGGCGCTTTCTGGCAAGACGGCTCGCGCCGGTTCGCAATACCATGCCCGGTACGCGTACGAGGACCGTTTAGCGGGCGGACTTGTCCGCCGTACCCTCACCGGCAAAAAAACAGGCCGCACCTCCGCATCGTGCGAAGGCGCGGCCACTACCAGGGGGAGCAAGCGATCACGTCTGTCGGAACTTGCTGCGTCACGACCGTAAGCCAGCGAAGTCCCCAAAAAATCCCTTCTATCTCGTTGCCCGTCTCAGGTCCGGCTCCCGCCACGCTCAATAGGCATATCCAAGCAACCGCCCAACCGAACGGATACGCCCCGCCGTTCGCGCCCCCGGTTGCTTTGTGTTCGCGTCGGTCGCTCCTTTACTGTATATTTTGCAGGTAGGCACATTTTTGTCAATGTAATCAGGTATTATTATGGCCGGTTTCCCACTCGCGGAGAAACAAGCCGACCGGCGGCCACGTGAAGCAGCGCCCAAAGCGTCGGGCCCGACGCCGCAATTCGTCTTCTTGGAAGACGTGTCCGGTGCAGCCGTAACATTATGGCAGGAATAGACTTACGTCGCCGATCGCGTTCCATCGCGTCGAATCGGTTCGCCGGGTCGGGCGACCCCAAATCCGCCGGTCACCCCCGGATCGAGGGGCCGCAGCGGCGCGAGTTCCGTTTTTCCGCAAAACTCCCGCCGGCGACGTCGCCCTCCGACCGGACATTTTGGCGAGGCGTTCACGGAACCTCGATTCTTGACAACCGCATCGGGCCCAGGCTCTAATTGAAGCGGTTATCCACAAACAAGGTTGCTTCAGGACAACCGCGAGACGTCAAGCGACCAGTCGACCACCAAGAAACAGACCGAGGGAACCGCAATGAACGACATCCGCTGGGTATTGGGCGTGAGTTTGCTTCTGGCCCCGGGCACGGCGACCGCCGCGGCCGAAGGGCCCAACGTGGTGATGATCATCGGCGACGATCAGGCCTGGGGCGATTTCGGCTTCATGGGCCATCCGGTCATCCAGACGCCGAACCTCGACCGGCTCGCCTCGCAGAGCCTGGTCTTCACGCGGGGATACGTCCCCTCGAGCCTCTGCCGGCCCAGCCTGGCGACGCTGGTCACCGGGCTGTATGCTCACCAGCACAAGATCACCAGCAACGATCCGCCCAGCGGGATTCCCCAGGCCGAGTTCCTCCGCCAACGACAGCAGCAAATCGACTACATCGACCAGGTCCCCACGCTGCCGCGGGTGTTGGCCACGCGGGGATACGTCAGCTTTCAGACGGGCAAGTGGTGGGAAGGGAACCACAGCCGCGGCGGCTTTACCTCGGGCATGACCCACGGCGAGCCGGCACGCGGCGGGCGACATGGCGACGCGGGATTGAAGATCGGCCGGGAGGGGCTCGAGCCGATCTTCGATTTCATCGAGAGTGCGGGCGATCGGCCCTTCTTCATCTGGTATGCCCCGTTCCTCCCCCACACGCCCCACAACCCGCCGGAAGCCCTGCTGGCCAAGTACCGGGACAAGACCGATTCGATCCACGTCGCCCGATACTGGGCCATGTGCGAGTGGTTCGACCAGACTTGCGGGGAACTGCTGGGGCACTTGGATCGCAAGGGCCTGGCGGAGAACACGCTGGTGGTGTTCGTGACCGACAACGGCTGGATCCAGCAACCCGACGCGGGCAATTACGCCCCGCGCTCGAAGCGATCGCCCAACGAAGGCGGCATTCGCACGCCGATCATGCTCCGCTGGCCGAAGCGGATCGAGCCGGCACGCGACGACCAGACGCCTGCGATCAGCATCGACCTGGCCCCCACGATCCTGGCCGCCTGCGGGCTGGCGCCGACCGAGGCGATGGAGGGCGTCAATCTCATGGATCGAGCGGCGCTTCAGAAGCGCGAGGCCGTCTTCGGCGAGATCTTCGCCCACAACGCGATCGACATCCACGACCCGGCTTCGAATCTGGAGTATCGCTGGTGCATCGAAGGCCGGTGGAAGCTGATCGTTCCGCAAGCGCCGAAGGTGCCCGAGAACAAGGCCGAGTTGTACGATCTGGCCGAAGACCCGCACGAGAACGCCGATCAGGCCGGCCGGCAACCCGAGC
>Ga0307380_10007704_pt1 | contig 13937 bp, 10 predicted proteins | sample UN3MG_FD_202239 | JGI IMG/M metagenome (GOLD analysis project Ga0307380, IMG submission 202239) | Soil microbial communities from Risofladan, Vaasa, Finland - UN-3 | ecosystem: Environmental > Terrestrial > Soil > Coastal area > Acid sulfate soil | place: Finland: Risofladan, Vaasa | collected... | reverse complement strand
CGGCTTTCTGCTTATCCAACCTCACGGCTTCTTATAGAGTCCTGTATTCTCGCTGGAATATGTGCTCTGACAGGTACAGCTGCAAGCCCTTACTTCGCGTTGTTCCTGCTGCATAGCTCGTTAGCCGCCCTTGTGTTGTCTGACACTTTTTCGGTAACGAAATTTAGCCTTGGTTTTCTGTGTCTCCTGACTCTATTGATGGTCAACTATGGCCAGACTAGTTCTCAGACTGACTTTCCCTTCTGGATCTTTGTAACACTATACACTATTGTGCTTTTTGTATCGTGTATGCTCACAAGCCTGCTTATATGTAAGTTGGTAGGCAATGTGGAGGACCGTGAAAGAGCAGATATTCGATCAGTGAACGCACGTATTGAAAAGATCCTCGATGCTTGGCATTTTGGCGGCAAATCCGCCGTGAAAGCTGTCAAGTACCATTCCAGCAATGCCGATATTTCTCTCGTACCGAAGCTTCCTTACAATCCCTCTCCTGCGGCGGCTAAGGACGTCATGGCTTTGATTCCGATGTGCTTGCGGAAGGTTCCAGATTCAGAAAAACGGATGGAAGGATGCCCATTTGTCACCAGAGACTCACTTGAGACATTGAGTAATATCTGCACCACATGCGATGTAGAGCACTGTGATGCAGGCTTTGTGGTCAAACAGCTTAACGGCAAGGTTTTTTGGCGTATAGTGGGCCACGGTCATGCCATCAAAGAGGCTTGCGAGTCTTTTCGAGTTGAGAGAGGAACCAATCCTTCAGTGATACTGGGTATTTCCTGCGTTAGCTCGTTCTCCCAACTTGTCGGCAAGATGGTCGGAGCGATTGAAGCAGGAGATGAAGTTGCGCTGCCGACGATAATCCCAAAATTCGGCATTAGGCGGCTACTATACGTAACGTTGAGAACTGATACCCGCGACTGCCCCTCAAACCTTGGGATTGGTTACGATGATCATAATCGATTGCAGACACATATCAACCGTGAAGCTTTTCTTGAGTTTCTCCAGAAGACCATTGCCACGGAACCTGGCGCTCCGAGCGTGGCTGGTGAATACGGGAGGAATGCTGTCCCATAGCCCATAGCCTCTTGCAGCAGCCATTAGCGAGATTATGCCGCCGCCACACCCGGCAGCGGCCTGCCTTTCCCGGTCTTCTTCGCCTTCTCCGTCGCGAGGTAGTAGGCCAGCCCGCTGTCGTCCAGCTTCTCCGTCGAGCTCTGGAAAATGTCGCCCAGGGCGTACTTCGTGCGCAGCCGCTTCCTTCTGATCGACTCGTGTTCCGTGTTCGTCACCAGGTCATGCAGCGTCACCTCGTTCTTCTGCCCGATCCTGTCGATCCTCCCGTTTCGCTGCTCATGCGTCTTCGCAGTGTCCGGCGTGTCGTAGTTCACCAGCCACTGCCCCCGCTGCAGGTTCATCCCCACCGCGCCCGCGTCCGAGATCACCAGGATGTCGTACTTGGGTTTGCCCGACTCCGGATGAAAGCCCAGCCGAATCTGCGCCTTCTCCTTCGGCGAGAGCGCTCCGGTAATCACCCCCACCCGATGCCCCAGCTTCCTCAGCCGGTCGGGCAGCGTGTTTACGCGGGGGTGTGGCGGTGTTTACGCGTATACGCGGTAGTCGATGTCGGGGAAGATGTTGTTTCTGTTTTCGAGTTCGCTGAGGGAGCTTTCGTTTATTTTGTTGCCGTTGATCTGCTCGTAGAGCGAGAGGAAGTTGAGCAGGTGTGTTTTGGTGCGCATGATGGCGTATTGGACCATTGTGCCGGTTTTCATGATGAAGGCCCAGTCGCTTGCTTGTGCGAGTAGGAGTTCGCGGGCGGCCTGGTTGAGTGCTCGGCGGAGTGTGCCTTGTGCGTTGGGGTATTTGTGGGCCAGTTCGACCATGCGGTCGGCGGCGATGTGGAGGTGGCGGTATATCCAGTCGTTGGTGCCTTCGAGCCAGACTTCGTTGTAGCCTTTGTATCCCCAGCTTGAGCCGGATGGTGTGGCGACTTGGATTTTGGGGTACATTTGCATGTATTCGGATGCGGTGGTGAGTTTGAATGTTTTTTGGTCGTAGCAGATTTTGCGGAAGAGGTAGTTGAGGAAGTCGGGGCCTTCAAACCACCAGTGTCCGAAGAGTTCGGCGTCGTATGGTGCGGTGATGATGGGTTTGCGGTCCATGATGGATGCGAGGTAGTCGAATTGTTTTTCGCGGTTGAACATGAAGTTGCCGGCGTGTTCGGCGGCGCGGTCGAGTGCCAGTTGGGGGTTGTAGACGCGTTTGTATTCGGTTCGGCCGGTGATGGCGTAGTATTTGATGCCGATGTTGGAGCGGTTGCCGTCGCTGTGGAGGTAGGGTTTGATGTAGTCGTAGTCGAGGTCCCAGCCGACGTCGCGGTAGAAGTCGCGGTAGACGTAGTCGCCGGGGTATCCTTCGATGGCGCTCCATACTTGCTTGGATGATTCGATGTCGCGTCCGAATGCGGCGACGCCGGAGGGGCAGATGATGGGTGCAAAGACGCCGTATTTGGGTCGGGGTTCGGCGTGGAGGATGCCGTGTGTGTCGGTGAAGAAGAATCGGATGCCTTGTTCGGCGAGGAGTTTGTCGATGCCGGGTGCGTAGGCGCATTCGGGTAGCCAGATGCCGGAGGGGCGGCGTCCGAAGGATTTTTCGTAGTGGTCGGCGGCGATTTTGACCTGTGCGCGTTGTGCGTTTTCGTTTACCATCAGGGGTAGGTAGCCGTGTGTGGCGGCGCAGGTGATGATTTCGAGTTTGCCGGCGTCCTGGAATTTCCTGAAGGCTTCGGTGAGGTCGCGGTTGTAGCTTTGGAATACGTCGCGGGCGTTTGAGAAGCGCCAGTGGTACATGAGCGCGAGGTGGTGGAATTCGGGCTGCCATTGTGTGCGTGTGATTTCTCTGGCGGCGAGCTCGATGAGTTTGCTTATGTGGCGGTCGTATCGGCTTTGGAGGAGGGGGTCTTTGAACATCGAGACGAGCGGGGGTGTGAGCGACATGGTGAGGCGGAAGTCTACGTTGTCGCGCAGCAGGGATTCCATCATGTTGATGATGGGTACGTAGGTTTCGGTGATGGCTTCGTAGAACCAGTCTTCTTCGAGGAAGTCGTCGTATTCGGGGTGCCTGACGTAGGGGAGGTGCGCGTGTAGGACTATGCAGAGGTAGCCCTTATAGTCGTCGCTCATTCTCTTGATCCTTCAAGGCTACGAGAACGGTGTTAATTCAAATAGATGGAGCGAGGCCCGTGCAAGGACGTGCCGCTCCGCAATTGAGAGCGGCACGTTTGTGCTCGGGTCATTCCGAGTAGGCCGGTTCGGGCCTGAACGTTTGCCTGGTCACTTCGGGCGTAATGGTTCGTTCTTCTTTGCCGTCGGCGGAGGTAGCCGTTACGCCGATGGTTTGCTGGCCGTCGGGCAGAGCGAACCTGAGTGTGAAGGTGCCGTCGGGCCGGAGCTGGATCGGCTTGTCTTGGACGGTAACGTTTGCGTCGGCTTCGGTGGCGCCGTAGATGATGAGTTCGGCGTCGACGTGGAGCCAGAAGCCTCGCTCTTTTTTGTATGCCGGGCTCATCATGCTGAAGAGAGCGCCGGATGCCATTTCCTGCTGGAGGCGTTTTTCAAACATGCGCCTCATTTCGGCGGAGGACGAGCCGATGGCGAAGCCGCCGGATAGTGCGTACATGCGTTCGTATTCTTCTTGAAGGCTCATCCATTTCTCGTCGATGACGTTTGACATGCCGATGGGCGGCATCGTGATGCTGTTTGATCGGACGAGGCTGTAGAACCTGCCGGAGCGGGTGAGGATGCCGATGTCGATGCAGAAGGATGCGCCGGGTTTGCCGAGGTTGATGTACCAGTTCTCGGCGTTGCCGCTGAGGTCGATGTCACACTGCTGCTGTGTTTCGCCGCCGGTGAGCTCGTAGACACGAAGGATGGAAGATGATCCTTCGTGTTCGTTGCCGAGTTCGGATTTGGCGAGTTCGACGGTTTCGGGTGTGATTTCCCAGTAGGCGTGAGCCCAGTAGGGGTCGCGCACCATCAGAACGAGCCTGTCTTGGCCGTAGTCGCGTGGGATGTCTTTGCCTTCGGGAAGGGGGAACTCTTCCTTGGGAGGCTGGGGGCCAACGCGGTATTTGGCGTCTTCGGCCTCTTCTTGTTCGCTTTCGACTCTGACGATTCCGGGTGGCTGCTGGGCGGGCCGCCCGGAGGGGGCTTCCTTGGCGGTTTCCCTGGTTTCAGGTTTTGCGCCGGCGGCCGCCTGGCGTGAGCCGGCGGACGCTTCTTCTTTCAGTATGGTCGAAATGAGGCCATTTTTTGACATGAGGTGCCGACCCTTGATACCCATGTCCCTGGCGAGTTCAAGTAGCTGGTTTCGCCGCAAAGATTCGAGCTGAGCTCTGCGAGCATCAGGATCGATTGCCATACTCCATCTCCTTTCAGGCGGAGCGATGGGCCTTGGCTCTGCGCACCTCAACATAACCGCCGGTGGGTCCGGGCACTGCACCTTTAACGAGCAGGCAATTGTTGTCCGGATCTACCTTGACTACGACGAGGTTGCGCATTGTGGTGCGCCCACCCATCCTGCCGGCCATCCTTAGGCCTTTATACACGCGTGAAGGATCAGACGATGATCCGATCGAGCCCGGGGCGCGGGTTCTGTCAGACTGCCCGTGGGTGACGGGGCCTCCCTTGAAGTGATGGCGCTTCACGCCGCCGGCGAAGCCCTTGCCCTTGCTCTTTCCGGATACGTCTACCGTTTTGGTTTCGTTGAAAATTTCAACGGTCAATTTCTGGCCGAGCTGATAGTCGCCCTGGCCATCCCACCTGATTTCCTTGATGAACCTCTTGGGTTCGGTGTTGGCCTTGCGGGCGTGGCCGGACATTGGGCGGTTGCTGAGCTTGCGCCGTTTGTCGGCAAAGCCTACTTGCACAGCGTAATAACCGTCGGTTTCGGGTCGTTTCACCTGCATGACGGTGCAGGGCCCCAGCTCAATGACGGTTACAGGAATGATTTCACCCGACTCGGTGAAAACCTGGGTCATTCCTGCTTTTCTGCCTAACAAACCGGTTATCATCGTACCTTTCTCCTTGGATGCCGACCCCGGGATGACCATCAGCCCCGGAAGGTGAGCGGATATGCCAGAATTTTCTGTCTACCGCATTAAACCTTCAATTATATGCGCTCGGCCACGAATTTTCAACCGAAAATGCCGCACAACTTGGATCGGCACGAGCGCTTGGGGTAATCACCTGATGAACTGGACTCTGGCCAGCGGCCAGATAATGGTTATGGCCTCGCCGATGAGATCGCCGCCGTTCACGAAGCTCCACCACCTGCTGTCGTTGCTTTGCCTGCTGTTGTCGCCCAGAAAGAAATAGCAGTTTTCCGGAATCCTCACAGGTTCAAAGGTGCCGTACGGGCCGTATTCAAGGCTGTCGTCCATATAGAATACGGATCGAATGCTCTGCGGTTTTTCTATTTTCCGCCCGTTGATCTGGATATCGCCGTCGATGATCTGCAACGTTTCGCCGGGCAGCCCCACCAGCCTTTTGATGAGGTTGCGCGATGGGTTTCGCGGGTCTTTGAAAACCAGCACGTCCCACCGCTGCGGCTCGCTTACGCTGAGCTTCAGCTTGTTTACCAGGATGCGGTCCGACGGCCTGAGCGTGGGTTCCATCGAAGGTGAAGGAATGTAGAAAGGCTCTACTACTTTCCAACGAATGAAGAAGACGACCACAGCCGTGATAACGATGCTCTTGCCGTACGTACGCAGCCATTTGGCGATGGCCTGCCTGCTGGGGAGAATCATCTGTGAGGCAGTCTCCGGTAACGTGCACCTGCGCGGTTCCTCCGAGCCGTCGGTCGAGCCGATGCCCCTCGCACAGTTAAACTTTCGACCATTTGCCGCAAATGTTTAGCGTATTGGCAATAACCGCAAAGGAGGCGCCCGCATAGCACCAGAGATAGATTATAGCTGAATATTCCGCCGAGTGAAAGGTTTTTTGCAGCAGAAACAGCGAATGGTGCCAAAAGGCAGGCGCGCGGGCCGTTTGCGCGAAATGAATCGGTGTTGATTTTGCCGCCGGTTGCTCGTAAGATGTACACTGGTGCACGAATAACACTCAGGAGCCTTTTTTTGCTCGCACTCGATATCGGCAACACGAATGTCAAGGCCGGGCTGTTTGACGGCGGGAAACTGGTCTGGACGGCTTCCGCTCCGAACGCGGCCGGCCTCTTGCCCAAGCTGAAGGAGATACCCAACCCCGGCACAGTGGCCGCAAGCTCGGTGCGGCCCGGCGAGGACATGCCCGTGCGCGAAGCTGTGCGCGAGGCCTTCGGCCTGACGGTGGCGTTTCTGGGCAGGGAATTGCCGGCGGGCATTCCGATTCTTTGCGAGCAGCCGGAGAAGGTGGGCGCCGACCGCCTGGCAAATGCGATTGCCGCCTTTCACCGCGCGCAAGGCCGCGTGATCGCGGTCGATTTCGGCACGGCTATCGCGTTCGATTTCGTTTCCGAGCGCGGCGAATTCATGGGCGGTGCCATTGCACCGGGCCTGAGCACCTGCCTGGATGCGCTGCACGAGAAGGCCGCACTGCTCCCCCGCGTGCCGGTGGCCGAGCCGCCGTCGGCCGTGGGCAACAATACAGTGAACGCGATACTCGCCGGCGTGATCGGCGGATTGCCGGGGCTGGTGGACCGCATAATCGAGAACGTGGAGATCGAGCAGAAATGCAGGTTCACCGTCTACGCGACCGGGGGCGACAGCCGCGTGCTGGCGCCGAGGTGCCGCAGAGTGGACGAGGTAATCCTGTCGCTTACGCTCGAGGGGGTGTATCTGGCGGCACAGCAAACTACTCGAACATCGAACATCGAACAGTGAACACTGAACATCGAACCAAAGAATCGCCTGTGAGAGCGGAATGCGCGAAGGACGTCTGCTTTCGGCCCAAAGCCCAAGGCCCAAAGCCTGAGACCGCGGCGGCGGTTATCACGCCTGAGGGCGAGGGCGGAATCGGTGTGATCAAGGTGGTGGGCAAGGGTGCCTTCGCTCTGGTGCAAGCACTTTTCCGCAAGGGACGGCGCAACGTGCGCCCGGATGGCCCAACTGCGAGACCGGAACTGCTATCCGAAGGGCTGGGCGCGGGTGTGGGGAAATTGCACTATGGTCATATGGTGCGCGATGGCGAGGTGCTGGACGAGGTGCTGGTGGCGGTGATCGAGGCGGGCGAGGAGTGCCAGTCGGTGGAGGTCAACTGTCATGGAGGCATTGCGGCGGTGGAGCGCGTGATGGGCGCGCTGCATGAGGCAGGCGCGGTGCGAGTGCCGGGCGGTGCGCTGCCGGCGGGCGATTGCCGGCTGGATGCGATCCAGCGCGAGGCGGCTATAGAGATACCGCGTGCGCGCAGCCGTCAGGCGGTGAGAATGCTGCTGGCACAGCACAGGGGCGAGCTGTCGCGCGAGCTTCGCAAGGCGGCGCAACTGCCCGCGGCCCAGGCAGCCGAAATCCTGAGCCGGCTGGAGGCCGCGGCCCGGCTGGGGCTGGCGCTGTGCACGCCGAAGCGCGTGGTGATTGCAGGAAGCCCGAATACCGGAAAATCTACGCTCTTCAACGCCCTGCTCGGCCGCGCGCGGGCGATCGTTGCCGATGTGCCGGGCACCACGCGCGATTACATCTGCGACACGCTGGTAATCGAGGGCGTGCCGTTCGAGCTGGTCGACACCGCGGGCCTGCGCGAAACGGACCACGCGATCGAGATCGAGGGCATACGATGCGCCCGCGAGCAGGTTTCGGCGGCCGATATCGTGGTGCTCGTGATGGATGCGTCGCGGCCGCTCGACGCCGAAGAACGGGCGATGCTGGCCGCAATGCCCGCAAATGGCTTGCGCGTGCTCAACAAGACGGACCTGCTGCCTGAGGGAGCGGCGCGCGCCGCCGCGGACGTTGAGATCTCGGCGCAAACGGGAGCGGGCATAGACGAGCTGGAGGTGAGAATCGTGCAGGCGGCAGTGGGCGGCCTGCGATACTCGGGAGGGCCGGCAGTTTTCACGCAGCGACAGTTTTCAGCCGTGCGCGCCGCACGCGCCGCCGCCGGGAACGGCGACGAGCGATTCAGAAACATCATAGGTGCATTGGGCGAGGATCAAGGAAAATGAACAGCCGCGAACGCATCAAGACAATTTTTTCCGGCAGGGCCGCCGACCGCTGCGGCTTCTGGCTTGGCAATCCGCACGGCGACACCTGGCCGATCTACCTCAGGCATTTCAACCAGCCCGACGGGCCGGCGCTCCGGCGATTCCTGCACGACGACTTCAACTGGCTATGCCCGGAATGGAGTGCATACAGGCATCCGGACGGAAAGGGTGTTTGGCAGGTGTCGAAGGTTTCGCACGGGCAGGCCGGCCCGCTGGCCGAGTGCGAATCGGTGGAGCAGGTGGATTCATTCGACTGGCCGAATCCGGATTACCTGTATTTCGTCGACGGCCTGGCCGCGCTGCACAACGCGGGCGACACCTACCGTGCCAGCGGAATGTGGTGCCCGTTTTACCACATTGTGATGGACCTCTTCGGGATGGAAGCCTACTTCATCAAAATGTATACGCACCCGGACGTGGTGGAAGCGGCCACGCGGCACGTGTGCGAGTTTTACCTCGAAGCGAACGAGCGGTTCTTTGCGAAGGCGCGCGGCGAGATCGACGGGTTTTTCTTCGGCAATGATTTCGGCACGCAGCTCGACCTGATGATCAGCCCGGCGCAGTTCGACCAGTTCGTTATGCCGTGGTTTCGAAGGTTTACCGACCAGGGGCACGCGCACGGCTACCAGGTGATCCTGCATTCGTGCGGCGCGATACACAAGGTGATCGGCCGGCTGATCGACGCGGGCGTAAACACCCTCCACCCGCTGCAAGCGAAAGCTGCGGACATGGACGCGGCGTCGCTCGCGCATGAATTTCGCGGCCGCATCGCGTTCCTCGGGGGCATCGACACTCAGCACCTGCTGATTCACGCTACGCCCGAAGAGGTGAAAGCCGAGGTACGTCGCGTGAAGCACCTGCTTGGCCCGTGCCTGGTGGTGAGCCCCAGCCACGAGGCGCTGCTGCCAAACGTGCCGCCGGAAAACGTGCTGGCGATGTCGGAAGCGGCGCGAGAGTAATTTTTTCGGGATTTCATGCAAAAGGGCGGCCAGGCGTGTGCCTGCCGCCCTCTCTCGTTGAATGCGGTTGTCAGCTTGCGGCTTCGCGGGCCTCAGCTTCGTCGTCGGGCAGATCGTCGTCTTCGGCGGAGATCGGTGCGGCGGGCTGCTGATCGGGCGCCGCTTTCGGGCCGAATGCGAGATCGCGGTAGGCGTGCCAGAGCGCCGGTGCGCACACGCGTTCCATGTCGAACATGAGCCGGAACTTTTTCAGGCCCGCGTGCCCCATCTCCTTGCGAAGGTGCTGGTCTTTGCTCAATTTGACGATCGCCTCGGCGATTTCGCTGGGCCTGCCGGGCTGAACGAGCAGCCCGGTTTTTTCGTGGTCAACCATTTCGGGCACGGCGCCGGCCGACGTGCTGATGACCGGCAGCTTCGATGCCATGGCTTCGAGTATCGGCACCGGAAGCGTGGCGCCCGTGCATGGCATGACGAGGATATCGGCGGCCGCGTAGTAAAGGCGCCGCCGGCTCTCGTCCGTCTCCACGCGCCCGTCAACGCTGTCCTCTGCGTTGCTGTCTTTGCGCAGCTTCTTCAATTCTTCTATGGCGCCCGACGATACGTCGTCTTGCGAGCCGACGAGCACGAACTGGACCGAGGGGTCCATCCTGGCGACGAGCGGAGCGGCGTGGATGACATCGGCGGCGCCGCCGCGCTTGCCCATCGCACCCATCACCAGCACCACCACCTTGTCGCGGTGTATGCCGAGCATGTGGCGGGCGCGGCTGCCGTGGAGGTTGAATTCATAAGGTGCGGCTAATACCGCGCTGCGGGCGAGCTCGATGCGGCTGGCGGAGATGAGCTTTGCGTGATTGTCTTTGGCCGATTGCGAGGCGGCGATCACGCGGTGGCAGCGGCCGAGCACGAGTTTGAGGTAACGCCGCCCAAGGAACGAGCGTAGGTCGGCGTCCGACGGATCGGAGCCGTGGTTGTGCAGGATGACCTTCACGCCAAGGAGCCGGGCAAACACAATGGTTGCGGCCTGGCTGAAGTCGATGTCGCCTTCGGCCAGCACGTGGATGACGTCGGGCTGCTGCCGGCGGATGATATTGACGCAATGCTTGATGGCGGCGATGCGCGACATTCCGGCGCAGCCGGTGTTGTCGAAGAGCTTCAGGTCTACCTTGTTTGCAAGCGAGCTGCCGAGTGTGTTGTCGACGGCGGCACGCGCGGCGGGGCCGGGCAGTGCGGGTGCGAGCAGCAGCACCTTGATTCGCTTGCCTTGTTCGGGCCGCGGGAAAGCTATGTATGCGTCTTTCCGGTGGCGGTGTCCTCGTCCGCTATGGCCGCCGTGTGGTTCGTGTCGGTCTCTGTGGCGTTGTCTGGAGTCGGCGTCTCCTGATGGTGCAGATGATCGCGGATCGCCCTGGCGAGGTTTTCGCTGATTCCCTTCACCTTGCAAAGGTGGTCGATCGAAGCGTCTCTTATCTTGCCCACGTCCCCGAAATGATCCAGCAGGGCCTTCCGTTTGGCCGGGCCCACGCCGGGGATTCCGGCCAGAGGATCGACTATCAGCTTCTTCTTTCGAAGCTCCCGGTGGTATCTGATTGCAAACCTGTGGGCTTCGTCCCTCACCCGCTGCAGCAGGTGAAGCTCCGGGCTGCTCTCCGGCAGGACGATTGGTTCGAGCCTTCCGGGCACGAAAATCCTCTCGCCTACTTTGATCTTTTCCGTCGCGCCGAGCCACGGCCCCAGACCGGGCCTGGGCTTCAGGCGTGTTTTGGCTATTCCGATGACGTCGACGCTGGTGATCCTGAGCTGCTCCATCACGGCGGTTGCCTGGCTGAGCTGGCCCTTCCCGCCGTCCACCATTATCAGGCTGGGGAGCTGCGTCTCCTCCTTGGCTTTGCTGAGGTGGCGCAGCAGCACCTCCCTCATCATCGCGAAGTCGTCGCTCTGCGTCACGGTTCGTATCTTGTAACGGCGATAGCGGTTCTTGTTGGGCATCGCCCTGTCGAAGGTCACCATTGCCCCCACCGCCAGCCGGCCCTGAATATTTGATATATCGAAACATTCTATCCTCTCAGGTAGAGACCTTAATTCGAGTTTTTGCTGTAAGAGTTCCAGGAGGCGTACGTCGGATTCTTTTGCTGACACACGAGCGCGGAAAGAGTTTTCGGCGTTGCGTCGGGCCAGTTCCACGAGGTTGGTTTTTTCGCCGCGCCTGGGAGTAAGCACCTCCACCTTCTCGCCTTTGAGGTCCGAGAGGTAAGCGGCGAGCGGATCGGCGTCTTCAGTCTCCACGGGTATCAGCACCTCTTTGGGGATGAAACGCTGCTGGCTGTAGAATTGCTTGAGAAACGAAGCGAAAACCTCTTCCGGGCTGAATTGCTGCAGTTCGAAATTGAATGTGGCAAGGTCGCCCAGCTTGCCGTCCCTCACAAACATCGCCACGATCTCGATGACACCGGGCGCCACGAAATGGCCGAAGATGTCGCGGTCGGGCGAGCTCACGGACGTAATGACCTGTTTTTCGAACGTGCGCTGGATTGCACGGATGCGGTCGCGAACTTGCGCCGCACGCTCGAAACGCTGTTCCTTTGCCTCCTGCGCCATCTGTTCTGTCAGCGTCTCAAGCACTTCACCATACTTGCCGTTTAGAACCATTATCACCTGGTCGAGCATCTTGCGGTAGGAAGCCTCGTCCATCCCGGAACAGTATCCGCACATCTTGCCCATCTGGTGGTGCAGGCAGGGGCGGCGGCCACGGCGGATCTCGATGTCCTTGCACTTTCGCAGCGGAAACACCCTGTTCAATAGGCGAATGGTTTCCCTCGCGGCCCGGCTCGACGTGTAGGGCCCAAAATAGATCATGCCATTTTTTTTAACTCCTTCTTTCTGAACCTTGCTCATTTCGGCCCGCTGCTTCCCCGATGGAAGCTGAACACGCGGGTACGGCTCGGTCATGTTTATTGCCAGCAGAATGTAGCTCTTGTCATCGGTTAGGCGGAGGTTGTACTTGGGTTTGAACTGCTTGATGAAGTTGTTTTCAAGGATCAGCGCTTCCTTCTCGGTGTTCGTTACCACGTAGTCGAGGTCCCTGATGCGCTCGACCAGCGACGGATAGAGCAGGCGGCCATCGTCGCCGGCGGTGAAATAGGAGCGCACGCGGTTGCGGAGGTTCACGGCCTTGCCCACGTAGATGATGTGGCCGTCGGCGTCTTTCATGATGTACACGCCCGGAGAAGGCGGCAGCGAATCGAGCTTCTGCTGGAGCCTCGCCGAACGTTCCTCCGGCGGCTGAGGCCCGGTGGAACCGGAGCCGGCTGAACCGGCACCGGATGCACCTCCCCCGCCGTCGGCCCCTCCCCCACCGCCGTTCGGCGCACCCGCTTTAATCTGTTTCTCTGTTTCAGCCATCGCATGTACGTTTTACCACAATGTAACGGGTTTTTCAACGGGAATCCCGGCCAAGGTTGGGGTGCAAGGTGCAAATGGGCGTTTGCTTGCTTGGCCGATTGTCTCTGAGTGGAGTCCAAGAACTCAACGAGGACGATCAGCAACCTCCTCTGGCGGTGAATGGTAACGGCAATACGGATCGCACATGAATGGTTTGCCGCCCCCCCATCGATGTTTTTTTAATGGCATTTCGCCCTGCTTCCATGTATAATGCTGTGGCAGAAAAGGTGTGCGTGTCTGGTCAATGTCACAACAATTTTCAAGAGGTAGTCATGGTTCTTGAGATTCCCGCGCTGCCCGATTTCAGGCCCCATACGCTCGATTTCAGCTCGATCCAGGCTTTCAAGTACAACAAAGACCTGGGACGCGAGATCAAGGAAAAGACGATCACGCCCGCCGAAGCGCTCTGGCTGTACGAGCAGATGCTGTGCGTGCGCACGTTTGAAGAGATGATCATCGCGGTGCGAAACCAGGCATACCCCGCAATCAAGGGTTTTGAGTACCGCGGCCCTACGCACCTTTCGATAGGACAGGAAGCGTCTGCGGTGGGCAGTTGCGCGGTGATCGAGCTTTCCGATTACATAACGAGCACCCACCGCGGCCACGGCGAGAGCATCGCCAAGGGCTGCATGGCGGTGAAGCAACGCAGCGACGAGCAGCTTCGCAAGGTGCTGGGCGACAGGGCGGCGAAGGCAAGGAACCGCACCGAGCTCGAGGATGTCGCCCTCGAAGAGCATCTGTTCAGGGCGGTGGCCGAGCTTTTCGGCAAAGACGCCGGCTACTGCCGCGGGCGTGGCGGCGGAATGCATATCGCCGATTTCTCGATCAACCACCTCGGCGCAAACGCGATTGTCGGCGGCAGCCTCGGCATAGCCGTGGGCGCCGGCATCTCGGCACGCTATCGCGGCACCAAGCAGGTGGTGCTGTGTTTCGCGGGCGACGGCGCCTATGCGAACGGCGTGTGCCTCGAGGCCCTCAACCTCGCGTCGATGGAGCAGTTCACGAATCAGCTCGCAAAGAAGCCGTGGGGCGTGCCCACCGTTTTCCTCATCATAAATAACATGTACGGCATGACCGGCCAGCAGCGCGGCGAAACATCCGCCGTAGACTACCTCGCCCGCCGCTCCGCCGGCTTCTGCGGGCATTCGATGCATTCCGAGGTGGTGAACGGCATGGACGTGCTGGCCGTGCGCGATGCCGTGAAGGAAGCCGTTGATCTCGCACGCTCCGGCCATGGCCCCGTAATGCGCGAGCTGATCACCTATCGCTTCCGCGGCCATTCGCTCACCGACCAGGGCAAGGAATACCGCACCGCCGAAGAAGAGGCCGCGTGGAAAGCCATCGACC
>Ga0307380_10007703_pt1 | contig 13938 bp, 10 predicted proteins | sample UN3MG_FD_202239 | JGI IMG/M metagenome (GOLD analysis project Ga0307380, IMG submission 202239) | Soil microbial communities from Risofladan, Vaasa, Finland - UN-3 | ecosystem: Environmental > Terrestrial > Soil > Coastal area > Acid sulfate soil | place: Finland: Risofladan, Vaasa | collected... | reverse complement strand
CGTGTCCGTGGCGGGTTGCGGCGCACCGGGGGGAGCCGGCCGCGGGCCCAGCAACGGTGAGGCCGGCGGGTTCCCACCGGCGCCACCCGTGCCGGGAGCCGGCGCCGTCAGCGCCGTCGTCCGCAACCTCACCGACCAGTCGGCCGACGTGACCCTGCGCTTCTCCCTCTACGACATCACCGTAAGGCTGACCTTCATCCGTGTGCCGGCCCGCACCTCGACCACCGTGGTCGGTCCGGAGGTCATCGACCTGCTCGATATCTCGGGAACGGCTGAGGATGGCACCGCACTGCCCGACGCGAGCTTCCGCTACGGCCAGGACTTCCTCGACGACACCGAGGCCGTCTATGTCATCGGCACCGAGGATTACCCGGCTGGCGCGCCGCCGACCCTCATCTTCCTCGAACCGGTGGACACCGTGGAGGTCGTCCCGGGGGGAGACCTGAACGTCGCCATCATCGACGACGACCCGGATTCCTCGGCCGCCCTCAGCTTCTATCTCGAGCCGTTCGAGGCGCCTGCAACAGAAGACGACACCGCATCCACCGTCGCGACCAACGGCACTGCCGACACGGACGGCCTGCCGGACGTCCCGGAGGCCGAGCCCACCTTCTTCAGCTTCGCGCTCGATGGAGATGAAATCGTCCTCGGCACCGATTTCGCCGAGGACCTCGACGGCCAGGATGACCGGTTCACTTTCGCTCTACCCCAGGACCTGCCGCTGGGAACGTACCGCCTGATCGGTGTGATCACCGACGAGTTGTCGGCCGGTATCGTCCAGGCACCGGGCCTTGTCCAGGTGGTGGCCGCCGACAGCGCCGGCGGCAACGGGCAGTCAACCGAAGAGCCGGAAGACGAGAACGTGGCCCCCACGTTGGACCTGGTCGAACCGGCCGACGACCACACAGTGGCCGGTGGCGCTTCCCTGACGGTCGCCTGGACCGACGAAGACCCGGACGACAACGCCCTGATCTCGCTGTTCCTCGATCCGGATGACGACCCCCTGAACGGCAATGAAACCGCCCTGGCCGAGAACATCGCCGAGGATCCCGACGACGATGGTGGCGACTTCACCAACCTGGTCGTGCCGGCCGTGCCTCCCGGCATCTACCGGGTGCTGGGCGTGATCGACGATGGAACGGTCTCCGTCATCGCCACCGCCCCCGGCCGAATCACCGTCTTCACACCCTGATCCGAAAAAAACGCGGATTCGATTTGCCTTCCCGCGGTTTGTATTGGACGCTGAATAGGTCCACGAAACAACGTGGACAACGCCCGGTGCTATCAAGCACGGATACGAGCGACAAAAAAACCCGGTCATCGAGCCGGGCACACAAGCTTCCCTTCTCCTTCTGTTCCTCCGGCAGAAACCGCGGCGGCGGGCCTTTGGGCCTGCGACCGCGGTTTCTGTTTCTGCCGACTCTGGCGCCGCCCGCTGACGGACGACGACGCCTCATCCACAGCACGGCGGCAACCACATCACCCGTGTCACCGAGCCGGATCGGAGGCGCCCTGTACGGCATGCAATGTCCGACGCGTGTCCTCGATCAAGCCAAGGACCTCCGAGTGACCCTGAGCGTCCGTCGCCGCCAGATCCAGTTGTTCGTCGGCGGCACGCTCCTCCCCGAGTGCGCCCAGCAGCAACGCTAAGTGAACGCGCTGGCGGGCCCGCAGATCGACCGGCGATTCGAGCAGATCATGCGGCTCGATTTCCCCAACGGACAATTGGTGTCCTTCCAGGTACGCCCGCGTTTGCGGACAGACACGGACCAGGATCATGGCCTGCGTGTCGGCGTAGACCGGCTCCCACGAACCGCTTGCGACCAGGTGAGCCAGCCTCACCCGAATCCCGCCAACGCGGTGATCGGCGAAAACCCACTGCCGCGGGTGCCTCTCCATCAGACGGCCGAGCGCCGCGTCATCGTCGTGTGACGCAATGCAATCCAGCAGGAACCGCCGCGGGTAAGCCTCGAACCGCGGATCAACGAACGGCCGCTGCTCGGGCAGGTACCAGATGATCGCGTTGCCCAGCGACCAGGGAATATTCATCATCTCGCCCGGCGGCGGTGTCGCCCGGACGAACCTGATCGCCTCGTCCGGCCAATCGCCCAGACTGCGCCCCACCCCCGGCTGCGTCCCGCCGAGAATCAACGGCGGATTCACCCAACGGTGGTACAGCACGTTGCCCGCCATCACCAGCGTGATGCCGACCATCGCGCCGCGCAGGACCGGGCTGACCGCTCGCCGCATTTCCGAGCCCGCGCTCCGCGACGTCGAGCGGGCCACCGCCCGGGCGAACACGGCGACGCTGATCACCCCGAAGAACACCAGCCCCCGCATCGCCCCGATCACCAGCAACAACGACAAGAGCCACAGCCCGACCTCGAAGGGCCGCCACCTCCGCCGCCCACGCCACAGCGCGTACAACGCCGGCAGGCAACACAGTACCGCCCACTGCAACGCCACCGGCCGCTCCCAGACGTAGGCGAACTCCTGAACGTGCCCGCGGTGATGCAGAACGCTGCCGCCGGTGTGGGCCATCACTTCGATGACCCGCGTCCCCAGCGGCGAGCCGAAACACGCCAGGATCGACGCGGCAAAGGCAACAAACACCGGCCACATGGGAATCCGCCGGTCCTGCCCATCGATCTGCCATCGGCCTACCCGGCTCAGCAACAGATGCACGATCAACAGTCCCTGCACACCCAGACCCAGCGCGAACAGTTGGTGCGAATTCACCCAGGCCAGTTGGATCACGGGCGCCAGGCCGATCCACCACCGGCTCCGCCGCAGGTAACCCTCGACCACCAGAAGCAGACACCCCAGCCAGACCATGCTGAGCAGGTCCGGCCTCAGGATCATCCGCCGCTGCAAAGCCATGACGGCCACCATCCACGGCAGGTGCAGGGCCGCCGCCGTCTTCCACGACCCGCCCCAGCGCACGAACAGCAGCAGCACGCCCAGCCAGCCGACCGCGATCAGGACACTGAGTCCCTCCCATCCGGCGACGCGGTGCACCGCGTAGAGCAGGCTTTGATAGACCGGGTATTGCTGGTAGAGCGGGTAATCCGGATACGTGTTGCTGAACGTATTGACCGTCGGCCAGTGGCCCTGCTCGAACGCCAGCCGGGCCGTCGCCAGGTGCCAGGTCACGTCATTGCACGGCAGCTTGATCAGCCCGAATGCGAGCACACTCAAAACGACCGCCCCGCCCGCGATCCACTCCCAGCGCCCCGCCCGCAGGTAGGCCGACCCGCAGCCCGGACCCTCCCCGCTTGGGCCCGGAGTGGCATACCGGGGACCCGGTGCGTCGTTCTGCCTTTGCGCTCGTTGAATCATCGCTCGACGACCCCGGGATACCCCGGACCGAGCGGACGTTCAAGCTCCCGACATGCGAATCAGGTAGTTGCGGCCAGAGCCGTGGTGGGATGATGCACTCGCCACCAGTCAATCGTCTTCCCGAGCCCGGTCTCCAGGTCGGTCGTGGCCTGCCAGTTCAGCAGGTCGCGGGCCCGGTCGGTGCAGAGTTGGCGCCGGGGTTGGCCGTCGGGTCGAGTCTGGTCCCACTCGATCCGGCCGGTGTAGCCGGTCAGGTGACCGACCAACTCGGCGAGGTCCTCGATGCGGATCTCGTGCCCGCTGCCCAGGTTGATCGGCAACGGCCCGTCGTAGTGCTCGGCCGCCGTCAGGATGCCGTCGGCCGCGTCCTCGACGTACAGGAACTCCCGGCTCGCGCTCCCGGTGCCCCAGCACTCGACGGTCGCTGCACCGGTCTGCGCGGCCCAGTCGAACTTGCGGATCAGAGCCGGGATGACGTGCGAACTCTGCAAGTCGAAGTTGTCCCCCGGCCCGTACAGATTGACCGGCAGCAGGTAGATGCCGTTGAAGCCGTACTCGGCCCGGTAGGCCTGCAGCATCACCAGCAGCGCCTTCTTGGCGATTCCGTACGGCGCGTTGGTCTCCTCGGGGTACCCGTCCCACAGGTCGTCCTCGTGGAACGGCACCGGGCAGTGCTTCGGGTAGGCGCAGACCGTGCCGACCTGGACGAACTTCTCCAGCCCGCGCCGCCGCCCCTCCTCGATCAGGTGCAGGCCCATCGCCAGGTTGGCGTAGAAAAACCGCCCGGGATGACGCTGGTTGGCACCGATCCCGCCGACCTCGGCCGCCAGGTGGATCACCAGGTCGGGCCCGGCGTCGTCGTACATGCGCGCCACGGCCGACGGCGTGGTCAGATCGTAGTCCTCGACGCGCGGCACGAACACCTCGCCGCTACCGCGCTCCTCGAGCATGCGGCACAAATGTCGGCCCAGAAAGCCGTGCCCGCCGGTGACGCACACTCGTTTGTCGGACCAAAGCTGCGGATCTGCCATTCACATACGCCTATTCGGCCGTCGGGCCGCGGACTTCATAAGTCGCCCCGCCCTCCACGGGGCGCCCTCTCTCCCGCGAGCCGGTTCATGCCCCTCCGCGCCCCTCTTTCACACCCCCCGGCGCTAACCCGGATAACCCGCTGCGATCAGCGTGGCCTCCTGCCGGGCCAGCTCCATGTCGGCGTCCACCATCATCCGGGCCAGCCCGGAGAACGTGACCGCCGGCTTCCAGCCCAGAATCGCCCGGGCCTTGGACGCATCGCCCTGCAGAATGTTCACCTCGGTGGGCCGGAAGTACTGCGAGTCCACCTCAACGTGGTCCCGCCAGTCCAGGCCCAGGTAGCCGAACACCTCGTCCAGAAACTCGCGGACGCTGCGCGTCTCGCCGGTGGCCACCACGTAGTCGTCCGGGTCTTCCTGCTGCAGCATCAGCCGCATCGCGTCAACGTAGTCGCCCGCGAAGCCCCAGTCGCGCTTGGCTTCCAGGTTGCCCAGGTAGAGCTTGTCCTGCATGCCCAGCTTGATCCGCGTCGCCGCCCGCGTGATCTTGCGGGTCACGAACGTCTCGCCGCGACGCGGCGACTCGTGGTTGAACAGAATGCCGTTGCACGCGAACAGGTTGTACGCCTCGCGGTAGTTGATGGTCTGCCAGAACGCGTACACCTTGGCGCAGGCGTACGGACTGCGCGGGTAGAACCGCGTGGACTCGCACTGCGGCACCTCGCGCGCGTTCCCGTACATCTCGCTGCTCGATGCCTGGTAAAACCGAACCTGCTTGCCGGCGTGATCGCGATAATCGCGGATCGCCTCCAGCAGGTTGACCGTGCCGATGGCGACCACCTCGGCCGTGTACGCCGGCTGGTCGAAGCTCGTCTTGACGTGAGACTGGGCGCCGAGGTTGTACACCTCGTCCGGCCCGATATCGCTGAGCACCCGCCGCATGCTCAGCGGGTCCAGCAGGTCGCCGTAGTGCAGGCGGAAGCGAACGTCCTCCTCGTGGGCGTCCTGGTACAGGTGCTCGATGCGCTGCGTCGTGAACGAACTGCACCGACGCATGATCCCGTGCACTTCGTACCCGTGCTCCAGCAGCAGCTCCGACAGATACGAGCCGTCCTGGCCCGTGATACCGGTGATGAGGGCGCGTCGTCTCACGACTGTTCCCTTCACGGATGGTTCGCGGCGTCAACCCCGACCGCACGCCCCCGGGGACCGCGCAGCCGTCACCCGCCCACGGCCGCCACGTCCGCCGCGCGAGTCTTATCGGCAATCCTCTGAGGTGCGGTGGACCCTATTTCCGGTGCCTCAGGCCCGGATTCGTGCCCGAACCAGCAGTGGACGGTACGGTCCGTCAGATCAGCCAGGCGCTGCCGCGTCCGATCGCTGTGCACCGGCGAGGTGTTGGCCACCACGACGGCGTCGGAATCGCCCTCCATTGCCGCCGCCAACGGCTCGAGGGGCAGACCGCGGTAGCGCCGGCCCGGCGCCGCGAACCGGTCGTCCCCGATTGACAACACTGATATCCCGCACTTCCGAGCCGCCCGGAGGAACGCGTAGGCGTTCTTGCCCAGATCGGCGAACGTCACCCGTTCGACTCCACTGGCGGCCAATGACTTCATCCGCCGCTCGACGAACCGGAATCGGAACAACGTCTCGAACGCCTCGGGTGACAGGCGGCGATCGCGGTACCGACGCCGATCCTGCACGCCGCCAAGCCGGCCGGCCATCACGCCGCCATAGAATGCCGCCCGTCGGCCGTCGTTGCCTGCCAGCCAGGCGTAGCGCTGCAGCCAGTCCTGCCGGTACACGGGGTAGGGGCGATCGGGAAGATAGCGGGCCACCACCAGCAGGTTGTTGCGCGTGTCGCAGTAAACCGTGCGACCCGAGCGACGGGCACAGGGAGTCTTGAGATGATCCACGTGAAGGTCGTCAAACGTGCGCACCTGCCAGCCGGCGTTCACCAGCCGGAAGCTCAGGTCGTACTCCTCGGCCTGCATGAACAGCGTGCGGTCCAGCCCGCCGACCTGCCGCAGGGCCGCCGTCCGAAAACCAACGCCGCAGCCGATGAACACGTCGGGAAATGCGCTGCATTCCTGGCGGCCGTCGGGCAGGTGTACGCGAAAGCCGGCGGCACCCAGGCGCCCGTCGGCCCAGAAGTGTTGAATCATCCGATCGACCGCGCCGGGCCGCGGGCAGGAGTCGTCGTCCAGAAACACGACGTACTCGCCGCGGGCCTGGTCCACCCCCAGGGCCTTCGCGCAACTGCCCAAGTTCCGCCGCTGGGCCAACAGCACGACCTGCGGAAAACCCGCCCGGATCGCCTCGGGAGTCCCGTCGGTCGACGCGTTGTCCACCACAATCACTTCGAAATCGACCGACGGCCGTGCGCAGGAAAAAACCTGCCGCAGCGTCTCCAGCGTGACCCGGCAGCGGTTGCGCGTGGCCAGCACGAACGATACTTGGGATCCCGCGAGCATCGACACTTTCCGTTGAGGTTCGACTGCCTTATTATCGGTCACCGACGGATGCGTCTGTACTTGGCCCTGCGGCGCACCTGCTGACCTTTGCACGCCGGGAGGCAATCATCTCTGCACCGGACGCCAACCCGAGCCCAACCGCCCCCCACCGCCTGCTGCGGCACGTAGCCGTCGCCCTGACTGTGGCCGCCCTCGGGCTGGCCGTGGGCACTCTGTGCGCGCCGACACTGCGAAAGCACTACCACCTGCGGCGCCTCCGCGACGATGACCCGCAAGTCCGCCTGGACGCCATGAACACGCTGGCCGCCATCGCCGTTGACGACGCCTCCGTGGCCGATCCCCTCGTTCACGCCCTCATCCATGAATCCGACAACGCGGACGCGCCCGCAAGCCAACACATCGACATCATCGCCGCCTGGGCCATCGAACGTTCCGAGGCTGTCCACACGGGCATCGGCCAGGCGCTGGCATCAGCCGAAGACGATCGATACCTCCAACTGGCCCGTTGGCTTCGCGCAGCGGGCAAGTGGGGCCCCGACGCACGAACCACACGCGAACTCGTGAAGCGGGAGCGGCTGCGCCTGGAATCACCACACGCGACCACACGCCTGCAGGCCCTCGAGGCGCTCGAGGCGATCGGCCCCGACGCCGCGCCGTTCCTCGAGGACGCGCTGCCGCCGCTGCTCCAGGACCCGGATGAGGCTGTCCGCGTTGCACTCATCACCACAGCCGCTGTCTGCCTGGAACCTGAGAAGGCCGCCGATGCCGTACTGCTGCCGGCGGTGGACGACGCATCCCAACACGTCCAACAGCAGGCCTTGATCACGCTGGGCCTGGTGCGGCCCGGCGCGCTGTGCCGCCTGCTCCACGAACGCCGGTTCGATGCGCACACGGTGCTGCGTGCCAGCGAGGCGTTCCTGTTCGCTCCCGTCCCGGGCGCGCTCGAGCCGGCCTTCGACTTATTGGCAAGCGACGACCCGAACGTACGCGCCCTGGCGGCCTGGACACACGGCTACGAAGTCGGCCTTGGCGAAGAGGCAGGGCGGGCGACGCACGCGGCCTTGGTCGAGATGCTGGTGGATGACGATCAAGTAGTGGCCGCAAGATCGGCTATGGCACTCGGACGCCGCCGGGGGACGATGGAGGACGTCTCGCCGCTGATCGAGCTGTCACAGCACCACTCGCCGGACGCACGCCTGGCGGCGCTTTTCGCGCTGGGGCAATGCGCCCGGACGCCGGATGCCCGGCATACGGCGGTCCCTCATCTCCGCAACGTCCTGCTCGAAGCGTTGCGCTCGGGTGAATCGCAGATCGCTACCGCCGCCGTCGAGTCGCTCGGATACCTCGATGACCGTCCGTACCTGGACGTCATGCTCGACGTCGTGGACGAGTTCGAGGATCAGCCCATGCTTCAGTACGCCGCGGCCACCGCGGCCGCGCGGATCGACGAGGCGGCCGGGTCCGAGGCCTTCCTCAACCTGTGCAGCTCGCTGCATGACGAGGTCCGCGAGTTGGCCGCGCTCCAAATCGCCCTGCTGCCTGATGCTCCTGTGGAACGACTGATCGAGGCACTGACCGAAGGCGGTGACCCCCAGCGCGGAGCCGCCGCCCTGGCCTTGGGCCTGTGCGGCGTCCGCCAGCTTGCGCCCGGGCAACCGCTGGACCAATGGCTGGCCGAGCGCCTGGACACCCGATCGCCGGACTTCGAGCCCTCGTGGCAACTCCGTACCTACTACCTGTGCGCCCGGCTGCTGTGCGGCAGCGAATCCGTGCGGGACGACCTGGACGTCTACCTGCTCAACCGGAACGTCTCGCGCATGGGGCTGTTTATCACGCTGCTGCACCTCGGCGAGAAGCTGCCCCTCGACTCCCTGCTGCTGGGCGACGGCGCCGTGGACGCCGAATCCTTCCTCTTCGACGCGCGCTTCTACGAAGTGATCCAACGCTACGCGCCCGAGGCATGCGGACTGCACGGTTTCGCCTGGCAGGACGACGCCGAAGTCCGCACCATGCACTCGGACCTGCTTCGACGCTGGTGGCGAGTCCATCGCGCCCGCTGCGCGTTCAACGAGCACGTGCATAGGTTCTTCATGCCGGTCCCACGCGAAGCCCTCGAGGCGCTCGACCGGTTTCGTTGACCGTCGCCACCGTGCGGTCTATTCTCTGGCCGTAACTGACGGACGACCCGAACTCGTCGCTCTTGTGAGGCCCGGCCGATGCCGCAGCGGATCGCACTCTTCGGCGGAAGCTTCGACCCCATCCACTTGGGCCACCTGATCATCGCCCGGAGCGTGGTCGAGCGGCTGGACCTCGACCGGATCATCTTTCTGCCGTCGGCCACCCCGCCGCACAAGATGGCTGCCGTCCTGGCCTCCCCCCAGCACCGGGCCGCGATGGTCAGGCTGGCCATCGCCGATGAGCCCATCTTCGATTTCAGCGATTACGATCTGCTCCGCGACGGGCCCACCTACACCGTCGAGACTATCGCTCATTTTCGTGCCGACCTGGGCGCCGACGCGGAACTGTACTGGCTCATCGGGGCTGACTCCCTGCCCGAACTGACGACCTGGTACCGGGCCCGGGACCTGATCGACTCCTGCCACATCGTGACGGCCGCACGCCCCGGCTGGGAGCGCATCGACTTCAACGCTCTACGGCCGCACTTCAACGACAACCAGATCGCCCGCCTCGAGGCGGACATCCTGGAGACCCCGCGGATCGATATCAGCTCCACCAACATCCGCAGCCGGGCTGCGGCCGGCAAATCAGTCCGCTTCCTGGTTCCCGAGTCGGTGCACCAATACATCGTCGAGCACGACCTCTATCGCGCCACGTAGGCTCCATGCCGACAATACGTTGAGCACACGACCCGCAAGGAAAGCGGGGCGCGACTCACAGCGCGGCCGCGCGGTGAGTTTTCCGCTACTCACTGATTCACAGGATGCCCGGCAGGGGCCCGGCACCATTCCTCACCCGGTGCCCGGCTTCGCCGCTAGATTCGGTCAAGGAACTTGACCAGCGCGTCGTTGAACGCCTCCGGATTCTCCATTGGCGTCAGGTGACCGGCATTCGGAACCTCGACAACCTCGGCCTGTCGCATGAGCTCGGCCATGCCCAGCATCTCGTCTGGCGGTGTGATCGCATCGTCCACGCCGACGATCAGCAAAGTGGGCACCGTAATCTGGTTCAGCAGGGGACGCGAGTCCGCCCGGGCAGCCATGCCGCGAAGGGCGGCCGCTATGCCCGCCGGATCGCTCGACAGGATCATCTGACGAGCAGCCTCGACGACTTCGGGCTTGCCCTTGAGCGTGCCCTTGGAAAACAGCTTGGGAAGCAGGGCCTTGGCCACCGTCTCGGGGCCGTCGGCCATCGCCTGTTGGGCCGTCTTCAGGCGGTCGCGGGCGGAGTCGGGCGTGTCGCCCATGGCCCGCGTGTCGGCCAGCACGTAGGCCCGCACCCGTGAGCGATACCGTCGCCAGAAAGAGAAGGCCACGTACCCGCCCATCGAGAAGCCGCAGAACACCACCGGCTCGGTCACCTCCAGCGCCTCCAGCATGGCGCCCACGTCGTCCGCGTAGCGGTCCATGGTCACCGCCCCCGGCGTGACCGTGCTGCCCCCGAAGCCTCGCAGATCCGGGGCAATCACGCGATGTCCGGCCACCAGCCGCTCGACCTGGGCCGACCACATCGAGTGATTCAGCGGAAAGCCATGCAACAGCATGACCGGCGGACCCTCGCCTCGATCCTCCACGGCCAGCTCGATGCCCTCTATCTCGATCGTCTTCATATCAGTCGAGGCTCCTTACCGTCCTCTGCTCCGCCCCCCCGGGAGGCCCCCTGGCACAGGGGGCCACACGCCCAGAACCGCTATTCTACCCGGTCAGGGCCTCTCGGGCGAATCGGCGAATCAACGCCGCCGTGCCCGCCGTAGCGGGTTGGTCCGCGACCCAGCCGCCGACCCTGCTTACGGTCTCGACGATGGCCCCATCGGCGTCGAGCGGGCAGCCCACATAGGCGGCCACGCGCCCGTCAAGCATGTCCAGGTCGTTCGGTTGATCGCCCACGGCCAGCACCCTCTCCCGCGGAACACCCAGGCCCCCGGCCAACGTCCCCAGGACCCGGCCCTTGCCGAAATCGGCATGCGTGACCACCACCCACCGACCGTTGCGCAGCACCTGAGCATCGGGCAGGTCCTGCAGGAGCCGTTGCACCTCCTCGGCAAATGCGGCGTGGTCGCAGGCGTCGGCAAGAAGCCAGGCCACGAATTCCGCCCGGGGATGCCACTCGGCCGGCCCGAACCTCGCTTCCAGTCCCGGCAGCTCCGGCTCCAGCGCCGCCTTGGCCCGCGGAGCGAGGTCGCGGGCCTTCTGCTTGGCCAAGTCATTGTCCGGCTGCCTGGCCATCAGCGCAAAACCCGTCGGATGAAAGTCGTGAATGTAACGCTCGCCCGACAGGATTGCCGTCGGCAGAATCTCCAGTTCGCGACAGGCCTGGATGATGCCCATCTGATTGTCCGCCGAGCGGCCCGAGTTAGCGCACCAGGCCGCACCGCGATGCGTGGCTTCATTGATCGCCCGGGCCACCTCTTCGGAGAACCACACGTGGGTGCCGTCGTGCTCGACACTGGTGCCGTCGAGGTCCAGGCAGATGAGTGCAGTCGGTACGCCGGCCATCGGAACGTTCCGTTTCGCGCCTGCGTCGCCCGCGATTCGGGCGCGCCATCCCTCACCGTAAGCGGGCCGACACGGCGAGTCAAAAGTGCGCCGCTCGGCGTCGCCGCGCCGGGCCTGCGGTCGAATCGCCCCTCGGGTATCATCAAGCCGAGTCGACACAACCGCCGAATCGACGCATTGGCAGGACACGACCGTGAGCGAACCCCAACAGGCTGTGTCACACACCACCGACCCGCAAGCACGGGCCGCGATCGCCGCGCCGAGCAGCGACGTGTTGTTGGACGTCCGCGATCTGCGGGTCGAGTTCCACACCGACGAGGGCGTCCTCCGCGCCGCCGACGGCGTGTCCTGGTCCGCCAGGCGAGGTCAGACGATCGCCATCGTCGGCGAGAGCGGTTGTGGAAAGAGCGTCACCGCCCTGTCGATCCTGCGTCTGATTCCGGACCCACCCGGCCGGATCGCCGGTGGAGAGATTCTGTTTTTCGATCGCCCCGGCGCCGCGCCGATCGACCTGGCCACCGCCGACGACCGCACCCTGCGCCGGCTTCGCGGCTCCCGACTGGCCATGATCTTTCAGGAGGCCATGACCGCGCTGAACCCGGTGCTGACCATCGGCCGGCAGATCGCCGAGGTCATCGAGCTGCATCAGGGGATGCGTCGTCGCGATGCGTGGGACGCCGCCATCGACATGCTTCGCCAGGTGGGCATCCCGGCACCGGCCGAGAGGGCCCGCTCCTACCCACACCAGATATCCGGCGGCATGCGACAGCGGGCCATGATCGCCATGGCCCGGTCCTGTAACCCGTCGCTGTTGATCGCCGACGAGCCGACCACCGCCCTGGACGTCACCGTACAGGCCCAGATCCTCGACCTGCTCGCCCGGCAGCAGGCCAGCACCGGCATGAGCCTGGTTCTGATCACCCACGATCTCGGCGTGGTGGCCGGCATGGCCGACGAGGTCTGCGTCATGTACGCCGGACGGATCGTCGAGCGGGCCCCCGTGGAGGACCTGTTCGATCGGCCGCTGCACCCCTACACGCGAGCTTTGCTTCGTTGCGTGCCCAGACTATCGGACCGCCGGCAACGCCTGGAAGTCATTCCGGGCAATGTGCCCGACCCGCGCCGATTGCCGCCCGGTTGCCGGTTTCATCCGCGATGCGCTTTGTGCGTGCCCCGTTGCCAGGACGAAACCGTCGGGCACCCGCCGCTGCGCGAGATGCGCCCGCGACACTTCGTCGCCTGTCACGAAGCGACCCCTTGAGGAGTTGTCTGCCCCCGCCCTGGGACGGCCGGCGGATGCACTCGCCCGGACTCGCGCTCCGACACGAGGCGCCGGACGACCGACGTATTCTCACACTTTTCGCTTGACTCGGGCGGATAAGCGAGTATATTTAGAGTGCTGTACTGATAGCCGATTCAGGGAAAGTCATGAGTTCAAAATCGTACAACCTCACAAATCACCGCGGCGGCAGACGCACGTCGGTTAATCAGCCGATGTTCGTCCGCCGCCAGTGGCTGTGCGCTGATTGCTATGGAGGCGCACCGTAGGGGTTGCTCGATCGAGCAAAACGTCCTGTCAGCCCCGCGGTGCGAAAGACCGCGGGGCTTTTTTGTTGGTCAACGGTTGTCCCTGCTGACGCGTTTTCCGAGCAGGCGTCGGCAAAAAGGGTTGCTGCGCGCGGCGGCCCACGGTGGCTCCGCGCGCCGCAGCCGACCTCGAAACGGTAGCGACACCATGTGCATTCGGTACTACCAGGGAGAACGCCTCTATCTGCGGCCCGTCGAACTGGCCGACGAACCGCTGCTGCGCCGCTGGGTCAACGATCCCGCGAACTGGAAGACCCTGGGCCGGTTTCTCCCCGTCAGCGAGCAGCGAGAGCGCGAGTTCATCGAGGGCCTCTACAAGTCTGCGGAGGACCTCGTGCTCGGCATCGTCGCCCGCCAGGAGGATCGGCTGATCGGTGTGGGCGGGCTCAGCCGCATTCACGCCGCCAACCGCAGTGCCACGTTCGGCATCCTCATCGGCGACCCCGGCTCGCAGTCCCGTGGATTCGGCACCGAGGCGACGCGACTCATGCTGCGGTACGGCTTCGGCGAGCTAAACCTCAACCGCATCGCCCTGACCGTCTTCGCCGATCACCAGCGGGCCATCCGAGCCTATCGACGGGCCGGCTTCGTCGAGGAGGGCCGCCTGCGACAGGCCTGCTACCGCAACGGTCGTTACCACGATGAGCTGTGCTTCGCAATCCTGCGCAGCGAGTGGGAACGCCAGGAGGTGACCGAGGACGAGCAGGAACAGGACGAAGACGTTGACCACGACGGCCTGCCGGCCGTTCAACTGGCGGCCATGACTATGTGGGACACTCGTGTGCCCACATAGAAGACAGCGGCAGCGCCTGCGGCGCACTTTCGGAGGCTGGT
>Ga0307380_10007696_pt1 | contig 13946 bp, 8 predicted proteins | sample UN3MG_FD_202239 | JGI IMG/M metagenome (GOLD analysis project Ga0307380, IMG submission 202239) | Soil microbial communities from Risofladan, Vaasa, Finland - UN-3 | ecosystem: Environmental > Terrestrial > Soil > Coastal area > Acid sulfate soil | place: Finland: Risofladan, Vaasa | collected... | reverse complement strand
GAACATCACCGATAATCGCCGAAATACTTTCTTGCTCTATTTAGAATTTTTAAGGGTAATTTCAAAATTTCAAAAGTCCTTTGATAATTCTACTTTCTACAGCAAATATCCCCTTAATTTCTTAACCTCTGAAGAAAAAAATAAATTGGAAAATCCTGTTGAATATAAAAGATTTTTAAAAGCATTTAATGATGAGTATATCTACGAGATGATGAGATTAAACCAGGAAATTTCAAAATATAATACTCTAGATCATATATGCGGGGTAAACTGGATTGCTTTGTTTGTGGGCAGACAGTTGCATGATCTGGGCCTTCCGGTTGATTTGGGTAGGATTTCAGGAGCAGCAGCAGGACATGATATTGGAAAATACGAATGTAAAGATACTGAGATAGAAAGAACTCCCTATTTACATTATTATTATACTGATATGTGGTTTAAAAAACACAATATCCCTTTTATTGGACATATTGCGGTTAATCATTCTGTTTGGGATTTAGAATTGGAAAATTTACCTTTAGAATCACTTATATTAATTTATTCTGATTTCCGGGTTAAAAATATAAGTATTGGTCCCAAAGAGGAGATGAGAATTTTTAGCCTAAAAGATTCTTTTCAAGTAATCTTGGATAAACTGGATAATGTTGATGAGAAAAAAAGAAAAAGATATTGCCGTGTTTATGAGAAATTAAAAGATTTTGAAAATTATATGATAAATTTAGGGGTAAATTTAGATGTAGATAGCAAAGAGATGTGTTCTTATAAAAAAAATAGAAAACCGCATTATTCTTTCATGCAAGGCCAGGAAGTTATCCAAAATATAAAATTTCTTTCTATAGAACATAATATCAGTTTAATGCATGAACTTCGAGATGAATCTTCTCTTAATTCGCTTTTAGAATTAGCCCGAAGCGAAAAGGATTGGAGTAACCTAAGGGAATATTTACAAATATTTACTGAGTATTCAACTTACTTTACACAAAAACAGAAGATGATAACTTTAAGATATTTATATGAACAGTTAACTCATCAGGAAGATGAAATAAGAAGGAGAAGTGCAAAGCTTATTGGTTTATTGATTGCGAACTTTGACGAAGATTATCGTAAAGAAATTCCTCAGAATGTTACTCTGAGACCTCCAACTATTACCAGTGTAAATTTATTGGAAAGATATTTAAAATACTTTTTACAACCAGACCATAAAAAGATTGCTCTTCATCAATCTCGCATTATTAAAAGCACTGAGAATATGATTTCTTCTCTCTTTTTTAACTGCCGCAATAATCAGGCTAGAAATTATAGGAAAATAATTCTAAAACACTATAGAAAAGACTTTTATACTGATGAAGATATTCAACTGTGTTTAATAAAAACTGCCAAACATATATCTATATGTCCAGATGAAAAATCTGTAAAGATATTATTTGATTATATTATAAATATGTTAAATAAAGAAAATCATAATCTTAGACTTACTGCTTTAGAAGTAGTCCATGATTTAATCCCTCAAATTGATAAAAAATTTAAATTCATAGGTAGTATAAAAAAAATATTCATGGGTAATATTTCTGCTTCAGTACTTCCCGCTGAAAATTATTTAAATATGAAGATAGTTGAATTATTGGGTTTAGACGAAGGCATTGTAAAAAAATATATTGAATTTTATCAGAGAGATATAGAAAAGATACAATATATATTTCTAAGCAATCTTAAAACTTCAACCAGTGGAATAATTAAAAAAATTCAAATAGAACTTTTATTAGAACATACCTTACAGAGTCAGCAGGAAGAAATCTATACCGCTTTGCATTTTTGTAATATTTTAAAAGTTAGCGGTATAGAAGACATTAGAAATTTAGCCGGTCAAACCTTGGTAAAATTAATGCCTTGCTTATCTTTTGAACAAAGGAACGATATAGCCATTGAATTATTACGGGCTTTAGAAATGGAAGATTATCAATTTACTAAATATATTCCTTACTATTTAGGTCAATTAATACTTTATCTTACACCGAATGAATTAGAGGAACTTATTGATGATTTAATGGAAAAAATTAAACAATCAGATCCCAAATTAAGCTCATTACTGCTTAGAACAGTTGGTATAGCCATTACTAATTATCCTAAGTACCGAGAAAAATATTCAGAAAAAGAGAAAACGTATGAAAACAGACTTAGCAAGATGATAGGTATCCTTTTGAATGGTTTTGTACACTATAATTTAAAAGTTAAACAGGCAGCCTTTAGAGTTATCGGTAAGGAAATATTCGGCTCAAAATATCTTAGTTTAGAGGAAAAAAACCACATATTTCAACTGATTGCTAAAAAAATACTTACTCTATTAACTCCTGTAAATAAAGAAGGTTTGATGTTTTTAATAAATTCTACCGGACTTAATTATATGTATAAATTTATCTCTGATTATAATTTTTATAAAGGGAGTATAAAACTCGAAACCCCAAAAAAAGTGGCTTTCTTTCCAGGAGCTTTTGACCCATTTTCTTTAAGCCACAAAGAGATTGTAAAAGCAATAGAAGCACTCGGATTTGAAATATATTTAGCAGTTGATGAATTTTCCTGGTCTAAAAGGACCCAGCCACACCTCTTCAGAAAGAATATTATAAATATTTCTATTGCCGATGAACTTAATGTATATTTATATCCTGAAGATTTACCGGTTAATATTACCAATCCAGATGATTTAAAGGTTTTAAGGGAAAATTTCCCCTTTTCCGAGGTTTATATTGTGGTAGGCAGTGATGTTGTATTAAATGCATCTGCTTACCAAAAAAATCAAAGAGAAAATTCCATACATACTTTTTCTCATATTATTTTTGATAGAAGAACTCCACATACTGCTAATGAGAAAGAAAAAATGGTTCAAAAGGTTATTAAAGAAATTAAAGGAAAAACCATAGAACTTAATCTTATTCCTTATTATGAAGAAATAAGTTCGAGTCAAATAAGAAGTAATATTGATGAAAATAGAGATATTTCCAGGCTTATTGACCCTTTGGCACAGAAATATATTTATGAAAATAATCTATACCAAAGAGAACCACAATACAAGAACGTGATACAAACTATCTCTATTGATGTACAGATAATTAAAAATATTACATCGGATTTAATAGAAGAACTTTTCCAGAAAATACTTTATAAATATAATCGAAGTGAAGTATCTGAAAAGTTAGGCGAATTAACCCGCAAAGTAAATCCGAGAATTTTACTATTACGTGATGTTCGTCATAATGGAAAGATATTGGGTTTTTCAGCCTTTCATTGGGTTCGTTCAAATGTTCTTTTCCAAGAGTTTAAAGACAACTTAATATCGGAATATATCCGGGAAAATATGGTTGGCCGCACTATAGTTATTGATGGTGTTTTCACCATAAATGATATGGAAAATAAATCAGAATTTGAAAACCTGGAACAGATTATTCTTACCGAAACCCTTTCTTTTTGTATAGAGAAAGATTACAATTATACGATATTTAGAAATGTATTAAAAAATTACCCGTTAACAACTTTAAGCGAGAACTTAGAACTTATGGGATTTTATAGCTTACCCTTCAGCAAAAAAGATATGCCAGTATTTGTAGTGGATATGAGTAAACCCTGTATAGTTAATCTAGATACCGAATCAATTATTAAGGAACCTTTCTGCCAAGATGTAAACATTAAAAAATCCGTTATTGTTTCTCGGAAGAGATTATTAAAATCATTTACTACTTTCTATCCCGGAAATATTGTTTTACCTTTTAATATAAATTTAATCAATCAGACTATTGTAAAGAAAATTTGCAAGATAAACGATGTTTCGACAGAGCCCTTAACACCTCGAGATTTAGGAAGGTCAATGTGTGTACCTTTCGGAAAAATACTGCATAAGGAGGTTGTGCCTAATACCGTAACTAAATTTCTTCACACGGAAAAAATATTTGATTCTGATATGAAAAATTTTAATATTGGTGCCTTTTCCAATTATATGAGTCTGGAAAATCAGGTTAAGATGATTAATTCATTTGATATGCCTGTCATTCTTGTTGATGATTATTTGCATAAAGGGTATAGAATCAAGACTCTTGAGCCCCTATTCAAAAAATATGATATCAAAGTTAAAAAAATAATTTTAGGCGCACTATCGGGTAGTGGAAAAGAGATAGCATCACTATTAAATAGAGATGCTGATTGTGCGTATTTTATTCCCAATCTCAGGCTCTGGTTTAATGAAAGCGAATTGTATCCTTTTATTGGTGGAGATGCATTAATGCGAAAAATAAGGACTCAGGGAAATTTAGTTCGATCTATTAATCGGATATTACCCTATACTTTCCCTTCATTTTTTAAAAATGTTTCTGCAAAAGCCATCTATAATTTTTCCGAAGTTTGTATTGAAAATGCTTTATATATATTAGAAGCTCTGGAAAACGAATACCAAATAATTCAACAAAGAAAATTGACTTTAGATCATTTGGGTGAAGTGATTATTTATCCCCGATATCCTGACCAGGGAGAAGATATGGATTATAATTTAAATCTTAGTCCCTCTCATTATTTAAGAAATAGCCTTGAACTTTTACAGCGTACTAAAGGAATTGCAGACATAAGAATATGAAATCGTAATATATATCTCGTATTTTAGGACTCTTATCTTGTTTAGGATTACTTTGTTATTTGACGAGTTATCAGTTTAAGGAAAAGAAGAAAAAATGAAATAACTATTATATTGTAGGGGGTACGATGCTCGTATCCCCTACAATATAATTTTAAACAAACACTCCAAAATTACTATAAAATTACTCACAATGCACTGTTGCATTTCTATAGGCTATATGTTAAATGAATATGAATTTAAGAAGGGATTACTAATGTTCTTTTATAAATTAAAAGATAAAATATTAATTTCCCAATCGGAATATGATGAATTAAATAGAATATCTGAAAGTGAAGCCAAAAAGAGCAAAGAAATAATTTATATTCTAAATAAAACAAACCCTTTAAAATCAAGAAGAAGTTTTTGTATTTCTGATTCCTCTCTTACTTTTTTGAAAGAGGAGGGTATACATCTGCTGCAAAAACCCAAGAAGATTGATTATAATTTACCTCTATGGCTTAATAAAAAAATAAAAGAAAAAAAAGTGAGTTCGCTTAATACCGAATATCCCAACTGGCAAGATGTGTTAACTTATAAATTTCCTTCCCGATGGAAAGTGAATATTGTAGGATTGGGTGATGTAGGAGGAATTCTTCTTACTGGTTTGAGATTATTGGCCGGAAATTGCGTTGAATCTATCGGAATATATGATAAAAATATAAAGGCAATAAAAAGGTGGGAATTGGAAGTAAATCAGATATTTTGTCCTTTTACTGCTCAGAAATTTCCTGAAGTTTACCCCTTAAGAGAAGAGAATATTTTTGATTGTGACCTGTTTATATTTTGTGCAACTGTAGGAGTCCCTTCTTTGGAAGAAGAACATGAAGATGTGAGAATGAAGCAGTTCAAAGGAAATTCCAAGATAATTTCTGATTATGCCCGAGAAGCTCGGGAAAAATCCTTTAAGGGAATATTTGCAATTATCTCAGATCCGGTAGACTTACTATGTAAAACTGTTTTTCTAATCAGTAATAAAAATATAAGAGGAGAGTTTGATTTTAAAGGATTGGCAGGAGACCAAATAAGAGGGTATGGATTAGGAGTGATGCATGCCCGAGCACTCTATTATTCAAAACAGAACATCAATACCGCTAAATATAATCGAGAAGTCAGAGCCTTTGGTCCTCATGGCCAGGGTTTAGTAATTGCTAACAGCTTAAAAAAATACGATAAAAATCTTTCCGAGATGCTCACCGACAAGACTATAAAAGCAAACTTAGAAGTAAGGAAGACCGATTTTAAACCTTATATAGCCCCTGCCTTATCTTCCGGGAGTTATCCCCTTATTGCCACTATGAGCGGGAAATGGCATTATAGTGCAACCTTTATGGGAGGGGTATTTTTAGGAGCCAAAAATAAATTACTGAAATCAGGCACTGAAATTGAAAGGTTAGACCTTCCGGCTAACTTAATAGAGAAAATTAAGGAAAGTTATAAGAATTTGGATAGTGTCTTATAAACCATATCTCGATAGAGGAAATTATTTTATGGATACGATTTATTTAATCATACCGGGAAAAATATCGGATAGTTTTGCCGAGATTGTCAAAATAGCCACTGAAAATTGTCAATTAACTATAATAAAGACGATTAAGGATTTTCCTGTTAATTTGCAAAATAAAAAGATAATATTTGCTATTGAATTAGATGAATGTGGATTTAACATTCCTTTATTTGAAATGCTTTTAAAGTTAAAGGAAAGAGGAGATGATTCCCTTTTAAATTCAATGGCTGTAATGATTATTCAAAGTTCGACTGAGTTATTTACCAAGAGCACTACCCAAAAGATAGTTTTTTTAGCCAATCAGATGGGATGTAGATTTCCCGGTCATCCAGCTGTAGAAGCCACTTATAATCTTGATAATTTTCTTACCTGGCAAAAAACATATAACCTGCCTCTTGTGGAGATTTACCAAGAAAAGGCTAAAGAATTAGTAGAAAAATTAACGGAGGAGAACTTAAGATTAATTAACAGGCCAAAGATACTTGTGCTGCATTCGAGTTTTTTTAAGACATCTAATACTCTTATGCTTTGGAAAATGGTAAAAGAAAACCTTAGCGAAGAAGATATAAGAGAATTTCACGTAGAAAATGGAACCGTAGTTGACTGCAGGGGGTGTTCTTACAAAACCTGTATTCATTATAGTGAAGAAAAAAGCTGTTTTTATGGGGGGATTATGGTAAAGGAAATTCTTCCTGCGATAGAAGAAGCTGATTGCTTAATCTGGTTATGCCCTAATTATAATGATGCCATATCCGCAAAACTTATGGCGGTTATTAACCGAATGACTGTGCTTTATAAAAGGGTGGAATTTGGGAATAAAACTCTATTTTCCATTGTTGTTTCCGGAAATTCAGGGAGTGATTGTGTGGCTACACAATTAATCGGGGCTTTAAATATTAACAAAGGATTCAGACTGCCTCCTTATTTTTCTTTAACAGCTACCGCTAATGATCCAGGGTCAATAATGGATGTCTTGGGGATAAGCCAAAAAGCCAAAAAGTTTGCTGAAAACATAAAAAGAGAAATCAAAAAATAAAGAGATTTAATTTATATGATGCAAAAAAGAGATATTAAAAACTTTACCTTAAATGAGCTTCAAGAGGAGGTTAAAAATTTAGGAGCTGAAAAATATAGAGCAACTCAATTATTTGATTTTCTTTACAAAAAAGGCATGGAAGACTTCAAGGATATGCTGAGTCTTCCAACATCATTTAGAGATTTACTTCAAAAATATTTTTATATAAGTAAAATAGAGTTGGAAAATTTAGCTAAATCAAAAGACCAAACCGAAAAATATTTATTTAAATTAGAAGATGGAAATTTAATAGAAAGTGTTCTTATATTTTCTAGTAAAAGAGTGACTGAATGTATATCTTCCCAAATTGGATGTAAATATAACTGTTTGTTTTGTGAAAGCGGTAAGAAAGGTTTTACCCGAGACCTTGCAATTAGCGAAATTTTAAATCAAGTTTTATTTGTTAAGAAAAAAAAGAAATCCAATCTCCATAATATTGTGTTTATGGGAATTGGGGAACCTTTAGACAATTATGATAATGTTGTAAAAGCTATTTATATATTAAACTCTAAAGATGCATTTGACATTGGAGCAAGAAAGATTACTATTTCTACCTGTGGGATAATACCTGCTATAAAAAGATTACAAGAGCATAATTGGCAGATAGAGCTGTCAGTTTCTCTACATGCACCAGAAAACAAATTAAGGTCTTATCTAATGCCGGTAAACAATCTGTATCCATTGCCTGATCTGATATTGGCATGCAAGAATTATGCGGAAAAAACCAATAGACAGATTACCTTTGAATACATTTTAATTAAAGGAGTGAATGATTTACTAGATTATGCAGATAAATTGGCTACACTGATTGGGGGATTTAATTCTAAAGTAAATTTAATTGCTTTTCACCCTAGTCCCAACTCTTTACTGCAAGCATCCAGTACTTCCCGTATTAAATCTTTTAAAGATAAATTAAATAATAAAGGAATCCCAACAACGATAAGAATATCAAAAGGTGAAGATATCTCTGCTGCCTGTGGACAGCTAAAGAGCCTGTACTTAAAATAAGTATAAAAATATTGATTATTTTATTACTTATGCTTACATTTTGTCGGAGTAGTTATATAAAAGAAACCAGTTAATAGTTTGAAGTTTGCAACTCGAAACTAATTATTTTTCATGCATTACTCATTACCTATTACATGCTACTGTATTTTATACGAGATATGAATTTTTCTTGACTTTATAAACATATCTGATATACTTTTAACGAAGATAATGTTGGCTGACGGGCCCATAGCTCAGTTGGTAGAGCAACCGGCTCATAACCGGTCGGTCCCTGGTTCGAATCCAGGTGGGCCCACCAGAATTGGTAATTATTAGTTTTATTAATAATGAAAGCAGTGTGGAATTTATGGAAAAGCAAAAGATTATAAAAACACAAAATTTTTCTCAAAACCTTACTTCTTTTAAATAAGAAGTAAGGTTTTTTTGTTTTAATAGCCCTTAAAACTATAAATAAAGGAGAAATAAGTGATTGATAGAAGAACAATATGATATGCTTTTAGAATTACAGAAAATCGATAATATTATCTATGAAGAAGAGAAGAAGAAGAGAAGTTTACCTTTAATGATAGAAGAGATTATCAATAAAATTCAGGAGTTGAAAAATAGTTTAAAAAATAAAAATGAAAATTATAAGAATTTGCAGATTAAATTAAAAAGAAAAGAATTAGATTTAGCTGAAAAATCTAATAAAATTAATAAGCATCAGGAAGATTTATATGGAGGAAAAATATCTGATATCAAAGAACTTAAACAGATTCAGAAGGTAATAGCCAATTATAACGAAGAAAAAAACGGTATTGAAGAAGAAATATTAGACTTAATGGAAGAAATGGAAGATCTAAATAAATCAATTTATAATCTCGATGAAGATTTAAAATGCAAAGATAAAGACCTTAAAAAATGCAAAGAAAAAATAGATCTTGTGATGTTAGCAATTGAAAAGAAGACGAATTCTTTAAACGAAAAAAGAGGAGAAATATTAAGTAAAATAACCGATGGCCATCTTTTAAAGGAATATGAACTTTTAAGAAAAGAGAAGGGCGGAAAAGTTCTTGTAGAAGTTAATGGTTCTATATGTCCAGGCTGCTATCTTGATCTTCCCAGTGATGTTATCTATCAATTAGAAAAGAATCGAAAGGTAATAATTTGCCCCAATTGCAGCCGAATTCTAATTTGGAAAGATTAACTGTTAGTCTAAATTTTAGTGGGATAATTAGACAAAGAAAAGAATATTTATTGCTCTTTTTTCTACTTTCTTTTTTCTTTACTGCTATATGCTGATTTAATTTTATAAATCCTAAGTTCTTTCTTTTTCTTAACGCAATACTTTATACGGTATACTTGATATTTTCTTTTAAGTTAATTGACTTTATTTTGTTAAAATGATATTTTTAAAATAAAAAAGAAGCATATTTGATAATTTGATAAGTAGATCAGGTAATCGCGGAAGAAATACTATTTCTTTCGAGGAAAGTCCGAGCTCCATAGGGCAGAGTGCTGGGTAACACCCAGTGAGGGTAACCTTAAGGAAAGTGCTACAGAAAATACACAGCCGAGTACTCAATCTTGAAATTAAATAAAAAAGAAAATATTAAATCTAAAAAGTAAAAAACCGCTGTGTTAAGGGATAATTTAACTTCAGAATTGAGTGCTTGGTAAAGGTGAAAAGGCAGGGTAAGAGCCTACCAGTTGTTAGGTGACTAACAAGCTTGGCAAACCCCACTCGGAGCAAGACCAAATAGGAAGAGTTGTGGTGGCCCGCTGAATCTTCGGGTAGGTCGCAAGAGGTGTAAGGTAACTTACATCCTAGATAGATGATTACCACCCTTATAATTTTATAAGGGAACAGAACTCGGCTTACATGATCTACTTATCAAAATAGAGATTTGAAAGACATACAATAAAATATTTAAATGTATGTCTTTTTTTATTCTTTTTACTTCAAAAATCACCCCCCTCAAGATCAATATTTTCGTTTGTTCTTATATTCCCTCCAAAAAAATGGTAAAAATTAGTGTATTCATGATAAGAAACACACTAAATAAGCGCTATTTCCAAAATATTTAAAAAAAATTAAATTATTTTCAAAAAAAAAGAGGATTTTTCGAAAAAATGTAGTATAGTATATACAGTGGAGTAAAGTGGAGTAAAGTGGAGGATATAATACAAAGGAGATTTTATGTTTTTAGGACAGTATGAGCACACTATCGATGAAAAGGGAAGGTTGATTGTGCCAGCAAAATACCGTGAATCATTAGGTAATAATTTTATTATTACTTTCGGTCTTGATACTTGTCTTTTTGTATATCCTCTTGAAGAATGGAAAAATCTTTCTGAAAAAATGAAGTTGCTCCCTTTGGGGCAGAGAGATGCCCGGGCATTTAAGAGAATATTATTTTCTCGAGCTACCGATTGCACCGTAGATAATCAAGGTAGAGTTATTATTATGAAATATTTAAGAGATTATGCCAAGATTAATAAAGAAATTATGGTTATCGGAGTTTTGGATAGAATAGAGATCTGGAGTAAAGATATATGGCAAAAATACTTTAAAGAAGTTGAAAATTCATATGAAGATATTGCCGAAAGAATATACGAACAAGAAGGGTAATCTATGGCAAATTCCTTTCACATTCCTGTGTTAACAAAAGAGATCTTAAATTACTTAAATTTAAAGAAAGGAGGTGTTTATATCGATTGCACAGTAGGTGGTGGAGGGCACTCCAAAGCCATTTTGGAAAAAATTTATCCTCATGGTTTATTAATAGGCATAGACCAAGATATAGAAGCAATTAACGCGGCAAAGGAAGAGTTAAAAACTTATCTCGATAAAGTAACATTAATTAAAGGAAATTTTAAAAATTTAGAGAAAATTCTACCAGACATAAAGATTAAAACAGTTTCGGGGATAATCTTTGATTTGGGAGTGTCCTTTCACCAATTAAAAGAGAAAGAACGGGGATTCAGCTTTAAAGAAGATAGCCATTTAGATATGCGTATGGACTTAAATCAAGAGTTTAACGCTTGTATTTTGATTAATAGTTATTCAGAAAATGATTTAGTTGAAATATTTGAAAAATATGGAGAAGAACGGTTTTCCAAGAGAATTGCCCGTTTAATTACAATAGAACGAAAAAAGGAACGCATTAATACAACCAAGCAGTTGGCAGATTTAGTAATAAGGTCTCTTCCCAGGACTAAAAAGAGGCATACCTGGAGAATACATCCCGCTACCAGGGTATTTCAGGCTATTAGGATTGAAGTAAACCAGGAACTCAAGGCCTTAGAAAAAGGGCTGAGTCAGGCCATTAGAGTGCTGGAGGATAAGGGAAGGATTTGTGTTATTTCTTATCATTCACTGGAGGATAGAATAGTTAAACATCAATTTAAAGAAATAGAGAGGGAAGGTAAGGACAAAGGGAATTATGGATTGAAGATCATTACCAAAAAACCAATTAGTCCTTCTTCGGAGGAAGTAGAGGGCAATCCTAAAGCAAGGAGCGCTAAGTTGAGAGTGGCAGAGAAAATAATATCTGTATCTTGATTTGTCAGTTAGTTACTTAGTTAGCTTAACCTCATACCGAAAACTGTCGGCTAACTGATTATTTACTATTTACTAAAGTAAAAGGGTGATAAAAATGAGAGGGAACAGTGCTATAAATTCTTTTAGTTATGAAAATAAGAATGCCTTAATTATTCTTGGATCATTTTTACTATTAATATTCTTTGTTACTTCTATAGTAATTTTATATATTTCGAATAACATTGTGCTAACTGAATTGGGATACAAATTAATAAAGTTGGAAAATAATAAAATAGCCTTAGAGGAAGAAAATAAAAAACTTGAACTTACATCGGAGGTTCTTTCCGCTTTCGATAGAATTGAAAAAATTGCTTATAATCATTTAGGAATGATTAGACCAAAAGAAATTAAATTTATTGCTTTAAATCCCACATCTAGGATTAATTCCGGAAATGATGATATCGGAGCAATCAGTAACAATTATGAAAAGGAAAAAAATTATTGGGCTAGTTTTGACCTAAAAAAAATAAATGACTTGATTTTAAGGGTATTAAAATAATATACTTGTAGCAATCTAGGTTAAAGAGGGCGGGAATAGTTGTTACTTTCCAAAGAAAAAAAAGAACGTATTATTTTTTTATTTATAATATTTATCATTCTCTTTTTGTCATTAATTTATAGGTTATATAATATTCAAGTCATTCAACGTAATAAATTTGAAGAAATTGCCCAACAAGAACACCTCACTTCTTTTTCTATTGAGGGGGAACGAGGTAACATTTATGATAGAAATTATAAAAAATTAGCCGTGAATATTAATGTGCAATCTTTATTTGCCATTCCCCCAAAAATTGAAAATCCTCAAGAAACCGCCCAAAAAATATCTTCAATTCTAAATATAAAAGTAAAAGATGTACTGGAAAAATTAAATCAGAAAAAATCTTTTGTGTGGGTAGAAAGAAAGTTAACAGAAACAGAAGTCGCAGGGATTGAAAAATTAAATTTGGAAGGATTTAATTTCTTAGATGAAAGCAAAAGAAATTACCCTAAGAATTATTTAGCTTCTAATTTAATGGGATTTGTGGGGATAGATAATCAAGGCCTGGAAGGTTTGGAATCATTTTTTGATAAAGAATTAAAAGGTTTACCTGGTTTATCAATTTTAGAAAGAGACGCTACGGGAAGCGAAGTACCTCTTAGCATTAAAGAAGCAATTGCACATAAGGACGGGCATTCAATTGTATTGACTATTGATGAAGTTATCCAATATATCACTGAAGAAGCTTTGGATAAAGCTTTTCAAAAATCTAAAGCTAAAGCAGGAATTGCAATTGTGGTAAGACCTAAAACCGGGGAAATTTTAGCAATGGCAATAAAACCTTCCTATGATCCCAATTATTTTAATTCATATCCTCGTGATCTCTGGAGAAATAGGGCAGTAACTGATGCCTATGAACCAGGATCGACCTTTAAAATCATTACTATAGCTACAGCTCTGGAAGAAAGAGTAGTCAATTTGAATGATCAATTTAATTGTGTAGGGTGGACAAAATATAATGGAATTGTTTTTCATGATATACATCAACATGGCTTTCAGAATCTTACCGATATTGTAAAAAATTCCTGTAATATAGGAGTGATTGAAGTCGGGACAAGATTAGATGAAAAAGTATTTGAAAAATCCATTAGAAGATTCGGGTTTGGGACGCTAACTGAAATAAATTTACCCGGTGAAATAAACGGTTTAGTAAGAAGCGTAAAGGATTGGTCCCGAATTTCCCTGGCTTCGCTATCTATAGGTCAAGAAATTTCTGTCACTCCACTTCAATTAATAATGGCTGTATCGGCTATTGCTAACAGAGGAACTTTAATGAAACCGATGATAGTGAAGGAAATAGTAGATTCTATGCAAAGTAAAATTAGAATATTTAAGCCAAAACCAGTAAGACAGGTAGTATCAGTTGATACCGCTTTAACCATGACCAAAATATTGGAACAAGTAGTGGAGGATGGAACTGGCACAATGGCTAAAGTTGCAGGATACCAAATAGCAGGAAAAACCGGTACCGCTCAAAAATTTGATTTTTCTACCGGTAAGTATTCTAAAGATAAATATAGTTCGTGGTTTGTAGGTTATGTTCCTGCCGAGAATCCTGAAATATCTATCTTAGTTTTATTA
>Ga0307380_10007695_pt1 | contig 13947 bp, 11 predicted proteins | sample UN3MG_FD_202239 | JGI IMG/M metagenome (GOLD analysis project Ga0307380, IMG submission 202239) | Soil microbial communities from Risofladan, Vaasa, Finland - UN-3 | ecosystem: Environmental > Terrestrial > Soil > Coastal area > Acid sulfate soil | place: Finland: Risofladan, Vaasa | collected... | reverse complement strand
TCGACTACTATCGCGATATGCACCATGTTCTTGTTCGGAAGCGGCCTCGTAGCTGTGCACTTGCTCTCTTTGGCACAGTCTGCCTTTTTCTCTGCGGCAATACTCGCCACGACCGCACATAGAACTGCTACTATCACTACAACTGACAAAATTCTCTTCAACATACAACAAACCTCCTTTTCTTTCCCGGCAGACAAATCAACCAGTCAGCCGATACAAATTAATGATATTTACAACTGCGGATGAAATATGTGGAACCAAAACAAATTCCTCTGTTTTTCAACACATGCAACATTTAAAGGCCGACACAACAACCGGCTCTTGAATAATTATACCGACAACCCCGGCAAAGTCAACCCAAAGCTGTCACTAAAGCATCTTACATCGTTTTTATTGTTATTCCTGCCTTTGTTACACGGAAAACCAATAAAGTTTGTGCGTAATATTCTTGCAATATGCAGTAGTAAAATGTAAATTATGCGAGAAATCAAGATGGCGATTGAATGTTTTTTAACGTTCAAGGTCGATATATAATATAAGGAACTCGGAGAGGTGGCCGAGTGGCTGAAGGCAACGGTTTGCTAAACCGTCGTACGGGTATAAACCCGCACCGCGGGTTTGAATCCCGCCCTCTCCGTTAGGGCGGCGATGAGGAGGGTCTTTCGGTTTATAATCAGTTGGATTGTTTTTAAGATTTTTATTTTGCCGGTCATTTTGTTCTCCTTAATATCGCATTGATTCAGTTATTTATATAGAATGATATATTAGATGGAAAAGATGTCAAGAATTATTGGGAGGTTGTACATTGTGTCAGGAAAGGATAGAATTGAAGATTGTATTGGAGTTTTTATGAAATTGGAAAAGTGAGGTTTTGATATGCTGAGAGTAAAGTTTTTTGGATTGGTACTGTTGGTTGTTTTATTGATTTGCGGGTTTGGGGTGTGTTCGGCTGTTGAGACGAAGGACGCTGTTGGGCAGGAGAGCGAGTGCTTTGATGTGGTTGTTTACGGTGGGACGTCGGGTGGCGTTGCGGCGGCGGTTCAGTCGGCAGGTATGGGCAAGTCGGTTATTTTGATAGAGCCCGGTCGTCACCTTGGCGGCCTTAGCAGCGGCGGGCTTGGAGCGACGGACATCGGGAATAAAAATGCGATAGGTGGTATATCGCAGGAGTTTTACCACAGTATCTATCTGCATTACCTTAAGGAGGACTCGTGGGTTTATGAGGAGCGTCGAGATTATGAGGGAGAAAAACGGTGGCGCGGCAACACGAAAGAGTGGGACAAGGGTGAGGCGTGGTGGATGTTCGAGCCTCATGTGGCGGAAGAGATATTCAGGAAGATGGTGTGTGAAGCGGATGTCGAGGTTGTTTACGGTGAGCGTTTGGATTTAGAAAAGGGTGTGGAGAAAAGTGGTTTTGTCATTAGTTCAATCAGGGCCGAATCGGGTCGCGTGTTTGAAGGCAGGATGTTTATCGACGCGAGTTATGAGGGTGACCTGATGGCCAAGGCGGGTGTTTCTTATACGGTCGGCAGAGAGTCGAACAGTCAATACGGAGAGACGCTGAACGGCGTTCAGACGAAAAATGCCGTGAGTCATCAGTTTGACAAGGCGGTGGACCCGTATGTGAAGGCCGGTGAGCCGGACAGCGGGTTGCTTGCGGGGGTTCACGGTGAGGGGCCAGGAGTTGAGGGTGAAGGTGACAACCGTGTGCAGGCCTACAATTTTCGACTTTGCCTTACGGATGTTGAGGAAAATATGGTTCGGTTTTCCAGGCCGGCGGACTATGACCCGCTTCGGTATGAGCTACTTTTACGTTATTATGAGGCGGGTTTTGAGGAGATTCCGTGGATAAGGAGTATGATGCCGAACCGAAAGACGGACATTAACAATAGGCATGCTTTTTCTTCGGATAACATCGGGATGAATTACGGTTATCCGGATGCTGATTACAAGAGGAGGGCTGAGATAATCGCCGAGCACGAAAATTACCAGAAGGGTTTAATGTGGACTCTTGTGAACAATCGGCGGGTTCTGGAGAAAATTCGCGAAGAGGTTGGCCGCTGGGGTCTGGCGAGAGATGAATTTCCGGACAATGGCAACTGGCCGCACCAGCTTTATGTCAGAGAAGCGAGACGAATGGTGAGTGACTATGTGATGACTGAGAAGAACTGCCGGGGGATTACCTGCGTTGAGGATTCGGTTGGGCTGGCGGCTTATACGATGGATTCGCATAATACCCAGCGTTACGTAGATGAGAATGGTCATGCGCGGAACGAGGGTGATGTTCAGGCCGGGGGGTTCGGGCCTTATCCGGTGAGCTACAGGTCGATAGTTCCGAGGGAGGGGGAGTGTTCGAATCTTTTTGTTCCCGTGTGCCTTTCGGCTTCGCATATTGCGTTTGGTTCGATTCGCATGGAGCCGGTATTTATGGTACTTGGACAATCGGCTGCAACGGCGGCGTGCCTTGCGATTGACGAGGGCGTCAGTGTGCAGCAGCTGGACTATCAGAAGCTTCGTGAGCGTTTGCTGGAGGATAGGCAGATTCTGGAATATACTGTGGAGGAGGCTGCGGTCGAGGCGGCGGAGGTTGACCCGCACAGGTTCGATAAGGAGATAGGTTGGTTCGAGGAGTGGGACAGCAAGAACTGGTATGTGGAAGGAGAAATTCTATTCGTCGGCAGTTCGAGTATCCGGGGCTGGGCGACGCGGGAGAGTTTCCCTGACTTGAAAGTTCTTAATCGCGGGTTCGGCGGAGCGCATATATCGGATGTGAATTACTTTGTGAGGAAAACAGTTCTGCGATATCGGCCGGAAGTGATAGTTTTTTATGCCGGTGACAATGACGTTGCCGGGGGCAAGAGTGCCGAGCGGGTTCTGGGAGATTATAAGGAGTTTGTGTGGATGGTGCATGATGAGCTTAGCGGGACGCGGATAGTTTATATAAGTATTAAGCCGAGTTCGAGCAGGTGGGTGCATTGGCCGGAGATGAAAAAGGCAAACGGGATGATTGAGTCGTTTTGTGCGGAGGATGAAAAGCTTTTTTATTTTGATGCGGCGAATGTGCTATTGGGTGGGGACGGCAGGCCGGACGATGGAATGTTTGTGGCGGACAAGCTGCATCTGAATGCGAAGGGATATAAGGCGTGGACGGAGGCGATTCGGCCAGTGATTGATAAGGCTGTGGAAAATAATTGATGATTGGTTATTAGGAAGGAGATTGCCGTATCACCAAAAATATTATGAACCCGGTTTGACTGATTGCACTTAGGATTCCTCCTGCGATTTTTCTTCTTCTATTTTCTCATAACACTCCGAGCAAACACGGTGCTCCTTTGCCAAATGAGGCTCAACGGAACTGCTCAAAGGCTTCGAGCAAAATGCACACACCTTCGTACTGTCTGTTTTCTCCTCCTCCCTCCCAATAGACCACAGCACAACAAAAAGGAACACCGTAATAGACGCCACCATCGCTATCACTATACCGAGACGCCCGATTATCCTGTATATGAAACGCCCCGAACCGCCTTCTTCGCCAAATGGCAGAAGCACCGCTATACAGGCGCTGAAGTACGCTATAAACGCCAAACCTATAAATAGTGCCTTAAGATGCTCCTTCTTTTTCATAAAAACTCTGCCCTTCGAATACCTTCAATTACTCTCCGCTAAAACAATGCCTAAGCCACTTTTTATGCCTTTTCCGCGGCCTTATAGTGTACCCGACACGTCGCCGATGGGCAAATATTTCCCCGTTTTTCCTGCACCTCAAAGCCACTTACGTCAGGAGAGCTAAATTAAACGATAATTTCACTAAAAATTTCCTTTGACAAATACGCTTCTGACAGTGATGATTTCTATGTAAACCAGAAAATCTGCTGTCACTTTATCCTTCGGAGGTTTTGACATGGGAGCCAGCCGCCAGAAAAAAACATTGTTCGCGATTATTATTATCTGTCTGATTTTAGCCGGTTTTATAACTTACCAGAAAAATGCCGCTTACAAAAAAAAGGAGGCTGCTGAACAAACCGGCATTGAGAGTATCCCACCCGGTGAGAAGACGTGGATCAAGTGCAGTAATCCCGATTGTAAGGCCGAGTATCAGATACCAAAAAGAGAATATTTCGAAAATATAAAACAACTCTCGTTTTCAGATGTAAATTATTTGATGCCTTATCACGACCCTAACGCAAAACCAACTCCGCCGGTGACATGCAATGTTTGTGGAAAGGAAGATGCTTACAGAGCTGAAAAATGCCAAAAGTGTGGCTTAATCTTTGACCGGGGAACAGTCCGCATTGATTTCGTCGATAGATGTCCCGATTGCGGCTTCAGCAAAATAGAAGCTGACAGAAAAGCCGCACGTGACGCAAAGGATGACGAACCCTAAACTAAACAATAACCTTTAACGCCCTGCCGAAGACGGCCCTGCCCGTCGTAGCCTTGCCCGCACTGAGCAATGTCGAAGTGGCGTAGACGGGTCATACTCGTACATCTCCACGACTTCACTATTTACATCTGAAAGAGCTACAACACTTCCCAGGCCATGGGACTTTTATAATTCTAATTTATCATTTTTCTTCAAAGGGCCAAAAAACCTGATCTCCTCCCTCTTCTCCTTCACCCCAGTTGCTATATGTTCCTCCATCGTCATCGAAATCAGCTCCAAAGCTGTAGAGTATAAAATTGTTGTTGCTAATTTTATAAGTAAAAAAACTATCGGAGTATGGATCCAATGGCAATCTTTTTAAATAACCAGAGGAAACGAGAGTTTCCAGTGAGTCTGGATATGCTTTTTGCTCAATTCCGTACCTTAGAGCAGCTAAGATAACAACTAAAGCTTCTGTTTCAGCTTGATTCCGGCAGTTAAGCTCAGATATCCGCATATAAGCAGGAGCAACCGATACAAGTATAGGATTTTTGTTCACTATCGCACTTATAACTTCGTTTGGATGCTCTTTTTGTTCGCGAAGTTGTTTCGGTGTCTTACGCACTATTTTTTCCAAGTATTGGAAGAGCTTGTCAGTAGCTTCAAGAGTTTTTTTTGGGCACAGCTCCGCACATCTGCTTCCTCCTTCTTCTGTAAGAATATCATTTATTACCTTGGTTATATCTTCTGGCAGATTTGTTACTGTGTTACGAAAATCTTCAGAAATATGAGTGCCTCCCTGACCATCATCTGTGTACATTTTCTGGATAAGGTCATAAATCGAATATTTGTCAAATGTGAAATCAATCGGTTTTTGTTCGCACACGAATGTATAAAGCGTCTGCTGATAATCTGTTAATACTTCAATAGGGATTTTTTTGTTTTTAAGAATCTGTAAAGTGGTCTGAACAGCATTTGATTTAATGGAAAAGCCTATGGATTGCTCGACAATAGTTTTTGGCCCTTCTAAATGTTCACCAAATCTATAACAGGTAAATAAGTCGGAAAAAGCATCTTCGAAGCTGTTTTCTTTTGCAGAGAGTTTTGCTCGTGAACAAACCAAATAAACTAGGTATCTAAGTTGGTTTATATCTAATGCTGGAGGTGTTGTGATCATTAGGTTTGTTCGGTATTCAACCCACAAATAAGGCATTTTGGCACCTAATGTCAACTCATCCAGAGCGCAACGGTTAAAATGTACCCATTCCTTTAGTAGGTTTTGTTTCTCAATTGACAGATTTCCTGGCCAGTTTTTAATATCAGATAAATTTATAGTATCAGGCCAACCTACCACTGTTGTGAGCGCCTTTTCATAAAACACCTTTGCATTAGAATTCTCACCGTGTCCCATCTTGCCGAGCATATTTATCTTGGCAACATAATCTTCAGTTAAGTTATTCCTCTCTTCTGCAATAACATTAAAGACAAGAAAGAAATTAACCAAGATAACTATAACAATTTTTTTTAGTAACATTTTTTCTTTTTTCATCTGTTAAAACCCTGCGTAATGCCCTTGTTGTATTTCCTGCCTTTTTTATATCTTGGGCTCCGTAACCAATCGTCATAGGAATCCAAGAGATTAGCAGGATTAGGGTCTTTTGTTATAGCCTTATATTCTGCACGCTTGTCGCGACATTATATCCTTTGTCGATATATCCACAACCTTTTTCCCCCTTCCAATTATCAATCATCCATAATCAATAATCATTTAAAAAACCCTGCTCCTCCCCTTCAAAAATGATTTATAATCTTCATATTTGAGTATAAAAAACCAGCAAACTAAAATGCATGCAATAGACGCAAATAGAAACATCTGCCATCCGAACGGATGCTGCAAATAATAACAAATCCAAAGCAAAGGCCCCATGAATTGAATTATCCACCAGGACAACATGCTTTTTTTATAGTAAAAAAACAGCAAAAGCGCCATGTATATAAGCATCATTATAGTATGAAGCTCTGTTTGAAATACCCCATGAAATCCTTCCGGCAATTGAGACACTTTATATAACCGATAAATTGTTGAGGCAATTATAAAAACCGCGACGAAAGGGAGCTTCGAAAATAATTCTACGTCATTATCGCTTTCAGTCTTTATCAACTCTGGTTCCATGTTGTATTCATAAATCTTTTAAAAAAATCATCAGATCTTTATTGTCAATTACAAATCACAACTTACAAAAGAGTTTCCCGGACCGCTAAAAACTCCTATCGCGGTTCCTCTCAACCACTGCAAAAATTATACCCTCACCCCTCCACTTCCGTCAACAACTTCCGGCGGCCTGTCCTCGATTGTCGTAGTCGGGGGCTCCGGACCCAGCCTCCTTTCTGAAATTATTACCCTGTGTCCTGTATTCTGTGTCCTGTATTCTGTGTCCTGCTTGTCCCCCCCCACCCCAAAAAGTCCCACGTTGACCAAGTGTCCAATCACTAACCCCTCATGTAACAGCCACCCCAAAACCGCCCAAAATTGTCAAAAAAATTACAAAAAATACAAAGATTGCGCAAGAAATGACAAAAAGTGCGCGCTTTTTACAAAAAAATTACAAAAAATTACAAAAAATACCATTTTTTGAGAGTTTACCCAGAGCTTTTCGAAGGGCATTCGCGTCCCAAACCTACCACTTTGCGTCAAATCGAAATGGCCTTACCCGGAGCTTGTCGAACGGGGCGCCGCTAAAAAACCACCAAAAAAATAACGGAGAGGGCGGGATTCGAACCCGCGGTACGGGCGTTCACCCGTACGACGGTTTAGCAAACCGTTGCCTTCAGCCACTCGGCCACCTCTCCAAATTCTTATATAATATGCACTTAAAAAATTAGATGGTTGTAGTTAAGGATATTGGTCATGGCAAAATCTAATTCTAAAAAAAATCTCGTTCTGACAAATTCCCACTTACTTTACATCCAACACGCCAATATTGCAAGAAAATTAGGGGCAAGCTTTACTATTTGGGGACTAATAAGAAGGAAGCCTTGAGTCGCTATCTTGAGCAAGCGGCCTATTTGCACACAGACACACTGAAGAGTTACGCCAAATTTACGCCAAAGTGTTCATGTCCCATATCGTGGCCCTGCCGAAGACGTCATATTCGTACATCTCCACCACTTCACTATTTACATCTGAAAGAGCAACAACACTTCCCAGGCCGTCATAATGATATGTTAATTATTCTGTGCGCTTTTTCCAGCCTTTTGCCCACTCAAAATCGTAATAGATACGTTTAGAATTAATTATTGCACCACCTTCCAATTTATCCAGACTTAAATAGTTTAATTTTTGCCATTCTTCATTTACAAAGAGGTACTGGTCAATAATTTCCCCCTTGTCATCATATACAGTTTTAACGTCAAACCGGCCATTAAAATCCAGGTCTTTGTACACATCTCCAACTGGCATATAATCTGTCCAGGTTCCAATGGTTTTTTTAATGCTAACACAAGGCGTGTACATAGCATCACGCCATGTTCCAGGTTTTTCAGAAGCCTCAACAGTAAATACTGGTATTCCCCCATTGCCGAGCAGGAAAAGTTCAGACATCCTTCCTTTCTCAAAATCTATGCGTATCAACTCACTTTTACTTTCCATACCATCGACAATTTTAAAACCCGATATCTCACCAGATGGTTCTTTCAGAATGACTATAAAGGGATAGTCACCTTCGCAGATTGTCAAACCTTCCAGGGCTTTATTGGCATCGGTGTATTCTAAGTCTGTAATAAAAGCTCTGATATTTCCAAATGTTCCGGGTTTTATCAGCTCTTTCTCATGCTTATTTTGTTTTTCTGTTAGTCCCATAGTTAACGTAAAGACCACTCCAACCAAGAAACTACACCCTACAAGACCCAAACTTCGTATCATCTTTGACCGCGACATGACTTATCACTCCTTATCATTCCCTAGACTTCTTTTTTACCTCTTTTATTATATATTCACCAACATCTTTACCTGCTCCTTTTGCAGCTTTTTTTAGGGCTTTTCCTGCTCTTGGATTTGTGCCTCTATAAACGTCCCAAGGCCGATCCATGTCTTCTTTTGAAAGGTCTCTTCCACTGAGGCCCTCTTCCCAGCCTTTTCCCCAATCTTTTCCTCCCTCCTCAAGTCCTTTCTTATAATTTTTGAGTGGATCTCGTTTATTTACTTCTCGCTTAAGAAGATTTTTCATCCAATCCTTAAACTTATCCCAGAAGCCCGGTTCTTCGGGCATTTCAGGTATTGGTATCTGAGGTTCTTTTTCGTCTTCTGTTGGCTTATCAGTTTTCTCGCTGCCTTCCGTTGGACTTGTTCCAGACTCAGATTCCGCAGTAAGGCCAAACGGATCCAACCAATTCACCGGATTGTTGAAGCAATACTGGTACAGATTAAGGCCTCCGACGTACCCAATTGGGTCAGTCTGGAGGAATCGGCCGGTGTAGGGGTCGTAATAGCGGAATCTGTAGTAGTACAGGCCGGTCTCGGCGTCGAGCCTTCTGCCGGTGAACATATACGGATTGCCGACGGTGCTTTCGGCGACAATATCCAGCGTGGCGGCGTCCCATATCGTGGCCCTGCCGAAAACATCGTACTCGTACATCTCCACAACTTCACTATTTACATCTGAAAGAGCAACAACACTTCCCAGGCCGTCATAATGATAATAATATATTTTATTTCCGGCCGCAACATCTATCATACACACCGGCTCATCTATCCCCGGCCCGTAAACAAACTTACGTGCCAGTTCGTAATCTCCGATTGTGCTATTATAGTCGTATTCAGCTATGACCTGGTCGCCGTCGTAGCAGTACTTTGTAACCACATTCGGAGTGACGTAAACCCCCTTCCTCACACGCCTGCCCCGCAATTTCGCCTTTTTTGCGGGTTTTTGGAGATATTAGCATCAAAATTAATTTTGGTTTTTAAAAATATATTTCTGAATTTACCTGTTGACTCGAATAAGCTAATGTGGTTTAATACCTCAAATAGGAATTATTCTTCCATCTCTCGAGAGTATTCTCTTGGTAATGTAAAAAAGAGAGATATTATTTAAGTGGCCAATAAAAAGGCCAAGGAGAAGTAAAAGTGGGTACAGGTACGGTAAAATGGTTCAATTCGAGTAAGGGATATGGTTTTATTGCGCCGGACGATGGCAGCGAGGATTTGTTCATCCACCACTCGGACATTAAGACAGAAGGCTATGCATCGCTCGATGAAGGCCAGAAGGTTGAATTTGAAGTCGGACAAGGCAAAAAAGGTCCATGTGCGACGAACGTGACACCCTGCTAACCTGCAGGGCCGCTTGAAAATCGAAAGGCCCTGCTAAACCGCAGGGCCTTCTCATATTGTTTTTCATTTACAAGCCAATAGCAAAGAAACTGCGAAAGTTTCTCGCGCACACACTCATTACATTAAGAGAACCACACTCTTTTCCCCAACCCGGTCTGCCGGATTTCTCCGGCTGGTCTTTGGGCCCACCAACACTGTTCTCCTGTTATGCCGGCGGGAACAAAGTCGTCAGCCCCGGGGTACTTTAGCAGCCGTTAATGTGTATCTTTGCCCCCTGCTGAAAATTTGTCGAACTGCGCGCCAAAAAGCGTTTTTTTTCCAAATGTTTTAAAAAAGCACCAAAAATCCGCAAAAAATGCACTAAATTGCCGTAAAAAAGTGAAAAAAAACAAAAAAAAAGCTTTTTTTCCTTTACTTGTAAAGCCTCTTGTTATAAATCTAAACCTGAGGAAAATAGCTAAAGGGCTTTTAGAGTCGTAAAAATTTAGGAGATTGTTGTTTTTTGGGCGAAAAATGAGGGGAGGCAAAGAACACCAGAGCCGAAACTTAAAAAAGCCTCTAAATATCTCAATATTTGCAGAAAAAAAGTGCGTAGAACCCTCCAAAAAGCTCTTTCTGGTATAGAGTAAAAAAAAATGGAAATTTAGGTAATTTAGGTATTGCAGCTGTATGAAGAAAATGGTATTCTGTTAACTTAGGCAATTCAGGAGGATTTAAAAGGACCGTGAGATTTGCCAAGCTACTAAGTATTGCCGGGTTTAAATACCTAAGTTACCATGTGGAATGGAATCCTCACTAAAAAACTCAGACTTTTGAATGTACGCTAAAAATTTGTTATTTGAGATATGTATGGTATTTAGGTCAATTTAAGGAGATTAAAATGAACGGGAGAAAAAACAGAACCACTAATTATTGTCTTGTCTTTACTTTCTTAGCATCCTTGCTCTGCGTCTTACTCATGAGCGATAGTCCCTGCGTTTGTGCTGCGGAAACGATGGTGGCGCAGCTGGGCTCGGACGAGAAGGCCCGGGAGGCAGAACTGATGGAGGAGCGTCGAGAAGCGGAGATGAGGGCGAAGCGCGAAGCCCAGGAGAAGGCCAGGGCCAAGCGTGAAGATGCGTCCCGTCTGGCGGGGTTGGATGCCGAGGCCAAGAAGCAGGCCAAGGAAGAGATTGCCCAGGCCAAGAGCGCGAAGAAGGCACGTCTGGCGGCCCTGGACAAGGAGTTGCCGGCAGAGGAGATGGCAAGGCAAAAAAGTATTATTGGGTCCGAGTACGAGCAGCAGGTGGCAAAGATTAAAATGCGTCTTCGTCACCAAAAGGAGGCAAGGCAATTAAAGCAGCTTCATTTACTTGAAGATACAAGTCCGCGTCTTACAGCAAGTGAGATACGCTTTAGCGGTAATATTCTTGTAACGACTGCTGAACTTCTCGAGAACATGCCCCTGGTATATAACGCATCGGACATGCCGCTGGAAGAGGCAGACGGCAGTTATCTGTATAATTTCAGTGTTATAAGCGAAATCATTCTCGAGCCCGGTGCGGCACGTGAGGTTTCGACACGAAATATTCAGGGTCTTACACAGTATGTACTGTCGGCCTATCAGCAGCACAATTATGCGGGTATATATGTATATGTGCCGGCTGCTGCGGTAGAGGCGGGCAGACTGCAAGGAGAGGTTTTACCGATAGAGGTCCTTGAGGCCCCTGTAACGAACGTTACAGTCAGGTCCTACGACCCGAATCAGGGTGAGGTTGAGGAGGGTTATCTGCGTCAATCTGCGGTTATGGAGTGGTCACCGGTTCAGTCAGGCCAGGTAGCCAACCAGAAGGAACTGGACGATTTTGTGAACCTTCTAAACCTCAATCCGGACAGGTATGTTTCGGCGGTGGTAACCAAGGGCGCCGAGCCCCGGTCTTTGGCGGTGGCATATGACATATACGAAGCAAATCCGTGGCATTATTTCGCACAGATAGACAATTCCGGGACAAGGGACCGGCAATGGACTCCCCGAGTCGGTGTTATCAACACGAACCTTCTTGGCATAGATGATACATTCATAGCGGTATATCAAGCACCTCTTGAATCTGACTGGAACGAGAATTATTCACTTTACGGCAGCTATGATTTTCCTCTTATGGGTCCGAAGCTTCGTCTTAAGCTTTACGGCGGCTACAGCCAATACGATGTGAATCCGGAAAGCGGGACGATTAACTTTATCGGCAACGGTGATTTTTACGGCGGCATCCTTCGTTATAATCTGATGCAGTTTGACGGCTGGTTCTTCGACATCAAAGGCTCGCTGGAGCATGTAAGGAGCAAGGTCACACCCTCGCTTTTCCCGGCATTTCTGGGCAGCGACGTGAAGTTCTGGCTTTGGGGATACGGCGCTGAGCTGCACCGTTCGGACGATGTTGCCAGCACATCTGTTTCGTTCGACCGCGTCGAGAGCTGGGGCGGCGAATCCAATGCTACAGAGTTCGGGCTTGCAAGAACAGGAGCGAAATCCGATTTTAGCGTTTACCGGTTTTCCGCGGCACACAGACAGTATCTGGATCCGAACGAGGTTCAACGTATCAGCACTTCTCTCAGGTGGATAGGCTCCAATGAGAGACTGGTACCGGCCCAGATGACGAGTTTCGGCGGGATGTATACGGTCCGAGGCTATGACGAGTATGAGGCTGTTGCCGACGGAGGTATTCTGGCATCGGCCCAGTACGAGTTCGACACTATCAAGTACGAAGAATCGAAGCAGCGTGGCCAGCAGCAGCAGATCGCAGCAACAAAAGACGAGCTTGATGTCAGGAAGCTTGCGCCGCTGGTATTCTTCGATTACGGCCGGGCAAAAAACATTCATCCAATAGCTTCCGAGCACGGGCGTACGGAGATGTTCTCGGCGGGTGTCGGCCTGCTACTGGAGCTGGGAGAGAACTTCAGCAGTGCGATTTATTACGGCTATCCGCTGAGGCCCACAGATGATACCCACACAGGCAAAGGCAGAGTGAATGCGGGCTTTTTGCTTAGATGGTAGGAAAAAAGAACCGACGGCGTAGTCGGTCAAGGACATATAAGTGTAATAGAGGGAACTGAAAAATTAAGGGTTTATGCATAAAGGGGCAGAAAAATGAAAAACCTAAGAAAAATCATGAGAAAGTATTACTTAAGGCAGATTATCGCATGCTGGCTGGTGTTCTATATGATGTTCGGGATACCGGTCCAGGTAGCGATGGCCAACCCGGCTCCGGTTCCGGGTACTCTGCCAACCGGCGGTGTCGTTGTAGACGGTAGTGTCAGCTTAATTGACGACTCCGTAGTGGGAAGACTTGACATATATGATGTGACCAACGGCACGGTGATTAACTGGGACAATTTCGATATTGGAGCTGGCGCGACGACACAGTTTCATCAGGATTCAAGCGGTTCCTGGGTACTGAACCGGGTCAACGCTCTTGACCTGATGGCAACCGGTATTAACGGTACGCTCCTTGCCAACGGCGGACTTATAATTGTCAATCCTCGAGGTATTGTCTTCGGTGACCAGGCCTTTGTCGATGCACGCGGTTTCATAGCATCGGCCATGGAAATAGTTAACTTTAAAAACTTCGCCGACGCTATCGACACTGATTTGGAGTTTGACGGCTATGAGGCCGGTACTCTTGGAGTAATCAACGAAGGCACTATAGGCATGGAGAACATTACAGATGATCTTATTCCCACAGAGATGGTTTACCTTGTCGGTAAAACGGTCACCAATAAGGGCGCAATAGTAACAAGCCCGGGCGGCTGCGTGGTAATGGCCGCGGGGGAAACCGTGTACCTCAAAAATGCTGCGACCAGCGATGTTGTAGTTGAGGTTGATATGATTAACCCAGCTGCTTACATAGTCGATAATGGCGGAGGCATGGGTACAGGGTCTGGCACAATCGATGCGCCGGGCGGAAGAGTAATTCTTGCGGCAGGCGATATTTATTCGACGGCCATCGAGGGCGTCGAGTCCCTGAGGGCCGAATCATATTCGAATGTTAAGTTTACCGGCGATATACAGGCTACAGGCGATGTGGAGATAACGGCAGCAGCCTCTGACGATCCACCTATCGACCCCTGGCCTTACGCCGGCAGCGCCGACCTTCAAAATGTCAGTGCTGGTGGAGATTTAAGCGTTGTAACAAATCACAGGCTTACTATTAACGGCAGCGCAGAATCCGGCGGGGATATGACCTTGATATCCGACGTTGATTTCTGGGGCGGCGAAAACCTT
>Ga0307380_10007693_pt1 | contig 13948 bp, 12 predicted proteins | sample UN3MG_FD_202239 | JGI IMG/M metagenome (GOLD analysis project Ga0307380, IMG submission 202239) | Soil microbial communities from Risofladan, Vaasa, Finland - UN-3 | ecosystem: Environmental > Terrestrial > Soil > Coastal area > Acid sulfate soil | place: Finland: Risofladan, Vaasa | collected... | reverse complement strand
CGTGAAACATTACTATAATACCCATAGTATCTGACCATCTGTTCACCCTTGTTAGGCAAATGGCTACACATGGCCGCTAGCCATTCAAGCGCTTCAAAAATCTTCTCTTCTTTCCCATCCTTGGATTTGTAGATAACTGTGGCCTCTTCGCGGATGTAGAGACCTCGACGATCCCGGCGACAGTTGCCCCATCTGCCGGTGTATCCAGGGGGAAAATGGGATCAGCTACGGCGCTCATCGGCAATCTCGTCGATATAAGAAGTTTGTTCAACGGGAACAGAGCCTATTGTCCGCTCTGTCGACGGCGTTTGACGGTATGGCGCCAGAAGATCCAGGGCAAAAACGGCAAACACAAAGTGGTGCCAACGATGATCCCAAGAAGCCAGCATGAGATGCCTCCGGGGGCCTCGACGAGATAATAATGACCGGCCTTGGCCGCCAGGCCCATGGCGAGACCGATCGACCCAAAGTAATAGAATCCATAACGCGTCACGACGAGAAAGGTGCCGAACTCCTCTCGCGAAAAACGCCGCCCCGAGACGCGATAGAGGTCGACGTCGACGAACATAAGATCGTGAACGTAGCCCGTCAGCATGCCGACGAACCCGACTGTCAGGGCCGTTTCGACCATGGTCCAGGCGGTCGTGTCGACGGTGAGTACCCGACCGCAGGCGACGCATGTCAGGCTCATGTAGGCCGCGGATACCAACGGACGATGGACGAGAAGAAGCAGGGGGGCGCCACAGACGTATTCCACCGCCATATTCCCGCGGGATCCGCGGCCAAACCCACGACGATCACGGAGAAAACAAGGAATACGACCACGAGGTACGCCGCGTAGGCGGGCATGTGTCGCCAATAGATGGCGCTTATCAGATAACACAGCGCCGGGATGACCCAATGCATGGTCACCTCGACGATTTTCCGATTCAAGGTAGCTGTCACGATGGCCTCCGCCGATTCGTCGAGCGATCTAACCATACTCTATCGTTTGAATGTTCCGATCGAATAAAACCGCCAGAGCCCGTTAGTCATTCATGGCGAGACGTGTAGGAAAAATTAAGCACATTTTCCACTGCACAACCCTTACCGCTGAATTCCAAAATGAGATGGTAGTTGGTTGATAAGAACTCCCTTTGTTGGAGGGAAAGTATAGGTGAACCAGTCCTCACAGAACTTGGCTTATGGCCAATTAGTTGTCTTTCAGATATTGAGGATAGATAAGCCCTGGGGCAGAGCAATTCCTCTGTCCTGGGTGTTTCCTGATTCTTTCATTGTATAACCCGCCAGTGCACCGGGCGGCGATAAAACCGCCGCCGGTGACCGGCCCTTTTGCTCTGAGAGAAAACATGTCGAAGGAACCAAGTATTCCTCATCAAGTCATTGTTGATTACATCTTGGCCGGGCACACAACTCAAGACGCCAAGGAGCATTTCGCTTTCAAGGATGACAACATTGCCAATCTTCATGTCCATGCCGCATTCAAAGCCCTTGGCATCCAACGCCCCCGCTACGCGAAGCCACGGACTTGGGAATTCTGTGGTCGTCGATTTGTTGCCCGGGACTTCAAGCAAAGTACCTGTGGTGCACAGGAATGTCAGACGGCCCTGATCCTTGACTGGCAAAATCAGAACCCAAAGAAAGCGCGGAAGGCATTGCAGAAGTATCGAGGGACAGAAAAGGGCAGACAGAACAATATACGTATGCATCGTCGAAGGCGAGAGCGTGGCAAACATGGTTCTGCTCAAGACAAGTGGAATTTCGCATCAACAGAGATCAAGAAGAGCCTGAGAAAACTCACCTATCTTGCATTCAGAAACTCTTGGGAGTATCGAATCCAACATGCGCAGAAAGTTGCACAAGCAGAGCGAGCGATTATTTCTCGCAACAAACGCACGATCTTAGACACGCATCCATCGGGAATGTGGCAACAAGCCTTGCGTGCAGTACAGACAACCCTATTACAGTATCGAAACAACGCAATGGCATCCCAATGGGAGAAAGCTGTCAGTCGCATTGCAGGTGATTCACGACGTGTATAACTGGGGTCAGGCAATTGTAATAAATTATTGACCTTTCAATTACATGATCCCATACAATGAATCCTGAAGATTATACCAGTTACAGTTAAGATCCTGGAGGCTGGTTTACCGGAAGCAATTGCCCGGATAGCACCTCGCTTGGTTTCACATATGACAATAACGTCAATAAGACCTTATTGCCAATCCATCTAGTATCGACCACGGCTTCGGCTGCGTAGTGAAAGGGGCACCCATTAAAGGGCAGGTCAAAGAAAAAACACCTCTCGTCACGAATAAATCCCTATTTTTGCCTTGCTCCGGCCTGTTCACCAAAAAGATCACACTTCCGTAGGACGTACCGAATGTACCCCAAATATTTATCTCACGGGTTCCCTTCCGAGCAATGCGGGTCTGGTGACACATGAATTAATGGGATATTCCGGGGCGGTGGTTGAGAAATTTCTCTGGGAGAACACTTAAGCCATTAATCGGTCGGCAAACACTGAGGAGTTACCAGGGCTAAGTTGATACATTTACCCTGCTTAAGAGCTAAGGTCCTTTTTGAAAAGAATTGGAAAAAAGTAAATATGTAAAGCCCTCCTAACAAATAAATGTTGACATTCAGAAAAAGATAGCATAGAGGTTACCTGTCAGACAGGTTAAATGATGTTTAGATTATTAGGCTGGTAGATTATTTGTAAAAAAAGCAGCAAAATACCAAGATTAAAATGAGGGACCGATACTCCCCACTTCATAATCCGGGAAATTAAAGGAATGAACAAATTTCCCTTCATTTGTTTTTTAGGAGGATTCGCTTTTGGACAATAAAATTGGCTCATTAACCCCAGTGAAAACCATCCGGAAAGCAGCGATTGTGGCTCAGAAGATCAAGTCGCTGATTTTGGATAACGGATATAAACCCGGAGAAAAACTTCCCTCGGAAAACGAACTGGGAAAAGTTCTATCGGTGAGCAGAGCTTCAGTCAGGGAAGCATTTCGTTCTTTAGAACTCATGGGACTAATCGAGGTCAAATCAGGGTCTGGAACCTACGTTAAAAATACTGATACTTTTAAGATCTTTGAAAAGCTTTCAAGGCTTGGCGTTGAGCAGTTATTTAAATTAGAGAATGAAGCGTCAACGATGCTAGAGATATTGGAGGCCAGAAAGGTTTTTGAGCTGGGTATCATTAAACTTGCAGCAGATAATACAGTCCCAGAAGATTTCTATAGAATGGAAGAGCTTATTTCTGAAATGGAAGCATCCCTTGACAATGAGGAAGGTTTCAAGAAAGCCGACGTGGAATTCCATAGAGAAGTGGCCCGCCTTACGAAGAACCGGGTCATCGAGGCCCTTGCCAATGTAGTCTATAGGATATTCGAGGAAAACTTCCCGAGGTCCTATTCTGTAATTTGTGATGATTCAAAGTTAGGAAAGAACCTACTGAATGTCCATAAGCAAATCGTCGAAGCACTGAAGGCGCAAGATCCAAAAAAGGCCAAGGCTCACATGACCCGACATATGAAAATTGCCTATCAGATTTCCAAAAACTATCTCGGGCATGTCATGGAAGCCGAGGGGAAATCGGCGAGCACGTGATAAAGGGTAAGCATAAACAGAGGAGGAAGAGGTGAAGAAGTCTTCGACCTCGAATTGCGAGAATAAAAAAAAGGAGGTTTGGCTTCCTGAACAAAGGCTTGAAGGGTTTCTTATCCTGGCTCTTGAAAAATCCGGTCTGCCTAGAGAGGACGCTGAAATAACCTCGGATACCATGTTGAAATCAGAAATGATGGGAGTAAGTTCCCATGGTGTCATCCGACTCCCCTTTTATTGCAAGCGTCTGATTGACGGAGGCACCAAAACACATCCTGAAATAAAAACCCTTGTAGAAAAACCACAGATACTTCTGATCGATGGGGATAATGGACTGGGGCAGGTTATCAGCATCAAAACCATGCAGAGGGTTTTAGATAAAGCAAAAACATCCGGAATTTGTTTTGCTGGGGTCAGGAATAGCTGTCATATCGGTATGGTTGGTTATTATCCAATGATGGCTGTTGAAGAAAACATGATCGGAATAGCTGGTTCAAACGCGCCTCCAGTTATGGCAGCTTGGGGTGGGGGTAGATCCGCTATCGGTAACAACCCTTTGGCAATCGCTGTGCCCACAGGAAAAGACTTTCCTCTGTTATTGGACATATCTATGAGTGTCACCTCAGGAGGAAGAGTGCGACTTGCAGCTGTGAATAAGGAAAAAATTCCGTTAAATTGGGTTCTTGACGAGAAGGGTAAGCCAACCGATCGCCCCGAAGACTTTTTCCCTGGAGGGGCCCTATTGCCTTTGGGGCATAAAGGGTTTGGTTTGGCGATTATGATTGAGGTATTAAGTGGTGTGCTCACCGGAGCAGGAATTCTGAGTCAAATGGGCTTGTGGTTCAGGGATACGTCGATTCCTATCAATAACGGCCATTTTTTCCTGGCCTTGGATATAAGCGCTTTTTGTGATTTAGAGATATTCGAAAAAAGAGTGAATCATATGATCGATGAGTTGAAAAACTGTCCTCTTTTGGAGGGCTCAAAGGGAATTTTTATGCCTGGAGAAATTGAATTCTTAAAGGCTCGGGAATGCCAAAGAAAGGGCATACCGATTTCATTAGAGGTTTTGAAGAGTCTCAACAGTTTTGCTTCTGAGATAGGCATTTCGGAATTGGTAACTTAGGCGCTGGGGCAGGACCTTGGTATTTCGGCTGAATCAGGAGGAGCGTTACTCTCTGCCAATACGAAGTCTCTTTGCAATTGGCATATAAAATAGGCAAGACTGAAGGGGCACTCTCTTCAATAGTAGGAGGGCAAACCGATTAGGGAAGAGGAAGCGTATCAGAGTTTAAAAAATTGTCTTATATGTATCATAATGACCGAAGGGAAAATCCCCAGAAAAAGTTAGTGAAAAAGAGTAAAACACAAGAAAAAGTATTGAAAAGTGGATACCTTGAATATGATGAAGTTGAAGGCAAAGAATAAAAAAAATGTCTGCAAAGCGACGATAGTTTTTGCCCAAGGTAAGCAATGAGCGTTGTGGTCAGCATCTCTCATCCGGATATGACAATTTTGGGCGTCAGGGACTGCAATTGGGGCTGGCTATAGAATCGTTTATAGGCCGAGAGTATTTTCTTGGGCGAATGTGCCATAGTGCATAGTAGTGTGAGGAATGCTTTTGAACTGATAATCAAGTTGTATAGCTTTTTCGGCAACTACAAACAGGGGCTAGGAGGTTTTAGATGAAATATTTTCTGAAAAAGGATGAGGTTTTTGGCGTAGATATGAAGGACCGACGGATGGCATACATTTGGCTGGATAAATTTAATGGAGCCGAAAATTTCTCTATTGGCACGAGCGACATTGAACCAGGCAGTCAAACGGTCGCTCATGAACACTCTGCTGAAACAGAGGCCATGTTTATTTATAAAGGTGAAGGGATTGCCATAATTGGGGATAAATCATATCCACTTGCGGCAGAGACAATGATGTTTTGTCCTCCCGGGATACAGCATCAAATTCAAAATACAGGCGAGGAATTGTTGAGCTTCATATATTTCTACATTCCAGGCGGGCCAGAGCAATATTTGCGGAACCTCTAATTCTTGGTGCGAGTGTGTCTCTCTTGGATGATTAAAGTTGTCGGGCAGGAGTTCTGGAGAATATCCCCTCCAGCCTATAGATAGGTTAGTATAGATAAATTTGGAACGTCTTTATAGCGGAATATAGTGCAGGGGCGATAAAATCCAGAAAGAGCCTGCGGCTATGGATCGAGATTAATGACATCAATCCAGTTATCTCTGTTTTTGTCAGTTGTTCGGCTAGATTAGGCCACGGATTTGTAAAGAAGGAATGTGATGGATCAACTTGAAATTATCGATGTGACGCTGAGGGATGGAAGCAATGCCATCAACTTCCAATTTGATCAGCATTCAACTAAAGGGATTCTGAAAGGCCTAGATGAAGCTGGTATACGCTTCATTGATTTGGGCCACGGGCTAGGAATAGGTGCTTCTGAAAAGAGCGGGAAGAAAGCGAAATTGACGGATGAAGCGTACCACCGTATTGCAAGAGAAACAGTTAAGAATGCCCATTGGGGGGTATTATTCCAACCCAAATTCGGGGCTTTCGATGATATTACGAAGGCTGCAAATCAAGGGGCGCATTTTATAAGAGTGGCAACAGAAATAGACAAAGTGAAGCTTGGAAAAGATTTTATTGCTTTCGCAAAAGAAAAGGGGTTACAGGTTCATTCCTGCCTGATGAAAGCTTACGCGGTCGACGTGGAAGATTATGTTGAGAGGGTAAAAGAAGTTGCAGCGTTTGGCGCGGATATCGTCGTTTTTATGGATTCAGCAGGAGCCATGACACCAGAATTGACAAAGCACGCAATAGGAGAAGCTGTTGAAAAAGTGGATATTCCACATGGCTTCCATGCTCATAATAATCTGGATTTGGCGATTGGAAATTTGATCGCTGCTATAGAAAGCGGTGCAACATTTATCGATTGTAGCTTGCGGGGATTAGGCAGAAGTGCAGGAAACGGCGCAACCGAAATCATGACTCTAATCTTAAAAAAAATGGGAAAAAATCTCCACCTGGATTGGAAAAAATTGCAGGATACAGCCGCGAAATACGTTGATCCCTTAAAAAAAGACTGGGGAATTAGCAATCTTGAGATGATTTTTGGATATGCAGGCTTCCATTCAAGCTTTGAGCCGATAGTTGATTCTGCGCTGAGTGACAAAGCAAAGGCATTGATCGATAAAAGGGATTTGATTATTAAACTTTGTGATAGAGAGCAAATAAATGTTAACGAAAAAATCGCGAAGGAAATTATAGATGAAATGATGGAGTACGGTAACGCAGTAACTTAACCTCAGAGATCCCTTTTTTCCCAATCGATTGCCGTGTTTGGTTATATCACGAGTGGTGTTGGAATAACTATTAAGGATACAGAGAAGGCAGGGCGAACTGAAGCGCAATGCCAGAAGGTTCAGGAGAGATATAAGAAATGCCTCTTTGAAGTTGAATGCGAAAGGAATAACAATGTTTGGAAACCATGGCAAATTGCTGCGGGTCGACCTTACAGAAAGAAAAATAGCGAGTCAGGAACTGGATGAGAAACTATTTGAAAAGTATGTGGGGGGTGTTGGCATCGCGGCAAAAATTCTTTATCAAGAGACAACTAGGGAAACGAATCCTCTCGGCGAGGATAATGTGCTTATTGCCTTTACAGGCCCCTATACGGGTACAATGGTTCCTTCATCAAGCAGACACCATGTGGTCAGTCGTTCTCCTCTTACAGGCCTCTTCGGGGAATCAAATGTTGGCGGTTCGTGGGGTGTCCACTTTAAAAAATCTGGATTCGACGGTATCATCGTTTCTGGAAAGGCAGAACATCCGGTCTATCTTTGGATTCATGAGGACGGCGTAGAGATTCGCGATGCTCGCCCCATTTGGGGAAGGGACACGTATGAGTCGGCTGCATGGCTCAAATCAGAGACCGCAAAGAGAGCTACAGTTGCGGTAATCGGCCCTGCCGGGGAACGGCTCGCAAGAGTGGCTGGCATCCCCCATATCGGCTCTATTGTTAGAGGAGCGTCACGCACTGGCTTAGGAGCGGTGATGGGAGCCAAGAATCTAAAAGCGATGGTGACCTACGGGACAAAGAGTATTCCCTTAGCCAAAGATGAGGCCCTCAAAGAAGAGGTGAAGGCCATCCTCCCTCATATGAAAAGGGCAACTGGGAAATTCGGTGAATACGGTACGTCTGGAGGCATAGAAAATTATGAGAAATTAGGGAATTTCCCCATTCAGAACTGGAGAGGTAGTCGTTGGCAGGGAGCCGCTAAGATTAACGGTGTCGTTATGCACGATACTATTTTGACCGGGAGGAAGGCGTGTCTTGGCTGTCCCATTGCCTGTGGCCGGCACATCAAAATATCGGAAGGGCCCTATGCTCCCTTATCCTGTGAGGGCCCAGAGTACGAGACATTGGGTACCTTAGGAGGCCTTTGTCTGGTTGACGATCTATCGGCTATCTGCAAGGCAAATGAGCTTTGCAATCGCTATGGTCTTGATACGATCTCAACTGGTTCCATAGTCGCCTTTGCCATGGAAGCCTTTGAGAAGGGGATTCTCACTCAAAAAGATACTGATGGTGTGCAACTAACGTGGGGTAATGGAGAAGCCCTTATGGAGATGATTCGCAAGATGGGCAGAAGAGAAGGGATCGGCGAGTTGATGGGGGAGGGGATCAAGAGAATGGCCGAGGACTTAGGCAGTAATTCTGTAGAATTCGCTCCTCACGTTAAGGGCCTCGAACTTCCGGCGCATGACCCCAGGCGGTTTTTCAGCCAAGCACTTTCTTATTGCACCGCAGCCAGGGGCGCTTGTCACAACGCAAGCTTGGGCCATGTCTATGAATTGGTACTCAGTATGCCCGAGATAGGGATCCCGGAACCCCAGGACCCCTATCAGATTGACGGCAAGGCAGGATTTACCGCCAAGCTGCAGGACTTCCAAACCATGACGGATACCTTGCTCATCTGCCGCTTCGCTCAGATTGGTAAGGCCGTAAATGTCACCAACATGATAAGGTGGCTCAATTTGGTCACAGGAAGGGACATGGACATTGTGGAGTTTATGAAAACTGGAGAAAGGATTTTCAACCTGAAGAGACTATTCAACACTCGGCTTGGAATCAGTCGAAAAGATGATTTCTTACCTCCAAGATTTCTAACCCTAAACAGAAAAGATGATGAGCTAACTAATCAACTACCTCCAATAGGCCGGTTGCTGGGCGACTATTATGCTTATCGCAACTGGAGTGAAGAAGGGATTCCCACGAAGGAAAAATTGGCGGAGTTGGGATTGGATGGACTGTAAGGATTCAGGCATATCCAAAAGACAATTTCCTATACGGATTTCAGATACGGGCGCCGGTAGGACATAAGATCAAACAAAGAGAGGAGGTGAGGAAAAATTTGGTAGTGAAAGGCTAAAGGTATTTTTAATCCAAAATTAAAACAAACAGGAGGTCTCAAAATGTCTAGTAAATTAGTAAAGTTTTCTGGGTTGCTAACAGTCATTTTTTTAGTTCTACTTGTAAACACTGTTGATGCGAAAGAGAAAAATTACCTTTTTAAATTAGGTCATATTGTAGGTGCCACATCAACACATGGCATTTCTGTGGAAAAATTTGCCAAAGCCGTTGCAGCTGAAACTAATGGGAATATCAAGATTAACGTGGGTCATTCCGCATCTCTGGGATCTGGTCCAGAAAACGTCGAGTCGCTTCGCATGGGTACGTTAGAAATGGCTCTTCTATGGCCGTCGTTTCTCACGAGCTTCGATAAGCGATTCCAAATAGAAGAACTTCCTTTTGCTTGGAGCAAACGTTGGCAGGTTTACGCAGCATATAAAGGTGAATTAGGGGATAAATTGAAACAGATGGCAGAAAAGTATGGAATCAAGATGTTAGCCTTTTATGAGCTTGGTTATCGGTGCGCTACCAATAATGTAAGACCAATAGAAAAACCAGAGGATTTTAAAGGCATAAAGATTCGCTCTGCTGAGGCTCCGCTTCGGTTAGACCTCTTCAGGACCCTTGGGGCTAATCCGATCCCCATGGCATTTGGGGAGCTTTATACAGCCCTGCAACTTGGAACTGTAGACGGGCAAGAAAATCCTGTTCCCTTAATTTATTCCTCCAAATTCAATGAAGTCCAAAAATACCTTTCAATCACAAAACATATATGGACGACAGCTACTCTTTCAATAAATAAAAAACTCTGGGATGGTTTATCAAAGAATTATCAAGAGATTTTGCAACGTAATGCTTTTAAATACGCGGAATATAACAGCGCACTGGTGAGAGAAGGGGAGCAAAAATTGGCAGAGGAATTGGCCTCTAAAGGGATGAAAGTGAACTACCCTGACATCGAGCCTTTTTTGAAGGCTGTCGAGCCAGTATGGAAAAAATACACTCCGGTGTTTGGCGAAGAATTCATGGATCTTGTGAAGAAATACACTGCTGAGTATTAATAGATTCTATAGCTTCATAAGCCGACCGGAAGAATGTCATGGTATGTGGGTGAGAAAAGAGTGCAGATTCTGTCGAAAATCCTTCAACGCTTTACTATTGACTTATAGCACAAAAGATCACCCTGGGCCATTTGATGAGGCTAATCATGTCAGCATGGGGATAGAGGCCTTTGCTACTTCTGGTGGTTTCGATTATCTGTGCCTTTACAGGAAAAGGCAAACAGAAAATGATCCGGCCTGACCATACTTGGATCATTGGAAAATCTGGAGGAAAGGCTGTTCGATAGCTTCTTTGGTTATCGAACAGCCTCTATATCCCATGTCTTCATGCTGGATGTCATGGGGGCTAGTGTTCCTCCCGGTGGTAAAAGAGGTGGGTTTTCGCCTTAACTATAAGGCACCTCGGCAGTTCGAGGCGCAATATGAAAACGAACTCAATCACTTGATAGTTTTTAACTGATACGTCGCGCTGCATTCTCGGCTTGACGCGCATCTAGATTTTTGGGTTTTTCATGAAAATATGAAACCTGCAATCATCATCGACATAGTAACTAGCAGGCATAATCACAAAAGAGAATTTGTTCAGTGCTTATCTCTAAGAGGGATTGATGTTAGCAAGTACAATTGAAAAAATGAATATATGGATTGGACGGCTATGCGTAGGAATAATGGGGGCAATGGTAGCCATAGTCTTCTGTCAAGTAGTTTTAAGGTATGTATTTAACTATGGGCTTATTTGGGCAGAAGAAATAGCACGTTATTTCCAAGTTTGGCTGACTTTTTTGGGTGCCTGCTTGGCATTTCAAACTCTTAGTCATGTAAGTATATCCCTCTTTGTTGGTAAGTTACCATCTTTATTGCGTTTAATTGCCCTGTTGACCGTGCAATTTATCTCAATAGCTTTTTTGGTTTTTTTGATTTTCAAAGGCTCGTATTTGACTAAGTTTGCCTGGACTATGTTTTCCCCAGCACTGGAAATACCAATGGGTATAGTCTACCTTGCAGTTCCCGCGTGCTCTGTTTTTATGTGTATAAATATCCTTGATAATTCGATTAAAATTATTAAAAATCACGGTAAGGTATCATGATTTGAAGATGATTTATCTTCGAAGGCTGAATAGAAGATCATCTTGGTGCACTGACATAATAATAAAGGCCCTAGCAAGCTTATGATAAAGAGGATAGGCTTATATTAAATAGCTTTTCATCCCCTTGATTGAAATACAGGAGCAGGATTTCATATGATATTAACTTTATTCATCTCCTTAGTGATCCTAATCATCATTGGTGTGCCAATTAGCCTTTCTCTGGGAATAGCATCAACAATCTTTTTGTTTCTTAGCGGTACAGACACCGTAATTGTTGTTCAAAGAATGGCCAATGGTCTGGATTCTTTCCCCCTGCTCGCTTTGCCGTTCTTTCTTCTTGCAGGTTTGATTATGGAAAAGGCCGGGGTCACAAAAAGATTAATGAACTTGGTAAATTGTACAATAGCGCACATTAGAGGCGGGCTTGCTGCAGTTTGTGTGATTACTAGTTGTTTTTTTGGCTTCATTTCGGGTTCAGGGGTAGCTGATACTGCAGCAATAGGTACTGTTATGATGCCAGAAATGGTAAAAAAAGGTTATCATAAAAGCTTTACAGCAATGCTCCAGGCCGCTGCTGGAGATTTAGGGATGATAATACCGCCTAGCATTGGCCTCGTTGTGATAGGAATTGCTGGCAACATTTCAATAGGCAGGTTGTTGGTTGGAGGTATAATTCCGGGATGGTTGACTGGATTTTTACTAGTGGCTGTTGCAGTCATTATTTCTCGGAAGCGCGGTTACGTTGGAAGCGAGCATAAGTCGACATGGAGGGAAACATTAATTGCTTTGAGGGGGGCCGTATTGCCTCTTTTTACTCCTCTTATAATAATAGGCGGTATCCTTTCCGGCATATTTACACCCACAGAAGCTGCAGTCGTAGCAGTAGTCTATGCGCTTATACTTGGAATAATTTATAAAGAAATCCGGTTCCGAGATCTATATCATGTATTCGAAGAAGCAGCAAAAACTTCAGCGATCATTATGTTTATAATTTCATTAGCCTCCCCGTTCGGCTGGATAATGGCAGGGTATAAGGTACCAACAATAATAACAGATTTTTTTCTGAGTCTATCAGATAATCCTATTGTAATACTGCTCTGCATCAATCTGCTTCTGCTACTCTTGGGCGATTTCATGGAAACGATTTCTATCATAATTATAATGACACCTATCCTCATCCCCCTTGTTACGGCTCTCGGATTTGACCCAATTCATTTCGGCGTGCTAATGGCACTTAATTTAGCGATAGGTGGAATAACACCTCCCTTGGGAGTTTGCCTTATGACTACATGCAGGATCATAGATACAAGGTATCCACCTAAATGGGCTGATTGGTGGCCAATCTTTGCTACGATGCTGCTTGGTCTAGTATTAGTCATTTTCTGTCCATTCCTGGTTCTGTGGCTGGCAGGAAAAGTCTGATTAGCCTTCTTCGACAAAAGGCTAATTAGACTTGTATTTTAAACGGATTTGAGCTGCAAAATTAAATAATTATACCAACATGATATGATGAGAAAAGGAGGAAGGCTTATGAAAGAGATTAAGGAAGCTATTGGCAAAAGAGAAATCCTGTGGGGTAGTATTATAGTTTCGTCCTCGCCTATCAATGTGGAGATTTCCGGACACATTGGCTATGATTTTGTGCTTTTGGATTCTGAACATGCCCAAACTGGACCTTATGGGGCACAGATGGAGCACTTGATTAGGGCGGCCTATGCGGCTGACGTGACTCCAATATGCAGGGTTGTGCATAACGATACAGGCCAGATAAAAAAATGTCTAGATTTCGGCGCTAAAGGAATAGTAGCACCATTCATAAACAACAAGCTGGATGCTCAAAAGCTGGCAGAATCGTGCCTTTTCCCCCCGAAGGGAAATAGGGGGGGCGCTCCGGTAGTTCGGGCAACGAAATATGGTGCAATGGGGTGGTTCGATTTCATGGATAAATCGAACGACGAGGTGATTATAATGCCAATTATTGAACGAATGGCGGCAATTGAAAACCTTGAAGATATTTTGTCTGTTGATGGAATAAACTCCGTTTTATTTGGTCCTTTTGATCTCGCAATTGAGCTAGGGATACGCCCTAAAGGCGGTGGTGCGTTAAATGAAACCGTTAAGATGCTTACAGATCCTGAAATTTACAGGCATATGGAGTATGTTATTAAGACATGCAGTAGCAGAAATATTCCGGTAGCAAACATTGCATGGAGCGTAGATTCAGCGCTAGAAATGATTCAAAAAGGCTGCAGAATTATAGCGTATACCGGCGATAACAACATGTTTTATGAAATTGCAAAACAATATTTAGATAAGTCTCGAGAAGGTCTGAAATCAATTAAATTGTAGGAGCTAGGATCTCATCTGACGGCTACCCTCTATGAGTTCGATGTCCGTCTATGCTGCAATTGCAAGATGGATCGTTGGACGCTTATATTCGGGTAGATCAAGTAACACTTTGGCTCTTTGCATATTTTTGGGGTCACCCATTAAAGGGCGAGTCAAGAGAAAAAACACCTCTCCTGCCAAAAAAGTTCTCCTTTTTTGCTTGGCTTAAGCCTCTGCATCAGCACGGCCTCGTGTTCACCCCTCTTCGCACCCGTTACTTCTTCTAATGATAAGAACTCCCTTTGTTGGAGGGAAAGTATAGGTGGAATGGCATTGTATGGCAACGGAAAAGTGTCTACAACATATGCCGTTATTGGGTTAGGCTATAGCGAGAGGGCCTGTGAGGGGTGTCAAGGGCAGGCAGGGAT
>Ga0307380_10007689_pt1 | contig 13961 bp, 10 predicted proteins | sample UN3MG_FD_202239 | JGI IMG/M metagenome (GOLD analysis project Ga0307380, IMG submission 202239) | Soil microbial communities from Risofladan, Vaasa, Finland - UN-3 | ecosystem: Environmental > Terrestrial > Soil > Coastal area > Acid sulfate soil | place: Finland: Risofladan, Vaasa | collected... | reverse complement strand
GGAGAAGCCTGTCCAACAGACAGAAAGGAGACCTTACAAGCCACCACCAAACCATCCCTGGAGAAGAGACTGGGTGACAAAATCACTGAACCGTTAGGGGTGACATAGTCTCAGAACTTCGACAGGGTCCATGGTCAATGGCCGATGATTGGATGGACAGTCACTCGTTCACGACCTCAATCAGCGCCAGGATGTTCTCCGGGCGGGCGTCGCCCGGGATGGAGTGGGCCGGCGCGAGGATGTATCCGCCGTCACGTCCGACCTCGGACATCATCCGCCTTGCCTCAACCTTGACCTCATCGGGCGTGCCATAGGGAAGCAGCCGCTGGGTGCTGATCCCGCCCCAGAAGCTGAGCCGATCGCCGTAGATCCGCTTCATCTCATAGACGTCCATCACCTCGGGCTGGAACGGGTTGAAGCAGTCGAGGCCGATCTCGATCAGCCGGGGGAAGACCTCCTGGACCTTCCCGCACGAGTGGATGGTCACGAGTTTGCCGGCGTCCTTGGCGGCGGCGTACTGCCTTGCCAGGCGCGGCATGAGGAACCGCTCCCAGGTCTTCGGGCTCATCAGCATCCCTCGCTGAGAACCCCAGTCGTCGCCGAAGTGGACGGCGTCTATGTCATACTTGACCGCCTCCTCCACCAGGCGGACGTTGTAGTCGCAGATGCGGTCTAGCAGCTCATCCACGAAGTCGGGGGCCTCCATCATGTCTATGAAGAGGTTTTCCATTCCTCGCATGCTCCATGCCCGCTCGAAGAGCGAGAAGCCCATGTGGAGCTGGACGCACTTGTCCTTGCCCGAGGCGCATTGCTCGGCGAAGCCGTCGAAGGCATGGGTGAGATCCGGGAAATAGAGATCATCCAGATTTCGCTCGGGGATGAGGCAATTGCACACATTGCCGATGTCTCTGTCTATGCTCCTGTCCCACCGAACGCCGAAACGGTCCTGCCAGGTATTCTCATCCAGCCAGCGCTCCTTTTCGAACGGCCCGGGGCGGACGTCATGAAAGCAATTATCAATCTCGCTGAGGAATCCGTCACCGCAATGAGTCCGCATCCTGTCCATGGACTTCTGCGTGAACGATATCATGTAGGGAGTGCGGTCTGGCTGCCGATGACTCAGCGCCGCCAGTACCCGTTCTTTGTTCGTCATGGAGTCTCCCTTGCCAATTCCGGATGAACCTGATATACTGTGTGGACTTTAGACCTTAGACATTAGACTTTAGGGTTGGACTCCGGAGTCTGTAGTCTAAAGTCTCTTGTCTAAAGTCTTATTGTCTCTGGGGGTGAAATCCTTTGCCGAATATCAAGTCCGTCATGAAGGACGTAAAGAAGTCGCGGGAGCGGCATGCACGCAATATCGCCGTCAAGTCGCAGATCAAGACAATGGTGAAGAAGGCCCAGGCAGCCGGTGAGGACGACGTGAAGCAGGCTGTCTCAGTCGCCACAAGCGTCATTGATAAGGCCGCGGAGAAGGGCATCATTCATAAGAATGCAGCCGCCCGGCGCAAATCGCGCATGATGAAGACGACGAACAAAGCCGCCGAGTAGCACAAACGCGGAGAGATTTCTATAAGGAAGCCAGGAATCCAGGAGGGTTTATCCTTTCCTGCTTTCCTGGTTTTCTCATAAGTGGGGGTTCGTATGTTCTTCAAAGGCTTCTGGGCGAATCTGCCGATTGACGCCGACTTCCATGCCACATGCGCCGAGGTCGCCGAAGTAGGCTCGGAGATCTTCCTGCCGCAGATCGAAGTCTACTCCATCGAGCACATCGAGGCCATGGCTAAGGCCTGCCACTCGAACGGCATGGAGCTCCACACCTGGACCATCAATAATATGGTCAGCAAGGCCTATCCCCGCGAGTTCCTGGAGAAGCATCGGGACTGGCTCGCGGTCAATCGAAACGGCCAAACCGGCCTGGAGTTCCCGCTCTGGGGACGTCAAGTCTGGTGGTGCCCAAGCAGCGAGGGGTATCTGGATCACTATCTCACGCGCTGGGAGACTCTCGCGGACCTGGAGGTTGACGGCCTCCACCTGGACTTCATCCGGTATCCAGACATCTGGGATTACGAAGACGGCCTGGCCATCGAGCGCCCCGAGATCCCCGAATACAGCTTCTGCTATTGCCCCCGGTGCCGCACCAAGTTCAAGAATGAGGCCGGCGTTGACCCGATGGATGTGCCCCTCGATCCCGGCAATGAACTCTATCAGCGATGGTGTCGGTGGCGGATGGAGGTCATCACCGCGACCGTCAAGACAATCCGGGATAAGATCGACATTCATCTCAAGCTCTCAGCCGCCGTATTCCCGACCCCGGACATTGCCCGGACGGTCGTCCTCCAGGACTGGCCCTCCTTCGCCGATCAGTTGGATTTCATCTGCACGATGATCTACACGCCGAAGCAGTGGGGCAGGCCGATCACCTGGATCAAAACCGCAACCGAAGAGGGCCTCGCCGAAATGAAGGGCCTGCACGCCGACTTGTCCTCAGTAGCCTTGGCAGAGGAGGAAGCTCCGGCGAAGGTGGGCCTTTGTGCGTACTATGCCGGCTTCGGCTACCCGATCCGCCAACAGACGCCGGATGACCTCCAAACCGGCATCCTTTCCGCCGCCGAGGGAGGGGCGGACGGCGTCGTCATTTTCAGCTACCCCGGCACGACCTCTGAGCAAATAGAAGCGGTTCGGCAAACAAGCGCAAAGGTAAGAAGGTAATTGCTCAAGTACTGCCGAATTGTAGGGTTGGCACCAACATCGCCGTCGTCAGGCGAAAAAGCAGGGAGGCAATGAAATGTCTGATCAAGAACCAGGCGTTCCGCCCGAACCAACTCCAGGCGCCATGGGTGAAACACCCGTCACCGACAATCAGGATGAGCGCACGATGGGCATGCTGTGCCATTTGCTGGGGTTTGGGTTCATTGTTGCCGGGATCGGCAACATCATCGGCCCGCTCATCATCTGGCTGATAAAGAAGGGCCAATACCCCTTCGTGGATGATCAGGGAAAGGAATCCTTGAACTTCCAGATCAGCATTACCATCTACTGGATCGTGGCGGCGATCTTGAGCTTTGCTCTGATCGGCATCCCGCTGCTCATAGCCGTGTTCGTCTTCGATGTCGTGGAGATAATAATGGCTTCCGTCAAAGCGAATCAGGGGATCCCTTACCGGTATCCGCTGAGTATTCGGTTTGTCAAATAGAGACAAAGGCCCGGCGGAGTCCTGCCGGGCCTTGTTCGTTCAGAACGCCCAATCGAGGAAGCCGCCGACGAAGTTCTCCGTCAGGTCGGATCCCGGCCCTGCGCCGTTGTTTACCTTCCGGTGCGAGTACTCCAGTTGAAGCGCCAGGGGATGATCCAGGTGCTGCCTCCATCCTACCGTTATCCTGCTGATGTCATGATCGTCTTCTGATGGGGTGTTCACCCAGCCAAATCTCAGGAACTGAGTTGCGTCCTTTCCGTAGTGATTAAGCTGCGCGAAGCCGCCCGAGAACTTGTAGTCTTTGGTCGGGTCGAAGACATTGAACTCTCGATCATCCCGGCCGTTGATCCACTGGAATTGCATGTTGTACGGGGCCTTGTTCAGATTCGCGTCGAAGCCCAGGCGGTTGAAGCTATGCCTCGATCCACCGCCCGCCGGACGAGCCTTCCCGAAGTAGCCGGTTAGCCCCACCCGCTGGCCCGAGGTCTGGCCGAATCCCGTTCCGAAGATGTAAGCGCCTCTCAGGTAGAAATCCGCCGGGGAGTCATCGAAATTGTTGCCTGTCGAGCCGTTGACGAGGCCGAAGGCATACTGCAAAGGGCGCATTCCCCATCCGGCCAATTCGATGCCGGTGTTCGAATCTCCCAGCGCGAACGTATTGAGCGACCCCTCGGTTCCGGCGGCGGATACACCCGGCGAGCCGTCAAAACCATAGATCTCATACGGCGACAAGGTAAGTGACCGAAGGCCCGAGAATGTCACCTGCGCTCCCTCGAATCGGCCGACACGCGCATTTGCCCAGGTGGAGCCCAGCCGGCTGAATATGGCATTCGCCTGTTCCATTTCGGCATCCTGGGGCGCAACGCCATTTGCGCCGTTGATTTGAGGCAGATACGCCAGAAAGAAGCCCTTATTCATGCCCAGGACTCCGCCTACCAGCATATCCAACCCGTCTATCTCAAACTGGTTGGTCTCGTCCTCCACGCCTTCGGGTGAGAACGTGTCGCTCACATAGCCGGCCAGTGTGTGCAGGGATAGCGGTATGCCCGGCATCTGCAGAACAGTCTTTTCGGTGTTCTCCTGCCCCGGGATCTGATATCCGTTCATTCGGAATTTCTGGCCGAAGTCATTCAATTTCGGCCAGGCGACATGGCACATCTCGCAATTGAAGCCATACTTCCTCGCGAACGCCGGAATGCAGTACGACGGAGCCGCGACTGCCAGCATCAGCGCAATCAACATCGGATATCGAACGTGTCTCATTGTGGATTTCCTCCCGTGAACAATTCTCTCAGTTGTGCCGCCGTTATTTCCGGGTTTGGCAGAGGCGGCGCAGTATCCACTGGATATGGGCCGCTGAGAGCTTTCATAAACGACATCAGTTGGGATTTCTCCTCACTGGTCAAGTTTAGAGGGACCATCGCCGGGTCGAGGTATGGATTCGGGTTGCCGCCCCGGTCATACAGGTTGATTACGTCTTCCAGCGTGCGCTCGGAGCCGTCGTGCATGTATGGTGCGGTATGCTGAACGACCCTCAGCCTCTGAGTGAGGAAAGCGCCCGTGTCCGACGGATTCTTGGTCACACCATAACGGCCAACATCCTTGAACTTGCCGTCCTCGTAGCCGACGCCGAGATTATGAAACTTGGAGTCGCTGAACGCCGGGCCGCTGTGACAGGTGGTGCAGTGACCCTTGCCATTGAATACCCTCAACCCTTCGATCGCTTCCTTGCTCATGGCGGATGTGTCGCCGGCGACGTACCTGTCATACGGCGTGTCGTTCACGATGACCGTCCGCTCGAACGAAGCAATCGCCTTTGCCATGAGGTCAATATTCGGCACGGAGCCGAACACGTCCCAGAACTGCGTAACGTACCCCGGGACGTGGCTCAGCCGGAACTCGATCTCCTCCTTGGTCAGGTCCATCTCGATAGGGTTTTGCACCGGGCCGACCGCCTGCTTTTCCAGGTAGATCGCGCGCCCATCCCAGAATTGAGGGATGATGTAGGCGGCGTCGATGATGGAGGGCGAGTTCCGACTTCCCTTCTGGTGCGCCACGCCCTCGCTGACCGGCTCTGTGTCGGCCCAGGCCTTATCCGGCTGATGGCAGCTCGCGCAGGAGATGGTACCGTCGGAGGACAGGCGTCCATCGAAATAGAGCTGCCGGCCAAGCCTGATCTTGGCGTCGGTTTGTGGATTATCGAACGGAATGGGCACCGGCGGCAAGGGTCCGTTGGCAAACATGGCCTGAGCCATAACCCAGCCGCACGATAGGAGAAACGCAAGCATAATCAAAGCGATTGTCAGTCTCATTGGCGGCCTCCTTCAGATGCCCTTTACCCCGCATTCTGCTTGGCAAAACGCTTGCAGCCTGCCGATCATCGCTTGCAGTGCTAGCCCTCGTTTGTTTCGTGATCGTCAAGATGGGGGTAAAATAAATCAGAATGAAAACGCGAATCTCGTGTGCGATCCTGATCTTCCTTGCGGGCGCTTTGCTTGCCCAATCGGACAGCCAGATTTTGTCTCAGCTTCAAAAACGGATCGGGCCGGGCACTGGTGTGACCATAAGCATTAATGATGGCGTGGTGACGCTCACCGGCACGACCTCCGGCCTCTCGCAGAAGATGAACATCATCAACATGGCCAGGCGCACGGTCGGCGTCACGAGCGTCGTTGACCGGATAACCGTCGTCCCGGCAGTCAAGCAGACTGATAACCAGATCGCCGATGCGGTTCGGAAGGCATTGAAGGCGAATCTCAGCAGCCAGGAAAGGAATGCGATCAGCATCTCGGTCCGGAACGGCGTCGTCGCCCTTACCGGCACGCTTCCCAGCAGCTACCCGAAGCAAGTGGCAGGAGTGCTGGCAAGCACCGTTCCAGGGGTAGTGGACGTGCAGAACCAGATCGTCGTTAAGCCTGCTGTGGCGCGAACCGACGCCGAGATCCTGAGCGATGTGACCACCAGATTCGCAAAGAACCCGATAATCCCGGCATCTCAAATCGCCGTCACCGTTTCGAACGGGGTGGTGACTCTGAGCGGGGTGGTGAGCACCTTCGTCCAGGCGGACCAGGCGGAATCGGTCGCCAGGTTCGTGCCTGGGGTTGTAGATGTGAGGGATCTGCTCTACGTGAAAGGATGACCCCCGAACGATGGCATCGAGGATCGAAAAGGATTGGTTGGGTGAGAAGGAAGTACCCGCGGATGTGCTCTACGGCATTGCGACCGTGCGGGCGATGGAGAACTTCCCCATCAGCGGCGAAATGCCGATCCCTGAGTTCATAGTCGCCACCGCGATGGTCAAGAAAGCCGCAGCAGTCGCGAACATGCGGACCGACCGCCTGATCGAGGAGAAGGGCCTAGCGATCCGCGATGCCGCCGATGAGATCGTCAACGGCAAGTGGCACGATCAGTTCGTCGTTGATGTCTTCCAGGCCGGGGCGGGCACTTCGCACAATATGAATGCGAACGAGGTCATCGCCAATCGGGCACTCGAACTGCTCAATCGGCCGAGAGGCGACTACGAGTACGTCCACCCGAACGATCACGTGAACCTCTCTCAGTCCTCGAACGACGTCATCCCGACCGCCATGCGGCTCGCGGCCTTGAACCTCGGCGGACGGCTGCTGTCGAGCGTCGCCGAGCTGGAGGACGTCCTCTGGAAGAAGGCCGAGGAGTTCAACCTCATCCTTAAATCCGGGCGCACGCACCTCAGGGATGCAGTGCCGATTCGTCTTGGCCAGGAGTTCGGCGCTTATGCCGTGACCGTCGCCAAGTGCGAGCGGCGGATTCTGGCGGCGCTGGAGTGCCTCAAGGAGCTGAATATCGGGGCGACGGCCATCGGCACGGGGATCAATTCGACCGTCGAGTACCGGGTTTTCGCCATCGAGGCGCTGAAGGAATACACCGGCATCGAGGACCTTCGCCCGCCGGATGATTGGGTGGAGATCACTCAGAGCGCGGGGGACTTCCTAGAGGTCTCGGGCGCGCTGCGGAGTTTGGCGGTCGCGCTCCTGAAGATCGGCGGCGACCTGAAGCTGATGTTCTCCGGCCCGGAGACCGGCTTCAATGAGATCGAGCTGCCGGCGGTTCAGCCGGGGTCATCCATCATGCCGGGGAAGGTCAACCCCAGCATGGTCGAGATGCTGGAGATGGTCTGCTTCCAGGTGATCGGCAATGACGAAGCGGTCGCCCATGCCGCCCGATCGGGCCAGATGGAGCTAAACGTCTACACCCCGGTCATCGCCCGAAACCTGTTCCATTCGCTGAGGATCCTGGCGAACGGGATTTCGGCGTTCACGGGGAAGTGCGTGCGAGGGATCACCGGGAACGAGGCTCGCTGCCTGGAGCTTGCCGAGCGCAGCCTGGGGCTGGTGACCGCCCTCACCCCGAAGATCGGGTATCAGGCGGCCGCCGAAGTCGTCCTCGAAGCCGAGAAGACCGGCAAGCCGGTGAAGGAAATCATCCTGGGAATTTTCACCCCCCAGGAGATCGAGGAATTTCTGGATCCCTTGAAGTTGACTGAGCCGGGGGTGTGAGATCATATCAATTGGTTGTACTCAGCTGTGCTCGGAGTCGAGTAGGTGCTGCACACGCTTGGCAAACCTCTCTAGTTGATCGGCCATTGCGTGTTTTCCTATTATACGGTAACCACGCACGGCACAATCGATCAGTGGGAGTGCGGTTACTACGCTCTCTCTTGGGCCGCCCAGACTGCGAATCTGCAGTAAAGCACGGCCCAGGCTGTAACAGGTAGCGGCCCAGTCCTCTGGATATTCCGCTTCCGTCCTGGTCTCCAGGGCCAATACATAGTGCGAAACTGCAGTCATCAGATTATCTATCTCATTGCCAGTAGCTAGCTCAGAGTAGGCCACGCCCAAATTGCTATGGGTTGTCGCCCACTCCCGAGGGAAAGCCTCCCTACTATAGGTCCTTAGACTGGCATGGTAGCGCCTGATTGCCTCTTCGCCATTTTTGCCGGGGTGTACCCTATTGAGCTGAGAGTATGCCGAACCTAGGTTGTTCTGTGTCATCGCCCACTGCCGCGGGAAGTCCTTTTCAGTGTAGACTCTCAAGGCGGCCTCGAAACACCCGATCGCCTGTTTGAGGTTCTCTCCTCGATCCCCTGCCGGCAGGTCTGAGTACGCGTTCCCCAGGTTGTTCTGGACTAGCGCCCACTCCCAGGGGGTGGTTCTCACATCGAATATCGTTAGTGCAGCTTCAAATCTGCCGGTCGCTTCTCCAACATCAACTGTCTTGTCTATTGCTGACAACTCACGGCAGGCTTCGCCCAGATTGTTCTGCATCATAGCCCATTCCCGTGGAAAAGCCTGCTTTGTGTAGAATCTGACACAGGCCTCATAATATGCGATCGCTTTGCGTAGATTGCCAGGACGATCACCGGTCGTCAGTTCAAGATAGGCGGCCCCCAGGTTGCCTTGCGTCTTGGCCCAATCGCGAGGAAACTCTTGTTCATCCCAGAACTCCAGCGCCAGCTCGTATTCGCCGATGGCCGCAAGCAAGACCGACGGTCGCTTGGTTGGGTAGGTGCTGAGTGCATACCCAAAATCGAAGTGCAGATCAGCACTCTCCCAGCCGACGAGTTTCGAACCGTCGATGATGTATTCAGGCATGTCTCCCAGTAGGAGCGCCAGGTTCCCGGTTTCCCGCAGAGCGAGACATGTGTCCCACACCTCAACAAAGCCTCTGATAGCTAAAGCAGGCTGGTAAGCCATCTCATGATAGAGACGCTCTCTTACATGGCAGAACTCGGACTTGTTTCTCCCATGGTACTCGGCCAGCAGCTTATGATAGCTGATCTCCTCTTCCAAGCCCTTCCACCAGCTCAAAATGGCATCCCGAACACAGTCATGGTACCTGTATCTTGCTGAGTGCTCTGTCGGCAGCAGCAGGCAGGTTTTCTCAAGAGCACGCCAGTCCGGGCCGACATCGGTTACCTTGGCTCCCTGGAGGGCGGCGAATATGGCTTCGTCGAACCAGCGCGGGATTCCGAGAATCTTGATCGCCGACTCCAAGCGCTCAGTCCCCTTCGGAAGGCGCTCGATCAGGCGCTTAACTAGAAAATCGGCCACCTGCCTACTGGTGAACTCTCTTTCGGGGAATTCTTCGATGGTGGGAGTCTGACCGGTCTCTATCATCGCGTCAACGATGTCGCAGGCCATACGCAGGAAGAAGGGAAAGCACTTGGTAAGCTTCAGAATCCGCTCACGCAATGCAGGATCGGTGATCCCTCTCTTATCAAGATACTCTTCGGCTTCAGGCAGGTTGTCCAATCCTTGATCGTCTATCAGAGCCGAATCGAAGTCTTCCCATTCGGGCTTGTCCCGGCCGGCTATTATGAAAAGCACTCGCTTGCACCGGCGGTCGCAGAACAGGGCGAGATGGCGAATAACATCGTCCTGCACAACCGATGCCTGCTCATACGTATCGAACATCAGGATGACTGGGGCTCGTCTTCCTTCTTCATGCGCGTACCTTTCAAGGTCGCCTGTGAAGGCATCAAAAAGCCGATTGGATCTGTCTCCGAGGACTTCGACATCAGCGCCCCTGAAGGAGCCGGTTACTTTATCCTTGAGGTAACCGGCGACCGCGCCGCCCTTTGGAACCAGTTTTCCGGCATCAAGAACTCCCTCGGCGAAATCGGCGGCGGTTTTCTCAGCCTTTTCCAGCTTCTCAATCCTGCGGTAGACCTGCCTGAACGAGGGAAAGTCCGTCTCTCCAAGCTCCTTGGTGATCTCATTGAGCAATCCGGCCTCTGAAAGGCACGAATCCGCGCTCAAATCCACATAGGCACATGGAAGCGACCGTTGCCGGGCTACCTGGCGGAAGGTCTTAAGCAATTCGCTCTTCCCCACGCCGCCGACGCCCTCCAGAAACCAGACAGGCTTTTCTCTGTACGATTTCAGCTTGGCGTCAAACTGCTCAAGCTCGCGACCACGACCGGTAAAGTCGTCCACGGGGAGTTTGGCACGTTGGCGCAGTTTTTCGTCTATCTCGCTGTGTCGCATCGGAGCACGCTCCGCAGAAGCTGAGTAGGAGTACAGTTTAGAGGTTACTACTATTGGGGGCTATTGTCAAGCAGGCGGCCAGGCGTGCGGGCGGATGGCGTCTGGTGACACTAAATGCAAATCCAGTTGCCTTGGTACACTCGCCCATCGGGACTTCGGACCCCTAACACCCACAACCCAACACCTAGCACCGGAGCTCGGTGGCTTCCTCAGTATGCCGCTTCCGCTTCCCGAACCAGTCATCGAATATCGTATAGAGCGTGGGGATTATGACCAGGGTTAGGGCGGAGGAGACGATCAAGCCGCCGATTACTGCGATTGCCATCGGGGCGCGCATCTCTGAGCCTCGTCCAAGCTTCAGGGCGGTGGGGAGCATTGCGAAGATCATCGCGAAGGTCGTCATCAGGATCGGCCTAAGCCTTGTCGGGCCGGCCTCCAGAATCGCCGCATCCCGCTCCAGACCCTTCGCACGCAGAGTATTCGTGTAGTCAACCAGCAGGATGGCGTTCTTGGTCACCAAGCCCATAAGCATGATGAAACCGATCATGGCGACGAGACTCATGGTCTGGCCGGTGATGACCAGCGCGACGATAGCGCCGATCATTGCCATCGGAAGGCTGAACATGATAATGAACGGGTTGAAGAGCGATTCGAACAGCGCCGCCATGAGCATGTAGACCAGCGCAATTGCCAGCAGCAATGCGCCCAGCATGTACCCGAAGCTCTCCTTCATCATCTCGGCCTGTCCGCCCCAATTGAGCGCCACGTTGCCCATCGGCACGTCCGCGATCTCCTTATTGAGCGTATTCTGCACATTGCCGAGCGGATGACCCGGCAGCAGCGCCGCGGTTACCGATACCTTGCGCTGCCGGTTCTTGCGCTCGATCTTTGTCGGTCCGGTATCCGGGGTGATCTTCGCAACGTCTTGCAGGAAAACAGGACTGCCGTCCGCCGCACCGATCACTACCCGGCCCACGTCGCTGAGGTTGTAGCGATCGAACTCGTTCAACCTTACTCGGATATCGTACTCTTTGCCGTTCTCGCGGTAATGAGTATCAGTGCTGCCCTCGACCGACGTGCGAAGAGCTTGAGCGATCTGCCCCGCGCTGAAGCCCATCTGCGCCGCACGCTCGCGGTCAATCGTTGCCTTGATCTCTGGCTTGCCGACTTTCCAGGAAACATCGGCATTCAGGGTGCCTTCCGTGGATGCGACAATCTTTTTGAGCCTCTGGGCCACGGAGTTGAGCTCCGCGGTGTCAGTCCCGGTCAACTCGATATCAATTGCCGCCCAGCCTCCGCCCATGCCGCTGGAGGTGTTTACCGTGATCCTTCCACCGGCGATGCTGACGACCTTCTCCCTGATCTCCTGAGCTACGGTCGTGTCCCTTCGGATGCGCCGTTTTCCACGGAGGATAGGGCGAAGGGCTCGATCAATGACACTTTCCTTGGGGATCAGAGAGATCGTCACAGACCCATAGTTCGCCCCGCTGTCCGCAGAGGATAAGTGACCGCCGCCGGATGAGCCCACGCTCGTAAAGACATTCTGGGCTTCCGGAATCTTGAGGGCGATGTCCTCGACCTGGCTGACTATGGCGTTCGTGGCTGCCAGAGAGGTGCCGGTCGGCATTTCAACGGTGGCGGTGATCTGTCCCTGATCCATCTGCGGGAAGAACTCGAAGCCGAGCCCCGGGATCAGGCCGGGAAGCGCAAACATCAGCAGAAGGAATATCGCATAGGCCGCGCGATTCTCATACTTGCGTGCCCATCCATGCGACCGCCTTGCGCTGACAATGAGGGCCAGGATCAGTACCGCAGCGATCAGCTTGTCGGCTATGGGTATCCATTTCAGCCCGGTGGCGCTCGCCGCTTTTCCAGCCATCACAAACACAACCGAACCGATTAGCAGGCCCAGTACCGACAGGAGCACTTTGTACCAACGTCTGCCGGCGACTTCAACCGCCTGTCTGATGCCCAGGAAGAAGGCCGACGTGATCAGAAGGACCAGGAAACATGCAATGACGGCGAAGGGCGGTTTCATGAGCAGCATTTGGACAATGCCTTTGCCGGACATGCTGAAGAGCACAAGGAAAAGCGCCCCAAAACCGGAGGTGATCACAAGCCGCCTGTGGCTCAATGCCCATGCCAGGACACTCCGATACTTCCGGTCGAGCATGTGGTAGAACTCGTCGAACTTCAGGAAGAAGCCTGTCTTGGCCTCGACGGCCTCGCCCTTTCGATACCATCTCGATGCGAGCATCGGCGTCAGGGTGAATGAGACGAAAAGCGAGAAGAGGGTCGCAGTCGCGACTGTGATGCCGAACTGCCGGAAGAACATACCCACGATCCCGCCCATGAACGCGATAGGCACGAACACGACCACGTCAACCATCGTGATGGTGACGGCCGCCAGGCCGATCTCAGCTCGACCGTTCAGAGCCGCCTCCGCCGGCGCTTCTCCCTTGGCAAGGTGACGGTATATGTTCTCCAACACGACGATCGAGTCGTCAACCAGTATTCCGACCGCCAGCGACAGAGCCAGCATAACCATGGTGTTCATGGTGAACCCGGCGAAGAAGATCGGGATGAACGTGGCGACAATAGATGTTGGTATGGCGATCGCCACGATGAAAGTGCCGCGGACGTTATGGAGAAACAGGAAAACGATGAGTACCGCCAGCATAGCCCCCAGCCAAAGGCTGGTGTTTACGTCACTCATGGCCTCGCGAACGCGCTCCGACTGGTCTACGGCGACGGCGATCTGAACGTCCGCCGGCAGGACGGACTTCATGGCCTCGAGTTCTTTCTTCACGTCGTCGGCAACCTGGACGGTGTTCCCGTCCGACTGCTTCTGGATCGTGATGCCGACGCTGTCCTTCTTCTCCAGGCGGGTCATGTCGGTGCGCTCGGCTATGCTGTCCTTAACCTCGGCGATGTCGCCAATCGTGAGCACCCGGTCATTGCCATTGCTGCCACCGCCTACGCTAATCCTCAGGTTGCGTATTTCATCAACGCTCGCGAACTCGCCCACTGTGCGGATGGCATAGTCGCGATTGCCCTCGGTTATCCGACCGCTCGGCAGATTCAGGTTGCCCGCCGTAAGCGCCTGGGAGATTTGTGCGATCGAAAGACCGTATGCCTCCAAACGGCTCTTGTCCACATTTACCTGGATCTCTCGGATATCGCCGCCGGAAATGTTCACCGCCGCCACGCCCTTGAGCTTGCCCAGCCGATCCTTGACCACGTCGTCCACTAACTCTCGAAGCTCGCGGGCCGGGCGCTTGCTGGATAGGCCCAGGTACAGGATAGGTTCAGCGCCGATATCAATCTTCTGGATGACTGGACTCTTCACGTCGTCCGGCAGAGACATGCGGGCGGCATCAACCTTGCCTCGAACATCCGACATAGCGGTATCCAGGTTGGTTCCGAGTACGAACTCGATCACCACCACGGATATGCCTTCCTGGGACGTGGAGGTGATGTTCTTCATGCCGTTGACCGACCCGACGGAGTCCTCGAGGGGCTTCGAAACCAGGGTCTCGATCTCCTCAGGCCCGGCGCCCGGGTAGACCGTGGAGATGACGACATAAGGGATGTCTATCTTCGGATTCAGGTCGAGAGGCATACCCCGCCTCGACTTGATCCCGAGCACGGCCAGCGCCAGAAATATCATCAATATGACAACCGGCCGTTTGATCGCTAGGTTAGTCAGCCACATGCACTTTTACTCCATCTGAAAGCTT
>Ga0307380_10007688_pt1 | contig 13961 bp, 10 predicted proteins | sample UN3MG_FD_202239 | JGI IMG/M metagenome (GOLD analysis project Ga0307380, IMG submission 202239) | Soil microbial communities from Risofladan, Vaasa, Finland - UN-3 | ecosystem: Environmental > Terrestrial > Soil > Coastal area > Acid sulfate soil | place: Finland: Risofladan, Vaasa | collected... | reverse complement strand
ATCGCGACTGCCATCCAGAGATACCATGGTCGAAAATCATTGCCCAGCATCACGTAATTGCACATGAATATGGTGAGATCAAACAGGAACGTATTTGGGTCGTCGCTACAGTTCATATATCCGATTTGATCCTAAAAATAGAGCAACTGGTCCCAACGCCTCCAATATAGGATCAAACGTTGAATATATAGCTATTCTCCGGCCTGTGAATTATCAAGTATTCAAGGCTGAGGAAATCCAAAAAGACAAATTTCTAATATTAGGAGCTACAAAATGGCAAAAGCTGATATCGGCCTTATAGGCCTGGCGGTAATGGGTGAAAACCTCATCCTGAACATGGAAAGCAAAGGCTTCACAGTAGCCTGTTTCAACCGAACCGTATCGAAAGTGGACAAGTTCATCGAAGGCCGTGCAAAAGGCAAAAATATCATCGGCTGCCACAGCATCGAAGAGCTGGCCGAGAACCTTGAAAAACCCCGCAAGATTATGCTGATGGTCAAGGCCGGCGAAGCGGTCGATGCCTTCATCGACAAAGTATTGCCCCACATCGAAGACGGCGACATTATCATCGACGGCGGCAACTCACACTTTCCGGACACGATGCGGCGCACCGAATACGTCGAGAGCAAAGGCAAGCTCTACATCGGCACCGGCGTCTCGGGCGGCGAAGAAGGCGCACTGCTCGGCCCGTCGATTATGCCGGGCGGCTCACCGCCGGCATGGGAGCACGTCGGACCCATCTTCCAGGCGGTTTGCGCCAAGACCGAGGACGGCGAACCCTGCTGCGAATGGGTCGGCGAAAACGGTGCCGGACACTTCGTCAAAATGGTCCACAACGGCATCGAGTACGGCGACATGCAGATGATCTGCGAGACCTACCAGATGATGAAAGAAGGCCTCGGCATGACCAACCAGCAAATGCACGAGTGCCTTACCGAGTGGAACAAGGGCGAGCTTGATTCTTACCTGATCGAAATCACTCGCGACATTCTCGGCTACAAGGACGAGGACGGCAACGATGTAATCGACCTGATCCTCGACACCGCAGGCCAGAAGGGAACCGGCAAATGGACCGCCATCGAGGCGCTGAATCAGGGCCAGCCCCTGACGCTCATCGGCGAGGCCGTCTTCGCACGCTGCCTGTCGGCACTGAAAGAAGAGCGCGTCGCGGCGTCGAAAGTCCTCTCGGGCCCGAAGCCGAAATTCACCGGCGACAAAAAGGCTTTCCTCGACGATTTGCGGCAGGCCCTCTACGCCTCGAAAATTGTCAGCTACGCACAGGGCTATCAGTTGATGAGAGCCGCGGCTGCGGAATACGAATGGAACCTGAATTACGGCGGCATCGCCCTGATGTGGCGGGGCGGCTGCATTATCCGCTCGGCCTTCCTGGGCAAAATCAAGGATGCCTTCACGAAGAATCCCAAACTGACCAACCTGCTGCTCGATCCGTTCTTCAAGGATGCAGTCGAAAAGGCCCAGGATTCCTGGCGTCGTGTTATTACAGCAGCAGTCGAAATGGGAATTCCGATGCCGGCAATCAGCTCTGCCCTTACATTCTATGACGGCTATCGCCACGACCGCCTGCCAGCCAATCTTTTGCAGGCCCAACGCGATTATTTCGGCGCCCATACATATGAGCGTGTAGATAAGCCGCGAGGCGAATTCTTCCATACGAACTGGACCGGCCGGGGCGGTGATACCGCAGCTTCGACCTATGTAGTCTGACGGCAGAGGTTACAATCGATGTACGACAGTCTCCGGATGCAATCCGTGCAGTCGCCGATCATCCCGGTGGTCGGCGAGCTGATTCGCAACAATCCCGGCACGATTTCGCTCGGCCAGGGCGTCGCTTATTATGGCCCGCCCCAACAGGCAATCGAGGCTATCCAAACGTTTCTGGCCGAGCCGGAGAACCATAAATACAAGCTCGTCCAGGGCATTCCCGAACTGCTGGAAGCAATCGGGCAAAAACTCAAAAAGGAAAACGGCATATCTCCGGACGGCAGCCGAATCGTAGTAACCGCCGGGGCGAACATGGGATTTGTCAACGCGGTCCTCGCGATTACGGACCCGGGCGACGAGATAATTCTCCAACTGCCGTACTATTTCAACCATGAGATGGCGGTGGCGATTGCCGACTGCAAAACGGTCTGCGTACCGACCGACGAAGCCTACCAGTTGCAGCCGGATGCAATCGCCGCCGCTATCACGGACCGGACCCGCGCCGTCGTAACAATTTCACCGAACAATCCGACCGGCGCGGTGTACCGCGAATCAGACTTACGGCAGGTCAACGAAATCTGTCGCCGAAACGGCATATATCACATCAGCGACGAAGCATACGAATACTTCACTTATGATAGCGCCAAGCACTTCTCGCCCGGCTCTATTGCCGGGGCCGCCGAGCATACAATATCGCTTTTTTCTCTCTCGAAAGCGTATGGCTTCGCGAGTTGGCGGATCGGCTGGATGGTCATACCCGAACATCTTTTCATGCCGGTCCGCAAGATTCAGGACACAATCCTGATCTGCGCCCCGGTCATCTCGCAGTGTGCCGCCGTCGGAGCGATGCAGGCCGGCCGGTCTTACTGCCGCCAAAAGCTCCAAATGACAACCGAAATCCGCCGGATATGCATGGATGAGCTGGCCGGCATTGCCGATTTGATCGCCGTTCCTCCCGCTGACGGCGCTTTTTATTTTCTGCTGAAGGTGCACAAGGATTCGGACCCAATGGACCTCGTCCGGCAGCTAATCGAACAGCACAAAGTCGCCGTAATACCCGGCATGACCTTCGGAATGGAAGATAAGTGCTACTTGCGGGTCGCATACGGCGCCCTCCAAAAAGAAACCGCCGCCGAAGGCATCGGCAGATTCGTAAAAGGCCTGAAACAAATCATGCGTTAATTAGTAAATGTGTGTATGAGTTAATGCGGTTTTAATACGGGCTGTTCGCGAACCGCCCCTACTCATTTACTCATTTATAACCGGATCGTTTGTCGTTTTTCCAACCGGATTGCTTAGGTTATAGAATTCCTGAACCTGAAAAACATCCTTTGTCAGCTTCATACTGACTATTTCCGATGGCGACAAAGCCAGGAAATTATTACCCTTCTTAGCCCCAAAATCCCATAGGTAATAACATTGCAGCCCATCTTCGGCGCCTGGGGCGGGGCCGGCCGGACCCTTGCTAAAATGCAACGGAGCACACAGACTAACTACTTTCCGGCGATGTTTCCTGCAAAAAAAGACCAGTTTGAGTCTTTTCTCCTGCTCAATCCCTTCAATAAAAACATCATGGTCTCTATGCACAGAGATTACTCCTTTATTTTAGGCAGCCGAAGGCATGGAAAGTTTACTTTCTCATGCCCCCGGCGCCACCGCACCTGATACTCCCCAAGACAACATAAAAACTCCTATTTATGCGCAAACATCTTACGCAAATTAACCTACTCATAAATCACAGCGTTTCTCGAGGGGTAAATGTTGTCAACAAAATTGCAATATTTTAAATATTTTTTTAAAAACCCCATTTTAAGGCTAATAAAGCAGTTTTGCTGTATAAAATTTTCCGGTTACGTCGGGGCGGTTCGCGAACCGCCCCCACCTCCACATCATGTTTATTAATCTTACTCAAACTGATCGATTCGCACTGTCATCCCTGCCGAATCAGGAATCCAGGAACGTAATGGATTTAGTGGATTCCCGCTTTCGCGGGAATGACAAAAAGTGTATATTGTTGTGATTGAATGACTTACAATGTCGTTCGACTCAAAAACGGTCAGTTTATTAATCTAAGAATGAAGGACTTTATAGCAAATGACAGTCATAAGGACTCCTTATAGAGAATCTGACAGACGGATGGGCGTTATTTTCGATCTTGACGGCGTGCTGGCCGATACCGGCTGGGCACACAAGCAATCGTGGCTCGATCTGGCCGAAAAAGAAGGCTTTTCAATGACGGATGAGTTCTTTTACAGCACCTTCGGGATGCAAAATTACCAGATAATTCCAATGCTGCTCGGACGGGATGCGTCTTCAGATGAGGTCGACCGGCTGTCCGATTGGAAAGAGCAGCGCTATCGTGAGATTATAGCCGAGAAACTGGCCCCATCGGAGGGAGCAAAATCGTTGCTCCGGGATTTAAAGAATGAAGGTTTTCTCCTGGCGGTCGGCTCATCGGCGCCGCGGGCCAACCTGGAGCTTGTTTTAGCACGTACTGACCTGCTGGATTATTTCGATGCCCTCGTTGCCGGCCAGGATGTAACCAACGGCAAACCGGCGCCGGATACGTTCCTCAAGGCCGCTGAAAAATTATTCCTCGAAGCCGACAGTTGCGTAGTCGTCGAGGACGCAGTCCAGGGCGTAGAAGCCGGCAAGGCCGCAGGCATGCCGGTCGTGGCTGTAACCACTACCAGAAGCCGGGCGGACCTGCATAAAGCCGATATAATCGTCGACAGCCTGGCTCAATTGCAAGCCCGGCAATTTATTGGTCTGCTCAGAAATCGAAAACATTAACACCCTTCGACTCCGAAAGTAACTTGACCGTCTCGGCCGCCCCGCGATTAGCGGGAATGCCAAGAAGTTTGATATATCCACGAAGCGTCAGAATCCTGCTGGTCGAATCGCGATCGGTCTTCGCAATCTTCATTAAATCAGAAAGCGGCACTACAGATGGCCAGTCGACCAGTGCACGTATCGCAGCGGTTTTGACCTGATTAGCCTTGCTGAGAACCTGTCCGCGAACGGCATCAAGCGCTTTTGGCCCGCCGATACGTGAAAGCACAGTCAGCAAATGAGATTTGGCGGCGCGACTGGCTTTGGCCAGACCATCTACAACCGGTCCGGCATCCGGTGATTCGAGCCGGGCGACAGTTGCGATTAACGCCCGCTCCATACCGCTGCGATCCGTGTTATTTGTAGCCTTAAGCAGCATCAAAACCATAGCGGGCAAATCTTTTTGATCTGACAATACACCCAGGGCCTTGTAAGCCGCCTGACGAATATCGCGATTATCGTCTTTAGCCAGAACAAACAAAACTTCAATCGCTTCGGTCTCGCGACGTTCTGTAAGTGTCTCAATAACATTAATGCGAACCGAGGTCTCGGCACGACTTTGCGCGACTGCAATCAGCGACTGGGCAACGCCCGGACCCGATAGCCTGCCCAGAGAATCCATCGCCGCTGAAGCCGTTTTATCGCCGGCGGCGGAAATCCCGGCAAGCAGCTCGACGTTGGAAGCGTCGCCGAGAACGGCAAGCGCATCGATAGCGGCAAGACGAACGGTCTCGCTGTCGCTGCCGACAGCTTCCGCGACATAAGGAGCGGCGGCTTTGTCGCCTCGCACATCGCAGGCGTGCTCGGCCCATTTGAGATATTCAGGCTCATCGCAAAATAGTGTTTTATGCCAAAACTCCTGTTTGAAGAAATGGGATATTTGAAACTTAAAGCTTAAAATTCAAAACTAAAAACTAAAAGGGCGCGCTCGTTTCGGAAGATTCTCCTTCCTGCTGTTTGCGTGCCTGCTCCAAAGCCTCGGCTATCTCCGGTATATCCTGCAGCGTCGAGAACTCGCCGTTGAGAATGGTTCCATTAACATAATCGGCAAGGTCCTGATCGGTCATATTTTGCATAACGCCGCCAAAGGCCTGAACCATAATATTAATCGTCGCGGATCTGTCGCCGACGGCCTGCAATTGAGAATCAACTTCCGCCGTTTTTGTGACGTCACCCAAAGCCTCGTATATCTGTTTTGCCTTTTCGAGAGCCGATATCTGCAAAGCCATGCCGACACGATCGCTGATTATGAATCGGCCGGACGATGAAAGAGTGCCGCCGAGCTTAGAGATGTCCCTTACGACCTGAAGGGCATCTTCGTATTGGGCTGTGCCATAAAGTGTGTCGGCCTGCACCATGGAATATTCGCCTATCTCCCGGAGCATTCCCATATGCGATAAGGGCAAATCGAATGCCGAAAGGCCGAGTGCGACCGAATCCGAACAGCCTTCGCTGAGAAAATAATCATTCCGCGCCATCAATAAGTCTATGCTGTCATCGGCAAATCTGTCTTTTACGCTTGCCTGTGACAGTGACTGAAGTGCCCCTTCAATGTCTCCCTTGTTAAACTGGCAATACGCGGCGTAACAATCGGCGAGGGCATTTGTAGGATCGACCTTTTTAATCTGATCGATATAGGCCATAGTCGATTCATCGATCCGGTCGGCTGTGATGTAGGCCCCGACTAATGATGTAAGAGCCATCGATGAATCCGGGTACAGTTCGGCGGCTTCTTCAAGATATTCCAGAGCCCCCTCCGGGTTCTGTGCCAGTGACGCAGCGGCGACCCAATGGGCCGGATTGTCGCTGTGCTGCTGCAAAGTCGAATCGACCCCTTCAGAGGTGACAATCCGGCGAATAGTTTCTTCAAGACCACCGGCTGACGACATCATCTCCCTCAACATATCAGCATCATATTTGACTATTTCTCCTTCGACGTCTTCGACGCTCTGCTGCTGTTTCTCCGTAAGGAGTCCCGAGGACTGCTCGACGACCATTTGCTCTTTGGTATCCTGCTTTAGTAGGGGCGGTTCGCGAACCGCCCCTACATCTTTCTGCTGCATCATTTCCCGCAGATTTTCAATGACTCGCTGATCTGCTTTTCGCTGCTCGAGTAGAGATGAAACCTCCTGATGTGCCAGGTCCCTCTCCGAACTTACCTTTTTGATTTGTCCTTCGAGATCGGCAATCGTCTTCTTATACTGCTCCAATTCAATTGTGGCAGACGATATTCTTCCGACAGATCTCACATTCAGGGCAATAAAACAAATACATATTACAGTGATAAGCGATATTAAAATGATATACGCCCATTGCTTCATGGCTCCGTCCCCTAACTTACAAAACTTTAAGTTTTAACTTTTCAGTTTTAAGCTTCCAGTCCGCTATAGATTCCGAATCTTACGCCGGCGTAATAAAAATATCAAGTATTTTAGTCTCGCACAACTTTTTTCAGCGCTGCTTCACGTCATAACAGAATAGCGTATCGTGATAGCGCAGGTAAAGCCGGCCGTCGTGGATGACCGGATGCGTCCAGGCATCGCGAACATCCCTGGTCACCAGGGCAAAGCGTCCGGCGATAAACTTACAGTTAGCGGAGATAATGATGTGAATATCCCGCTATATAATGGTTTGTCCGCAGCAAATACTATAGCTGCAAAAAGCAATAAAACCACGAAACGTCTTTCTTTCAGCATATGGATTTTTGTCATTAGCCTTTTCCCTCAAATGAATTGCCGTGACGGCGTGTTTCGACATTATCCTCGCGAAAAACCAAATAGTAAACAAAACATTAGACAGGTAAATCCTGTTGCACTATCGTCGAAAACAAGAAAGTCTATTTGCCCGGATCATAATACCGTGATAAGCTCCCCAATTCCAGCCGGTTTCATCATCGCATTTGACTTATGAGCATTTCTTTATATTACCCCTGCGGAAAGCCCGCTCTTCTATTCAGGAGCAGATCATATTCAACGTTGCTTCGCTCTTTGCGTAAGTTCATACACCCAGTCTTCGAAGAACAGCGGGTAGAGATGCATTTTTTCGCTTGCTAATCTGATTCCTTTTTTAGACAGCCAGGCTTTTAATAGATCCGCATGGTGGGGGAATTGCTCCGCTATTCTTTTTTTATACAGGCTCCTTAACCTTTTGAGCCTTTTTTTGCGAATCTCGTCAGGCTTATCGATCGCTCTGAAATAGTGCCTTATCTTATCCACCCTCATACCCTGGTCCTTCTTGAAATATGGAACAAATCTTGCCGGGATTTTGTCCGGGAGCGTAAATTTATCATCCATTGCACCACGCACGATCTCGCCCTTTTCATAATGCAGGAAGGGATCGTAGAAGAATACGGCGGGATGAAAATCCACTCGATGCTCAGAGAGGTAAGGAATAAAAACATCCAATGTCTTTCCGGCCCAGAACAGGTTCCAGGGACCGTCGCCTATCAGTATTATGAAGCAAAATTTGTTAAGATCTCTGCGATTATAACCGACGATTTTATTATACGCCGTTCGAAGCTTGGGCAACGCTTCCTTGCGTACGTCAATGATAAGCAATCGTGACAATATCGTATCTCTTGCCATAGCCTCTATTTCTTCGGCAGTATCTCGTATCTCTGTTTTTCGAGGCCTGTGCAATCGATAGTTTTTCATTCTCGGATCGTTATGTATCCTTTCGTAAACATCGGTTGCCAGGATAGGATCTAAGCTCAGGATATGTATCCAGTCCACTCTGTTAGAGTGACTTAATATGTCCTGCTCCGTGTCCTCGATATTGTACCTGCCGTCCAACGTCTTCGGCCTCCCACTACTCTACATTCACAATTCGTTCAAACCGGCATAAAACGACGACTTTAACATAAAAGCCGGCCCATAAAAAAAGGGAGACACGGGCGGTTCACTAAGCTCTTCTTTACCCCGTCTCCCTGTTGCTTTGTGCCAGAAGTTTGCTTATTGCAACGGAATTATATATCTGCACACGCAACAGATATATTTTAAAGAACACAGCAACATAAATCAATCAAATTCCGGCTTTAATACATCGAAGTTTTTTCCGTAATTGCTCAGATACGTCGAATGAATTTTATCCGGCAGTTTCAAGAGCCGGACAGAAAGCTTGAATTGCCGGAAAAAGCCTGATATTCTCCTGCAAATCATGCTCCGCTGCGTAACTGGGCAGGGATTAATGGGAAATCCAGGTTTAATCAACTAATTGAAAGGACTCCGCAGTGTCCAAAACCGAGCAAACTACGAAGGCCTCATCTCCACCCTCCCGACAATATGTACTGTGCTTATGGGCTCGCCGGCCGGCTCGAATGCATGAGCCGACTGTGTCTAAGCTTACTGACCGGCAGAGTAATCGCTTCGTTAAGCGAAAGATATTCCGGTTTTCTTGCCGACGCCTCGCACATATTCGGCGGCCAGTCGATATTCCTCGGCGTTCGGCAAGTGCTCAAGCATCAGCGGGACATCAGGCCTTTTGCTCAATTCTTTTAGGAACGTAGCGTAATCCAGCCCGCCGAGCCCGGGACGGACCTCGTCAAGGTGCGTGGTCAGCTTGCGCTGCAAAAGAATATCCTTACAGTGACAGCTTTTTATGTACGGCCCGAGCTTGGCGAAACACTCGCGGATAAGAGCGCCGCTGCCGAAATAACGCTGCGGGCTGCAGACGAGATTAACCGGGTCAAGATGCACTGCGAACTGCCTGCGGTCGATGGCCTTGAACAGGCTCAGGTACGAATCGGCCGAATCGGGATATGCCCACGGCATCGTCTCCAGCGTGAAATACGTCCGGGTCGGCTTAACTTCGTCGATAATCCCGCGCGTGGTCTTGACTATCATCTCGAAAGTTTCATCGGTAAAATTCTTTTCCGACGGACCGTCCCACTGTTCGCCCCGCGAACCGGCGATATTAACGCAGCAGCGCGCACCTATGCGGTCCGCCAGGTACAACTGCCGGCGGCATTTTTCCTGCGCTTCTTTACGGGTTTTCTCATCCGGACTGATAGGATTGCTCCACGCCCCTACCTCGGCAATGATGATATTCGCCTCTTTGGCCGCCCGTTCATAGGCTTTGACGACGTCGTCTCCGGCGCCGGCCCCGACCGGGCAATAGGCCGCGCTGTAGCCGAGCTTTTTCAGCGCCGCCACCCAGCCGGCGGGATCTTCGTATTTTTCGAATGTCGGCCCTCCCAGCCGGACGGGTGTTTTTTTCACCTTTGTCACCGCCCTCCCGACCGAAGCCGAGGCCAGAAGTGTCGCAGCGGCAAGCGATTTTTTCATCATCTGACGTCTGGATATTGGTTCGTTTGTGTGTATCATTTTTCATTGCTCCTTGTATTAAAGCCTTTATTGGCGGGATATAAGATAGGCAATATCGTAACAACACTACACAATTTTTACAATCGACAATTAGTTGTTTTATACGGCCCACAAAACACAAAGGAAACATGAGATTGCATTTCCCAGGAAGGGTTGGTAGTATGATGATGCATTGGAAACTGTAACGATCTTTTGTACGACTGTATTTGGAGGTAATCAGGACAGATGAGAACTATGAATCAAACGGCTGTTTTTTTGCTATGCTGGTTAACGGCATTTTCCGCGGTCGCATCTCAAACGGCTGCGGCAGAGGACTGGCCTGGCTTTCGCGGGCTCGGCAGGCAAGGAATCTCGAATGAGAAGAACCTGCCCACGCAGTGGAGCGCAACGGCGAACATTGTCTGGAAGACACCAATCACCGGTACCGGCTGGTCGAGCCCGATTATCTTCGGCGATCGCATCTTCGTAACCACGGCGACAGAAGAAGGCGCCTCGTTTCGCCTGCTGTGCCTCGATAGAAAGGCTGGAACCGTCCTCTGGGACAGGCAGGTGCTCCGGCAAAAACCGGGACACAAGCAGGTGCTCAATTCGTATGCATCGTCCACGCCGGTGACCGACGGTAAAAACATTTACGTAGTTGCCTTCGACGGCAGCATCGCGGCGGTCTCGATGGAAGGCGAAACGGTATGGATGAACGGCGACTTCGAGTATTATAGCGAGCACGGCTTAGGCGTCTCGCCGATCCTGTACAAGGAGCTTGTGATCGTCGCATTCGATCCGAGCAGCTCCGGGGCGGACTCGAAGCTCGGCTGGCAGAAACCCTGGGACAAGGCCGTGATTCTCGCGCTCGATAAGAATACGGGGAAGGTCCGCTGGGAAGGCAAGCGAGGTCTGTCGCAAATCGCTCACGTCAGCCCGCAAATCCTCAGCGTCAGCGGCAAAGACCAGCTCATCAGCTCGGCGGGTAACGTAATACAGGGCTTCGACCCGACCACCGGCGAGAGAATCTGGACGGTATCGAGCCCGGGCGAAGGTGTGGTCCCTTCGGTCGTCGTCGGTGAGGGCCTGATTTTCACCGCGTCCGGTTTCGGTGACTCGGCGATCCGCGTGGTCCGCGCCGGCGGCAAAGACGACGTCACTAAAACGCACATAGCATGGGAGTCGACCGAGGACGTGCCGAAGATACCATCTATGCTCTACGTCAAGCCATACCTCTACCTGGTAACCGAGGCAGGCGTGGCGAAGTGCCTCAGGGCGACTACCGGCGAAGTTATCTGGCGAGAGCGGCTGGGTGACAGATTTTCGGCCTCGCCGGTCTGGGCCGATGGCAAAATCTATTTCCTCTCCGACAAAGGAACGACAACGGTGATACAAGAGGGAGCCGAATTCAAGGTACTCGCAAAGAACGAGCTTAACGAAACATGCAAAGCAAGCCCGGCCATCTCGCAGCGGAATATTTTTATCCGGTCGGAGAAGCATCTATACTGCATCGGCGGTAAATGAGTAACCCAAACTGACCGTTTTTCGTCAGACACAAAAGCCCCCTCTGTCATCCTGAGCGCAGCGAAGGATCTCGACGTTATCGGTATTATAGCAATGCATCGGTTCATTATTCCCCTTAAGCTTTGAGATTCTTCGCTCCACTGCGTTACGCCCAGAATGACAATTTGCTGCTTTTCCTTCGTGTGCAAAAGTAAATTTGCACACCCTGCTTCCTAAAGAAGCCTTGCTAAAGAACCGATAACCATTATTATGGAAACAGATTTAGCAGCATACGATTGTTCAGAACAGGCATTACTGGAGCAGAACGAGCCCATCGTGGAAAATACGGCCGATATGAAGAAATGTCCTTTTTGCGCCGAGCAGATTCAGGCCGAGGCCATTAAGTGCCGTTACTGCGGCGAGTTTCTCGACGGAACCGGCCGGGAAATACGAAAGCCTCGACCGAAAAAGTGGTATTTGGCCACCGGAACTGTTGTTCTTGCATTACTGTTCCTCGGGCCGATGGCGCTTCCGCTCGTCTGGATAAATCCCCGGTTCAAAATTTTGACTAAGGCGATTGTCACCGTAATCGTTGTAGTCGTCACGATCCTTTGCCTGTACCTGACGGTGTACGCCTATCAGAATTTGATCGACCAGCTCACTGCATTAGGGATGTAAGGCATATCTTCCAATCGAAAACTCACCATAGCAGAAGCGATGTCTCATTCGTCGGACTTAAAGCCAAAAGCGCGAACCGGATTCGTCTCTGTAATCATGCGAATTGTCGCATTGTCCACACCGGCGTCCCTTAGCTTCGGGATGAAAGTATCGATTAAGTAGGTATAAGGCTTTTGCGTTCCGCCATTCGTCTCGCCGGGCCGGTACCATCCGGCATCGTGTGAGAGCAGAATGCGGTTGCCATGGCTGGTGGCAATCAGGTTTTTAATGGCGGCGATGTACGTCGAGTCCTGCCCCAGATTCCAGCCTAATGAATCGAATTCAATATACGCCCCGCGGGCAGCCAACTGAACGTGTAGGCTTCGATTGCTCTCGTTCTGGGCATGAACCCAGATAAATCTTATCGCCGGATCGATGGAATGGAGTATATCGACCTGCCTTACGGCATTGCTTCCTGTCGGCGTGTGGCTGGCTATCGCGGCACCTGTTTCGCTCGCAGCACGCCCGGCCGCTCGAAGGATTCTTTCTATCAGAGCATTCATTGGGCCCTCGTCGGTCGCTATCTTGATAAAGCCGGCCTTAATTCCCGTGCCCTCGATGCCGTCACGAATCTCGCTAACGAAAAGCGTGGTCAATTCATCCTCGCTCATATTCCGATGCGCCGGCGGCGCGAAATTCGCCCTGCCGTAAACACCTGTAGGCACCACCACAGGCAATCCCGAAGCCTCGGCAACCTGATTAATAATAGCGACATTTCGTCCCACGCCGATACTGCTGCACTCGAACATAACGCCAACGCCCTTTTCGCGAGCATCGGCAAGCAGCGGCGCCATGACACGCACAACATCCACCGCATCCGCCTGTCCGTACCCGGGCGTAGTCGGCCCCCTAAGGTCGGTAAAGATATGCTCATGCGGCAGCACAATGCCAAGATCCTCTGCCGGAATCGGCCCCTGAGTCGTCTCGAACCACCATGAGTAACCGGGCGACTTGCTGGCCTCAACCGTGCCGCCATAGGCGCCCATATTAATTCTGCCGCCGTTAGGATCAGGCTCATCGCCAACCGGGCTATTCGGGTCACCTGCATCGATACACAGGCTGGTAACATAATCTACCACCCAGATTTGACTATTCGGATCCCATCTACCGGTTTCCGATTTCAGATGATAGTCGCCCTCGATCCAAACAGACGAGTTAGGATTACGAGGACTTGGCTCAGTCCAGTACCCCACCTGTACAAAATCCGGATCGACATCGATGTTACCTTCACCGGGCCAACCGCCCTGGATGTTCGAGTGCGTGATTGCGGACCTCAGAGCATATGGGTCCGGATCGAATATTGTGTTTTCACCGTCCCACAGGATACAATTCGTGAGCTGAAAATACCCCGGCAGGGAGGGCAGGTGAGGATCGGAGGCCAGAGCGTTTCCACTGGAGGCGGAGTTGCCGGCGAAAGTGCAGTTGGCCATTGTCATCATAGCGCCCCAGGTGAAAAATATTCCACCACCACGATTCGCAGAGTTTCCACTGAAAGTACAATTAGTTATGATTGGTTCACCTATGGTGTGTATTGCGCCGCCATCTTCGCTGGCAGAGTTACCGGTGAAAGTACACTCGGCCAACTCCCCGCCGCCTATGATGCCGGCGCCATTAGTAGCGTAATTCGACCGAAATGTACACCTGATTAGCGTGGGAGTGCCTCCAGCGCTCATTCCACCGCCAGATCCGAGGATTATTTGGGTGACGTTTGGGATTTGCCCGTCATGAGCACTGTTTCCAATAAAGAGACAGCCAACCAACGTCGTGTCGCTGCTGCCGTTGGCGATGCCCCCGCCGCCGCCAGTGACAGTATTGTTGATGAACCCGCAATTGGTCAGCGTCAGACTGCAGTCCTCCGGATTCAACAGCCCGCCGCCTTTTTGGGAT
>Ga0307380_10007687_pt1 | contig 13962 bp, 10 predicted proteins | sample UN3MG_FD_202239 | JGI IMG/M metagenome (GOLD analysis project Ga0307380, IMG submission 202239) | Soil microbial communities from Risofladan, Vaasa, Finland - UN-3 | ecosystem: Environmental > Terrestrial > Soil > Coastal area > Acid sulfate soil | place: Finland: Risofladan, Vaasa | collected... | reverse complement strand
CCCGGGCGAAAATGCCGAACCGGTAACTTACGACTACCTTGGTGCCGTCGGGCGAGAAGGAGGGCTCGTAGCACTGCGGCTCCACCCCCCGGGGTTCCCACAACAGCCGCCGGCCGTCGTCGCCCTTAACCGGCGGCGGCACGTACGGCCCGGGCAAAGTAGACGTCGGCACGTCTTCGCAGCTTACCAAACCGCCGATAACTACGACGCCGAGCCAATACGCCGCCACCCGCCGCCACATTCTACTCCGGCGCCTTTATCAAAAAGAGCCGGCCCTTGTGGTTATCAAATACGATATCCCCGTTCGGGCCCCACGACGCGTACCGTATTTTTTCGTATTCCAACCTCGGCGGACACATCGTAAGGGGGCGGAATATCCCGGTCTTTAGCTCGTACGTCCCCAACTCGCCGACGCCGCTGCGCGGGTAGCCGTAACCCATAAGGATGTACTTCCCGCCGGGTGACCAGGCCAAAGCCCCCGCCCAAAATCTCTCGATACCCGCGGGCCATATGACCTCGAACCCGGTTCCGTTCACGTTGATGAGCGCAAGGTTAATGTCCTTATAATGCTTTAAATTGTCGAAGAGGTAAAACGCGATTTTTTCGCCCCCTGGCGACGGCAGCGGCGGCCCCACTTTAAGAAGCGGGTCGCGGTATAAAACGCCCAACTTCCCCTCGTTGAGGTCGTAATACACGCCGTATCCCTTCCTAGGTTCATAAGCGTAAGAAAAATAAACTTTATCGCCGTTCGGGCCCCACCGCGGCGTAAACGCGTCCTTAAACTCGAGGCGGTGGTGCTCCGAGCCGTCGGGCCGGCATAACCAGATATACCTTCCAGGTCCGGTATCGCTCTGGTACGCGACCCACTCGCCGGTGGGGGACCACGTCGGCCTTTTCGCACAGTTGCCCTCCACTATAACCTTTATCTTCCCCGTCGTCAAATCCAGTATCGCGAGGTCCGCGGCCCGGCCGAAAATGCCGAAACGGTAACTTACGACCACCTTAGTCCCGTCTGGCGAAAAGGAAGGCTCGTAGCACTGCGGCTCCACCCCCCGGGGTTCCCACAACAGCCGCCGGCCGTCGTCCCCCTTCACGGGGGGCGGTACGTACGGCCCGGGCAGCGTCGACGTCGGCACGTCTTCGCAGCCTACCAGGCCGCCGATAACTACGAGGCCGAGCCAATACGCCGCCACCCGCCGCCACATTCTACTCCGGCGCCCTTATTAAAAAGAGCCGGCCCTTGTGGTTACCGAATAGTATGTCGCCGTTCGGCCCCCAAGAAGCGTACCGTATTTTCTCGTATTCCAACCTCGGCGGACACATCGTAAGGGGGCGGAATATCCCGGTCTTTAGCTCGTACGTCCCCAACTCGCCGACGCCGCTACGGGGATAGCCGTAACCCATAAGGATGTACTTCCCGTCGGGGGACCAGGCCAGCGCCGCGGCCCAATACCTCTCGATACCCGCGGGCCATATCACCTCGAGCCCGGTCCCGTCCGCGTTGATGAGCGCGAGGTTAATGTCCTTATAATGCTTTAAATTGTCGAAGAGGTAAAACGCCAATTTCCCCCCCCCGGGCGACGCCAAAGGCGGGCCCACATCGAGAAACGGGTCGTGATACAAAATAAGCAACTTCTCCTCGTCGAGGTCGTAATACACGCCGTACATTTTCCCCCCCGATTTATAAGCGTGGGCGAAGTAAATTTTATCCCCCTCCGGCCCCCAACGCGCCGTACGGGCCCATTTATAATCGAGACGGCGGTTTTCCGAGCCGTCGGGCCGGCACAACCAGATATAAGGGGCCGATTCCCGTTCACTATTATACGCGATCCACTCGCCAGTAGGGGACCAAGAAGGCCACCTGGCGCAATTGCCCTCCACGATAACGTTTATCTTCCCGGTAGTCAAATCCAGTATCGCGAGCTCCGCCGCTCGAGCGAAAAAGCCGTAACGGTAACTCACGACCACCTTGGTCCCGTCCGGCGAAAAAGAAGGCTCGTAGCACTGCGGCTCCACCCCCCGGGGTTCCCATAACAACCGCCGGCCGTCCTCCCCCTTCACCGGCGGCGGCACGTACGGCCCGGGCAGCGTCGACGTCGGCACGTCTTCGCAGCTTACGGCCGTCGCGAGTAAACCTAAAAATATTACTACCCTGGCGTACGTCTTAACTTTGACCATAGCTTTTTTAGGGTTAACCCGCCCCCGCCTCCGGCGGGGGCGGGTATTCTGTTACGCTTAGTGGATTACGCACTTATTGGCCGCGGTTACATTACCGGCGCGGACGCGGTAGATGTATACGCCCGGCGGAACGCGGCCTCCCGCGCTCGACGTAAGGTCCCACGCCACCTCCGCCACGCCGTCGCGTACCGGTACGTCGAAGGTCCGTATCCTGCGGCCGCTGATGTCGTAGATGATAAGCTCGGCTCGCGTCGCCTCTTTCGAGGACAACTCTAAGCGAATCGTCGTCGAGGAAGAAGCCGGATTGGGCGCGTTCTGCGCGAGCCTCAAGGCCGGGGCCGCCGCCGCGGCCGGGTTGCTCGAGCCGTCGCCGTTGCCGTCGCGAACATTATCCCACGCGATCGTTTCGCCCTCTTCCTAATAAAATCTGGATGCCGGGGTCAAGTACTTATAACCTCCGCTAATATAATTTATCTCCCCGCCCCGTTTGTCAAGTACTTATTTATATATTACTTATTTAGTATTGTAAATTGGCGGCCAATATAAAAGGCGGCTCTATTGAGCCGCCTTTAAATAATTTACGCTAACTTCACTCGAACGCCATATACCCGAAGCGCCGGGGGTCGAAGCCGATGGGGTACTGCCAGTCCGCGGAGCTCCCCTTGGCCTGCTCCTTGCGGCGGAAGTTCGCCCGCCACTCGTCGCCGGCGACGACGCCGTCCGCGCCCAGCGTCGCGACGGGAATCGCGGCCTCGAACGTCCAGTAGCCGGAGCCTCGAGCCGTGGCCACCTCGCAATCCGCGTTCCACGCCTCCACACCCTCGGTGTCCAGCTCCATCGGTTCCTCGAACGTGTACGCAATATCGTATATCACGCCGTCGGCGTTGACGTAGAGCTGGTAGAAGACGTTCTCGGCCGGGTCGGGGAGGAAGAAGAAACCGACGCAGTCGTCGGACGGCACCATCGCGTCGCGCTCGGCGGCGTTCACTACCAGCGCTTCCATATCTTCCTGTTCGCACCGCGCGGCGACGTAGAGGTTCTCGTCGTCGTAGCCGAAGTAGAACGTCGTCGGGTCTATCGTGCAAACGGTGCCGTCGGGGGCGCAGAAGTAGGCCGCGGTCGCGGCCTCGAGCCAACACGCGTCGCCCAGCTCGCCGTCTACCGTCGGCCCTGACGTAACCGCCTTTACGGGTTGCGTCCGGCACGCCGGCAGGCCGGTTTTAAATTCGTGGACCAGCTCGCCCCGGTAGGGATAGGCCACCGTCACCTCGGGCAGCGGGTAGAGCTCGCCCGCCAACGTCGCGACGAACTCGAGCTCGGCGGAATCGCCGGGCGCGAGCGTTACCTCCCGGCTCACCGGCTCGAGCGTCCAGTTGTCGGGGACCTCCCACGTCACCGGCGTCGCGATGGCGTCGGCCGTGCCGTTCTCGATTAAAATCGTAAAAGTCGCCTCTTTATCGCCCTCGGCGAAAAGGAACGACGGTACCCGCACGTACTCGGTTTCGAACTTGTCGATGGTCTTGAGGTCCGCGACCAATACCGTATCGGCCGGCGCCGCCGAGCCCTTCTTCAACACCGTCCACTCGAGCTCGTCGCCCCGCACCGTGCACCACACGTACTGGAAGAAGGCGCCGGGGTATTCGGCCTCTTCCTCTATGCCGCCGCCGCTCGAGCCCACGATGGTGTACGGGATGCCGTCGTACTCGGCCGCGGCGTAAAGGTGGTAGTGGCCGTTGAAGACGGCGTCAACGCCGTACTCTTTAAAAATATCGTGCAGCGGGTCCGGCTCGCCGTCCGCCAGCGTTTCGTACCAGTACGGGATGTGGTGGAGAACGACGGTCAGGCGGTCCTTCTTGTGTTTGGCGAGGTCCTTCTCCAGCCACTCGCGGTAGCCGCTCTCCTCAAGCCACTCCTCGCTCGTCCCCCACCGGCCGGTATCGAGCGTTACGAAGTGCACGCCCTCGTAATCGAACGAGTAACAGGGGTCCCGCTTCGTGCGCTCCTCCCAAACCTCCAGCATAACGTCGTTGTATATATCGTGGTTGCCGGGGCAGACGTAGAACGGCGCCTCCAGCTTGCCGGCGATTTCCCAGTATTCGTCCCATTGCGCCTCGAGCGTTGGAACGTCCTCGCTGTAGCCCTCGATCTGGTCGCCCACGGTAACGACGAGGTCGGGCCCCAGCAGGTTCACCTCGTCGACGAGCTCGCCGTAGACGCCGGGGACGTGGTCGCCGGTCCGGTCGCCCAGGATGACGAAGTTAAAGTCCTCGCGGGCGGCGGAAACCCCAGCCGCGACGACAAACGCTAACGAAACGACGAACGTGAAACGTTTCATTCAACCTCACCCTCTCGTTGTTAACGTAACCTTTGTACGGTTAATAGCGTATTATCTAACGGGCCGCGGCCTCGAGCGCGAGAAGCTTACGCTTGAGTTCCGACCCCCCGGCATATCCGCCGAGGCCGGAGGAGCCGACTACCCGGTGGCAGGGGATTACCAGCGGGATGGGGTTGGCGGCGCAGGCCGCGCCCACGGCCCGGGCCGCGCTCGGCGAGCCGAGCCGCTCGGCGATTTCGCGGTACGTCGCCGTCGCGCCGTACGGAATCGCGCTCACCGCCTCCAGGACCTTGAACTGGAACGGCGTCACGCGGATGTGGAACGGCACGGCGAACTCGCGCCGCTCGCCGGCGAGGTACTCTTCGATTTCGGCGCGGCCTTGTTCCATCTCGGGCGTGCCCCGCTCGAGGAGCAGGAACGCCGGGTATTTCTTTTTAATATAGGAGAAGAAGCGGCGGCCGTCGCCGCCGGGCAGGCCCACGGCGGTTATGCCGCCCGCGCTCGCCGCGGCCCGGAAGACGCCCCACGAGGTCGGGAATTCGGCGTAATACAAACTGGAAACGGTGGAATTCACGTCGGCCTCCCCTGCGTCGGTGGAGCTTTTATAACATACGGGGAGGGCCGAAAAAAGGGGAAACGTACGTTTTCCCGATTTTTCTTGACCCGCGCGGGGATTTTTGCTAAAATAAACCAATTAGTCAAAAATTGAACTCAGGAGTTCAAATACGAGCAGGTAAATATGAGAAAATGGATAGTAATTGGCGTGACCGCGGCCGTGCTCGTCATCGTCGTCGTACTGGCCTTGGCGCGGGCCGCCAAAAAGCGTGAACAGCAAGAGGAGTTTTCGCAGCGCCGGGAAGTCGCCGTCGCCGTCGAGGTCACCCGGCCCGAGGTCGGTACGATAGAGGAAACCAAAATGTATTTGGGGACCGTCGTCTCGACGGAAGAGGCAACGGTTTTCTCCAAGATCCCGGGCAAAGTGGTCTCGGTTCCCGCGAAGGTGGGCGCGCGCGTCGGCGCCGGCGCTACGGTAGCGGTTATCGACTACGACCAACCCGGCATGAAATTCCGATACTACTACGCGTACTCTCCCCTAAACGGCGAAGTTGCGGACGTCATGGTCAGCGTCGGCGACATGGTTTCGCCGTCCACGCCGCTGGCCGTAGTCGTCAAGCCGGAATCGGTCAAGCTCGAGACGGAGGTCCCGGCCGAGACGTTGGCGGTGATGAGCCGCGACCAGCCGGTGAAGATCCACGCCCGAGGCTACGAGGGGGAATACGTCGAAGGCGAGATCGTGAACTTGCCGCGTTCGCTCTCCCCGGATTCCCACCTCGCGAAGGTGGAGATCAAACCTACGAATAAGGTAACGGCGCTGCGCGCCGGCATGTTCGCGCAGGTGGAGATACCGGTCGCCCGGAGCGACGACGCCCTCCTCGTCCCGCCCCAGGCCTTACGCCGAGAGCCGGAGGGCACGGCCGTCTACGTGGCGGAGGGCGGCATCGTCCGACGGCGGCTCGTCGAGTTGGGCCTCGCGCGCGAGGACGCCGTGGAGGTCGTCTCCGGCCTCGGCGCCGACGAGGAAGTAATCGTCTACGCCAACGGCGACCTCGACGACGGCGTAAAAATCCTCAAGAAAGTACCCTACCAACCTCATAAATAACCTCGGCCGCGGCCGGACGGGGCCGCGATTATATTATGAAGTTACCTGATTTCTCGATACGCAGGCCGGTTTTCATCACGATGCAGGTCCTCGCGGTTCTGGTCCTCGGCATCGTGTCCTACAACCGCCTGGGCGTCGACATCATGCCCGATGTCGACTTCCCGTACGTCGTTACGACGGTCGTATGGCCCGGCGCGAGCGCGAGCGAAGTCGAACTCGACATCACCGATAAGATAGAGGACCGCCTGAGCGCCATCAGCGGCCTGAAGAACCTCTACTCCTATTCCAACGAAGGGTACTCCCTCATAATCCTCGAGTTCGAGCTGGAGACGGACCCGCGCGCGGCCGAGGCCGACGTGCGCACGGAGGTGGAGAAAACCATCCCCGACCTGCCCCTCGACATCGAGAAGCCGGTCGTGGCGCGCGTAGACTGGGGAGCCGAGCCGGTCATCACGTTCGCGGTGGGCGGCAAAGCGACCCCCGAGGAGCTGCGCCGCCTCGCCGACGACGTCATCAAACCTCAGATCGAGAAGATCGCGGGCGTAGCGGAAGTGGACGTCGAGGGCGGCCTGGAGCGCGAGGTCAAAGTGGAGCTCGAGCCGGCGGCGCTCGCCGGCTACGGGATCTCGCTGGACGACGTGACGGGGGCGCTCGCGGCCGCCAACCTGGAAGTGCCCGCCGGCCCCATGCAGGCCGGGCCGCGGGAGGAGAAGCTCCGCGTCGCGGGCAAGTTCCGGTCGCAGGAAGACATCGAGAACGTCGTCGTGGCCTGGAAGAAAGGCGCGCCCTTCTTCCTCCGCGACGTCGCCACCGTCGACGTCGACGGCGATAAAGAGATTAAGACCATCCCCAAGCTCAACGGCAAAGACGCCGTAACCGTGAGCGTGGGAAAAGCCTCCGGCGCGAACACCGTCGAGGTGTGCGACGAGACGATCAAGCGGCTGGAGAGAATAAAGAAGACCCTCCCCGAGGGCGTCGAGCTCAATATCGCCTACAACGACGCCGACTTTATCAAAAACGCCATCGCCGACACCGGCGAGGCGCTGTACCTGGGCGCCATCTTCGCCGTCCTGGTGATACTCATCTTCCTGGGCAACATCCGCACTACGCTCATCTCGGCGCTGGCCATCCCCACCTCCATCCTCTTCACCTTCATCCTCATGTACGCCGTGGGCTTCACCCTCAACATGCTCACGCTGATGGCGCTGGCCCTCGCCGTCGGCATCCTCATCGACGACGCCATCGTCGTACGCGAGAACATCTACCGCCACTGGGAAGAGGGGATGTCGCTCGAAAAGTCGGCCTCCTTCGGGACCGCGGAAGTGGGCCTGGCGATCATGGCCACGACGTTCACCATTTGCGCCGTTTTCGTCCCGGTGGCGTACATGGGCGACATCGTCGGCCGGTTCTTCCGCCAGTTCGGCCTGGTGGTCGTCTTCGCCGTTATGTACTCGCTGTGGGACGCGCTTACCATGGCGCCCATGCTCTCGGCGAAGCTTATGATCGGCAGCCCGGACCCCACGAAAAAGAACCGGTTCGAGCGGCTGTTTGCGCCGCTCAACCGTCAGTTCGACCGGCTGGCGGACGGCTACCGCGGCTTCCTGCGGCTCGCGCTCGAGCGCCGGGCCATAACGCTCGTCGTCGCCGTCGCCGTCTTCGTCGGCAGCCTGTTCCTCGTCCGCTTCATCAGCACCCAATTCATGCCGGCGTGGGACCAGGGGTACCTCTACGCCTACGTAACGACGCCGCTCGACTCCTCGCTGGTCTATACCGAGAGCGTGGCCGAAGACGTCGAACGACGCCTCGCCGCCCACGAAGCCGTCGACGTCACCTTCGCCGACATCGGCGTCGACGAGATACCCAACCGGGCGACGATCACCGCCAAGCTCAAGCCCATCCGCGAGCGCGACAAGAGCAACTACGAGCTGCAAGAAGAGTTGCGCCGGGCGTTCGCCTCGTACTCCCGGGCCAAGGTTACGTTCAAGTTACCGGGGATGGGCGGAGGCGGCACTTTCGGCCAGCAGCCGACCTCGGTCGATATCTCCGGCACGGACCTGGACGTGATGGAGGCCGAAGCCGCCAAGATGGTCGCCTACTTGAAGACCCTGGGCTCGACGCGCGACGCCGGCATGAGCTACGAGCGGGGTCGACCCGAGACCCGCCTCGTCCCGGACCGGGCGATGTGCGCCGAGATGGGGATACCGGTGGCCTCGGTCGCGATGAGCGTCCGCGGCCTGGTGGAGGGAACGGTCGCCACCAAGTACGCCGAGGGCGGCGAGGAGTACGACGTCCGCGTTATGATCCCGCGGCGGGAAATCCGGGACCTCGCGGACGTGGAGGGCCTCTACCTGAAAAACTTCGACGACGACGTCGTCCCGCTGGCGATGCTGGTCGACTTCGAACGCGACGTGGGCCCGACCCAAATCCAACATACCAACCGCCAACGCACGATATCGATATGGACCGGAAGCGCGCTGGGCGCCGCCGACAGCGACATCCAGCGGGAGATGAACACATACGTCGGCGACCACCCGCCTCCTACCGGGTACGAGTACTCCGTGGGCCACATGACCGAAATGCAGCGAACGATGTTCGGCAACATGTTCACGGCGCTCGCCATCGCCGTCGTCTTCATCTACATCGTGCTGGCGGCGCAGTTCAACTCGTTCACCCACCCCTTCACCATTATGCTGGCGCTGCCGCTCGCGGTCGTCGGCGCGCTCATCGCTATTTTCATCCTCGGCACGACCTTCGACATGATGACGATGGTGGGGCTTATCCTCCTGATGGGCCTCGTCAACAAGAACGCCATCCTCCTGGTCGACTACACGCTGCAGCAGATCGACCGGGGGAAGTCCATCAAGGAAGCCTTGCTCGTCGCCGGCCCGGTCCGGATGCGGCCCATCCTCATGACCACCGCGGCCATGATTATGGGGATGCTGCCCACGGCGCTGGGCCGGGGCGAGGGCGGCGAGTTCCGCCAGGGTATGGCGGTCGCGGTCATCGGCGGCCTGATAACCTCCACCTTGCTCACCCTCCTCGTCGTGCCCGTCGTCTTCTCCATCGTCGAGGGCTGGCGGCACCGCCGCAAGCCGCGACCCAACGAGGTAGTCGCGACCGAATTCGAATAAAAAAGCGGCCGCGCCGCGCGCACGAAATCCTTGCGCTCGGGCTCGAGGAAGAGGAATATCTGAAAAACGTATCGTTCAACCGCCTGCAACTCGATACCGAGCTATACGATATCGTGTCCCTGACGGACAAGGACAACCGCATAGACAGAACGCTATTCAAGGTCTTGGGGTTGAGGGATCTTATAGATATCAACGGCGTCGCGGAGACCACCGCGCTGGGCCTTATGAAGCTAAGAACTCAATAATCGGTACCACATAAAGACTTTAAATATGCTGTAAGTGCGTTCTTCATTAGCGCCGACGTACTTATAACTAACGACTATTTTATATCTCGCTTTACCATCCAACGTAACTAATATAAAATCCGCGTTCCGGCCATAATCAATATAAAACCCGCTTATAGGATCCTCTTCCCCTTCCCGATATATCCTTCGGCCCGATGTGCATACCCAAATATCGGGGTTAGGATAAAATCCAGGGGTAAATCCTATATCTAATTTGTAGAGAACGGGGTGGTAATCCATCCTAAATACAAATTTCTCGCATGTCGCGAAGATGTAACCCTCCCCCGCCCACTTTATATATTTGTGGTGTTTTAATAACGTAAACTCAACTGCTTCTCCGCTTGTGGCCGTCGGGCCCGTCGCGTCGTCGTCGCCGCAAGCCGCGAAGACCACCATCGCCAGAATCACCATCGCTATTATCCTACCCATTTCGAACCGCCTTTCCGTTATCGCTTGCGTTTCGCATCTTCGCAAAACCGCGCGCCCGCCTCCGCACGTACGTACGCTCTGATTTCTCGCGTATGCGATTGACCGCCACGGGCCTTATGAAGCGCGGTCCCATATCAGGTAATAAACGTGTTTGCTGGGGTACCGGTAAAGGCCGTAACCGACCCCGGCGTTGAAACGCAACGCCCCGGATTCCGCCACCGTAACGCGCGCCTTCACGCCCACCGGCCCCGTCTCGCCCAGGCCGTTCAATCCGCCCAACGCGAGGTTCGGCCCGTAAAATAACGCGACCTCGACTCCCGCGCAACGCGGAGGCGAGGCGATAACCATAACGGCGACGGCCCAAGCGCCGGTACGGATTTATTCAACATCTCGTTACCTCCCGCAATCGCACCCTCGATACTCTTCTCCGGGAGTTATTATCGGTTATAACGCGAACGCGGTCAATAGCGAATTTCCCCCGGCAGGTCCGCGCCCGGCTTGATTTATACGGCCCCGTATGTAATCATCGCGTATAATAAAAGGTCCCGTTTAAAGGAGAAACCGTATGCCCCTCGCCGACGCCAAAGATATTTTAGGTACCGCCCGGGACGGCGGTTACGCCGTCGCCGCGTTCAACGTCAACGACCTCGAGTTCGCCCAGGCCGTCGTGGCCGCCGCGGAGGAGGAGCGCGCGCCCATCTTCGTGGCCGCGACCGAGACCGCGCTGGCCTACGGCGGCGACGCGCTGGCCCGGCTCGCCCTGGATATCATCGACGGCGCTTCGGTTCCGCTCGTCTTGCACCTCGACCACGGCTCGAGCGTCGAGGCCGCGCGCAAAGCGGTCGACCTCGGCTTCAACTCCGTGATGGTGGACGGTTCCACGCTGCCGTACGACGAGAACGTCGCGCTGGTGGCCGCGGCGGTGGACGAGTTCGCGCGCCGCGGCGTCGCCGTCGAAGGCGAGCTGGGCCACGTCGCCAAAGGCCACGACCGGGGGGCCTTCACGGAGCCGGCCGAGGCCGCGGCCTTCGTCGAAGCGACGGGCGTCCACTCGCTGGCCGTAGCGGTCGGCACGAGCCACGGCGCGTACAAATTCGAGGGCGAGCCGACCATAGACGTCGAGCGGTTGGAGGCCATAGCCGCGGCGACGCCGGTTCCGCTCGTGCTCCACGGCGCGTCGGCGGTTTACGAGGACGTCGTGCGCCAGGTGGAGAACGCGGGAGGGCACCTTCCGCGGGCGCGGGGCCTCTCGGACAAGCTCCTACGTCAAGCGGTCGCGCGCGGCGTCGCAAAGGTCAACGTCGATACCGACCTCCGGCTGGCGTTCGTCGCCGCGGTTCGAAAATATTTTAAAAATGACGCCGCGGCCATCGACCCTAAAAAGATACTCGGGGCGGGCCGCGACGCGGTGCGCGAGATGGCCCGGCGCAAGATAAGGGCGTGCCGGGGCGCGCGTTAGCGCGGCCGCGGAACCCGGCGCCGGCCGTCCCCACGTAGAACGCATCCCCGCTCGAGGTAATAATACCGATACCATACGCCCCGCGGGCAACGACGCGGCGCGTAAAAAATCCCCGCATTTTAGGTAAAAAACCCTTGACTTTGGCCGGCGCTCTTCGTAACATTTCGTTTCCTTGTCCACGCCGTTACCGGCCTTCGGCCGTCCAAATAAAACCACAAAACATTAAATAAAAACGGGCGCGGTAGTAATCTAAACCGCTTCGCAACGCCAAGGAGGTTCCCTAATGTACGTCGACGACGTCTTTAAGAAGGTAGCAGCCCGCGACCCCGACCAACCGGAATTCCTCCAGGCGGTGGAGGAGGTTTTTACGTCGCTCGGGGAATTCATCGACGAGAACCCCCAATACAAGAAAGGGAACATTCTTGAGCGCGTCGTCGAGCCGGACCGCACGATTCTGTTTCGCGTCCCGTGGGAAACGGACGACGGCGAAGTGATGGTGAACCGGGGTATGCGCGTGGAGTTCAACAACGCCATCGGCCCCTACAAGGGCGGCCTGCGCTTTCACCCCTCCGTCAACCTCGGCATCATCAAGTTCCTCGGCTTCGAACAGATATTCAAGAACGCGCTCACGACGCTCCCCATGGGCGGCGGCAAAGGCGGCTCCGACTTCGACCCCAAGGGCAAGAGCGACGCCGAAGTCATGCGCTTTTGCCAGAGCTTTATGAACGAACTCTATAAATACCTCGGCCCCAATACCGACGTGCCCGCGGGCGACATCGGCGTGGGCGCCCGCGAAATAGGCTTCATGTTCGGCCAGTATAAACGCCTTACAAACGAGTTTACCGGCGTCTTTACCGGTAAGCGCCTGACCTGGGGCGGTTCGCTCATCCGGCCCGAGGCCACCGGCTACGGCGCCGTATACTTCGCCGACGAGATGTTGAAGACGCGCGGCGATTCTCTCAACGGAAAGGTGTGCCTCGTCTCCGGCTCGGGCAACGTCGCCCAGTTCACCGTCGAAAAGCTCACCCAGCTCGGCGCCAAAGCCATTACGCTCTCCGACTCCTCGGGCTTCATACACGACCCCGACGGCATCGACGAGGAGAAGCTCGCGTTCGTCAAGGAGTTGAAGAACGTCCGGCGCGGCCGCATCAAAGAGTACGCCGAAAAGTTCAAGGTCCAATACACGCCCGCGGACCCGAAGCTGGACCACAACCCGCTGTGGGCCATCAAGGCCGACTGCGCCTGCCCGAGCGCGACGCAGAACGAAATCAACCGCAACGACGCCGCAAACCTCGTCAAGGGCGGCGTCTTCGTCGTATCCGAGGGCGCCAACATGCCGACGATGCCGGAGGGCGTCGACGTTTTCCTGAAGGCCAAGGTCCTCTACGGCCCGGGCAAAGCGGCCAACGCCGGCGGCGTCTCCGTCTCCGGCCTCGAAATGTCGCAGAACAGCCTCCGCCTGTCGTGGTCGCGCGAGGAAGTGGATGAACGCCTCCGCGGCATCATGGCCGCCATCCACGAGCAGTGCATGATGTACGGTTTCGACGAGAAGGATAAATATTGCGACTACGTTAAAGGCGCCAACGTCGGCGGCTTCAAGAAGGTGGCCGACGCGATGCTGGACCAGGGCGTCGTTTAACCGGCGAAGTCAATAAACGACGAAGGGAGCCCGTAGATGAAAAAGATAGGATATTTGGACGGTACGGACCCGCTTCTACTGAGCAAGCTCGCCGCCGCCGGCGTGGAGACGGTGCCGCTGGGGAACGGCTACGATAACGCCGGCCGGTACATCGGCTACCTGAACCCGGCGGACGGCATCGACGCCGTCGTGGGCTACTTCCACAAGTTCCTGCCGCTGGAGGGGGCCAACATCTGCGCCGCGGACCTCCTGAAGCCGTGCCAGATCCACAACGTACCGGTATACATAATCGTCGCCAAAGAAGACCAGGCCAACGCCAAAAAGATAATGGGCGACTGCGGCTCGAGCGTGAAGTACGTCGACCCGGGCGAGGTCGCCGGCGAGTTGATGAAAATCGTTTAGTAGCTCGCGAGCGAATACGGAAAAACGGGCGGCCGCAAGGCCGCCTTTTTTTACCGGCGGGAAACGGTCCGCTTAAAACGTGGATTTTTCGCGCCCTCGGTGTTAATATCCCCTAAAAATAAAACGCCCGGAGGACGCTATGACCACCATCGTCGACGTTTACGCGCGCGAAATTTTGGACAGCCGCGGCAACCCCACGGTCGAGGTAGACGTATACACCGAGTCCGGCTCCCGGGGCCGCGCCGCCGTTCCCTCCGGCGCCAGCACCGGCGAGTTCGAGGCCTGCGAGCTCCGCGACGACGACGCTTCCCGCTACGTCGGCAAGGGCGTCCGCCAGGCGGTGGCCAACGTCAACGGCCCCATCGCCGACGCGCTGCTGGGGGCGGACGCCGCGGACCAGGCCGCCGCCGACCAGATACTAATCGAGCTCGACGGGACCGACAAC
>Ga0307380_10007685_pt1 | contig 13964 bp, 10 predicted proteins | sample UN3MG_FD_202239 | JGI IMG/M metagenome (GOLD analysis project Ga0307380, IMG submission 202239) | Soil microbial communities from Risofladan, Vaasa, Finland - UN-3 | ecosystem: Environmental > Terrestrial > Soil > Coastal area > Acid sulfate soil | place: Finland: Risofladan, Vaasa | collected... | reverse complement strand
ACATTAGTTACTAATGACCTCAATGGGCGAATGGCGGCGGTTCGGAGCACATTCAGACCTTTATCTATAAACTCACAACCTACAGTCACTAATACACAGATGAAGTGAAATTATTTTATAAGTCTTGCCGAGGCATCCGAAGGTGAGTTTGGGTTAATGGCGGTGGATCCGGATACCGTCTCGGATATTTGTGTTGCTCCTCTGGTCACTGCTATCTGGGGGCAGAGGGATGCCTGCGGCTATGACTGCTATAATTATTACACTCCTAATAAATATCCCTGCGGCTGTTTGGCAACAACGTTAGCTCAATTGATGCGTCTCCATCAATATCCCACAGAACCTAATGATTATGACCCCAATGAAACTGACGGCAAGCGTAAGTTTTTGATTGCATGGTTTGATTCTGACTCTTTGTCTTTGGTTATAGAACCAATGTTTTTAAGAGGCGGAGACGGCAATGGCGGGCCTTATCAATGGGATAAAATGCCCAATGTACCGAGTTGTAATACAACGTTAATAGAAAGACAGGCCATAGGAGCCATTTGCTACGATGCCGGTATTGCCTCCAATATGTTCTACTCCGAGTGGGGCTCAAGTGCCTCCATGGACGATGCAAGGCATGCGTTACTTGATGTATTTAACTACAGCAGCGCCATAGAAGGCTGTTACGACACTAACGATATTAAAAATATTCCGAGAGAGAATTTGGAGAAAATGATAAATCCGAATCTTGACGCAGGCAATCCTGTATTCTTTGGGGTATCTGATGAACAAGATATATGGGGGAGACATGCCGTCTTGTGCGACGGTTATGGTTATAATGCTTCAACAATATATCACCATCTAAATATGGGTTGGGATGATATGCCCACCGAGTACAGACAGATGTGGTTCTTGTTACCTGACATTTCATGGGACATCGGGTACAGCTATGAAATTATAGACTCGTGCGTTTATAATATTTTTACAACGGAAAAAGGCGAGATAATCAGCGGCAGATTATTTGACTCACTAGGCAACCTCGTCGAAGGTGCTTCTGTCACCGCGCAAATCAAAGGAGGAAATTCTAATACTGCGGTAACAACTGTATCAAACAGCAAGGGTATCTATGGCCTAAAAGGTCTCGATTCAGACACTACATATACTATTACCGTGGAAAAGGAAGGATATGATTTTGAGCCTGCCGAAGCTACTACAGGAAAATCTGAAAACAATAGTTTCAACTGTGGCAATGTTTGGGGAGTCGATTTTGTGGGCGATAGTGACGCAGTCACTATCGGGGCGGGAAAAATAAGCTGGATATACCCAATGTACACAGGTTATCACAATGCCAGAACACAGGTAATATACCTTGCGAGTGAAATTGGCAAAGCTGGAAATTTTATCGACCTGTCTCTTGAGGTCACGACGGTTCCCGGGCAGATTTTGGAGAACTGGACAATTCGTATGAAGCATACCAGTCTAAGTAAATACAGCAGCAATAACTGCTCGCTGGAAGCAGACGGCTGGACTGTGGTGTATCAAAACAATGAGTCTATTGACAACAAGGGATGGCGCAAGTTCGAGTTTCAAACGCCGTTCGCCTACAACAGCACCGACAACCTGCTGGTGGATTTCAGCTTCAATAACGATACCAGCACCTCCCATGGCCTGTGCAGAGTATCGAGTCCAGGTGGAAAACGCAGTGCGTACGAGGCATCATACAATCAAAACGGCGACCCACTGGATTGGCAAAACGAGGCGAGAAGTCATCTAAACGTGCCTGACGTGATACTAAGCTTTTCCAAATAAAGTGCTGAAGGTTTGTGAAGAAATTAAGCTTGCTGCATTCGACGGTGGAACAGACGGCAGCTTTGCCTTTTCGGTCTCAACCGACGGGGACTATATAATCGCAGATATAAAAGATGATGATAAGGGCGGTAAATCCGGCTCTGCATATTAGTTAAACAGGCTGTTCAAACCGAGATATGTAAGCAAAACGAATCAGCAGGGAAGAAGAATGAATTGTCCATTTTATTCGATGTAGTGAAAAAAACAGGAATAATTGCGGATATTTTCCTTGACTGGAACGCAGATTCTTTGATATAGTTAGTATTAGTGAAGTTCGTGCCTGTAGAGTCGGGCATCTTTGGCTTTGAGTTAATCCAGCAGGTTCAATTCCGTTAAAACAGAGGAGGATGCGTATTATACGAGGTATCGAGTTTTAATGTGAACATTGCGCTTCGCAGATGGGTTTTTTTACATTTCAATTAACAATATAACAGTCTTTTGAAGGAAGGAGGTAGTAACAAGCCATAAAATATTTTCTGATTTCAATATGTAATTTTCACATAAATAGTACCTTAATGCTCAGCGAAAATAACGGGTGATTTGGTGTGTGGCCAAATCATGGTTATCTTAACTTTCAATACAGGAGAATTATTATGTGTAAGAAATTGATTTATCTGGTTTCTTTTATTCTTGTCCTGAGCGCAGCAAGCGGCGTACGCGCCGACCTTGTGGGCCACTGGACCCTCGATGACGGTTCCGGCACCACTGCCATCGATTCGACCGGCAACGGCAACGACGGAACCCTCATGGACAATCCCGACTTGGAAAATCCCACATGGATTCCCGGCATCCGGGGGGGAGCCATGGAGTTTTATGGCACGGGCGCAGCCCTCACCGGCGGAGACCACCTCGATTGCGGCAATGACGCCAGCCTGGATATCACTGGTCCGACCTCCATCGCCCTCTGGATAAGACCTGGCGCCGATGCGCCGGAGGACAATGGCCTAGAGACGGCGCCGATGGCCAAGGCGGACATGGGAATGAGTCCCAGTTGGAGCTATCAGGTTCGATACGGGTGGGGCGGCGCTCCTCAGCCTTATATGGCGTTTACGTTCAATACAACGCCCAGGGCCTGGGCCTTCGTCGGCAAAAACCTGGAGCGCTACGAGTGGTGCCATATCGCGTGCTCGTATGACGGGGCAACACTGAAAAGCTATCTCAACGGTGAGCAGACCGATGAAACTCCAATGGGCCCAATTACCAGCAGCCCTGCTCATGTCCTCATCGGTTCGGATGGGTGGGGGTGCGATTGGAATGGCGCGATTGATGATGTCAGGATTTACGACCATGCCTTGTCGGAGCCCGAAATACTCAGCGCCATGGAAGGCGAGCTAGTGCTAAGAGCCTGGGGACCAACACCGGCTGATGGTGATCTCATTACAGATACGTGGGCAAATATTTCATGGAAACCCGGCCCCAAAGCTGTCTCGCATGATATATATTTCGGCGAAAATTTTAATGATGTGAACGACGGAGCTGAAGGCACGTTTTTGGGCAACCAGGGTGGGACGTTCCTTATCGTTGGCTTTCCGGGATTTGCGTATCCGGATGGTCTTGTACCGGGTACGACTTACTACTGGCGCGTTGATGAGGTCAACGACACCGAGCCGAACAGTCCCTGGAAAGGCGACGTCTGGAGCTTTGGTATTCCTCCCAAAACCGCCTATGCACCCGATCCGGCTGATGGTGGGGATTCTGTAACTCTGGATGTGCAGCTTAGCTGGACACCAGGTTTCGGCGCGAAACTGCACACCATCTATTTCGGCGATAATTTTGACAATGTCAACAATGCAACCGGCGGTCCAACTCAGGGAACTGCAGCCTATACTCCCGATACGCTTGAAATGGCTAAGATTTACTACTGGCGGGTTGATGAATTTGATGTTGTCGAAACACATAAAGGCGATGTCTGGAGCTTCACCACTGAGGGCGCTGTTGGTAGCCCGAATCCGGCTAAAGGTGCCGTGGATGTGACACAGGCACCGACTCTTACCTGGGTACCGGGAGTTTTTGCCGATACACATGAAGTCTATTTCGGCGCAGATGCAGCCTCTCTGGAGCTTAAAGGCAGCGGAAACCTCGGGGCCGAGAGCTTTGAGCCCGGAGAGCTTGAGTGGAATACTACATACTACTGGCGTGTCGATGAGGCCAATCCCGCCAACGCCGATAGTCCCTGGACTGGTCCTCTCTGGAGCTTTACCACGGCTAACTTCCTTGTCGTGGACGATATGGAAAGCTACAATGACATTAATGAAGGTGAGCCCGGCAGTAACAGGATATATCTGGCCTGGGTGGACGGATTCGACAACCCGGCTATCAACGGCTCTGTCGTTGGTAATGCTAATGCTCCATTTGCCGAGCAGACTATCGTCCACGGCGGTTTGCAGTCGATGCCGATGTCCTATGACAACGGTGTCGGAAAATCCGAGGCGACTTTGACGTTGACTTCCAATCGTAACTGGACAGTGAACGGCGTCAACACACTGACGATCTGGTTCAGAGGTAATTCTGCTAATGCTGCTGAGAATTTGTACGTTGTTCTTAACGGCAGCGCTGGTGTCGATAATGATAATCCTGATGCAGCGCAGAAAGGTTCATGGACCCAATGGAATATCGACCTGCAGGCGTTTACGGACCAGGGCGTGAACCTCGCCAATGTCAATACGATTACTCTTGGCCTTGGTAACAGGAACAACCCGGTTGCCGGAGGTGCGGGCATGATGTACTTCGATGATATTCGCCTGTATCCTCTGCCATAAGAACCGGCACAATAAGCCGAGTGGCTTGACACGCCCCCATTGCTTCTTGCGAAGCAAGATATGGGGGTGTGATTGATATTGCAGATTCGTGTAAATTCGGGGCCTATGCCAGTTAGGTATAGGCTCCGTTTTTTCATTCGCATTAAGATCAATAATTTATTGAGCTATATGAGTGTACATCCACAAAGACAGACAATGTCTGTCGGAGGTGTCATTCAAAATATTCTCATATCTGAGAAAGCATAATTACGCTAAAAAATCCATTTTTGCCTTGACGGCAAGGTGGATAATTTGTTATATATAGAGTTAAGTGAAGCGTGTGTCCGTATCGGTCACTATATGAATGAGAGCATTTTTGCTTTCTTACAGGTGGAGCTTTTAGAGCTTTCTGTTTTCCGGGCCACACATAATAACAAATAGAAGATAAGACCGCCAAAGTTATATGTTTCGAAGATAGAGTTTTTGCATTTCGACAGACGGCAAATATTCGTCTTTCGAAGGAAGGAGGTAGTGGCAAACCGTAAAAATCATCCTGGGCAGATGTATTTAACGTGTGCCTAAATTATTATCGGTCGTTTTATTTAAAGTTCTTTATTGGTAACAAAAGGTGTTTTGACTTGTGACCAAAACACAAATTCGTATTAATTTTTAAGGAGTAGTATGATGTGTAAGAAATTGTTTTTTTTGGTCTCTTTTGTTCTGGTTGTGAGCCTGGTCAGCTCAAATGCTGTCTTCGGCGCAATCGTGATAGAACGAACGATCGCCGGAAACAATGATGATGGTGAGGCCTGGGTCGAAGATGGCGGTGCGGATAGTCGGGGCAGCAGCGACCTTGAGATGCCGTATCAAGGCGATGGCGCGACGGACGAGAAACAAATAATAGGCCTGCGTTTCCTTGATATCCCCTTTGAGCAGGGTGAGCAGGTTTCTGAAGCCTATGTTCAGTTCACAGGGGATGACCAGAAGCTAAGCGGCGAGACAGTAAATCTTATTATTAACGGTCTGCTGCAGCTCAATCCGGATGAATTTGGAAGTGGGGAGCAATTCTATGAAAGGAATCCCAAAACAACTGCGGAGGTCAAGTGGTCCGACATACCGGACTGGACGAGCGTCACGGCAACAGAAGCATCGAAAACGCCGAATATCGCCTCCATTATCAACGAGATAATCAACCAGGACGGCTGGACGAAGGGCGATGCCTTGATCATATTTATCAGGGACGATGAAACCAATCCATCCACCGATATTCGAAGTGCTTTGGCTAATGGGTACGCAAAGCTGATGTTCGAAATTGCCGTTGCGTACGCAACAGAGCCGGACCCTGCTGATGGTGCCTTAATTGATGACACCTGGGTTACCCTTATGTGGGACCCGGGAAAATCTGCAGTCTCTCACGATGTGTATTTGGGCGATAATTCAGCAGATGTTCAGGCCGGTGCTGAGAGCACATTCCAGGGTAACCAGGCCACGGCAATGCTAATTGCCGGTTTTCCCGGTATGCCTTATCCGGAAGGTCTTGTTCTCGGAACGACATATTACTGGCGGGTCGATGCAGTTGAGGCCGATGGTACCAAGGTTACAGGCGATGTCTGGAGTTTTATGGTCCCCTCCAAAAAGGCTTACCTTCCCATCCCTGCTGATGGTGGCAAGTATGTTGACCCGGACGTGCAGCTTAGCTGGACGGTAGGTTACGGTTCGAAATTACATACTGTATATTTCGGCGATAATTTTGACGACGTGAGTAACGCGGCCGGAGGACTTCCACAGGCTGCTGCAACCTATACTCCCGGCACGCTCGAAAAGGACAAGACTTACTACTGGCGGGTCGATGAGTTTGATGCAGCCGCCACGCATAAAGGCGATGTTTGGAGTTTCAAAACATTACCGATTATCGCCATTACCGATCCGAACCTTATCGGCTACTGGAAGTTTGACGAAGCCAGCGGTGATATAGCCATTGATTTTTCCGGTTACGGCAATGACGGCGATATCGGAGGTGACCCGGAACGGGTGGAAGGTATCATAGGCGGTGCGCTGGATTTGAACGGCGATTATGTCTCAATTGACGGTGTAGTTAATGACATAACAACCAAAGATATTACGCTTAGTGCATGGATCCGAACCACGCACGCGGCAGAAGGCAACGTGTTTGCATCTAATACCGGCAGCAGTCACGTTCTTCAGTTCGGCATCAACAATGGGAATGTGTGGGTGGATGATGGTCCCAGTGTAAACTTTCCCCCTGCTGTCAATGACGACCAGTGGCATATGATTACGCTTGTCCTGAAGGGGTCAAGAATCAGTGTATATACCGATGGAATTGAGGTAGGCACGATTGCAACCTCCATCGATATAACCACAGAAACACGATGGTCAATAGGCCAGGAATGGGACTCTGCACCGAGCGACTTTTATTTTGGCATGGTGGACGAAGTCCGCTTCTACGATTCGGCTCTGACGGCGGATCAAGTTAAGGAGCTTATGAGAGGCGACCCATTAGCAGCCTGGAATCCGAATCCGAATAACAAATCAACAGTGGATATTAAAAAGGCGAGGGAACCCATTAGCTGGTCTGCTGGAGATGAGGCATCTCAGCATGATGTTTATTTCGGCACCGATAAAGACGCCGTGAGTAACGCCGATGCATCGGATACGACCGGCATATACCTGGGCCGACAAGGTGGTACGAGCCTTACTCTGCCTGCAGGCAGCGTTGAATGGGGCGTCGGTCCTTACTACTGGCGAGTTGATGAGAACAATAACGACGGCTCTATCAGCGAAGGTGCTGTCTGGAGCTTTTCAGTCGCTGATTATCTTATAGTGGACGATATGGAGAGCTACAATGACATTAATGAAGGTGAGCCCGGCAGTAACAGGATATTTTACACGTGGTTGGACGGATACGACAACCCGGCAATAAATGGGGCTGTCGTTGGTTATGCTGGAGCTCCCTTTGCCGAGCAAACCATCGTTCACAGCGGCAGGCAGTCGATGCCGCTTTTCTACGACAACGGCGTGAGGCTATCTGAGGCGACCATGACATTGACCGACCTGCGAAACTGGACAGAAGAAGGCGTTGGAGTACTGACGATTTGGTTCAGGGGCGAAGCGGCTAATGCTGTTGTTCCCTTGTATGTTGCTCTCAACGGCAACGCAGTAGTAACCCATGGTAATCTTACAGCAACACAGTTAGATACCTGGACGGAATGGACTATCGACCTGACACGCTTTGCAGACCAGGGAGTGAATCTTTCCAGTGTCAATACTATTAGTATTGGTCTTGGCAACAAGAGCAATCCCGTGGCCGGAGGTACAGGAACGATGTACATCGATGATATCAGGCTGTATCGACCTGCACCCTAAACCGGGATTCAGCGTGAAATTGATTGTTTGATTGATTTCACAGATTCGTTTTAATTCGGGGCCTATACCTACTCGGTATAGGCCCTGATGCTTTATCGTATGCCGAGTTCTGGTCGCGATACACTTCACGTTTTGCTCAATTTGTACTCCTGATTAAATTAGATTGACCAATATGTTCGAATCTGCGATTATATCCTGTAATTTAGCCTCATTTTGTTTTATTTATATTGGAACTTTTTGGGGCAATATTGGTCTAAATGAGGGAAATACCGGTGACGGAAGTGGCGAATATCAACATTGATGATGCTGTTTTGGTTAGGCAATGCTGGCAGGGCGATTCTGCGGCAATAGAGCGGCTTATTCTGAAGTATCAGAATCGCATCTATAATGTAATATTAAAAATATGTGCCGATCCGGATGATGCTGCGGAACTAACACAGGACACATTTGTCAAAATAATAGAGAATATAGATAATTTTCAGGGCAGAAGCAGCTTTTATACCTGGGCGTTCAGAATAGCCGTTAATCTAACCTTAAATTACTGCCGGAGGAATGCCAGGCTTGGGTTTAGCTCGCTGGATGCAGAGCAGATTCGAGAAAATAGCCAGCCGGGCAAAGTCTTGAAGGAGCTGTTAAGTAATGAGAGCTCGCTTGACCCGGCGGCTGTGGCTCAGGACAAAGAGTTGTGTCAGATTGTTCTTGAGTCTTTGAAGAAATTAGATGATGCACAAAGAGCCGTAGTTGTGTTGCGTGATATTGAAGGTATGAATTATAACCAGATTGCAAATGTGTTGGATATTGAGTTAGGAACGGTAAGAAGCAGATTAAGTAGAGGCAGGAAAAAGCTTAGACAGATTTTGGAGGCCATTTTGCAATGAAAGAAATTTCGAATTTAGACGAATTGCTCAATAGCTTCATTGATGGAGAGCTGGCACCCAGACAGCACACCGAAGTTCAACGGTTGCTGGCTCACGATGAGAAAATTGCACACCGGCTGGATGAACTTCAGCAATGTAAGATGTTTCTGAGTTCTTTGCCTGTTGTCGAGGCTCCCCCACAGATTTTGGAAAATGTAAAAGCTTCCCTGGCTAGAAGAACCATCTTAGGGAAAGAGCCCTCGGCTTTTGATGAGCAGATTGGGGCAAGGCATTTGCTCGGTCGTAAGCTCTTCGCTGCCGCTGCTATGCTTGGCCTGGTTGGTATTTTGGCAGCGGTTGTTTATTCTATTGTAGCCCCCACTGTTCCACAGGGGCCGATTGCCGCAGAACGTCGAAGTATGCCTGCGACAATTGATTTAGCAGAGCCGGAACCGGTAACAGTAGTTGCTGCACCGTTTAGCGGTAGGCTTGAATTGCAGACACATACCCTACCTGCTGTTGTAGGATTTATTAACAGAGCGATTGAAGAAAATATCCCTTCAGATGAGTGGATTGCATCCGACCAAAGTGAGATCAGGGAGCCACACTCGCTTATTTGCAGCAGCGACAGCTTTAATTTACTATTAGCCCGGTTGGATGATATTTGGAGCAAGCTGGATTCGGCCACACTGTTTGTTGACACCGAAGTTTTTGGCCGGAAGGTCGTTGTTGAAGCGGTTACTGCTGAGCAGATTGCCGGTATAGTCAATCAGGGTGATTCTACAAGGCGTATCGAAGTGGCGAGGGATTTTGCCGTTCTGAACAACATTTCCGAACATTTACCCGGCAGAGAGATTCTGGCTGCTATCGATAATACTACAATGGATTTGATAATCCCGCCCAAGCCGGTCATAACCTGGAATAAGAAAACTACGAAAAAGTTTGTCTCCGGAACCGGGGCGGACAAGAATATACACCTGACAATTACAGTTACGGACAGTCAATAAGGGACTGCGGTTTTTAATAACTTCATTGAACCTAAACTCCAGAGAACAAAGGAATGCTTGATATACAGAACTGTTGTTTGGTGGTTGTTGATGTTCAGGGCAAGCTCGCTCGGTTGATGTATTACAAACAGGTTCTATTCAAAAACATCCGAATTCTCATCAAAGCTGCTAAAATCCTCAATATCCCAATCCTCTGGTGCCAGCAATGCCCCGATGCCCTTGGCCCGACGATACCTGAAATAGCACAGCTTCTGACAGACAACGAGCCCATAGACAAGTCGGCTTTCAGTTGCTGCGGCGCCGAGCAGTTCAACATTAAGTTGAATGAATCAAAACGACAGCAGGTTCTTTTATGCGGCATAGAAACACATGTCTGCATTTATCAAACAGCGGCTGATTTGCTTGCCAAAAGTTTTAGTGTAGATGTGGTTGCAGACGCCGTTTCTTCGAGAACACCGGAGAATAAACAGATTGCGATAAACAGAATGGCTGATGAAGGAATAAATATCAGTTGCACTGAGATGGCCTTATTCGAACTGCTCAAGACCGCCGAGCACCCGCAATTCAAACAAATCGCTAAGTTAGTTAAGTAATAGTAACACAGAAAAATACTGACCCGCCCAATGACCAATATGAATTTCTGGATCGGATGCCCGAGAAAAATTCTTGATTTGGTCCGAGTATAACCTTATAATAATATATAATTCTGCTGAGATAATCTTTGCGTTCCGACCTTGGGTAATTAATGTAATGGGCTTATCATGTCCATGAGAGCTTATAAGTTGTGGCCAGCTTTTTAGGATAGGAAGACCATGAGAGCGTTAAAATATAGCGCAGTATTGTTTGTTTTGGGAGTGTGGGCAAGTGTTGCAGACGGTATGTTTGCACAGGTCCAATATATTCCGGTTGAAAGACTCATTGAGAACGCCACGGCCAACATTCAGCAGGATCCAAACGATGCGAACGGATATTATACGCTCGGTAGGATTCATTACTTAGCCTTTGTAAATAAAGCTTTTCTTGTCGGTACTTTTGGAGGAACTTCATCACATATAATTCCGTTTTGGTGGTGGGAGAGTTATTTGTGGGATGCTCGCAGGCAAGAGGCCAAACGCATCGCGTTACAGGAATTTGGTTATTCATTAACAAGTGACGTTCCCGATGAGAAGCGAAGTGAATTCTGGGACCGTATAAGGGCGATTCAGGATAAACTCGAGGAGGATGACTGGCAGCCGGAGAGGCCAACAAACGAAAAGCTTGTTGAACACGCAGCTGCGGCACAATGGAATTTCTATCAGGCTGTTTCACTCGATCCTAACAACGCACTGTACTACCTGGGACAGGCGAGCCTGGGTGAACAATACTTAGAGTTTTTCAACGAGACAAGCCCCGCTTTGCTGCCGCTACAACTGAAAACTATTCTTCTAAACGGTGTGAAAGATATTTACTTGCGTGCCTATGATTTATCGATACAAAAGGACCTGGAAATCGAGTACCTGCCAGTTGAGGGCTTACGCAGCATAATCAGTTATGAGGCTGGTAACGCCTTTATCCGCTTGTCAGAAGCCGAGGATCAGGTTCCCCTGGAGGTTCAGGAGAAGATCGCTAGTATCAAAGAAAACCTTGCTGTCCTTGAGACGCTTCAACCTGGGTCTATGACACCTATTATATTCAGTTTGCAAGAGAATTCATCACTTGCAGAGCTGTTGGCTCCTTCGCAGGTTGTTCGGTTCGATATGGATGGTGACGGCGTTGTCGAGAAACGACCATGGGTTAAACACACAACCGGATTTCTTGTGTGGGATGGTGACGGTGATAAGCGGATTACCTCGGGCCGGGAGCTTTTTGGCTCGGTTACGTGGTGGCTATTTTTTCCGAACGGCTATCATGCTTTGAATATGCTGGATGATGACCGTGATGGCTTTTTAACTTTCGGTGAATTAGATGGCATTTCGGTTTGGTTCGATCGTAACTCTAATGGCCTCTCTGATATGGGAGAGATTGTTTCAGTTGAAAGTCTTGGAATTACTGCAATCGCGACGCGAGCGAATAGCTATAACGGCAAGTCACCGATACATACATCTGGTCTTAGGCTCAAGAATGGTCAGACTCTCCCCACTTATGACTGGATTGCTCCCTCAGCCCGACAGCGTCAAAAAACCTCATTACCTTGAAAAACCTGAATTTGAACAATGTCTCCTAAGCTCCGGCCGAAGCCATAAATCAAGTCATCGGCCAGCTTGCTGCTGAAAAGGACATCATCTATTTTTCTATTACAAACCAGATACATATTTCTTCTCTGATACCATTCCTGGATCTTTTCAGGCTTGGTCTTATCGATTATTCTCTTGTAATTCTCACCTTCCAGGACAAAAGTCTTTTGTTTATCGAAAAAAGAGATGGCCTTCAGGAATTCTTTGGGATTGTCGTCAATCATCTCCCTGAATCTGCTCATTATGGCCGATGCAGCATTATAAAATCCCATCCCATATCGATATGAATTCACAGACAGTTCGAAGAAATAACCACAAACATGAGTTGCCCAATCCTTCTTTTGATTCTTAAAAGTAAACCAGACAATGCTCCGAAAAGGCGATTTATCTTTGGAAAACCTCGTATCGCGATAAATCCTTGAAATCGTCTTGTTCACCGCGGGAGTTATTTCAAAAGAAGAATCGATATCCAGCATGAAATCCCCCAAATCCATAACCAATTCCCTCAATGGCTGCAGAACATAATCTTCATAATCGGCCCTGTGTGCCTGGAACCAGGCCTTGTTATTATTTGCTTTCAGGCCCCGAAGGAATTTCAACGTTTTGGGTGAAAATCCACTGAATCTTTTTTCTTCTGTCTCGGCCATTTTTTAACCAACCTTCATTCATTGTAAATTCGCCTCGAATTCTGTAAGGTTATCAAGGATGCGCTCTAAATCATTTTCGAAACGGTCGATTTGACTTCTTGAAAATTGTTTATAGAACAGCCTTGTCATTTCTTCTGAGACTTCGACGTATTTTTTCTCCATTCTCCTGTCTTTTTCCGTGCGTTTTATCAGGATTTCCCGTCTGTCTTCTTTAGAGTACAGGCGCTTGATATAGCCCAGTTTCGCGAGCCTGTCGAGCATACTTGTCAGGGTTGATTTTTTAAGTTGCGTATTTTTCGCGAGTTCGTTGATTGGTATGCCATCTTTTTGCCATAGTGCAAACATAATCCTGCCCTGGGCGGGATTGATTTCGATGCCGTACTGCTTCAACCTGCGAACGAAGATTCTCTCTCCGACCTGACGTATCTTAGCTATCAGAAAACCTGCCTGGCTTTGTTCTTTCATTTTTTTCATTTCAGCTTAAACTCAAAAGGACTTTCTTTATACCATCCCCTTGCAAAGGCAGGTGACAGCTTAAGTACGGTAAATTCAGGGTCATCCGCACCGCCCGGCCAATGTATTTTCCATACATCCTGCCAGAGCTGTTTCTTAAATTCCATATCTGTAAGTTCTTCCGCTTCTCCGCCAAGCATCAGTGTGTGAAACTCACTTGGATTGCATAAATAAGCTGATACTTTTGGATTAGTATTGATTTGCTGCATTTTGACAGATGATTTGCTGGTTATGAAGTAAACCACAAAACTTTCTTTATACTGCTTAAACATCTCGACTAAGCCGGGATTTTCTTTCTTATTTCTCAGGTTGGACATCATCCTTGTGTGAGGATAGCCGTCGCTGCCGAGAGTGCTTAGATACACAGCATCAGCCGTTTGCATTAGCTTTAAACATTCTTGTTTTATTTCTTTTTCTTCCATTTTGTTCTCCTTTTAGCATGTTAATGTTATTAGTTTTTCTTCAATATCAATTTCCTCTCTTAACGAATTAGTTACTTCTTTCCGCTTCTCTTAAATAATCCTGCCCCAAGCTTACTACCAAATGTACCGGGCACAACATGCAGATAATCTCTTTTATTTTTGTCTTCCAATAAGGGTATACGAGCACTTTTGATAACATTTGTCCGGTCATAAGTAATCTCTGCTCCGGTTTCACCAATAGGACCGCTTGCAGTGCCATATCCAGAAAACTTATTAACATTGATTATACAGTCATTCAATTTATACATGGTGGGTCTTTCGGTCTTTTTTCGCATCCAGAAGTATTCGCTGTT
>Ga0307380_10007683_pt1 | contig 13966 bp, 11 predicted proteins | sample UN3MG_FD_202239 | JGI IMG/M metagenome (GOLD analysis project Ga0307380, IMG submission 202239) | Soil microbial communities from Risofladan, Vaasa, Finland - UN-3 | ecosystem: Environmental > Terrestrial > Soil > Coastal area > Acid sulfate soil | place: Finland: Risofladan, Vaasa | collected... | reverse complement strand
GACTAGTGAGATAAATCAGATGCAGTACAAGAGTATCGGAAGTTAGACGAGGTAAAAAGATGGACCAGTTAAGTCAAAAAGATCTACAGCTACATGCTTCTATTTTGGGGTGGCTTCTGATCGTCACCCATGCCGTTGGACTGGTGGTCGCGGTCTTCCTCTTCTTCTTGCTAACCGGCATCGGCGCTGCTACTGGAGATGGAGTCGCCTTCTCGATACTGAGTGTAACAGGAACGGCGCTGGGATTGTTTATCGCGGTGCTGTCTCTTCCCGGCGTCTTGGCTGGCTATGGGCTGCTGACCCGAAAATCTTGGGGAAGATTACTTGCCCTGGTGGTTGCGGTGCTCGGCCTTCTCAATTTTCCGGTCGGGACCATCGTTGGTCTCTACGCGCTATGGGTACTGCTCCAACAGGAAGCTAGCTATTACTTTGCCGCCTAAAGGGAATCCGGCGATCAGCGCTCTACTCTTCGACCAGCATTCGGCGGATGACTTTGCCGATAAAAGATTTGGGTAGTTCTTGCCGGAATTCAATGTCCCATGGTACGGCGTATTCTTCGAGACGTCTCCGGCATAGATCCATGAGTTCTTCTTCGGTGAGGTTGGTGCCGGGACGGGGCACCACGAAGGCCTTCACCTTTTGACCGGAATCGGAGGAGGGAATGCCGACCACAGCCACCTCCTGGACCTTGGAGTTTTCGTACAACACTTCTTCAACGTCTCTTGGATATACGCTGAATTCGCCGGCAATGATCGTGTCCCGCATACGACCGATGATCTGGAAAAATCCTTCGTCGTCTCTTAGGGCCACATCCCCAGTATGGAGCCAGCCATCCTTCAGAGCATCCTCGGTCTCTTGTTCTAGCATCCAATAGCCTTTCATCACCTGGGGGCCGCGAACGACGAGTTCGCCAATCTGGCCTGGCGGAAGTTCTTCACCGCTGGCTAAATCCAGGATCTTTGCGTCCGTATTAGGAATTGGTACGCCGATTGAACCGATCTTTTGACCGCCATAAAGTGGGTTGGCATGGGTAACAGTTGTCGCTTCCGTCAGGCCATAGCCTTCTGCCAGACGGCCCTGGGTAAGTTTCTCAAAGGCCTCTTTTACCTCGATTGGCAGCGGGGCAGCCCCACTGATGCAAGCTCGAACGGCGGAAAGACCATACTCACGCACCTTGGGCGCCTGGTTAATGGCTGCGTACATCGAAGGGACGCCGGGAAACATCGTCGGCTTGTAGTCGCGGATATGCTCTAGCACCTGCTGCAATTCAAAAACTGGGAGGATAACCATCGTTGCACCCATGGTTATCGGTAGATTCATGCCAGTTGTCATGCCATAGCTATGCAGGAAAGGAAGCACCGAAAGGGCGGTTTCTTTGCCGTATCTGAGATCGGAGATCCAATGTCGAGCTTGAATGGCATTGGCGATCAGATTCTCGTGGGTCAAGCAGACACCCTTCGGCCGGCTTGTTGTTCCGCTGGTAAAGACGATGGTTGCTAGAGAGTCTCTTGGGGTTGTTACGGACTTGAATTCCGAGGGGGCATCCCGCATTAGGTCGGTTATGGCGACGCTGGCTTTCCCTTCTTCCCCTGCCACTTGTTCAGGATAGTCACTTATCATATCGCTGACGCCCCAGCGGTCGAGCAGCTGCTTGTACACTCGTGAAGATACGACCTTTTTGATGTCGGCTGTCAAGACATGACGCACATCAGTCAGCTGCCGGACCATCTCGGCCATAGGGGCGAAGGCACCCAATGTGACAAGAATCTCCGCGCCCGTATTCCGGGCAAGCTTGAGGATCTGCCGGGCGTTTGCATCTGGATTTGGAAGTACAACAACTGCCCCATTGCGAAGCGTGGCGAAGTAAGCCATGATGAATTGCGGCATATTAGGCAAGACGATCATTACCCGGTCGCCTGGCTGAACGCCCAAACCATGAAGAACGTGGGCGAACTGGTTCGTCATTCGATTCAGCTGCTGGTAATTCAATTGGGATCCGTAGAATACGGTGGCGGTTCGCTTTGGCAGCCATTCTGCAGAACTTTCGAGGAAATCTTGGATAGGACGGCGAGGAATTGGGACCGTCCATGGTGTTCCATCATCGTATGACGTGACCCATGGTCGCCGGTTGACAAGACTCGATTCAGCCGTCGCTCCTCGCCAGGAGGTCCGCTCTCCGCCGCCGGCGATGAACCACTCGATAGCTCGATTGACGGCTTGATGTCGTTCCAGCTGTACTTTGTGCTTCGAGGCGCCGATATCAATAACGACCGCGTCTGGGACTGCCCGGCCGACGTCTTCATAAACCGCCCGAGGAAAGTAGTTGTCGCGTTCACCCGTCATGACCAGTGTTGGAACCGAGATTTGTTTCAGTTTGGGCCAACCATTCCAGTCGATGAGGTTGTTTAGCATCATACGCTTAATGACGTGTACTTCAGCATTCCAGCGAGGCCTGTATTTCCAGAATGGTCTAACTATGGCAGGAGGCAGGTGGAATATGAGTTGGAGAACTTTGGGCAGCGGATACTCGCCAGCGGTGGCTATGAGGACCAGTTTTTCGATCTGCTCCGGATGGGCCAGCGCATACTCAGTGCAGATGGAGCCGCCGAAGGAATGGCTGACCAGGATGAACTTCTCTGGCAGATCAAGTTTCTGGGTAATGCCGTATATATCGTCGACGAGTTCCGGCATCGTGTACTCACTATAGGGTGCGTCACTCATGCCATGACCGCGCAAATCCGGGGCGATCACCCGGTAGGTATTGGAGAAGTAGTTTATTTGGCGTTCCCAAGTCTCGGCACAACCGGCGTAACCATGAATGAGCACCATGGTCCGTTCCACACCTTCCGGCTGGATATCGATGACGCTCAATTCGTCGTCGACAATGCCTGTAATCGGCACCCCCACCCTGTATAAGTTGTAGTCCAGGGTGACGGCGCTGCGTTTAAAGCCTCGAATTTGGCGACTCATAGGACGGTATCCCTTAGCATATGGCTGGCGGATGATGGCTGTGGATGATGGCTGTGGATGTCACCAGACCAGGATGCGGTTTCAAGTCATTGCTGCTATTTGCTCGCACAGCTTGCGTCAAATCTCAAACCTGCAATTGTCGATAAGTTTGGTTTCAAAGACGGCAGCTACCCTGTTCGACAACACAGTATCATATTCCTCTGTTCGATACAAGAGATTGAACATGCAAATTCGTGGAGAGTTTGAAGAACCTTACTTCTACGCCGACCGGCCTCACCTCAAGTGCAAACAGCCTGAGTGAATGGATCAAGATCTTGGAGAACGATCGCGCAAGATGATCAAGGCGTAACCAGAAATGGCGCCGGCGATGACCCAACCAATGGCTCCGCCGACTGCTCCGGCAATTAACCAGCTGAAGCCACCAATCACCGAGACCAGGATGGCAACCACTATCCAAGGAGCGGTATCCGACCAAAACCGGCGTAGGTACATCCATTGGCCAAGACCTGAAAGGATGCCAATAGAGACGAGTGGGACGCTAATCAGGAGCAGAGCCGGTAAGCCATCGAAGATGCCAAAGGCGAGGTTGCCAAGACCAAAACCGAGGACCCATCCAACCGCGGTAATCAATATCCACAGGCCTGCGCGCGGCAGCAGATTTCGCAATTCAAACCATTGTCCGAAGCCGATCATCCCGCCAGGGATCGCGTATACAAGCAAGGAGGCAATCAGCAGCGGTAGCGACAGCGATTCAGATGACTCGCTTCCACCCTCGACCGGCAAGGTGATCAGGTTAAAGGCGAGGGTCAGCAATAAGATTCCTGCGATCGAGCCAGCACCGGTTAGAATGGACCATGAAAACCAGAATTGGCGATCTTCTTTTGACAGTCTTGAGAGCATAAGGACCCTAGCTGTTAGCTGAGCTTTTACGATAAATCGCTCGTGGAAATATCAACTAAGAACGTGAATGTAGAAGCACATTTCCATGGATCGGTTGGCAGAACCTCATCAGTTTAACCCATGGAACGGATTCGGGGAAATTAGTCTTCTGCACGGTTATTCACTCCATAAATTTGACTTTGACAAAGGCAGGACCTATAAATTGCAGCGAGGATGCTGGCCTATGGCCCGATGCTGTTAGCTTGTCTTACGCCCGATGCCAACAACCACTTGTCCGCTCGTCCGTTTCATCATTGATCAGGTGGTTGGCATTAGTCCTACGAGATAGGGAGAATCGAACATGGCCAAGGTTTTGAAGATTGCAGGTATAGTGCTTGGCGTCATCGTCGTACTAGCTCTGATACTTTTTGGAGCCTGGACCTGGTTCTCGCGACAGGCAATTCCGAAAACAAGTGGGACGGTCGAGGTTGCCGGATTGATTCAACCGGTCGAGATCGTCCGTGATGAATACAGCGTACCACACATCTATGGACAAACCCCCGAAGACCTATTTTTCGCGGAGGGGTACGTTCATGCCCAGGAACGATTTTGGCAGATGGAATTTCAACGGCGATTGGGTAGCGGTCGCTTGTCAGAGATATTTGGCGAGAGTTCACTAGAAACGGACCGGTTTCTGAGGCATTTCGATTTCCGTGGATCATCAGAGGAAATCTATGCTTCAATGGGAGAGGAAGCTCGAATAATTCTCGATGCCTATTCGGCCGGTGTCAACGCCTATATCATGGATCGAAGTCCATCCAGCTTGGGTCTTGAATTCGCCTTGCTAGGTCTTCAGGGCGTCAAATGGGAAATTGAAGAGTGGACTCCTGTTGATTCCCTGGTCTGGGCCTACATGATGGTATTCGACCAAGCAAGTCGGTTTAACGAACTGGAATATCTCAAGGTAATTGCCACTGTAGGGCGGGACATGGCTGGGGATCTCTTACCTCCTTATCGTGATGATAGACCGACCATCATCCAGACGGAGGATCTGGTTTCGTCTCAAGGAATTCCTAGCTCAACCTTTGTTGAGCTAGGCGAAGCGGAAAAAAGCTACTTGTCTGCTCTGGCGTTAGGCAGCGAACCAGAATTGTTCGGTCTAGCTTCTGGATTTGCTTCCGCCTCCAATAGTATGGCTATTTCGGGCGAACTGACAGACTCAGGCAACGCTTACCTGGCAAACGATCCTCACATGGGCGTCCAGGCACCTTCGTTATGGTATGAGGTTGGCGCCCACTGCGTTCCCAAGTCAGCCGCCTGTATTTACAATTTTCGCGGATTTTCCCTGCCAGGAGTTCCAGGAATCCTGATCGGCCACAACGATCGCATTGCCTGGGGGCTCACTAATGGGGCCTTCGATGCTGAAGATCTCTTTATCGAACGAATCAACCCTGATAATCCCGACCAATATGAAGTAAACGGGGATTGGGTAGATATGGATATCAAGCGGCACGAGATAGTTGTCCGTGGTTGGGACGAACCCGATATTCTCAACGTTCGCAGTACCCGGAATGGCGTTGTCGCCACTGATGAACTCATCGATCAGGATCCATATTCTAGCGGGACCGAACTGCACGTATTGAGCTACGCCTGGACCGCTTTGGATCCCATCAGATCGGTAGAGGGTGTCTTTGGCGTCAATGGAGCTCAAGACTGGGACGACTTCAACGATGCCCTTGCCTTATTTGATGCTGGCAAACAAAACTGGATTTATGCCGATGTGGAAGGCAACATCGGTTTCATCCTGCCCGGAAAAATACCAATCCGGGCCTCGGGAGATGGCACGCTGCCGGTGCCGGGATGGAACGACGATTATATTTGGAACGGATTCGTCCCCTATAGTCAGGCGCCCAAGGTTCTGAACCCAGAGCAGGGTTTCATCGCCACGGCAAACAATCTCCAAGTCAGAGATGACGCCTATCTCTATGATCTTGGCTATTTCCAGGATCGTGGCCAGAGAGCCGAGCGCATCACCCAGCTGATCGAAGGCCATGGGGGTTTGCTGTCCATCGAGGATCTCCAGCACATTCATACGGACAATGCCAGTGTCGGCGCGCAGGAGATCATGCCTTATCTTGAGAATATCGAATTCGACGATCCTGACGTCTCATCCGCTAGAGACCAGCTGGTCGATTGGGATTCACAGATGCTTATGGACAGTCCGGAAGCAGCCCTTTTCGCCTTCTTCTGGACCCATCTGCTAAACGAGACTTACAACGATCAGCTTCCCGACGATCTTCACGTATCTGGATCGAACATAGACGTAGATTCGATGTATCACCTGTTACACGAGGAGGATAATCCCTGGTGGGATGACCCTCGAACATCTACCGTGGTGGAGCTTCGCGATGAGATATTGGAACGCTCCTTTGTGTTGGCCTATGAAGATGGCGTGGAGCAGATAGGCGAGGATCTCGCCGAATGGAGATGGGGTGATTTGCACCAAATAACCTATCGAAATGCAACCTTGGGAAATTCTGGCATTGGTTTGATAGAAGACCTTTTCAATCGTGGACCATTCCCTACCAGCGGCAGCAATGCTGATGTCATCCAGAAAACATGCTGGGCTGCAGGTAGATCCTTCGACGTTGGCTGTATTCCGGCATTGCGACAGGTCATCGATCTTGGGGACCTTAGCCGCTCAACGATGGTCCATAATCTTGGACAAAGCGGTCACCCAATGGATGAGCATTACGATGATTTCATTGATCCCTGGCGATTTTTCGAATACCACCCGTCAAATTGGGATCGTGTTGACGCCGAGGCTGGCAACTCCGATTTGCTCATTCTCGAACCTAAATCATGATGGCCTAGATACTTTATGTCTAGTAAAATACGAGTTTGTATTTGTATGAATGAGAAGACAATTTAATTGAGGAGTCTGCGCGTAGTTGATACAGCGGCCGCGATAAGAGCATGATTGCTAAAGGACTCGCAAGGTCCACTAAATAGCGAAAGTAGAGGGAAAGTGATGATCGAGCTATACAACGAGGGAACCGGTGTCTTAATCGGGGAAATCACTGAAGATCAATTGAAGTTTCTCATCGGAGAAATGGAGGAGGAGTCTTTAGAGGACGTCGATTATTACCTGAGTGTCGCGACAGTTGACATGTTGGAAGCCGATGGGGCTGATCAGTCCTTAGTTGCGATGCTCCGCCAGGCGCTGGATGACCACGGGGAAGTAGACATCCTGTGGAAAAGAAAGTAGATTGTTCCTACGATCTCATTTTTTCCGATGGTATTCCTTGATGTAATCCGGTAATTCAACGCCGTGGAATAATCGGGGATCTCGTTCCGGATCCAAAAAACGCTGCTCGATGGGAAGCACGCCAGCCCAAATGGGCAGTTGATAATCTTCGTCATCATCGTTGGGAGGGCCGGTCCGGACTTTTGCCGAGGCTGATTCTATTGAGATAGAGACCACAGCGGTGGCCTTAAACTCTTTCTCATTCGGCTTCCGGCTATCATCCCACCTTCCGGGCATGATGTGATCGCTCAGAATCTCAAGGGCGTGCATCCTTTCTTGGTTACCCTCGATAAGTCTACCCTTCCCGAACAGCACGGCCGAACGGTAATTCATCGAATGGCTGTATATCGAGCGGGCAAGCACCAACCCATCCAACAAGGTAATTGCCACACAAACCTCATGACCGCTCTGAACATGGCGTATCAACCTGCTCGACGTCGCTCCATGGAGTAGAAGCTCGACGCCATCTCGGGCATGGATTGATGGTATAACAAATGGTTGTCCGTCTTGGACAAAGCCGACGTGGCAGATAAGCGCCGCGTCAACGATCTCATAGATCGCTTCTCTCTCGTAGACTCCCCGATCGGGTGCGCGTTTTACTCGATTTCGTCGATCAGTCTCAGTGTTTGCCATCATCCTCCACCTTATTTGATTTCTTGTCGCCGGCATCTTTCCGCTGACCCAGGACAGGTATTCGTCGGGTCCATTTCCGCTCGCTATTGAGTCCAGGTCTGCGCAGCAACAGCAGAGCTGGGGTCCCGACAAATAGCAGGACCATAGCTACATTCGAGCCGCATATCTCCCCACCCGCCTGATCGGAGGCTCTTTGTCGTGAGCGATCGGCTGCGCCACCTACCTCGTCCTCCATGTTTTCTATGGCTCTGTCCGTGAAATTAGACGCAGCTTCCTGGCAAGACGTGATCAGAACGACGGAAGCAAGCAGTACAAAGATCAGCGTTAAAGTTTGACGATGCTTGTTCATAAGCTTTGTTTCCCTTCAAACGTCAGCTAAATACCGGTTAAGATTATTTCTGAGGAGTTTTGACCTTCCAAGATCATATGAGTCATTAAACAAATCGGTATGATATTAGGCCATATCGGTCGAAGCTGCTGGAATCATTGCCCTGCTGCCCAATTGCACCTTATATCGTTACAAGTATCGTATGCTCCATCGCATTGATCAATAACCCTGAGGTAGCGATCTATTACGGCCGGGACTATATCGTCGCGTAGGTTGACATAAGGTACTGTGTTGCGCAGTTCGCGGGCGGCAATGTCGACGCTTATCCACCAACCTGAGGCCTGGACTGGCAGATCTATCATGTAGGATTTGACATTCGTCACCCTTAATGGTGCATGACGTCACTGGTTTTACAAACCCGGATGCGCTTACAATAGGCAAACTAGCCCTGCAGAAACTCGTTTCATCCGCAATTTACAGACTTCTAACTGGATCCGTAAACGTAGAGGAAATCTGGCCATGGAGACATCACTCACTGTCAATGGGAAAGTACACAGTCTGGTTGTCGAGCCAGACATGCCTCTTCTTTGGGTGCTAAGGGATATTCTTGGACTAACAGGGACCAAGTTTAGCTGTGGAAAGGGCTTGTGTGGGAGCTGCACGGTTCATGTCGATGGCGAGGCGGTCCAATCTTGTACTACTCCAATTTCAGCGGTCGGTGATAAACCGGTTACGACCATCGAGGGCATAGCCGAATCTCCGTATCATCACGTCCAGGAAGCCTGGATCGCTGAAAATGTTAGCCAGTGTGGCTACTGCCAAGCCGGTCAGATCATGTCTGCTGTGGCCCTACTAAATGCGAATCCGAATCCAAGCTCGTCGGACATCGATTCGGCCATGATAGGGAACCTGTGCCGGTGCGGTACATACCAACGAATCAGGCGGGCTATTGAAAGAGCCGCCACAAATGATCTAACAGGCAGCCTCCTAGAGCCAGGTCGTTTTGCCCAAATCCTTGCCCCGGTCGCAAATAAAAACCTGGGTGTTGTGGACATGGGGAAGTATTTGCCCGCCCTCATGCCCATCATGGGGGCCATTGCACTGACCAAAGAAGGTAGACGAACCAAGGTGAGCCGGCGGGGGTTCATTCAAGTTGCCGCTGCTTCAGGCGCCGGATTGATCATTGGAATTTCCTTCCCTGGCTGCCGGGATTCATCGGATACGCCCTTAACGGCAACACCCTTCCCAACCGAGACAGCCGTGCCTGTGAATACTGCAGCTCCCAGTGCGACAGCTTTGGAGGTTAGCAGGTCCGCAGAGTCTCCCCCACCAACAGCCGAGATCCCCTCCCCTACGGAAACATCCGCTCCGGCGATGACACCAGTTCCAACAGCAACACCAAGCCCGACGCCAGAACCGACGGCCTTTTTTGAACCAAATCTGTTTTTGACGATCGATAACAACGGCATTGCTACGATCGTCGTTCACCGAGTCGAATTGGGCCAGGGAGCTCGAACCGCCCTGCCCATGCTGGTGGCTGAGGAGTTGGAAGTTGATTGGTCGTCCGTGCGTGTCGTACAGGCGCCAGGCGACTCGAGATATGGCGAGCAGCAAACAGCAGGGAGCAGCTGTATTTACGATACCTTCGCTCCTCTGCGGATGGCTGGCGCCCAAGCAAGAGACATGCTTGTCGCGGCCGCAGCCCAGATCTGGGGCGTCGATGAGGATAGCTGCTATGCAGAAAACGGGTCCGTTATCCATGAACCGACCGGAAGAATTCTGGCCTATGGCGAACTAGTCGAAACCGCGTCGACTATCCCGCCAACCAGGGGAAGGCTGAAGAATTCAGAAGATTTCAAGATCATTGGCACTCGGATTGGGCATATTGACAATCCGGCGATCGTGGATGGCAGCGTTGCTTTTGGCATCGATGTGACACCTTCAGGGACGCTTTTTGCGGCCGTAGCCAGAAGTCCGGAACTTCGCGGGAGTATCGTAGATTATGATGCCACTGCTACGGAAGCCATCCCAGGCGTTCGACAGGTGATCCCAATTGAGAGCGGCGTCGCCGTTTTAGCCGACAATAGTTGGGCAGCATTACAAGGGAAATTGGCACTACATACCGAGTGGCAGCCGGGTCGCTATACGGATTTGAATAGCGAAGACGTCGCCCGTTATTTCGGAGAACAGCTGGCCACCGGCACCACTGAAACCGACGTCTTGGAAGCACTATATAAGGTATCTTTCTTGGCTCACGCGACTCCCTCGCCCATGAATTGCGTTGCTGATGTTAGGGAAGATAGCTGCGACGTCTGGGCCCCGACCCAGACCCCACAATTGGCGAAATCCGCGGCGATTAGGGCATCGGGTCTATCGTCGGACAATGTAACCCTGCACGTGCCAAGAGTCGGCGGCGGTTTTGGCAGACGCCTCCAAGTAGATTATGTGCGAGATGGGGTTGAAATATCTCGAAAAATTGGAGCTCCGGTCAAAGTTTTGTGGAGCCGCGAGGATGATATCCAGCACGATTACTACCATCCGCTCAGCGTTCACCATGCGAGCGCCGATTTGACGAGGAGAAGTATGCCTCAAGTCCGTTCGCGGACCTATGGAGAATGGGACCAGATCACAGGCGCTTGGCGTGCAGTATCCAACTTCACCGATGGTTTTGTTCGAGAGTGCTTTATCGACGAGATGGCGGGCGCTCTAGGTGAAGATCCACTGCAGCTTCGCCTTGATCTGCTGCCCGGACCGTTCCGCACTGTCCTCGAACTGGCAGCCGAGCATTCCGGTTGGGGAGGACCGCTGCCTGAGGGACACAGCCAGGGAGTAGCGGCCTTTGCCACCTGGGGTGTCACCAGAGTTGTCATGATCGCCGAGGTCTCGATGGAAGATGGGCCTGTTCGCGTGCACAGGGTTGTTACAGCTATTGACTGTGGCATGGTGATAAATCCAGACCTGGTAGAAGCCCAAATGGAAGGGGGCATCGTATGGGGGCTTTCAGCTCTATTTGGGAGCGAGATCACAATCCAAAGTGGGCAGGTCAGGCAGAGCAATTTCCATGATTACCCGATCCTCCGTTTTGATCAGATGCCCGAGGTCGAGGTTCACATCGTCCAGAGCGATCTCCAACCCATGGGCGTTGGCGAAATGGGAGTCCCACCGATCGCTCCAGCGGTGGCCAATGCCCTCTTCGGTCTAACCGGAGAAAGGATCCGTACCCTGCCTATAGGACCTGGCGGTCCATCGATCCACTAGCTGTCTCCGAAGATAGCGTCCCTTCTCGTTTAACGCAGCTCGAAAGTTAAATACTTTTCGGTAATGTACATTGGCCCGTCGGGGAACTGAACGGTTTGTTCGCGTAGAACTGGTAGTCCGCTCTCACGAGATATCCAGAGTGTGGCTACAGATGAACGCTGTCTGTTTGTTGTGATGGAGAAATTGACCGGAGCCGCTTCCTCATCTTTCGATTCGTTTGATTCTCCCAAACGATAATCGCCACCCTCCACCCACTCTTTCACACCTCCAGCAGCCTTTTCTGAGGCAAGACCAAAGGATAGTCGAGCTAAATTGTGCAAAACTCCCATCCGGGTCAGTCCAATCTTCAGCGCTTCGGCAAGGACTGGCTCTGCCGGTAATTCGAAGAGGTTGTCGGCAGATCCACCACGCATTACTTTGCCATCAGACCAAAGCCTTGGATCTGTTTGAAGTTCGCCAAATGTCCCAGAGCAAGACAGATCAATGGCATTACTCGACTTTATGTCAAGATACCTTGCGAGATTTGCCACGTTTGCCCCAGTGGACGATACCAAGCATTCCAAAAAGATATGCTGGCTGCCAAGATTCTGTTCTCTAGCTCACTGAATAAGAACTGTGGTTCCGTTAATCTCATGCTGTATATTTAGCCCGGACTTCCACTTGTGACAAGATACTTGCACCATCTTCCTGCCGGGCTAATATTGTTTAGGCTCGTTAATGACTAGCCATCCGTATTTCACGCTTTTGCACCGATTGGGCTTCAGAAAGTTTTGAAAAGAGAGTATCCGTCGTTGGAGAAGAGATAGTTATCGCTCCAAGATCAATACAGATAACCGAGGTTGAACGTGGTATCTAACGAAGAAAACGCAGGCTGGCTCTTGCCAGATTCAGTGATGGATAAGGAAACACAGTTTCGATTGGCATCCCGCGTGGAGAGTCGCCGGTTTGAACCTGGAGAAACTATCATCAAGCAAGGCGCTGAGGCCCTTAACTTCTATCTCATCGTCCGGGGGAAAGTCGTGGTGATCAGGGAACGATCAAACCGCCCGTCGCATCCCATTGCCACGCTGGGAAATGGAGATTATTTTGGCGAGATCGGCCTGGTGGAGGGTGTGGGAAGAACGGCAACGGTTTTAGCCAGCGACAGCGGTCCCGTGGATGTCATGGTCATGGACAGGGCCACGTTTTCAGATTTCGTCATGGCCTCTGATCAGAGTGAGGAGCAAATCGCGGCCGTTGTTAAGCAGCGGATTCAGAGTCTAGCTCTGGCAAAGGCGCTACCATCGCTAAGTCCTGATGAACTTGCTCGTGTTTCTCCCCAATTTACGAATGCAAAATTTGCACCCGGCGAAGTGATCATCCAACAGGGCGATCCCGCTGACCGGTTTTATATCCTTGTCGTGGGTCGCTGCGAGATTGTTGACCACCATCCTGACGGCCGGGATATCACTGTAGATTGGCGCGAGCCTGGCGAGTATTTCGGTGAAATCGGTCTGCTCCAAAATCAGCCGAGGACGGCTACGGTCAAGGCCGGGCCGGATACGATGGTCGAGGTAATGGCCCTTGACCGTGAATCGTTCTTGGCCATGACTGAGGACTCAAAATCCACCGAGATGACCATCGCCCAGGAGATGATCCAGCGAATGATCGGCCTGGCTCAAGCCCAGTAAACAAATCTACTAGCCATATCCGCAAACAGATATTTCACGGATTTGGAAGGTATAGCTGCATTTCTTCGCACCTCCACAATCAAAGCTTTGCTGCCTCACGGCAATAGTTTTGTATTCCCACGCCTTCATTCGTGCTTCTGAATTGCCTCGCCTCTAGCAGTATCCTCGAGAGACCTAGAGAGTATTCTTGAGCTACCCCAAGGGTATCTCGAATCGATTCCTGGCCTGGTCATTCGCGCATGATGCGGGAGGAACTGTCGCATACTGTCTATGGCTGATCAAACACCTCCAGTGATCTTAGCTCGAGCTAGATCAAACCTGCCTCCTGGGGCATGCGATTGTTCATTCACATGACCTCAAGGACCATTTTACCTGTACATTTCCAGGGTAATAACCTCATCAGGGTACGTGTTAGGATTAAGCATCAGAGGTCGTGTATACTAGGATCGCTCCAAAACACTGGAGAATCTTATGCGAGATTTAGATGGGTTCTCGGACCAGTTCGATGATGGCACTATCTGGACTTCACCGGAGTAAATCGCCTTACTTCGGACCTTTCGCGAGATGATGTGAATGAACAACCGCCGTTTCGCCATATTCGTCATCATCATTCTACCTGCTTTCGCCTTGGCTGTATTCAGTTCAGTACTGGCAGAACTGGATCCGGGGGGCGGGCTTGGAGACTCAGTACCCACGGGAATTGAACAAGAAATCATACTGCGCAAGACCGTAGCTCTCGATCTCAGCTCCTGCGGTTTGCAGAAGGAGCTGGAGCTTCCGGCAGGAACAGAGGTCATATACTGCTACGAGGTGACAAATACCGGAAGCATCACTCTCACTCAGCACGAGCTGGTGGATAGTGAACTGGGGACTCTGTTTGATGGCGCTGTTGAGCTGTCCCCTGGAGACACGATGTCCGTC
>Ga0307380_10007682_pt1 | contig 13967 bp, 10 predicted proteins | sample UN3MG_FD_202239 | JGI IMG/M metagenome (GOLD analysis project Ga0307380, IMG submission 202239) | Soil microbial communities from Risofladan, Vaasa, Finland - UN-3 | ecosystem: Environmental > Terrestrial > Soil > Coastal area > Acid sulfate soil | place: Finland: Risofladan, Vaasa | collected... | reverse complement strand
CTCGAAGAGATCGAGTTCGCCTTATCCGATCTGGCGGATGCCACCAAGCAGGTCGAGGTGGGAAAGATGCTGGCCGCGAAGTACCTCGTTTTCGGCGAGATCATAGACATGGACAAGGAAGTCCTGATTAGCCTGCGGATGATCGATGTGGAATCCACCAGGGTGGTTTGGAACTAGCAGATCGTTGCCAGCATCTCGAACTATGACTATATCACCGGGTACTTTACCCAGTCGATCCTGAAGCACTTGGGTCTATCGGTTGCCCGATCGACGGTGGCAAAAGTCGAAGCCAGAGAGGATAAGAACTAAGATGTCGTGGTAGCCTTTTCCAAGGCCGTCGATCATTATGACAGGAAGGAAAACACCGAAGTCAAGGAAGAGCTCGTAATCGCTCGCAGGATCGACCCCGACAACGAGGCGGTCCAGGCATATCTCAGCAAGTTACTAGTAAACCTCTCGAAGTTCAAAATAGAGGCCGCTGCGATGCAGCTGCCCAGCCAGAACCCGGCATACCTCGGAATCCTGCAGTATGCTCAAGTCTCTGCAATTTTTAATATGCCCCCCCCCGCGATGTATTTTACCTTGATAATTACCAACTCGAATATAGTGGTGGATATCACCATGGGATCCTGGGTGTTAGTTTACCACTCGGAAGGCGATTCGGCTTTCAGGCGAACCTTTTAGCTTATGGCTTCTCCGAAGATGTCGCTGAAGACATCTACGGGGTACCTTCCCCGAGTACCCATGCTGGGGAAGAGGATTGGGGTGTTCAATTCAACTTCGGATGGGCTACAACCGACTGGTTGTCGATCGGTATAGGCGCATCCGTATTCATGGAGTGGCTCGGCGGCTGGGGTGTGGAAGGAGGAGAACAGCACCCGCCGGGGCAGTTACGGAGCGCGTTCTCCTTCGGGATTCTTCTCAAAAATCGGAAATCCACGGTTGTGTTTGACATCCTGTCCGGCTTTTCGTTTGGCCGGCAATGGCTTCTTCATGCTGAGGATTTGAGAGAATATCTTGATTCCGGCACGCCATTTACTATCGGAGATTGGGTGGCCTTGCCGTTAGTGATTGAAGCCACGCTTACTTTCGCCTTGCAAGACCGGCGTGCTTTTCTGGTATTGAGGCAAAGTAACGATATCTTTGTCGATCAAGCTTCCTATAGCGGATGGCTCACTCCAGGGGCTGAGCTCTGGCTCGCCAGGTGGTTTGCCGTTAGGGGAGCGTTGGACCTGTCAGTTCACAAAATGGAAAATGTGATCAAATACGGCATAGGTGGTATAGGCGGGATTGCCTTCAGGAGCACCCGGCGCGGCTGGGATCTTGATTTAGGTGGTTCCTATCGAATGGAGCCCATCAGATCCATAAACGGTGAGGTTAAATACGAACCCGTATTATACGTTAATCTGACCAAAAACTTACTCTCGATAGCACGGTGATCCAAAGTTTTTAGTAGGCGGGGATTACATTTTTAACACCCCTTTATCAGACTACATATTTATATTATCTCGAGTTCATAACTCTCGTGATAATTGGGGAGTCCTTAGACAACTCAAGCATTAGTCTCGTGATAAGAACGCAAGTCTTACACGGATTGTGTAGAACTCAGTTTTCCCCCAGATTTACTGAGGTTTCGTTCCGATAATCGAATGTGGCAGCCACGGTGCAGGTATACGTGTTACGTTTTACTCAGCATAGAGCGATAGGGCATCCCATTGATAGGTTGCGTTGCCTTTCCCGTCGTCTGCCACAGTCATCTCAATAGTGTGCCTGCCCTTCTTGAGTGCACCGAGCGCCAGATTATAGACGCCGACGCGATAGCCTTCGCCGCTTCCAAGCATCGTGTTCGTCACGAGGTGCGTTTGTTTCCCATCGACTGTCACCACTGTTGTTTCGTCTCCCCCTCTGGCCAAGTGCAATATGACATTGTTGTAGGCTTGATCCAGCCTGAAACTGATAATGATGCGCTCCACACCACTGTCTGCATATCCACTGTGCGCTCGGTTGAGATACTCTGGGAACGCTTCAGTTGAGCAATCCACCCCAACACGACAACGGTATTCGGTAATACCCGTGAACCCGCTCGAGCGGAATTCACGATCGCTCTTATCCTCCTGACCAATCGCGAAGATGACGACAGGCTGGTCGGTGTCAGATGATTCTTGCTGACCCCGACTCCACAACGGTAGCGTCACGAGCAGCAGTGACACCGCGATCCCGATACTAACCTTGGTTTGAATTTGTTTCATGGTATATTTGCCTCCACTTGTATTGTTGTACAAATTCTAAAACAAACCTCAAAATTGTGCCAATTTTATGGAACGTGATTTGCTTGACGTGAAAAGGTTTATAGCCGCGGGAGCGAATGTTAATGCTTTCGACATGGACGGGTGGACAGCACTAATGCTCGCATCGGAATTCGGCAGGTTGGATGTTATTAGGCTGCCAATAAATGAAGGAGCGTATTTACAAGCAAGGGACAAAAACGGATTCGCAACTTTGATAGTATCTGTGCTGTTCAGGCATACAGAGATTGCGAGATTGCTTATACGGGAAGGAGTCAATTGTAACGCACATAACACTGATGGAGGCACAGCATTAAGCCTTGCTTGAACGAAATCCACAGGTAGCAAGAGCGCGGATAGAGGGAGGAGCGGACGTCAACACTCAAGCCCGGGAGTACCAACCCTGTGCGGTCTCATCACACGGACAGGTCCGCACCGTAGGGAAGGACGCCGCCGATCGATTCCTGATTGAGGAAAAAAAGCAGGAGGCGTTCCAGACCGAGAGCCACCCCGGAACACTTCGGCAGCCCCTGTTGACGGATGATCCGAACCAGCTCCCAGTCGCTGGGGTGGAGCTCGAGCCCCTGCCGTTTCTTCTTCTCCTGTTCTGTGAAGAAGACTTCGATGCGGTCAGGGTCGGTCTGCTCGGAATAGCAGTTGGCCACCTCTACGCCGGCCAGGTACAGCTCCCAGCGCTCCGCCCACGGAGTGCCGGGTTTGTTACGGGCCAAAGTGGGTATCAGGGCGGGGTAATCGTAGAGGATCACGGGTCGGCGGTGGGGTAGGTTGGGTTCAACAGCGCTCAAGAAGATTTTGTGGAAGAGATCCTCCGGGCGGTCCTCCCCGGTAACCGTGAGACCTAGCTTCAGAGTCGCCTCCGCGAGAGAGTCGTAGTCCGAGAGCCGTTGCAGATCGAGCTGCAGGTATTCGTGAAACGCTTCGGCCATGGACAAGCGCAGGAAAGGCCGGGAGCAGTCCACCCGGTGGTCGCCGAAGGTTAGAACAGGATCTCTGTCCGTTTTCTCAAAAAGGTGGGAGAACAACTCCTCCAGCGTGTACATGGACTGCAAGTAGTCCGCCTGCAGGGTATACCATTCCAGCATGGTGAACTCGGGGCTGTGCAGGGGGCCGGCGGGTTCGCTGTTGCGGAAAGACTTGCAGATTTGGAAGATGCTTCCACTGCCCCCTGCGATCAGGCGTTTCATCCACAGTTCCGGCGAGGGGATGAGAAATGCATCCCTTTCCGTGCCGCCCGCCGAGCGGTAGCAGGTACGAAACACTTCCAGACTGCCCTCCGGAATCAAAGTCGGGCAGAGCAGGGCTGTGTCCACCTCGAGATAATCCCGGTCCAGGAAAAACATCCTGACCAGCTGAAGGAGCTTTGCCCGTTCACGCAGGGTTTGCAAGTTGATAAGGGTCATATCGACTTCTCCCATTGGACGGAGAGGTGTTGGGATGACTATATTCTCAAAAGCATCGGTTCGTGAAGGTACCAAGGAGACAATCTTGAATCCAGATGATATTTCACCCGGCTATCGCAGCGCGGGTTTCGAGGCGATATCCAACAAGGACATGCGGGAATACAGCTCTCGGGCATTACATTTTAGTCATTTAAGCACGGGGTGCGAGGTGTTTCATCTCTGGAACGATGATCCTGAGAATCTGTTTGCCTTTGCCTTTCGTACTCCCCCCCAGGACGATACCGGAGCGGCTCATATCCTGGAGCACTCGGTTCTCTGCGGCTCGAAACGGTTTGCCCTCAAGGATCCTTTCGTTGTGCTGTTGAAGAGCAGTTTACAGACCTTTCTCAATGCCTTTACGTTTCCGGATAAAACCGTATACCCGGCTGCCAGCATGGTTGAAAAGGATTTCTTCAATCTCATGCTGGTAACCGGGGACGCCGTTTTTTTTCCCCTGCTCCAGCGGGAGGTGTTCATGCAGGAGGCTCACCACCTCGAACCGTCCGCAACGGAAGATCAGGAGGATGAGCTGATACGAACCGGAGTCGTGTACAACGAAATGAAGGGAGTGTTTTCCAGCCCCGAATCGATCGTGGCCTATACCTCGATGCGCAGCCTCTTTCCCGACACACCCTACGGTTTTGAATCCGGCGGCCATCCTGAAGCGATCGCTTCCCTGACCCATGGGGAGCTGCGGGCATTCCACAGGCGGTTCTATCATCCGGGGAACTGCCGGATTTTTCTTTACGGAAATATCCCCACTCCTCAAACTCTCGAATTCCTCGAGGAAAATTTCCTGAAATCATTCGGCCCGGCGCAAATCGACTCCCACCTGGTTCTGCAACCCCGCTGGCAGGAGCCGCGAATTGTAGAGCAGACCTTTCCCATGGAAGCAGGCACACGGGAAAATCTCAAGAGGAAGTCTTCTGTCACTCTGAACTGGTTGACCGTACCGGTCAAGGATCCGCTCAAACTCCTGTCCTTCGAGGTGCTTACGGAACTGCTGATCGGCAACGAGGGCGCCCCTGTGCACAGGGCTCTGCTGGAGTCCAAATTGGGAGACGATCTTTGCCCGGCTGCGGGTCTGGAGACGGAGCTGAACGAGCTCACGTTTTCGGTAGGTCTGCGGGGCACAGAACCGGAATCGGCCGGTGCAATTGAGTCTGTAGTATTCGAGAGCCTCCGAGCCCTGGTGGATCGGGGAGTGACGGAAGAAGCGCTACAGGCCGCGCTGCACCAGGTCGAGTTCGGTAATCGTGAGATCAAAAGGGGAGGGCGGCCCTACTCCTTGACACTTATGCGGCGGGCATTGCGCGGTTGGCTGCACGGCAGTGATCCGGAGATCACCCTCGAGTTTCAGCGCTGGATGGATGTACTGAAATCGGAGGTCGCTGAAGGCGGATATTTCGAACGGCTGATAGAGGAGTATCTGCTTGCCAATCCTCACAGAACCACCGTTGTGCTTCGGCCCGATCCGGAGCAGCAGAAACGGGAAGAAGAAGCGGGGAAAAAGGAGCTTTTATCCCTCAGACAGGCCATGGGCCGGGAAGGCCTCCGGCAGTTGCAGGTGGATCTGGACAAGCTCAAGATGTTTCAGGAGCAGCAGGATTCCCCGGAGATCTTATCACGGATTCCCGCCCTGCACCTGAGCGATCTGCGCCGAGAGGTGGAAAAGATCCCCACCGAACGGATAGACCCCGGTCCGCTTCTTTTCCACGATCTGTACACCAACGGTATCGTCTATCTCGATCTGGCCTTCGATACCTCGGGGGTCAGAAAGGAACTGCGGCACCTCTTGCCTCTTTTCAGCCGGGCGGTCCGAGGTAGTGGTCTGCCCGGGATACCGTACTACGATGTTGCTGGCAGGCTTTCCCTGCATACGGGGGGCTTCGGCGCTTCCTTGAGTGCCGATACCAAGGTTGCCCCGCCGGGAAATATCGAAGAAGGGTTGGTTTTTCGGGTAAAGATGCTCGAGCAGAATGTTCCGGCAGCGGTTGCCCTTGTGCGGGAGCTGCTCCTGTCGGCGGATTTTCAAGACCTGGAGAGGATGCGCACGATCGTCCTGGAGATGCGCAACGACCTCAAGGCGTCTCTGGTGCCCGCGGGCAGTCATTACGCAGCTCTTCGCGCCGGGGGACGTCTTTCACCGGCACTGGCGATCGAGGAGCAATGGAAGGGGATCTCGCAGTACATCTGGCTCAATGGGGTCTGCCAGGATCTACAGCGGGATCTTCCCGATCTGGGGTCCAACTTGAGCACACTCAGAGCATCATTGCTCTCCCCCTCCGGGCTTACCGTCAATCTGACCTGCGGGCGGAGCGCCTTGGACCGAGTCATTCCCGTTGTTGAGGATTTGGTTGCAGCCCTGGGCCATTCCCAACCCGGGCAGTTGGCATCCGGCGAATCTGAAGGTCCGAATCCGATCGGCGCACAGGTCCGCCCGGCTTTGGAGACCCTGGTTGGGTCGATGAACGTGAACTTCGTTGCCCATGCGATTCCCGGCAGTTCCTTCGGCAGTGTAGAAAATGCCCACGAAACGGTTTTGGCCCACTACCTGGCTACCGGATTTCTCTGGGAACGGATCCGCATGCAGGGCGGCGCCTACGGCGCCGGTGCATCTGCGAACGGGCTGGAGGCTTTGTTTGGTTTTTCTTCTTACAGGGACCCAAACACTCTGGATACGCTGGAAGTTTTTCGGGAGGGACTCCGCTCTGCCGCCGGAAGCGAATTCGACCGGGCGATGTTTGAAAAAATTGTCCTTGGTACGGCGGGAAAGGAGGAGCGGCCCATGGCGCCGGGAGAAAAGGGGTTTGTCGCTTTGAAGCGGGAGCTGCTCGGAATCCGGGATGACCAACGTCAGGCGCGAAGGGATGCCTTGATCGACTGCACGCCGGAGCAGATCGCCGCGGCGGCAGAGCGTTTGCTGGCCCGTTTCGACAGCGGTGTTACGGCGATTGTCACCCACCCACGGGCGGTGCAGAGGGACAAACAGCGCTTGGAAAAGTTAAAGGCCGTCTCGGTTCAGCTCCCGGACTAATCTCCACGAGCCTCTGCGGGGATCGTCACGGTGACTGTGGTTCCATGACCGAAGACGGATCGAAAACGCATCGTCCCCCCATGATCTCGAACGATGCGTTGGGATACCGAAAGACCAAGCCCGGTCCCGCCTTTTTCCCCACGGGTAGTAAAAAAAGGATCGGTCACCCTGGCCAGACTTTCCGGAGAGATGCCTGCTCCCTGATCTGCAACCTCGATACAGAGGAGCTTGCTAGCGGTGTCGAAGCGGGTGGAGATCCGCACTTGCCGCTGTCTGTCCGGCAAGGACTGGCAGGCGTTGTGCAGCAGATTCATAATCACCTGCTCCATCCCGATTCGGTCCGCGGGAACCGTGGGAATATCGGTCTGGAGAACAAGGTCAAAACGATCCGTTGCTCTGGCGATCATGTGCCGCGACAGATCCACCACCGTGCGAATCACCTGGTTCATGTCGGTGGATTCCCTCTTGCCCTTCGTTCCTCCCCGAACGAACCTCTTGAGCTCTGAGACGATGTGGTCGATCCTTGTGGTGCTGGCCCCGATTTCAGAAATCGCCGATCTGGAGGCTTCTTTGAAATCCTCGTAGCTCATCCCGGACAGGCGGATATCTTCATCGATTTCTTCAGCCGAATCCGCCAGGGCGAAGAGATGGGGTAGACCGTCTAAGAGGAAGCGGGAGTTCATAACGATGACCTGGTTCGGATTGTTCACCTCGTGGGCTACGCCGGCAACCAAGGCTCCGAGGGATGCCAATTTATCCGTCCGCATGAGCTGCTGCTGTTGGGCCTGAAGGCGTTCGGCCGCTTCTTTGCGCTCGGAGATGTCGCGGATGATTACGACATTCGCCGCTTCATTCTGCCAGGTGGTACGCGCGCCGGTAATCTCCACGGGAATCACCTTGCCGTGGCGGGAAACGATGCGGGTCTCGTAGCAGCGGGGGGCATCCCGCCCGGCCATTCTTTCACTGAAACGATGGCTGACGGAGGCAAGCTCATCCGGGTGAACGAAGTCTGTGAAATGCATTCGTCTCAGGCCGACGGGGCTGTATCCGGAGATCTCGGTTGAGTGTAAATTGGCATAGAGAACCTGCCCTTGATGGGAAAGGATCAGGATGGCGTCGTTGGCGTTTTCTGCAAGCGCTTTGAAGTTCCCCTCGGCCGCCCGCAGGTACGAGACCATCTGATTGTATCCACGGGCGAGCTGCCCGACTTCATCCTCCGACGGTACCGGAACGAACATTCTGTAATTCCCCGATGACACCTGCTGGACAGCCTCGAGGAGAATACGGAGGGGTTTAAACAAGCCTCGACGGAAGGCCATTGGAAATCCAAGGACAACCAGGATGGAGGTGATCAGCGCGATAAGTGCGATTTTGGAGCAGAAAAGGTGAATCGCCAGACGGTACTCTGTGTAGGGCAATCCCACCCGGTAGGAAACGCCTCGATCGGTGATCGTGTAATACAGGTAGAAACTGTCGGTATCGTTCAAATCTAGATAGAGGAAACGGGGAATCAGTCCTCGACGTTCGGGGAGCAGACCTTTGCTGCCGGGTTCGCTCCCCAGACGAAGGATCGCCGTATCCGAAAGCTCCCGAGAGGAAAATTTAAGTGTGGCGGGGGAGGCGTTGGCCGGCAGGATGAAGGCGATGCCCGGAGAGAGTCCCGTTAGATCCTGATTTTGAATCGACATCCGGACCTGGTCGATTTCTCTACGGTAGCTGTCCGCCAAAGAACCGCGGACAACCGGCATCAGGGCACTGGCTGTAATACCGAAGGCCACCATGATTACAGCCAGCGGGATGCCGATCAGCTTGGTTAGATAGCTCGTCGGTTGTGGAGAATTGTTGACATAGACAACAAAGATGAGAAGACATACCAACAAGGAGCCGGTATTGAACACCAGAGCGTAGGTACCGCGGGTGATTACACCAGTCTGGAACAGCGTATAGGTCAGGGCGATGCCAGTGGTCGCCAGGGTCAGCAGAGCGAAACTGCGGGCCGACAGGGCCACTCGTCCGCCGGGACGGGCGATACAGCGAAATGCGCCGAACAAGCGGTTGACTACACCTGGTTTGACCGGTCTCCGCTCCTGCTTCGAGGAGCGGAGGACTTTGCGAAGCAGAACCACGGTCGACCAGAAGTAGCCGATCAGTACCAGGAAGCTGACCCTGGGCCCGTACTCGTAGGTAAAGTACTCCGCCGTGAAGTCGTACACCGATTCGATATTCGGGACTACAAACAGGGAACCCCAGACGGTGAAGGCTGCCGCCGCGGAAAGAATCAGGACGATCCGGGACTCCCGAGGGTGATGGTTCACCCCGTAGTGGTAGGCGAATTGGACAAGACAGACGACCCCGAAGACAATGAGGTTCGAGAATTGGCCGGTGTTCAAGGAGGCGCTCGAGAACACGGAGTAGCGCACCGTGTAGGAGAGGAGAAGCACGAACAGGCAGCCGAGATATCCCGCCAGATACCAGGTATCGGGATGTTTTGCCTTCAGAGAGAGCAGGTAGCCGGTTATGACGGATAGGAGCAGCGTCGTGGTCAAGGATCCTATAGACAGGGTGGCGAATCTGAGCCAGCTCACGCCGCACCTCCTCTGGACCTCACGACAGGGCTCGACTCCTCGCTTCCGTATTGCCGCCTTTTCGCCGCTTGAGCCTTTTGCTGAGCGCTTGAGGAGTGATCCCGAGCAGTCCTGCCGCGATCGCTTGATTGCCCTTGGCCCGAGATAGGGCCTCTTCGATCAACCGCCCGGTCATTCCCTTCAAAGTGGGAAGCTTTTCCGGAAAGGAGAACGCCTGTTCGGCGGCGGGAAGGTGGATCTCCCCGCCCGTGTATCCCATGGCCTCGCGAAAGGGTTGAAGGGACAGCATTTTTTCCCGCTGGCGGCTTACCGCGTTGAAAATCATGGAGCGAAGCTCCCGAACATTGCCGGGAAAGTCGTAGGTTTCCAGGAGGGTGAGCAGCTCGGGGGGTACGGCCAGTTTCTTCCTGCCCAGCTGCTCTACGGCCCGGCCGTGGAAATGATCGATGAGCAGGGGTAGATCATCCCTGCGTTCCCGCAGAGGCGGGATGCGAATCTCGTAGGTTTGCAAACGATAGTAGAGATCGCGGCGGAAATGTTGCCCCGCAACCAGGTCGGGCAGCAGGCGGTGGGTGGCGATGATGAACCGTGCACTGGTTGTACGCGGCAGGTCCGACCCTAGGGGGTAGTACTCCCGGGATTCCAGTAGCCGCAGCAGCTTGATTTGGCTGGCTGCGGATAGGTCCCCGATCTCGTCGAGGAAGAGCGTACCCGAGTTCGCCTGCTGTACGAGTCCTTTGCGGTCACTGTCCGCGCCGGTGTATGCACCTTTCGTGTGTCCAAAAAGTGTATCGGCAAACACGCTGTCGTCCAATCCGGCGCTGTTTACCTTTACCAGAGGTCCCCGCAGGGCGCTGACTGCGTGGATCGCCTCGGCAAAAAGTTCCTTGCCCGTGCCGGTTTCCCCGGTGATCAGGACCGTTTCTGCTGTTGGGCCGATGGATTCGATGAATCGGAAAATCGCGTGGACACGATGATTGCGGGTTACGATGCAGCGAAATGCCTCCGGATGGCTGATCTTGTCTGCCAGTAGACCTTCCCTGAGGGAGTTGTAGCGGCGGGAAAGACGCCGCATGTCGATGGCCCGCCCGACACCGCTGGTCAGCCTGTTCGGCTCGACAGCCTTGATCATGTAGTCAAAGGCTCCTTCCTTCATACAACCCACAGCCATGTCGATGTCTTCTGATGCGGTGACGATGATGACCGGGATATGGGGGTATAACTCGTGGATCTTTCTCAGCAGTGCATCCCCGGTAATGTGAGGCATGGAGATGTCCAGCAGGACGGCCTCCACCTCCTGCTTCTCCATAAGGGGGAGAACCTCCCGGGAATCGCTGCAGGTCAGTAGATTGTCAATCCCGGCGGATTTCAGCACTTTTGCCATGCTTGAGAGAACTGCCGGCTCGTCGTCGACCAGGAGCACAGGTACTTCGGGGTTCTCGCCGCTGTTCATAGCACCTCCCCGCCGTTCATCTCCCCGGTGTATGCGGTATTTTTAAGTATGTCCCTCAGGGATTCCGTAGGCTACCCAAACTATAGCCTCAACTCCATTGATAGGTCAATGTCACTCTGTCTGCTTTGTACGTCAAACGCCTTCCTAAATTCATCCTTCTGTGCTACTAATGACAGAGTTTAAAAAAACGCCTATGAATATGGAATTGTTTGTGCTCGGAACAGGCGGCATGATGCCCCTGCCGTCTCGGAGCCTCACCTCGGTGCTGCTGCGGCGCGAGGGGGAGCTGTTTCTCTTCGACTGCGGTGAAGGCACCCAGGTGTCGCTGCGCCGCCTGGCTCTGCGCTGGAAGAAGATATCGGCCATATTCGTATCTCACACCCACGCCGATCACGTAACGGGGATTCCCGGCATGCTGATGCTCTCCTCTCAGGTGGAGAGGGACGATCCCCTGTACGTCATCGGACCACCCCGGATCAAGGAGTACGTCCAGGCGAGCCGGAAAATTCTCGACATGTACATCAACTACGAGATCGTCGTGAAAGAGGTCTTCGGAGAGGAGACCGTCTTTGAGGGCGACGGCTTCAAGATCCGTTCGTATCCCTTGTATCATACAAAACCCTGTCTGGCCTTCTGCCTGGAAGAAGATATGCGCGCCGGGGTGTTCGATCCGGAGGCCGCCGGCGCTCTGGGCATCCCCAGGGGACCTCTGTGGTCCACCCTCCAAGCAGGTACTCCGGTTCGTTTAAACTCAGGGGCCGAAGTGAAGCCGGAGCAGGTTATGGGTCCCAGGCGGGCAGGGCGAAAGTTCAGTTTCATCACCGATACGACCTGGGTTCCCGGCGCACCTGAGTTTATACGGGATTCGGATCTGCTGATCTGCGAGGGAATGTTCGGTGAAGAACTGGCAGAAGATGCCGCGGAAAAGAAGCACCTGACCGCTGTTCAAGCGGCTCAGATCGCCCGGCAGGGAAGGGTCGGTCGGCTCGGTCTGATCCATTACAGCCCCCGCTACACCGAACGGGACCTCAGGAATCTGCTCAATCAGGCCAAGAAAATTTTCCCCCGAACCTTCCTGACCCGGGATCTCCAGATCATCGATTTGCCCTATCGGGAGTAGGAGATCCCTTGACGCTTTAAGGCCGTTGATATTATTTTAGCCACAAAATGCGATAAATAACTATGGGATTTAGAAAGGTAGATTCATGATCGAGGTAAGCAACCTGGGCAAGCGGTATGGAACCCTGGAAGCGATTCGGGGAGTCAACTTCTCTATCAATCCGGGAGAAGTGGTGGGACTGCTCGGCCCCAACGGCGCCGGGAAGACCACAATTATGAAGATTCTGACCTGTTTTATGTTTCCCAGCTTCGGAACCGCCACGGTCAATGGATGGGACATCTTCGAAAGACCGTTGGAGATCAAGAGGTTGGTCGGCTATTTGCCGGAAAATGCGCCGTTGTACACGGATCTGAACGTTCTGGAATACCTCAGCTTCATGGCTGAATCCCGCTCCCTGAAGGGAAATGCCAAAGCAGAGCGGATCGAATGGGCGGTAGAGGAGTGTGGTCTGAAGAGCGTTGTCTACCGAGGCATCGATACCATTTCAAAAGGATTTCGGCAGCGCACCGGCCTTGCCCAGGCGCTTCTTCACAATCCGGAGATTCTTATCCTGGATGAACCGACCACGGGCCTCGATCCCAATCAGATCATCGAGATTCGAGAGCTGATAAAGCGCTTGGGCAAGGAAAAGACCATAATCCTTTCGACCCACATCCTCCAGGAAGTGGAGGCGACCTGCGGACGCGTTTTGATCCTGAACGAGGGGCAGATCGTGGCCAAGGGCAGTCCGGAGGAGATCAACCGAGAGATGAAGGGGGAGTTGCTTCTCGAGCTCTTGCTGAAAGGAGATCGAGAGCCGGCCGATGTTGACCGAGTGTCCGGCGTGCGGGATCTGTTGAAAAGCTCGTCCCCGGGGGAAGGGCTTCACCAACTCCAGATCGCTCTTCTTCCTGATTCCGGTGGCGAGGAGGCGGTATTCGATTGGGCGGTCAAGGAGGGATACAAAATTCTGTCAATGGTGCCCAAGCGACTCAGTTTGGAAGAGTTGTTCATAAAATTGACTCGGGAAGGAAGGGAATAATGTTGAGCAATATCATTCCGGTTATCAAGAAAGAACTGAAATCCTACTTCAACTCCCCGATCGCCTATGTTTTGGTGGTGACCTTTCTGGCTTTCTCGAGCGTTTGGGTCTTTTATCTCCAGACCTTCTTCGCAAGCAATATCGCTTCGCTTCGTGGCTTTTTCTCCGTGATTCCGATCGTGTTTATCATCGTGATGCCCGCCCTGACCATGCGGAGCTGGGCGGAGGAGAAAAAGCTGGGGACCATAGAAGTGCTGATGACCCTGCCGTTTCGAGAGAGCACCCTCGTGTTGGGCAAGTTCATCGCCGCCCTCAGCCTGCTACTGATCATGATTGCTCTAACCCTTCCCCTTCCCCTGCTGCTCGGTCGTTTTGGAGATTTCGACTGGGGAGAAATTCTGGGGCAGTACATCGGGGTTGTCCTGCTGGGCGCTGCGGGCATTTCCGTGGGTATGTTTGTATCCTCCCTGATGTCCAATCAGATCAGCTCATTTCTGATCAGCCTGTTTGTGCTGCTCGTGCTCACCCTGATCTCGCAGGTGAATTTCGTATTCGCCCTTCCACTCTGGGCCGTGGGTGTGGTGAATTTCCTGTCCTTCGGCCACCACTTCTCCAACTTCCAGAGGGGGCTCATCGATACCAGAGACTTTCTTTACTACGCGGTGGTAAGCGGTCTGTTCCTGTATCTCAACACCAAGACCCTGATTTTCAAGAAATGGTAAAGGAGGAGACCAAATGAAGAAACGCGCTGAAATCATTCTTTTTATCCTCGGACTGATCCTCATCCTCCTGATTGGTTTGAACGCAAGCCGATACTTCACCCGGATCGATCTGACGGAGAACAAAGCCTTCACCATTTCCAGGGTTTCTCGGGAGCTGTTCCGGGATATTCCGGACCGGGTGTTTCTGACCTATTACGTGTCGGACAAACTGAAGTCTCTCTACGCCTTCCCGTTTCAGATCGAGGACCTGCTGTACGAGTACGCCGCCTACTCGAGGGGCAACA
>Ga0307380_10007681_pt1 | contig 13967 bp, 18 predicted proteins | sample UN3MG_FD_202239 | JGI IMG/M metagenome (GOLD analysis project Ga0307380, IMG submission 202239) | Soil microbial communities from Risofladan, Vaasa, Finland - UN-3 | ecosystem: Environmental > Terrestrial > Soil > Coastal area > Acid sulfate soil | place: Finland: Risofladan, Vaasa | collected... | reverse complement strand
ACCTCCCAGGGCGGTTTAAGCACTCGCTGCAGCCGAGAGGCCGCTCCACGACAAGATGGTCGCCCCGGTGGAGCGTTTGCTGGACCTGCACAAGAAGCTGGCAGCCGCCACCATCCCCGCCGACAAGGTGCTCTACTAGCGCCAGATCGAGTGACTAGGTGGAAAGATGTCCGCATAATCAGTAGCTAGGCGCATTTTCAGATTCGAGGAGTTTAGGGGATGAGGCAAGAACCCTTCAGTATTTTCACTATTCACCTGCCCGTAAAACGTTCGTTTCAATGGCGCGTTCTTTTGATTCTGGTTGCCTCTTATTTCCTGGGGAACCTCGCCGCGATCCCCCTCCTGCGCGCCACGAATATGCCCATCGAACCCGTCTGGTTTTGGGGCGTGGCTACCTTGGTCGCTGCCCTGGTGCTTGGAATAAGTATGCTCTTGGCGAACCGGACGGGACTTGGGGCACCTTTCTTGGAGGGTCGCCTCCAAAAAGAAGACATTTCGGCCTGGCTGCGGAGCGGGATGGCGCTGACTGTCCTGATTTGCGTGTTGGGCCTCCCCCTGAGCTTATTGCTTAATCTGAATGTTAATTCTGCCAGGTATCCCGCCGGTTACCAGTTGGTCCTGGCGTCTGTGAAAGCAGGCGTTGTGGAAGAACTCTTCGCCCGGTTCTTCTTGATATCCTTATTTGTCTGGCTGGGAAGTTTCTTCAAACGCAGCCACGATGGTCGGCCGACTCGCGGGGTGTATTGGGGAGCCATCCTTCTTGCGGGGCTGATCTTTGGGTGGGGTCATATCGGCGCCACACTTGGAAATCTAGTCATGATTCTAAGTACTTTTTTAGGGATCTGTTTTGGCTGGCTGTTCTGGAAACTCGGGATCGAATGGGCCATTTTTGCCCATTTTGCCTATGATGCCCTGGTTAGTGCTGTCTTGCTCAAAATCTATCTCTTGAACAATATCCTGGTTTGGATAGGTTTTCTTAGTCTGGTGATCCTTGCCGCAGGGATTTCTTGGCGGGAATTACGGCGAAATGGACTTGAGACCAGGATGCGATAGCCTATTTGTGTCTCCGGAGACATTCCCCTTGGGGCACTCTGGAGATGAGACCACCATACAAAATCTTGCTGAAAAGGTCGAACAGCAAATTACAACTGGAGCCAACTCATGGAAATGGAGATGGCAGTCAAATGCGCGTAACACCGCTGCAGCCGACCTGGCTGCGCCCGGCGGCTGAGCTTCTTCGTTAGGCCGCCACGACTTGGAAGTGGCCAACCTCTATTCCTTGAAGGAGGCCTTCATAGATGATAGCCCTAGAAAAGAATGGGCATAGCGAGCTCCCTGGGCCATTGTTGATTGTGCTTCATCTGGTGCCGGGTATCATATTCGCTGTTTTCTTCTGGGTTCTCTCCTGGATGCTGATCCCACGTGGACTCACCGCCTACCTCGCTCTTTTGATCACAATTCCGGCTTGCCTGGTGCCTGTGCAAATCGGCGTGATGCTTCTCTGGAGCGTGAGATTCACAGGAACAAGATCGTTGTCCGAGGCGATCAGGTATCGCCGCAAGGGAACAGTGGTCGAGTATGTCGTATTGCCACTTCTCTTGTTTCTTTGCTGCGGAGTCTTGTCGATGGCATTTACTCCCATCACCCAATATCTTGAACCCCATCTGTCTGCCTGGTTTCCAGTATGGGCCACCCAAGAAGCGCTCATCAATGGTGTTACTAGCTGTCCTCCAATCCAGCGCAACATCACCCTTCTTCTGGCTGTCCTGCTCTCTGGTTTCGTCGCGCCAGTAACTGAGGAGCTGTACTTTCGCGGGTTCCTTCTTCCAAGAATGGAGCATTGGGGATGGGCGGCCCCTGTCGTCAACTCGCTCTTGTTCGCTGTCTACCACTTCTACTTTCCGGGGAATATAGCGGTTATCTTCGTGGCGTTTCTTCCAATCGCGTATGTAGTGAGGAGCAAGAAGAACTGGGGGATTGGCGCCGTAGTCCACATCATGTTCAATCTTTGGTCGGTGTTTACGGTGTTTGCCTTCCTGCCCAAGGTGGCCTAACCCTCGCTGCAGCTGATCGGGCTGTCGCGCGTTTCCAGCGCCTCCTCGGCAATGAGCGCCTGGGATACGGCAGAGCCTGACCGAGGTAGAGATCGCTATCTTGGAGGGGCGGGACCACTGAAGACGCCGAGGGCAGCTTCGTAGGGGCGAGTCGCCGACTCGCCCTTCACACCGACCGGCCGGGCGCGATGGGGGGTCTTTCGACACCCGCCATAGACTCGAAAAGCAACCCCCGTCTAGCATCACGTTGCGCCATCAACCCTTCCCCCGCGCCACCCAGGGGCGTTGGGATGGGGCATGGTTGTGAAACAAACGTGGGCCCAATCCGCCCAATCGCGTGATTAGGCGGAGAGATGTCGGCATAACCAGTAGTCAGTGCGCTCGTTGAGTATGCGGAAGGGAGTAGCATCATGCCAATGTCGGTTGGCGTCCCTCTTGGTCTTGTAATAGTCGTGGTTGGTGCAATCCTATTCTTTGCCACGAGGTACAAAAAGACTGCAAAGGTAGTTCTGGCTGTTGGCGGCGCCGTCGCTGTTCTGACGTTCATCCTGATTGTACTGGCAGCCAACTCGCAAATGTAATTCGCCTCGGAAGAAGTAAGATGAGCAAGTCAATGAGAATCATCTTCGAACGCAAGTCTGCGAGCTTGGCGGTTCATTAGGGTCAAGCGCTCGGCCTGGCGCGCGACACGGGCTGCTTTTCGGACAAAACGGAAAGGATGACCGAATAGCGATGAATCAAGTTGCGAATGCAGAAAGCGCTGACTCTGCCTACAAGAGCCTCTACAAACTCGGCGGCGCGGCCGCCTTGATCGTGGTAGTGCTAACCCTGAGCGAGGTTATTGGTCTCACTTTCTACCCGCAACCTACCACGGTAAGTGGCTGGTTCATGCTGTTCCAGAGCAATAGGATCCTCGGAGTTCTGGACTTCTGGGGTTTGGAAGTTCCCATGTACGTAATGTTTGCTCTGGTGTTCCTCGCCCTCTACCTCGTGCTCAGAAAAGCCAATGCAGGCCTAATGGCGATCGCCGTGACCTTTGCCCTCCTAGGGATTGCGATCTTCCTGGCAACGAATAATCCCGTCTCCATGCTCTCCCTGAGCAACCAGTATGCTGCGGCGACGACAGAGGCGCAGAGATCGACGTTCTTGGCGGCAGGGCGGGCCATACTTGCCAATACGAACCAACGCGCCGTTGGTGGTTTCAACTTGGGACTCTTTCTGGTGTCCGTTGCGGGTCTCATAACCTCATCGGTCATGTTGCAGAGTAAGTCCTTCAGCAGGTTGACCGCCTATGTAGGAATTGTAGCAAATGCACTGTCATTAGCCGACTATCTCAGACAAGCCCTGACGCCATCGGCAACTATCGCCCTGCTCGTTATTCTTCCCAATGCGCTGTTTCTAGTGATATGGTATGTCTTAGTCGGCCGAAGGCTCTTCCAGCTGGGGCGTCTCGAGAGCAAGATGGCTCCCCAACAATCGTGATCAGAAGCGTTCGAGTGGATGTGACGGTGAAAGGAGACAACGATGGCATCTTCGGTACTTGTAGGGTATGCAACACAATACGGCTCAACGCAGGAAGTTGCCGAGGCAATCGCGGCGACGTTGCGCGAAGGTGGGCTTGCGGTGGATGTTCGGCCCTTGCGGGAAGTACGCGACCTCGCGGCGTACAGCGCGGTCGTGCTGGGGGCGCCGCTCATGACGGGCCGTTTTCACAAGGACGCGGAGCGTTTCCTGTCGCGCCACCGTGAAGCCCTCACCCAACGACCAGTGGCAGTTTTCGCGCTCGGCCCGATTCATGATCCACATGATGACGAGGAGTGGAAGAGCTCGCGCGCGCAACTCGATAAGGAGTTGGCCAAGTTTCCCTGGCTTGCACCGGCCGCCCTTGAGCTGTTTGGCGGCAAGTTCGACCCGACCAAGCTACGCTTTCCTCTCAATCGGCTTGCAGGTAAGGAGCCGGCAAGTGACGCGCGGGACTGGACGGCGATCCGCGCCTGGGCCGCGGCTTTGAAGCCAATCCTGGAGGTATAGCGTACAAGAGGGTGCATATCATCCTTCCTAACTTGTGGATACTGGCAGGATTCTCATAGGGAATAATATGAGAACTGACCAAACAGCACCCAAGAGCATAGATGAGTATATGGCGGGCTTCCCACCTGATGTTCAAGACACTCTGCAAGAGATCAGGAGGACGATTAGAAAGGCGGCACCGGACGCGGAAGAAACAGTCAAATACGGAATACCGACCTTCACTCTGAAAGGTAATCTGGTTCATATTGGTGCCTACAAAAAGCATATCGGGTTTTATCCTACGCCGACAGGAATTGAGAAGTTCAAGAATGAGTTATCCATCTATAAAAGGTCAAAGGGTGCGGTACAGTTTCCACTAAATGAACCGATTCCTTTCGACCTGATAAGCAGGATTGTGAAGTTCAGGGTATGGGAAAACCTGGAAAGAGCAGAAGCGAAAGGGAAGAGGTAATAGAGAGCATCGGCTACCCTTTGCGGTATTATTCGCGTCAAGAATCACCGCCCAACAATGGCATGCAGGCGACTTGGCCTTCGCTGCGCTTCGGCCAAGTGCCTGATGCCTGTCGTTAGGCTGCCGGTGAGAGGAGCCTCTTTTGACGAAGGCCCATTATCTGGTACTTGCTGTGATCGTGCTGACTGTTGGCTGTTCCTCATCCACTGAGCTGGCGAATCCCCCATGGGTGTGGAAACTCATTGTGCAATTCCAGCTCCAACCGGTCGGCAATCCCCCGCAATCGATTTGGCAATATGAATTCGATGGCAAGACGGTGTACTATATTCCGCCGCAGTGTTGCGACATGTTGGGATCATTGTATGATGCCGAGGGGACGTACATCTGTGCGCCCGATGGTGGATTAGATGGGAGAGGTGATGGGCGGTGCCCGAACTTCCTCTCCGAGCGAGCGAACGAACGGCTGGTGTGGAAGGATTTTCGGGCCCCCTAGAAGTCGCGCCCACCAGCGGGCTAACAAGTGGCTCAAGCCGACCCGGCTGGCTCGCGGATGGGGCGGCGTGCCTGACCAGTCAAAATGTGCGAGAATGGGTGAAGTGATGCCAGAACCGGCGGGCAGCTCAGCTCGCAGCCGCCAGGCCCATGGCCAGGAGGTTCCAGTGGGCGATTCGGCACGAGCTACCTTCATCACAGGCATCGACGCGCGCTTCGTGGTTGGCCTCGTACGCCCGGTGCCGTCCCCCGTCCGCACGGGGAGTTAGACCAGGGCCGTTGCCCGCGCGCACAGCACAGTCGAAACACGAGGAGGCGGGCACAAGCCAGGCCATGACCAGGAACAGGCCCCGCGCGGGCCTACGGATAATCGCACTGGCGGTTATTGTTTCGTTCTTCTCCGCGGTTGCCTTCATGAATGTAACCCCAGGACATTTCGGCTTTCCTGATACTGACGGGTGCGCGTGCTTTGTCGCTTATACGACGCATCCTTCCCTACCCGCTTGCGAACGAACACGCCCCGTCCATTGTGATGGACTGTGGATTCAGCAACTCCTGGCACACCTCTCTTTTCTGGATTTCAACAAGTGAAGGGAACTGTTCGAAGCCGAAAGCGTCTGCTGGCCGGGCCTATAGAAAAGTGCCGAAGCTGTTTCTGGCCATTTCGCTGACGAAGGGGGGACAGTCATGTCCTGGGTGCCGGCTTTCAAGATAGGCGTGTGGAACGCCTGGATCCTTATGCTGTACCTCCCACTAAGCCAGGTCATCATCACACTGGTTGACAAAGCCGTCGGAACCGCTCAGGTCATGAAGAAGATGGGGTATGTGCCATACGGGAAGAAGGAGACTAGGGTTTACGCGGCGAGTATGGTACCCCTGGTTTTGCTCTTCCTCTACTCGATTTTCCTTCCGCTGAAGTTGGGCACGGTCTGGTTCTATGTAGGTCTTGCTACCTATCTGGTGGGCCTGGCGATGCTGGTGACAGTTATGGTGAACGTTGCCTCCACTCCCCTGGGTCAGCCCTTTGTAGCAGGCGTGTATCGCTACTCAAGGCATCCGGGGTATGTCTCTATGTTCACCATCTGGGTGGGGGTGAGCGTCGCCTCGGCTTCCTGGCTCTTCTTGTTGCTCGCGGTTGTAAACATGGGCCTTGTGGCCTTCGAAGCGGTTGCTGAAGAGCGGGCCTGCCTCGAAGTCTTTGGCGACGAATATCGGCAATACCTGAATCGCACACCCAGATGGATCGGTATACCCAAACCAAAGTGAGTGCGTCTTGTGGGCGGCCCAGCTAGAACAATGTCCGCATAATCAGTAGTTAGCCCGCTCCCTTGCGCCATTACAGTAGGGGCTGAATAGTATCTGCAATCCAACAGAATAGTGCTATGCCAAAGAACAAAACTGATCTTTGGGCAATGAAAGGAGAGACACCATGTCCCACAATCATAAGCATAGGTTGACCCGCCGCGATTTTCTCAAACTAAGTGCAGCTGCATTGGGCGGGGCAAGCCTGGCATGCCAGGCCGGTCCCAAAATGGTTGAGTTGACCGCGGTTCCAACACCTGTCAGCCCTACTGCTCAACCGATTCCCACCCTGGCTCCGGGTGAAGTTGCCGATACCATCCTGGTCAACGGCAATATCGTCACGATCGATGCGCAGCGCACGACAGCCAAGGCGCTGGCCATCAAAGATGGGATCATCCGGCTCGTTGGCGACGACCAGGCTGCGCGCAACCTGGCCGGCGAAAGTTCGTTGGTGATCGACCTGATGGGGCGCACCGTGACCCCCGGCCTGATCGACGCACACTGCCACCTGAGCGCGTGCGGCCTGCTTGGCACCGCGTATGTTGATGTCAGCTGGCCGGCTGTCTTCACGATAAGTGAGATGCAGGCCAAGCTGGCGGAGAAGATCGCCGACACACCCAACGGCGAGTGGGTCGTCGGTGCGGGATGGGTGACCTTTGAAGGCCGCTACCCGAACAAGCACGACCTCGATCCGATCTCACCGAACCATCCTGTGTTCGTCGTCAACCAGGGCGGGCACATGGCGGCGGTCAACAGCCTGGCGCTGGAGCTGGCCGGTGTGAATGCCAGCACGCCCGATCCGGGCAATGGCCGGTTCCTGCGCGAGGCCAATGGCGAGCCGAGCGGCACGGTCATGAATCACCCGGCGATGGACTACTTCCGCCGCCTGTGGCCGCCAGACCTGCTGGACGTAAAGGTGATGGAAACCAGCATCCTGAACCCGCAGGCTACGTTCGCGGCAATGGGCGTCACCAGCTTCCAGGATGTGTATGCGCGCGACATGGACCGTATGCAGGCCTATTTCGATATTGCGCGCCGCGGTGAGTTGAGCATCCGGGGGCAGGTCATGAATGTCCTGGAGTACATCCAGGAGCTGGATGGGCGCATCGACGCCATCGAGGCCATGCGCTACGAGGACGATTTCATGCGCTTCGCCGGGGCGAAGTTTCAGGTGGACGGTGCCCTGGAGGCTTCGTTCACTAATGAGCCCCACGATGGCATTGCGTGGAACATCCCCATTTGGAAACCCAAGGACTTGAATGAGGCCGTGCGCGCCTTCCACGATGCGGGCTACCAGGTGGCCCTCCACACAGCGGGTGACGCGGCGGTGGACATGGCACTGGATGCCATTGAGAATGCCATGAACAAAAATCCACGCCCCGACCCGCGGCACCGCATCGAACACTCCGTGCTGAACTCAGACGAAGCCCTGCAGCGCACCAAGGACCTCGGTGTAGTGATCTCAACGCAGCCCACGCTCATCCGGGCATTTGCAGATGCAGTGGAGAGGATCTGGGGTGAGGAACGTATGCAGCGCATCATCCCGACCCGCACCTGGCTGGACATGGGCGTGCCCCTGTGTCTTAGTTCGGACGCACCCTCGATGCCGTGGTGGGATCCGCAGTCCACGCTCTTTTCCGCCATCGTGCGCGCCTCTGCCTCCAAGAAGCCGGTCAGTCCCGAACAGGCGCTTACCATCGAAGAGGCAATGTACGCCCATACCATGGCCGGCGCGTACGCCGACTTTGCAGAGAATGAGAAAGGATCCCTGGAGCCGGGCAAGTTTGCCGACCTGATCGTGTGGCACGACAATCCATACACCGTTGCCACGGAGGACATTCTCAAACTGACTGTTGACCTGACGATGGTCGGCGGGAAGGTTCTGCACCAAGTCTGATTGGGCACAGCAGTTTTGCCTCTATCTATCCACCCACACCTGCATTGCATTACTCTCGTTGTAATCGGGTTGGCACTTTGGGCAAGTCTTTTTGGCAACTTAGGGACTTCTTCAACGGCGTAAAGATTACCTAAGACAAAACCATATCAAGGTCAGGAAGCCGGCTAACAAAGCGTGCGGCGGACGGCTGGGAGTGTGCGGGATTCGTAATGGTTTTCCACACCTCGGCAGTATCCTGCTCCCAAGCCAAGTGCACGGCCACCCAGCCGCCGCTAACGCAAACCGTTAGCCTGCTACACGACAGAATGGTCGCGCTGGTGGAGCGTATGCTGGACCTGCACAAGAAGCTCCGTGCCGCCGCCATCCCCGCCGACAAGAAGCTCTACCAGCGCCAGATCGAGGCCACTGGCGAGGAGATCGACGCGCTGGTGTACGAGTTGTAGGGTCTGACCGAGGAAGAGATCGCCATCCTGGAGGGGCTCGAGCGCCGTGAAACACCGAGGCCAGCCTCGTAGGGGCGGGTCTCAGACGCCCTACACCACACCGTCCGGCCCTGCGCGCGGGGGGTCTTTCCCCGCCCAACACAGACTCGAAAAGGAACCCGTGGCCCGTATCAGCTTGCAGCAGCAAGCCCTTCCGGCGCCACGGAGCGGCGTTCGGATATGGCACGGTTGTGGGGACAAACGTCCATGCCATGCGCCAGACGGGGTGACTGAGCGGAACGATGTCCGCATAATCAGTAGTTAGGCCGCCGCAGTGAGACACCAATGTTGACGACCCGTAGAATGATATGAGTAAATCTAGCAAGGAGACACTATGCCGTATCGCGAAGTGACCAAAAGAGATTGGTGGAGAGTTGGTGGGTACACTCTACTAGCGGTTGCGGTCATTGTCCTTACCGCGGCGATCCTGATTCCGGTGGCCTGGCCGGTTGGACTTGTCGTGTGGCTCGCCATATTCGTCAATGGCAGTCTGTTTCTGCTAGTAAGATGGCACGCGAACAATACTGCATATCGTTGCCCAGCGTGCGGCTACGAATTCGAGATTTCAGTGTTCACCGACTTCGCCAGCCTTCAAGTTCCGGACAAGAAGTATCTGAAATGTGCGCAGTGTGGCAAGAGGAATTGGGCAACGGTGCTCATGAAGAAGGACGAGCAAAGAGACTGTCCCTCCCATTTCAGGAAGGCGGCCTAACATTGGTTGCAGTTGACGGCGCTGGGCGCCCCGAATTGCTTCACTACTTGCTATTGTCGCGCCCAGATTGGCCGGGGCGTCTCGCCAGTGACCGCGCCGCAACTGAACTTCTCCGTTAGCCGCCATCTGTGTGATGTGAAAGGACATGGACACAAAGCTTGTCGCACGTTATGCCATTCGTGAGACCCTGGGTATTGTCGGTATGGGCGTGGCTCTGTTCTGGTCAGCCGGGGAGATTGACTGGTGGCCTGCCTGGGCATCTATAGCTGTGATGTTGGCTTGGATCACGGCGACGGCCATCGTCATCTTCCGCTTCAACCCAGACCTGCTGGCTGAGCGCCTAGGACCTCGCAAAGGGGCTAAGCCTTGGGACACAGCCATCATGAGCATCCTTGGCCTTACGCAGTTAGTGCGATATATCGTCGCCGGACTTGATCACCGTTATGGCTGGACGGGCGGCTTTCCTCTAGCTGCTCAAATTGCTGCGCTGACTGTCTGTGTCCTGGGCTATGCCCTGTTCGTGTGGGCGACTGCCGCCAACCCCTTCTTCTCGCAGATCGTTCGCATACAGTCCCAGCGTGGCCACGCTGTCGCTACAGGTGGCCCGTACCAGTATGTGCGTCATCCGGCCTACCTCGGCGCGATTCTGTATGAATTGGCCGTGCCAGTTCTACTCGCCTCTTGGTGGGCCTTAATCGCCAGCGGAGTGAGTGCCATCCTGCTCATCCTCCGTACCGCTCTTGAAGACCGCACGTTACAGGCCGAGCTGCCTGGCTATGTGGATTATTCTCGCCAGGTGCGTCATCGCCTGTTACCAGGCATCTGGTAGTCAAGTGTCAACACCACAATGAAGCCGCACGGCGGCTAACCCGCGGTTGCAGGCGACTCGCGCTTCGCGCTCCGCTTCGCTACGCGCTCCCGCCAGCCGGTGATGCGCAACCGTTGGGCCGCTTTTCTGTACGAAGGAAGATCATTCTATGACGCCAGAATCAATCTTTCATATCGCCTTTTGGGTTCTATTCGGAGGGGTATTTGTGATGCGGGCGTATTTCTCGCTTCGGGTTCGCCGCGCTGGTGAGCGGGTAATGCCCGACCGTGAAGCCATCGAGCGGGAAGGACGGGGAATGTACGCCGTTCGGGTTCTGATGTTCTGTCTCCTGCTCGCCTGGCTGGCGCTATACGCCATCAATCCGCCCTGGATGGGAATGCTCTCGGTCCCATTTCCGGGCTGGCTACGCTGGGTGGGGTTTGCCTTGGGACTCGCCAGTCTCGGGTTCTGGGCATGGACTCAGGTTGCGCTTGGCAAGGAGTGGTCACCCCAACTACAATTGCGCGAGGAGCACCACCTGGTGACCACGGGACCCTACGCCGCCATACGCCACCCGCTCTACACGGCTATGATTGGCTATGGTACAAGCCTTGCCCTGGTGACTGCAAACTGGGTCTTTGTAGTCTTGGCAGTGGCGGTGATCGCCGGCTTAGCCGCCCGCGTCCCCAAGGAGGAACAGATGATGATGAAGGAGTTTGGGGAGGAATATAAGGCATACATGCAAAGGACAGGGAGGTTTTCCCGAAATAGAGCGGCTGAACCAGGCCCCCAGGCCGCTACTTGCGTGAAGCGAGTGTCTGGCGACATGCACATTCAACTGAATTCGCGCGCCCAGCGCCAACGATTGAACGGGAGCAGGCATACTCTACCGCTAGATTGTGCCGCGGTGACTGGAAAGCGACACGATCCAAAATCAAAAGCCTAGGAGGCAAAGAGAATGACCAGCTATGTTGGACCTATCGAAAAGATCAGCGTAAAGAACAAGTACTTTCGGCGAGTGTTGTACACCAGCAAGCACTTGCAGCTCGTGGCGATGTGTTTGCAGCCGAAGGAAGAAATCGGCAAAGAAGTGCACAGAGGAGTTGACCAGTTCTTCCGGATCGAGGAGGGTAGAGCCAAGTTCGTCTTTGGCGCTAAGGAAGTACATCTAGTCGCCGCGGGGGGCGCTGTGGTCGTGCCGGCTGGCACTTACCACAACGTGATCAATACCTCTGCGACCAAGCCGCTCAAACTGTACACGATCTATACGCCACCTCAACATCCTGCTGGGACCGTGCACAGGACGAAAGCCGCAGCCGAGGCGGCGGAACACCATTGAACTGATCCGGCATGATCGCCAAACAGGCGCGCGCCGACCACACCACCGTCGCGGCTCTTTGGCGCTGTCGGTTGGGACAGTTGGAAGGTGGCTTCATTTCGCGCGGCGCGTGGGGCGTGGGCCACGTAGCAGGAGCTGGTTTGCAGCGGCCAAGGATCGCCCGGGTCTCGCCGAGCGGACCCACGCCAGCACCTGGGCGCCCCGGTGACACCGGAGACTAGCCCAGCGTATTCTTGCTCCAGTGGGCATTGACGAATGTGCTATGGGAGCGCGGCTGCGCAATTGGCGGCTCCGCCGTCTCGCCCTGGTGCGAGCAAGGAGACTCATGACCATGCCACGCTCTGTCCAAGTGCTCACCCTGGCTGTCGGCGCGGCCCTGCTTGCCTTTGCCGCTGCAGCCACAGCGCCGTTCCATAGTCCCTCGTTGGCGGAGAGATACCAGTGTCCAGAAGGGACAACTCTGCCAGTCCAGGAGTACCACGCCAGTTGGCACACGCCTGGCGAAACGGGAATCTCGATTGCGTGCGTGGATGCAGAAGGCGCGGTGCAGACCTCTGAAAGCGAAACCAGCGGCTTCTGGCTCTTGGTCGGCATGTACTTTCTGCCGTCCCTTGCGGCGTTGATGATTGCAGCTTCTCTGTTTGTGGCCCTTCGCCGCCGCCTAGCAATTCGCTGAAGCTGACCCGGCGGGCTTGGCCGTAGTGTGGCTTGCTCTGCCTGCCACCGTGACGTAGCGTGGAGGAGGGCATTGCCCGCGTCCGCCGGGCAGCCTAGCTCGATACCGTTCGGCAACGCATGCCAAGAGGTTTCAGCGCTCGCAGGGTCTCAGTGGCCTCAGTGGTCCGACGCGGGTGCTCAGGTGCATCTTCTTCGCCTAAGAGGGATTCGGCGAAGAAACGGTGTGGGGATAGAATCTGGGTGATCGCCCAGGGAGGGCGATGAGGTGGAAGAATGTCCGCCTAGCCAGTAGTTAGGCGCCGCTGCATCCGCCCGCGGTCGCCAAAGGAAGGTGCGAGGGAAGCCATGTCACTCGATTCCATAGAACAGTGGATTAGGAGTCTCGGCGCCATTGCTGGCTTGGCTACTCTTGCTTACGCGATCGTCGGCATGTTCAAGTCTCTCCGTCAACCAAGCGGCCGCGAGGAACGTGGCGCACGCTTCGCGCTTCGCGCCCCCGTGCTGCTAGTAGCCACCATCTTGTTTGTTTGGGTCGGCGCTCTGCTTTGGCGTCCCCTCCCGATGCAGGCGCAGTCTTGGCTGCGGGTTATCCTGCTCTCCGTCGGGACGTTGCTCTTCTTCGGCGGCCTTGCCCTTTATCTGTGGGGTATGTGGTCTCTCGGCCAGATGTTCGGGCCTTCAAGTGGCTTTGGCGTCCGTCTTCAAGCCACGCACCGGTTGGTTACCACGGGGCCGTATGCGCATGTCCGGCATCCGATGTACCTTGCGGTCATTGCCGCTGCGATTGGCAGCTTACTTCTCTATCGCACGTGGGCGGCGCTTGGCTTCGTAATCATCATGTTTGGGCTCGCGGTCCGTGCGCGAAGAGAGGAAAGCGTCCTCGTCCAAGAGTTCGGTCCTGAGTGGGAAGCCTACGCCTCTCAAGTTCCGCCATGGTTTCCGCGCTTGCGGCGGAGACGAAGGAGCGGCGCCTAACACCGCATCCATCCGACTTGGCCAATCGGCGGCTTTTTTTCGATGGCTCCACGCGCATTCAGGGTGTCTTGTGGTGAAGGCCCTTTCCCGCCCCCGCCGCGCGGGTGAAGCCGGTACCGTTAGGCCGCCCAGAGCAGGGCGAAGATGGCGAAGTGAAAGTTGAAGTGGTGAGACAGGGGAAAACAAAGTGACTGCGGTAGTTGCTTTTCTCAGACCGACAAAACTCAAGCTGGCTTTTCTGGCGGAATGGGTTCTGTTCATTTTGATTTCAGCAGCGCAGGGCAAACTGGAAGCGACCCACCAAATCCTGATAGCCGTTTACCCTTTGATCATCCTCTATCTCGCAGCTTGTGCATTAACTGCTTTGAGTCAGCACACTCAACAGTTGGCACAAGGTTGGAGGCTGTTGGGATTGGCTCTAGGCTTGACCATACTGGACCAAGTGAGCAAGGTAATCGTCATCGCCTTTGTACCCTATCAGACCTCAATTCCAATCATAGATGGGTGGCTGTATGTGGCTCACGAGCACAATTCTCAGGGGTCTTGGGTTGCAAGTGTTTTCAACGTCCAGTCTGTTGGCATCTTCAACATGATGCAATGGCTCTTGGCTGTTCCTGTTCTATTCTGTTCAATCCTTTGCCACCGTTACTACACCATCACCAACCGCAAGAGTCTGTGGGCAGATGTGGCTTTCCTGGGCTTGTTTGCGGGACTCGCAAGCTGGATGTGCGATATGGCTTTTCGAG
>Ga0307380_10007679_pt1 | contig 13970 bp, 9 predicted proteins | sample UN3MG_FD_202239 | JGI IMG/M metagenome (GOLD analysis project Ga0307380, IMG submission 202239) | Soil microbial communities from Risofladan, Vaasa, Finland - UN-3 | ecosystem: Environmental > Terrestrial > Soil > Coastal area > Acid sulfate soil | place: Finland: Risofladan, Vaasa | collected... | reverse complement strand
AGAGGACCTCTTCGAGAGGATGGAAGGCGAGATCGTCAAGCATTGGCTCACCCTCATTCCGGATCGAGTGCCTCCAGAGTGCAAAGTCATCATCAGCCCAGGCAACGATGACAAGCACTCCATCGATGACGTGATTCGGGCTGACCCCAACCCCCAGGTGATCTTCGGAGAGGAAGAGGTCATAGACCTTGACGGAGAGCACGAGGTCCTATGCTTTGGGTGGTCCAATCCGACTCCCTTCGATTCCCCTCGAGAGTGCGACGAGGAGGAACTGGAGGAGAGGCTGGAACGCACGGTGGCCAAGGTCAAGAACATTGAGACAGCCGTGTTCTGCATTCACGTACCGCCGTACAACACCTTCATCGACCAGGCGCCGATGCTTGAAAACGACCTGTCGCTCGCTGTCCGAGGCGGCCACACCCACATGGAGCCCGTGGGCTCTACGGCTGTTCGCAAGATCATAGAGAAATACCAGCCGTTGTTGGGGTTGCACGGTCATATCCACGAAAGTCCAGGTCGGATAAAGCTTGGGCGCACGGAGTGTCTGAATCCCGGCAGCGAATACGGGGAAGGCATCCTCAAGGGGTTCCTGGTCGAGATCGATGGATTGAAGCTGACCCAGCTGCGTAGAATCGACGCCTGATCCGGCACCTCAACGAAAGTGGAGTCCTGCACAGGGCTGCGCGCTATCATGTCGTGTCAGTACTGGTGGGTCACGACGTCTTCGGGCAAGTCGTACCAGCGCTTCTTCTCGCCGACTTTGGCCCGCATCTTCCACTTCATTGATTTCGGCGCCTCTTCGATGACCTGACGCAGCCTGGCTAGCCGCTCGACGACAGCTTCTTTCTCCTTCTCGTCCAGATAGTCGGGGGCCAAGTCAATCATCTTGTCGATGTTCATGGTCAAGGTCTTGTACCACCCCCAATCGCCGCTGCACAGCTGGGCGATGAACCTCGGGTCTATGGTATCGAGGTCGTCAACCTCCGCGATGTCGTGATCATAGAGCATGGCGAAGCTATCTTTGACATCCTTCTCGTTCAGCTCGATGACCTGCATCTTGGATAGCAGTAGCTCCTCGATGGGCACGGTGTAATCGTCCCGTTCCAGTCGGCCGACGAAGGTCAGTTCGTGGCACATCACGAACACGTCAAGCATGACATCAGCGTCATATCCCAGCTCCGGATGGTCGAAGAGCAGACGTCGGTGCCCTTGGAGCGCATTGAACCGCCGGTTGGGCTGGTACCCCAGGTCCTCCATCAGCCGGGCGACCTCCGTTCGCTGAGTGCGATAGCCGATGAAATCAACGTCCCCATAGGTGCGCGCCATGGACCGATGTGCCGCGCTGGGGCAATGCAGCTTCACCGCCACGCCCCCGATCACCCTCAGATGCAGCCCTCTGTCGCGGGCAGCGTCAACCACCCGGCGCACCTCCTCTTCCATGGTTACTGTTCGCTCCGAGTCCTCCTGTCCTGCTTCCATGTACTATTCCTCCTTTCCGGGAATTCCCAACCCCTCCAGTGGCGACGTGGCTGCGACCAACTCCATCACTTGAAATCGGAAGTCTGAAGCGTCCAGCTTCAAGTCGGAAGCCGGGATGTCTACGTAGTCCTTGTCGTCCTCATAAACCCTCACCAGAAATCTGCCATACCCCTCATGTACGAGGGACACTTGCGAGATATCTTCCCAGCGGCTCGTAACGGGTGATGTCCTGCCCTTGTGCAACTCGAAACCATCACTGCCCCAAGAGAACCTGGCATGGTGGCGAGTTCTGTACCACCACATCCCCCCCACGCTCGACACCAAAAGGTTACCCACAATGACAGGCCAGCCGATAAAGAAATCCTTGAAGATCAAGTAGTTCGTTCCAATCCAGGCCACGGAAACCAGAACGAAGAAAATGCCCACCGACCTAGCGAAGTTCATGAGCTGCCAGGGTGCGACCGTCCTCATTTGAAGCACCTGACGACCTTGACCAGCCCTCGGCCCACATGAGATTCCGAGTTCACTACCTCCTGAGAACTCAGATCAACCAAAGCGATGCCGATCTCACGAAGGCCGGTGCTCTGCACCATGGACTCAGCTTTCCTGGAAAATGGGCCTTCGTGAGGGACAACAAGCCAGGCCCATGCAAACTCTTGCTGCTTCAAGAAGGTAGAGATGGTGTTCAAGACCTGGTGCAGGTGCTTTAGTTCTGGGTCCTGCGAATAGGCAAAGCATGCGACGTAGTAGTTGGGTGTGGTCAGCCAGGCAGCTACCCGGGACAAGAAGAAGCCCTTGGGCCTCATCGTGGCGGTGACAAACATGTCGAATACCACGTCGCCCATCGGATACTCCCAGAAGGACTCCGTGAAGTCCGCCACCCATCTCCCGGATCCCAGCATGAGGTTGTTCTCCAACCTCACCAAGTAGTCGTTGACATCCATCTCCCACGTCCGTCCTATGGTGGCTCGATTCTACCAGAGGTCATAGCCATTGTAGCACAACGCGGCATCGGGAGCAATCCGACATCATCGGAGCGACGGGACACGCCCTTAGTGACGACCGATGTTAGCGGCCTTGGCTGGCCACAAAGAAGGGCGATCAGCCTGGGGGAGAGATCTGCCATCCCGGCGGACTGCAACCCGCAGCGCACCTACGAGAGACTCCACCGACAGACCAGACCCACCTGGAACCATCCTGCCTGGGAGCTGTGGCGAACCGGTTGCGCCACCCGGATAGTAGAGAAAGGCTCTCCGTGAGCCCATGAGGTTCCCACGGAGAGCCTTGAGCTACGCCACGAACGAAAGAATAGAGAGATCCTATTCCGGCGGAATCTCGGCGAAGATCGTGGTCAGGTCAGCGCCAATGCGCTTGGCCCTGCTGCGACCCCAATAGTACACGCCCAGGGAGATGAGGATCAGCACGACGGTGAACCAGAAGTTGATGCTGGTCCAGTTGCCCGTGAGCGGCCCCCAACCGTAGGCATTGGGGTGGAGTATGATCAGCAGAGACATCGCGATGTTACCCGCGAAGGCGATCCACGCCAGTGTGATCACCACACCCTTGCTCTGTCGCCACGGTGCCCGCTCGAAGACCTCTGGCATCCTTGACGGGAACAGAGCGCAGGCAAGAGCCACACCAGCGAAGAACAAGGCGTCCCACATGTCCGTGGCCACCACAGCTCCGGCCGAGCTTATCCATTGCTGGCCAAACGGATGGTGGATGAAGGCCAGGTTGAGTCCGCCAGGGCCGAATAGCTCGGCCTCGGCCACCACGCCCAGCAGGGCCGCCACCGAGGTAACGAGGATGGCATTCACGGGGGAGTGCCACTTCTCGTTGATGTCAGCCACCCACTCGGGCAGGATACGGTCGAAGCCCATGGCGAACATCATCCGGGAGCAGGTGAGGATGAACGGCGGAATGTCGTTGGCCACCCACAGCGCGGCGAAGGCCAAGAGCAGCCACCCGAAAAGACGGCCACCAGCCGCACCGAACTGGCCATAGGCCACTATGCCTGCAAAGGTTGGCATCCATGGCCCGATGCTCGGCAGACCAGCGTCCGCATAGCTGCCAGCCCCCGCGCCCAAGTAGCCTACGGCATCAACCAGGGCAAAACCACCAGCCTGACCAACCATGCTACCCGCTCGCGCAAGGAAGAAGGAGATGGTCATATAGATCAGCATGATGATGATGCCCGAGGTGAAGATAGCCCTCGGCATGCTGCGGCCGGCCTCTTTCACTTCGCCAGCGACGAACGTCGCAGCCGCGTACCCGATGTAGGCCCAGTAGGCGAAGAAGCTGGCCGTGAAGACGGCGCTCCAGTAGCTGCCCGATGAGACCAAGCCCTGGTCCAACGCCGCCTGAGTGTACTCTACGGAAGAATGCCCCCCGGTGATCAACCCCACTCCGGCCTCCATGTTGGCTGGGCTAGCCAGCACGAAGACCAGATACACCAACACCAGGACCGCCGCAGGGATCCAGAAGATGGCATGCAACAGATATCCCGTCATTCTGGTTCCCAGGCACGCGATCCCACTGAAGAGGGCGATGACCACGATGCCAAAGATGGTCATGAACCAGGGGTTGTACACCCCGCTCGTGTCCACGCCGGCCAAGCCGCCGAAGATCAGCGTCGCCTCATAGGTAGCCACCGCGATCAGGCCGTAGGAGACAGCCACAGAGAGGAACTCCAGGCACGTTGCTACGAAGGCGAAGCCCGGGCTTAGGATCCTCGACATGAAGATATAGCCTCCACCGGAGCGGGGCATCGCTGCTGACAGCACCGCGAACGTGTAGACCGACAGCAGCATCAGGATACCCACAATGAAGAAGGCCATAATCATGGGGTGTATGCCGAGGAAATACTCTGTTGGTAGGACCGCTTCGGCACCAACAGCCTGGAATACGCGTTTCTGCCAACCCAGGCCAACCACGTTGGCGATAGCCAGAATCACCGCGGTGATGAATCCGATCTCTCGCACCAACCCGGTCGCCTTTCGGGCAAACAGGGTCTTCTCTCCCATCTCTGAAACCTCCTATTTCCCTTCTATGGGCATTCTAGCGTCTCGTGGTTTCATAACGGAATCGTCAGCATTCTCTATTGGCATCACCTCCCCGTGCAACCCATATTAAAGTGCGAACCTGACCAGAGAAACCTGTTCGCGGCGTTCCGGTCCACCTAATACAATATGATAGCACATATCCCGCAAATTGTCAAGTCCTGACTCACGCCACGCGTGTTGAGCACTGACGCTAATTGCGGTATGGTGCACAGGGGAGACTCGTAATGCAACTACTGTGACCCGCTGGCTGCCAATCGCCATGTTCTGGACCCTCTCGCTACCTGCCGTCCCCACACTGCGCCACAGCGGCAGGCCCAGCAGCAGCCATGTCTCAAGCGGACGCCTCACCGACTTCGCCGCCGTGCGTCGCCGCCATGGCACCCATTCTCCGCAGATGTCCTGCAACGGTTCTCAATATCACTGCACAGAGCAGGACGCCAGTATCCGTCGGGCCGATACACACCCTACCCTTTGTACACACTACAACCCGGTGGCTGCCGCGGAGATTCGTCCTACCGGCCCCGTTTGTGCATGCTGCATGCCCCTTGTAGGATGCACCCCAGGCCAACCAGCGTACCCTTCCCAGACCACCGACCGGTCTGTTCAGTGCTCACCACGATGCGGAAAGAAGACACTGTGCGTACATCCCCCAGGTTTGGAGCCCAGCCGACCGAGTTCAGAACAGGCCGAAGGTCGCACCACATGGAGCGATCAAGCAGCGCCCTGCACTCCCTGACATCCTCGGAACGCACCCGTTGCCTTGACAGAGACAATTCAGTATAATGAATCGAGCCACAACACTCTCTGTTGGAAGCCTTATGCACGAAGAACTGCGCAAGCTACCGAGCGTCGAGAGCGCCCTGCAGAATGCTGAGATTCAGCGATCCATTGAGGCAAAAGGGCGTCCTCTCGTCGTGGACACGATCAGGCATCTTGTGGAACAGGCGCGCCTCGAGATCGAGACCGGACTGCCGTGTCCGGCCCTTGAGACGCTCGTGCAGCGGGCGCTCGCGGAGCTCGAGATCAGAGACAGGCCCGATCTGCTTGGCGTCATCAATGGCACAGGAGTCATCATCCATACCAACCTCGGCCGTGCCCCGCTGAGTCAAGAGGCCAGGACAGCTATGGACCTTGTCGCTCGAGGCTATAGCAACCTCGAATACAACCTGGCTGATGGGTCCCGAGCTTCGCGCCACCTCCACGCTGAAGAACTGTTGAGGCGCATCACCGGCGCAGGCGCAGGCATGTTGGTCAACAACAATGCGGGGGCCATACTCCTCGCTCTCACAGCACTGGCCCGCGGCAAGGAAGTGATTATCTCCCGCGGTCAACTGGTCGAGATCGGTGGAGGCTTCCGAATCCCCGAGGTCATGGCTCAAAGTGGCGTCCGCCTGGTGGAAGTGGGAACCACCAACCGCACCTACACCCGCGACTACGAGAGCGCCGTGGACGAGGAAACGGCACTCCTGATGCACGTGCACCACAGCAATTTCCGGGTTCTCGGCTTCACGCAGCAGGTCTCCCTGATCGAACTGGTGGATGTCGCCGCGCAGCATGGCCTACTCGTGGTTGAGGATCTGGGCAGCGGGAGTCTCCTAGATACATCCTCCTTTGGACTATCCCATGAGCCTACCGTGCAGGAGGCAATTGCCCAGGGCGCAGACCTCGTGTGTTTCAGCGGTGACAAACTGCTCGGCGGGCCACAGGCGGGGATCATCGTCGGGCGGACAGATCTCGTCACTTGCCTGAAGAGGCACCCTCTCGCCCGCGCTCTGAGAGTGGACAAGACGACCATCGCAGGGGTCCAGGCGACACTTCTGCACTACTTGAGGGATGAGGCCACTGACAAGGTACCGGTGTGGCAGATGATCAGCCTGGGCGTGGAGGAGGTACGGGCAAGAGCCACCTCCTGGGCCGATCGTTTGAGTGGTCTGGGAGTCGAGGCCGAGGTCATCCCGGGCCTCTCCACAGTGGGCGGGGGATCTCTCCCCGGAGAAACCTTGCCAACCGGCCTGCTAGCCCTTCGCGTTCCCTCCCCTGACGACCTCGCCCATCGCCTGCGAACGGGAGAGCCAGCCGTCGTCGGCAGGATCGAAGGAGGGCAGTTCATACTCGACCCGCGCACCGTACTGCCGGGGGAGGAGCAAGACCTGCTATCCGCTCTGGAACACGCGCTGCAGAGTTGACCACCACACCCGCCATGCCCTCGAGGTACCTCACCACCGTGGTCCAGAAGCATTTCAAGCCAGAAAAGGATGTCTAGTAGCTACCCCAGATCAAATCGATACACGGCCTCCTCACGCAGGTCCGGCGCGCCACCCGCCCGTCGAAGACACATCAGCTGTCTTGCGCAGGGCCTGCTGTTGTTTGGGCTAGCCATCCTGCTGCTCTTCTTTGTGGCCCTCATCGCATCGTCCAGCGTATATGCCTACTACGCCCTTACTCTGCCACCTGCCGAGGAACTGAGTGCTCGAACCCTCTTCATGAGCACCAAGATCTATGATCGACGCGGTGAGCTTCTCTACGAAGCGTTCGACGCCAATGCTGGCCGGCGCACCATCGTACCCATAGATGAGATGCCCGACTATCTCTTGCAAGCCACCGTCGCGACCGAGGACAAGACCTTTTACAGCAATCCAGGCTTTGATCCCTTGGCCATCGTCAGATCCCTGTGGCTGAACCTGGCCGAAGGTGAGATTGTTTCTGGTGCCAGCACCATCACTCAGCAACTGGTCAAGAACACCTTCCTCTCACCAGAGCAGACCTATACGCGGAAGATACAGGAAGCAGTCCTGGCACAAGAGATCACGCGCAGATACACCAAGGACCAGATACTGGAGATCTATCTCAACGAGCTGTACTACGGGAACATGTCCTACGGGATAGAGGCTGCCGCTGAGACATACTTCGGCAAGTCAGCGCGGCACCTCACGTTGGCGGAAGCGTCCCTTCTGGCCGGACTCCCCCAATCGCCATCCATCTACGACCCCTACACCAACCTCGAGGCTGCCAAGACACGTCAGAAGGTAGTGCTGGGGTTGATGGCCAAGGAAGGCTACATATCGTCGTCGCAGACCAACTCGGCCTGGCGTGAAGAACTGAATTTCGCTCCACTTCGGGTGGACATGAAAGCCCCCCACTTCGTCGTCTATGTGCGCAAGCTCCTCGAGGACACCTACGGTACAGAGATGGTCTACAGGGGCGGGCTGCGGGTGCACACGACTCTGGACTTGGAGATGCAGGAGATCTCCCAGGAGGTGGCCCGGGAGCGTGTGAGCGCCTTGGCAGACAGACACGTCACCAACGCCGCTGTGATGGCCCTGATCCCGCAAACAGGTGAGATTCGGGTGATGCTGGGCAGCATCGACTTCTGGAACGAGGAGATAGATGGTCAGGTCAACGTAACCCTGGCCTTGCGCCAGCCAGGGTCCTCCATCAAGCCCGTCAACTATCTCGCCGCCTTTGAGAAGGGATGGACACCGGCCACGCTCATCATGGACGTTCGCACCGAGTTTCCCAATCCCCCAGGGCCGCCCTACGTACCCAAGAACTACGATGGCCAGGAGCACGGACCGGTGCTCGTTCGGCAGGCTCTGGCCTGCTCCTACAATGTCTCCGCCGTGAAGACGCTCCAGGTCGTGGGTGTGCCCGAGATGATGGAGATGGCGCGCAGATTGGGTATCACTTCGTTCACCGACCCTGAGCGCTATGGGCTATCTCTCACCCTGGGCGGTGGAGAGGTCATGCTCCTCGAGCACACGGCGGCCTACGGAGTCCTGGCTAACGGAGGGCTTCGAGTACCGCCGGTGGCCATACTGAAGATCGAAGACAGCCAGGGTCGAGTTATCGAAGAGTACCACCCGCCGGCCGGAGAGCAGGTGATCTCGCCTCAGCACGCGTATCTCATCACCCACATCCTGTCAGATAACGAGGCACGAAGCCCAGCATTCGGTCCCACCAGTCCTCTTCACTTGTCGAGGCCGGCGGCCGCGAAGACTGGCACCACGGACGACTGGCGAGACAGCTGGACCGTGGGCTACACGCCCGATCTCGTGGTCGGAGTGTGGGTAGGAAACAGCGACAATACGGCCATGGACCACGTGGCTGGGTCCAGCGGCGCTGGCCACATCTGGCACAATTTCATGGAACGCATCCTGGCTGACACTCCACCACGAGAGTTCTCGGTCCCTTCCGGCCTGGTCAGAGCTGAGATCTGTGCACGGTCCGGCATGGCGCCCACGGAACTCTGCCCGGAAACGCGGACCGAGATCTTCGTCGACGGAACCGCCCCCACCGAGCCAGACAACATCTATCAGCACGTCGGCATCTGCACCACGACCGGGCAGAGGGCGACCGAGTTCTGTCCCTTGGAGCTGGTCGAAGAGAGGCTGTTTGAGGTCTACCCAGAGGAATACCGCGAATGGACCCAGCGGGCGGGGATACCACAGCCCCCGCTGGAGGAGTGCGAGCTTCACAGCTACCCCGCGCTGGTGGAACTCACTCACCCTATGATGGGACAAGAGATCGAGGGAACAGTGGAAATCTGGGGCTCGGCAGATATCCCCGACTTCTCGCACTTCGTCGTCGAGTACGGAATAGGTCCAGATCCGATCGGCTGGGGACCGGTGGCCGGGCCACAGCACGAGCCGGTGCACAATAGCTTCCTGGCGCAATGGCAAACACAGACGTTGGAGAACGGGCTTCACTCTCTGCGCGTCGTCGCCTTCGACCACCAGGGTCATGGCGCGGAGTCAAGGATACAGGTTATGGTGAACAACCCGCCACCAACTCCTACCTCCACGCCAGCACCTACCAACACCCCAGTACCGACCGACCGTCCAACTCAGACGCCGACGCATACCTCGACCCCCATTTCCACGGCTACTTCGTCCCCGAGCGACACGCCTACGCCAACCCAAATCCCGACTATCGAGCCTACCACTCCTACGCCCACCGCAAGCCCAACCCCGACCCCCAGTGCGACACCTACCGCGACCGAGACGCCGACGATCGATTCAACTGGTCTACAATCTGACTCTCCGTAGAACCACCCAGAGGAGCACCTCTCTCCGCTCACGCTGCCGGAGTCACCGACCGGCAACCCGACTCGCACGGCTGACAAGTCAGGATCATCCTGGTGAACCGTCTATTGCAGAGATATCGATGAGAGAGGCTGTCCCGCAGCTACTCCCGCCTGCCCCCGGCTCGATGGATTGAGCCACGCAGTGTCTTGCATACCGCCGTGTCTTGGGGGAGGAAGGCACGAGAACAGGGAAGGCATGGGAAAGCCACGGGCAACCCACCCAAGCTCAAGGGATTCTGTGACACATACTCGGCGGTGACCTTCCGCCACTCGTCCCTGGGTTTGTGCGGCATACGTGCCAAGCCAGCTCGCAACTCTGTATCCCATGGGACGCCGGCGTTCGCGCTCGATGCGAGAGGGGGAGGCGATGGAACTCTACCGTGTCAGCGAGGTGGCTGAGATGCTAGACGTTCACGCCAACACAGTTCGCAAGTGGGCGAAGGCCAACATCTTGCAGCCGGTCAAGTTGCCCGGGAGCCGGTACAACCGCTTCGCAGCGGAGGAGATAGACCGCCTCCGTACGCACACGGGGTTCCCGGGCCATGATGTGGCGCGTCTCTATCGTGTGGGACAGGTAGCTGAGATGTTCGATGTCCACCCCAACACGATCAGCAAGTGGGTGAGGGAGGACATCCTTTGCACCATCAAGCTTCCCGGGAGCAACTACAAGCGGTTCACTCCTCAGGAACTGAATCGTCTGCGTCAGGAGATGGGATTGCCCCCCATGGAGGAACAAGCCTCGGACAGGCCCGTTCCTATCCCGTGAACCTCAGAAAGGCACCGATGCCGCCCAGTTCGGCAAGCTTCTCCCCGTTTTCGCCTGCCACAAACGCTACCTCGCAGTTGCGGAGGAACGCCTCCGTCACCACGCTCTCGACTATGTCCTCCAGAGCCTGCGTCTCGCCCCCACAGAAGGGACAAGGGCTGTACAGGCACAGTAGATGGCAACTGGTACAGCGCAGGCCTGGCGCCTCGAAGTCCTTCTTGACCAGCAGCCTCAGAGCCTGGCCTTTCTGCACGGCATGGAGGGTATCCTCCAGCCCCGCGGCGCCCAGATTTCCTGTGTGCACTTCAGCGCGGAGGTCGTCTAGAGCATCCCGTTCCCCAGCCTCGGCGAGCTCACTTGCAGCGGTCAACGTCTGTATCTGCACGTCGGCGACCGAGCTGACCATCTCTAGAGGAAAACTGCCAGCCAACCGCTCCCTGAGATAGGGATGCAGATACTCCACAAATTCGCTGACCAGTTCCTCCGTCCCGCCAACAAACAGTTGGCTGAAACCCTCTTCCTGGAGGAGTGAGAATGTCTGGTCGGCGGTCTCCTTCAAATGGTGCATCACCTGATGATCGTGATGGCGCTGATAGCGCGCCTGAGCCCACCCACCCTGATCATGCCGGCCTGGTACCGCGGTGAGGACGTCAGAGCGCTCTGCCGCCCCGGCACGGTCAAGCAAGATGATTCGTGCCCTGCCCTTCCCCACCAATACGGTGCAGTATGACTTGTAGCGATTGATGAACTCGATCATGGGGCTCATCCGGGTGGCGTGATCTACGACCAGCATCGGGCCCACCTTGTCGGGGAGATGATATACCTTCCATAGACCGCCGGCGGAACACGCGAAAACGGCCAGCCCACCACTACTCATGACCATCTCTTCCGTCACCAGGCTCTCTATGCGAGCCAAGTCATCGGATATCGACGTGGTCTGGGCACTCGTCCAGTCCTCCCGGTGGGCTAGAGTCTTGTTGATCATGTTCCTCAATCTGATGAGCGCGCCTTCCTCAGTGGACATCCCCTTTTCCAGCGGATAGTAGAAGCTGCAAATGAAATTCTCCTCATCTCGATACCTGGCCAGTTCCCTAAGCTCTTCTCTGTCGAGCATCAGCTATCCCTCCCACCTATCATCGGATGACGGCGATTTGTTTCCCGCAGGAAGCACACCTATCACCTTCAAGGTCGACGGTAGTACGATATCCAATTCTGCCGATGACGACGGCCCCACACGATGGGCACAACGTATTCTCATACATGTCTCCAGGCACGTTCCCTACATAGACGTACCTCAAGCCTGCCTCCCGCCCGATCTCGGCGGCCATGCGCATACTGTCCAGCGGCGTGCCGGGTACATCCAGCAATCTGTGGCGAGGGGTGAAACGGGACACGTGCCAGGGCATGTCGCGATCAAGTTCCGCGATGAACCCGGCGATTTGTCTGAGTTCAGCTTCGCTGTCATTGAGCCCTGGGATCAGCAAAGTCGTCACCTCGACCCATACGCCTCGCTCGCGCATGGCCTGAATGGTGTCCAGCACCGGTTGGAGCCTCGCTCCGCACAGTCGGCGATAGAACCCATCGTCGAAGCTCTTGAGGTCGACGTTGGCTGCGTCTAAGTAGGGATCTATTCTGTCCAGGGCCTCCAGTGACATGTAGCCATTGGTGACGAAGATGTTCTTGATACCCTCCTCCTGGGCGAGCTTCGACGTGTCGTAGGCGTATTCGAAGAAGATCGTGGGCTCAGTGTACGTGTAGGCGATGCTGTCGCAGGCGTATGTCCTCGCCGCAGCTACAACCTGCGCAGGGGACAGTTTCTCCCCTGCAAGTCGCAGCCCCTCGCGAGGAGCCTGCGAGATATCGGCGTTCTGGCAGAAGCGACAGTGGAAGTTGCAGCCCACGGTGGCGATGGAGAAGCTTCGTGTACCCGGCAGGAAGTTGTAGAGCGGCTTCTTCTCGATGGGGTCCACGTGCGCGGCCACGACTTCGCCATAAACCGTCGTGTACATCAACCCATCCACGTTCTCGCGCACACCGCATATCCCCTTTCGGTCCGCTTTGACGGTACAGCGATGGGCACACAGAGCACACCGGACGAGCTTGCCGCCCAGTCTCTCGTACAGCATAGCCTCTCTGCGCATCGTCACTCCTTCTCGTCTCTTCCAACAAGATGTTGCAGGTACTGGCCATCTCCCGCGGCGTCGGATCGAGCAGCATTATTGAGGCCAGGGCATCGCTCCCTCTATTCATGCTGGTGGACACCAGCAGTACTGAGTCGCGCCAAGAACTCTCGTGCCAGTACCGCCACGCTGGCCAACGATGCGGTGCAACCTCGGGGACGGTAACCGACCCATCAACAGGAACAGCCAGGATTCTCCTGGCACGCCGGCGTGGCGGAGGCCCGCGTCACCCCCCTCAGCGGCTGCAAAGCTGTACCCCATTGCCAGCTCAGGTGGCGGGACTCCGACTTGAACTCGAATTCCTTTGGTTGATGATCCAGGCGGTCGCTCAGCCGACTCGCATCACGTTTCCAGTTCCGCGGCAGCCAGTGGGCAGAGAATCGCACCCGCCTTGCATCCCGGCGACTTGGCATGCCTCGGAGGTCTCTCCGGTATCTGCCCAGGGGCATTCAGTGCGTGGACATAACCCAGAGGGCTATGTTCCCTGCATTGAACTGAGGTCTTCGCCGAGGGTGGTCGACAGACGGTGCGATTGACCTGACAAGCGGGGGTATGACTGTGAGAATGAGTGGGCCCTTCTCGCTGAGGCAAATCGGCAGGATAGGAAAGGCCACACCAGTGACCATAGCTCCAGCCCGAGCTGCCAACTAAGAACCTGCTAACGTTCACTCCCTGGCCCTATGTCCGTACAACTGGCGAGCCAAAGGCCTATGTCAAGTTCAGCCGCGCGGCAGGAAGCCCAGAGGGTTCCGCTTCACACCGCCCTGGCGGATCTCTAGGTGCAGGTGCGGCCCGGTGGCTCGGCCGGTGGTGCCCACCAGGCCTATGAGAGATCCACGCTCGACACCCTGTCCAGCTATGGCACGAATCTCGCTCAGATGCGCGTACAGGGTCTCGAACCCATTCCCGTGATTGACAATGACGTAGTTGCCGTACCCTCCCATCCACCCGGTCGCCGACACGTAGCCTGCGTCTGCGGCGTAGATAGGTGTTCCGGTCGGAGCGCCGATGTCTATGGCTTGATGCCCTAGCCAGTAGCCCTGCGTCAGGTATCCGCTCGCCGGCCACATGAAGCTGCCGCTGCCCTGAGGAGCGTTGGCCGGAGCCGGAGCTGTGGCGCGCACGTATCTGGGAACAATGGGTCGCGTGCCGCCAAGTATGACCAGCCTCTGACCCACCTGCAACTCGTATGGCTCTGACAGGTCGTTGTACTCGCACTCGATAATGACGGTGGGGTCTACGCTGTACCGCTTGGCCAGGCTATCCAGAGTGTCGCCAGCCTTAACCTCATGGTATGCTCCATCTAGGGGCAGGACGAAGAGCTCTTGGCCCACAACAATGTAGTCCGGCCAGGTTTCCAACTCCGGATTGGACCAAAGGATTGTCTCCGGTCGAACGCC
>Ga0307380_10007677_pt1 | contig 13971 bp, 7 predicted proteins | sample UN3MG_FD_202239 | JGI IMG/M metagenome (GOLD analysis project Ga0307380, IMG submission 202239) | Soil microbial communities from Risofladan, Vaasa, Finland - UN-3 | ecosystem: Environmental > Terrestrial > Soil > Coastal area > Acid sulfate soil | place: Finland: Risofladan, Vaasa | collected... | reverse complement strand
CGGCGGGTGACGATTCCGGCGTATACGCGCAGTTGGTTTTGAAAGTTACCTCTGCGCGCGGGCTGCCGATTGGAGCGATCAGTGACGTGCCAAACGAGGAAGAAACTATCATGCCGCCTGTGAAATTGCGTATCCGTAAGGTGCGCCGGGCACGCGGCTTTTGGCTGTTAGAGTTGGAGGAATCAGCATGAAACCCTCACGCGCATCGCGCTTCATTGCGGACTACAACGACCCGCTGATCACGTTCGGCAGTGACGATGAAAGCGATCAGGCGTCGCTCACTGAGCTTGCCGCCTACGCACTTGCGAAGTCGCGAGGTGGTCCGTTTATCGGCCCCAAGGGAGGCAAGTGGGCGGATCCGCAGCACACGATCCATTGGGATGCCGATTACGAGGCGGACTACCAAGAGTTGCTAGCAGGCAGGAAAGCCCGCGAAGCGAGGCAGCAAGCCGCCGCAGAAACGCCGAATGGCAAAAGATACGCCGCTGTGGACGCGGCGATTCTTCGGGCTCACGACCGCTCCACGGCGCACAAAGAATGGCGAAACAACGCGCCTATGAGTGTGATGACTCGCGTGCCGTATCTGAAACAAGAACTGGATAAAGAGTTTCCAGGCGTGTTCCCGGTTAGCAAAATCGTCACCGCGCTAACCGCAAAACGGCACATAACGCGATTGCATATAGCGGAGTTCTTGCTCAAGCACCTTGAGCAGCACGTCGCAAAAGAGCACAGCAAGATCAAGAAATCGCACGGCCAACTGTTCATTGGGCCGCGCGGCGGCAAGTGGGCCGACCCAAAGCACACTATCTCGTATGACCCAGATCAGCGTGAGCGCGGTGAAGGGCCGGGCACCAAATCGCGCGACGAAGCGCGCCTACTCAAAAAGATCCGTCGCCGTCCGCCCGGTGAGGGCGCGGAAGTCACGCTGAATCACCACGAACTGAACACGATCTTGAATCACGGTCGGTTCGCGCTTGTATCTGCCGCCACGAACAGCAAGAACCAAATGCACACCGGCAGAACGAAGGCCGATGAAGCCGCAGCGCATGAGGCGCTACGCAAGCGACTTGTCGAGGCCGGGTACATGCACACGGGGGTTGTGGGTCGGTACGGCGGCAGAGAAGATACGTTCCTTGTGATGGTGCATGATGCGACCTCACACGAAACGCGCGGCCTTGGCGTGATGTTTCAACAGGACTCTGTGATCTTTTCGGAACGCGGGCACCATCGCGCCTATTACACATACGATGACATTGGGCAGTGCAGCCACGGCGGCGGCTGGACAGAAAAAGAGCACGCAAAAGACTTCTACACACAGGTCAAGCATCCCAACGGCACGTCTACGCGGTTCACTCTGAACATTGACTTTGATCATCGCAAACCATGCGATAAGTCAATCACGAACAATCTTGAAAAGTCGTTGGACCGTCCGCCCGCTGGCTATGGGGTCGCACCGCGTTCGCATCACGGCGGTTGGCGCAAGAAAATCAAAGGCGAGTGGTCGTACTGGTATCCTGGCAAGGGCGTAGTCGGCAAGCCACGAAAGGACGATGAAAAGGAACCGACGCCTAAGCAGCAAGCGCGGCAGCGCGCGTTCGGTTCATTCGTGAAAGTCACGCCCGGCAGGCGACTGCCGGTGTACGAGGAAAGCCGCGCGAAGCAAGATACCAACCCCGGCTTGTGGAAAATGGAAAACGGCGTGTTCCACATGAAAAGGGTACGCACGTTTGAAGGCGCACCGGACGATCGGCGTATCCGATCCACGCGCAACGAACCCGACGTAGACGATCACACGAAGATGCAGTTGATCACTGAGTACGGGCCGCTGATTCGCAAGGAAGCGCGCGATGCTGCGCGGCTGCATGGGATTGCCAGGCGAAGCGAGATCGGCGCGGCTTACGGCGAAGCGAATCAAACTGCCGTAGAGCTACAGCACGGCGGCATCGAAGGCATGCTGCATGCGATTGCGGCGTATCGTGGCGGGCAACCGTTCGGCATGTACGCGCAGCAATACGTTCGCGACTACACGCGGTTGGAGGCGGGACGCCAAGGGAGCGTGTCGCACTTGCCAGCGCGGCACGTTGCGAACCTGCGACGTTTTATCGCCGCCCGCGTGAAGGCGCAAGTCAAGTTGCGGAGTGACAACCCCACGTCTGAGCAGATCGCGCGATTCTTCGATCTGCGACTCAAACACGTTCACACGGGGCTTGCGCCGGTACTGCGGAATGAGTTGGTGCCGATGGAGGGATACAAACTCGCAGTCGGACGGCACGGCACCGGCTTGGCCTGGTCAGACTCCCAAATGCGTGACCGTGAAAACCGCCGCAGTCGTGTTGAATGGTGTGATGCGTTTTCGCTTTATCTTAGCGGGGGGCGTGTCACAGCGGGCGACGGCGCAGATGAGATTTCAAGCGCGTTCAATTTCGGCACCGCGTTTTCGACTGAGGATCAGATCGTGGTCAAGGATCAGCTTGAACACGTTTTCGAGCGCATGAGCGACTTGCGGCACAAGTTCACGTTGGAAGGTCGCGCGCCCGGCAGATACGAGACAAAAACAACGTACCGCGTGGACAACATGGCGGACTTGCTCAAACGCCGATTGGGGCTGGGCAAGTATGATGAGCATAGCATCGCGGAACTCGCGATGGTTGTGCCGGTTTATCGTCGCACAAAGGACGGCTGGGTAGAAGCGGGCGAACGCATGGCTCGCGATTACATGCAGCGGTTTATTGAGATAGGCATGGACCACTTGCGAGGGTCCACAGACAACTTGGATCACACAACCAAGTATGTGATCACGCAAGCGGCAAACGCCGTCGCGCCAAAGGAACGCCTGCCCACTGGGCCGACGTATTCGGATTCGCTGCGAGCGCATGCGCAAAGTATCCCGCAAGCGGCGGTAGAGGCGTTCCGCGCTGCGCAGATCAAAAAGTTCGCACGCGGAATCGCGGACCCCGGTGCTGCGCCGCCTACGGGCGCGTCATTGCACGCGAGCGAATCGTACAGGGCAGTTATCGAACGCAACGAAGCCCTTACGAGTTCGATGGCTTGGTTGGCGAACGCATCGCACGAAGCGGTCGCAATGGAGGCTGCGCGCCAGTCGGAGTTCGGGCGGAAGTTGGCGGCTGAAATGCACACGGCCATGACGCGGTTCGTGGAAGTCGAGCGCGTGAGCACGCACGAAGGTATCGCGCACATGCGCAATCCATCCACGGGCGCACACGAAGCCGTGCGCGTTCACCTTGGCTACGATCGATATTTCGGCAACCCTTCGATTCGTGGCAGTGGCTACTCGCCGTCGCGCATGAAGCCAGCGCGCCAGCGCACCGGCAATCGGTACTGGCAAGCGATAGGACAGCACCCCGACTTGCAACGGCTGGCAACGGACCCAGACCTCGCCGCCGACGTTGCAACTTCGCTTGGTGCCTTGGGACCGATGGATAAAGCGTTCAAAATGTTGAATGACGCAATCCTGAATGAGTGTGAGCGTTGGCCGCGCATGATGGAGTTGATTTCTTCGGCGGATCGGTTGCCTACTCCGGTTTGTCGCGCAGTCGAGAGGATGATTGGCTTATGACGTACCGTGTCGGGAGAGTGGCCCCAGGCGGGGCTGTAACGCCCGTATTTGACGTGGATCGTACAGAAGGGGGCGGGATCCTTCTGTCTGCCATTCACGGCCTCACAGACTCCGACAAAATGTCCATTCTCGCGCACTACGGACAGCCGATCTCGGCAACCGTGATGGTGAAGCGAATGCAGCACCGCCGCCTGTTCCGACCGGGAACCCAGGCCCACTTTGATCACGCGAGTTACGCGCTGCCGTCGCCGTTTGAGCTACTGCCCAGACAAGGATGATATGTTGCTACTATTTCCAGCACGGCGGCTTGGGCTGCTAGAAAAATCCGCGACCGATGGTGGCGAGCGTCCAGGCCACAAGTATTGGAAGCGCCAGCGCGTCTACGCGCCGAAACTGCATTGGCGGTACTGGTATCACGATGACGCCGATCGCCAAGCCGCCAAAAAGGACTTGGACCCGCACGGCCATGATGAGCACGTCACTCGCGCGGAAGCCGCCGCGAAGCTGTATCCCAACTTGCGCGTGAAGCGTCGCAGCACCGCATCGATCACGACTTCGTTTCTTGAGGGCTTGCTTGGCGTTGGCGGCAAGCCAGGCCGGACTACGGTTCGGTATTCAGCCGCATTTGCGAAGCAGCATATCAACCCCGCCGTTGCAGCCGAGAAGGGCGGGCTTGAACCCGACCGCAATCCGATTCAGCGCGTCGCACAAGCGTTGGAAATGCTGTCTGAGCCTGTGAAGAAACTTTTGTCGTTGCAGTCTATCGAAATCGTGAACCGTGATGAGGCGCGGATCAAGGAACATTTCGAGCGAGGCGCGGACGCGATCCCAGTCCCGGCTGCATTTTCGGATAAACATAACATCACGCTTTGCGCCGATGGTGCGGAAGGCACTGGCGCTGGATTCAATTCCCCGCCGTCCGGTGACGCGAAGTTCGGGCGCTCGCTCACGTTATCTGAGGAAATCCTGTGGCACGAAATCGGTAGCCACTTGCGGGAGCGATTGAGTACGACTCCCGCACGCAAGGAAATGCTAGATAAGTTCCGCAAGATTGCGGAGCGGCCAGCACTCACAAAACCGAGTGTCGCTGCAAACCAGAACTGGATTGTGGACTTCGCGGAATCGTTCGCAGCCATGATGAGCCACCCACGCGAAATGGCGCGGCGTTGCCCAGAACGCTACGTGTGGTTCCAAGAATCGGGTTTGGTGAACGTCCCGCCGCTTGCGGATATGCTGCTACGCCCCGCCGCTGAGTTTGCATGGTGGGAAGGCGCGGAACTAACCAACACAGGCCGCATGATGCACCGCATGATCGAACGTATCGCGGAATCGCCGCGAACCACTTACGTTTCGGATCAGGACGAATACTACAGCGTCACAGGGAACGGGCGCACGGTGTACTTCGTGGCAGGCCCAGCGTCCGCAAGCGAGGAAGATAGTTGGCGTCCGCTGCCGCCCATTTTGGATCCGAAAACGAACGTGCCGGTGTACGTGGCGGCTGTTGCGCAGCGGTTCCGCGCGAAGGGCATCGTCAAGGAAGTCTATGATGAGCTTGGGCGACGGCTGGACGATACGTCCGCATTTTTCTACTTGCGCCAAGAGGAAGCGATCGACGGGTTGCCGGAAACGCTCGCAGAGTACGGCAAACTCGGGGCCAAATCCGGGGATGGTAAAGTAGGCACCGCCACGCACGGACTCGGCTATCAGATTTACACGATGCTTGGGGTCAGTGTCGGCACGGGCGAATCCGAAGCAGTGAAGGATATGAGTGCAAGGACACTCGCGTCACGCGAGCTTCGATGGCAGTGGGCACCCGTCAAGATGACGGAGGAAGAATTCCACACGAAAACTCCGACCTTCACGTTTGCCCGCATGCGTGAAGCAGTGGATCAGCCGTTTGTGCAAGTCGCAGCGAACGGCAAGGACATTATCTCGCCGCGCACCAAAAAGCCGATGCTGGCGACGCGCCTATACACGTCCGTCAATCCAGACGGGTCGATCACTGAGATCGGTGTGCGTGAGGCGGCGGACTTCGTAGAAGGCGAGATCGTTTTACTGCCAGTTACGGTGGAAGCTGCGGACGGATCAGAAACAACAGAGTGGGAGCCGACTGAGCTTACCCGCGCGGCGCATGGCGATGATTTCAGTGCGAAAACGCTATCCAAGCGATTGCGCGTGACGGTGGATGACTTGCTGTCACGCAACGGCAAAACAGGCCAGTACCAGATCGAAGATCCGATGCTGGCCGCGCTTGTGAATCCAGATAACCGACCGCTGGCTACAAAAGAGGATCTGATCGCTGCGTTGCGGTTCGCGGCAGAAGCGCGCGTGCCGCGTTGGGTGACTATCGAGTTGCCGGACGATCGCAACACGCACATTCACTTGAAAGCCGTGTTCGACGGCAACGGTTCGCCATTGCTTGTCGGTGACTACTGGGAACGGAAGCTAGGCAAGGTTGCACCGCGCATATCTGATCTAGTGGCGAGTAGCATGGAGCTTCGCAAAGTCGGACGCGCTCGCGAGATCCCGGTGAAGCGCGAGCCGATCGTAGTGGGCAAGCCGTTGTTCGTGCAGATCGCCAAGAAATTGATTCAGGCCATTCTGGTTTCAAAGAACGCGCCTAGCAGCGGCAAAAAGGTGTTCACGGTTAGGATACTGCCAGATCAGGAAGTGCCCGAGCAAGTCATGGACGTTTCACAGGTGCAAGGCATTGCCGATGACCTTGACCTTGACCGACCGTCCATTCGACGGCGCAAGTTCCGAGCGCCCGCCAACGACTTGCTGTTGTACGCCGATGACGTGTCAGTCACGCCAAGCGGCGATCCGATCCCCGGTTCCGGCGTAGTCAAGATAAAGCTGCCGCTAAACGGCCAGTTCACGTTTGAGGAAATCGCACGTTCGCCAGGCGTGCGTGTGACGAATGGCGAGCTTGTGCTTGACCCGAATGAAGTATCCGCGTTCCGCGATCATGTCGGCGGGTTCCTGATGGATGACTACGTGCGGATCAAGATGCACAAGCAACTTGAGGCTGCGCGAGTGCTTGAGGAAGCAGGACGCAAGCCGCGTGTGTCCATGAGTCGTATCTGCGACTCGATTGGCACCGTGAACACCGGACCCAAAGGGTTGCTGAAAGGCATGCGGGAATCCGTGCGCGGGCAACCCTTACGACTGGGCAGTCACCAAGCACTAGGGCTGCAACACTTGGCGCAGTCGAATGGTCGTATCATGTTCGCTTGGGGCATGGGCACGGGCAAAACGATCGGCACGATAGCCGGAATCAAGTTGCTGCAAAATCTGAGCAAAGGTAAGCAAGCCCGCAAAACGCTTGTGGTTGCGCCCAAAGGCGTTGTTGTCGAGTGGTTCAATTCGGTTGCTGAGTTCACGACGGGCCGGGCTACGCTTTTGGGCGCTGGGTTGCCAGGGGCGGTGCGCGTGTGGACACCGCCTAAAGAGCTACAAGAAAAACCGGCTGGTTGGAGCGAGGATAAGTACCAGGCCGCGTTGCGAAAAGCGCGCAAGGCTGCGACAGGGGCATCCCTGTGGGATCCGTCCATTGACAAAAACGACATAGCTGTCGTTTCGGATGCTTATTTCACCGAGCATGAATCGGAGCTACGCCGCACGGGCGGGTTTGATACTACCGTGATCGATGAAGCACAGGGCGTGCAGCGCGACAACAAAAAGAGCGCGGCGATTGCCCGTTGGAACGCCGACCTGAATACGTTGATCTATCTTACCGGCACGCCGATCACGAACACAATGGCGACGCTTGCGAACTACGTGCGCACGCTATCGAACGGCGAAGTGGACTGGGGCACCGCAGACGAGTTTGAGAAGATGCGCATGGTTGAATCCGCCGTGTTGAAAGCCTCTGGGGCTAAGACCGCCGCGAAGATGGACATAAACCCCACGATGCTTGCGGAACTGCTACCGGCGTTGCAACAGTATATCGACGTGCGCGGTGCGGAGGAAGTCACCGATCGGGTGATGCCGTTGATCCTGACCGACGAAAACTCGCCGGAAGCACTCTCACGAATCGGCACAACCGTTTATCGTGGTTACATGAAGCAAATGACTGAGGCGGATCGCAGCCGCCTTGAATCCGGTGTCATGCTTGGTGAGGATGAGCAAGCGGTGTTGTCGCCGGAAGGGCGGCGCTCAATCCGTATCGCTCGCGCGGTGACGAATACGCCCGGCTACAAGCCCGTTAGCTTGCGCCGTGAAGTGACATACGAGAAGTTGCAAGAGGGCAAAGGGGATAAAGCTGCCCGCGCCGTGGATGAGGTATTGAAGCTGCCGACGTATAAAACGCTGGTAGCTCAGTTTGGCGGGAAGTTCCCTTCACAAAAGGACGTGGATTCCGGCAAGCTGCAAGAGGGGCATTTTGCAGCGATCGGGGCGTGGTTCGGGCACGCACTTGGCCGAGATTACGATACGATGGGAGGCCGCAAGCCCGAAGCCGTGCTGACTGCGAAGGAACTGGCCGCGTACAAGGCGAGTGGCGAGCTTGGCAACGGCATCGTGGCGGACCAGAAGATACCAAATCCTGAGTTCGGCCCAGAAGGGGCGATCTGTCGCGGCACGATGGATGCAAGCGGCAAGGTGCATCCACTTGAGCGGGTTATCCGCGACGCCAAAGGCAAAGTGATCGACACGATCAAGGTGCCAGTCGGTACGAAGTTTGTTCGCAACCCCCTGCGGAATTCTGCGACTGAGTATTACCTCGCAGGGCTTCCGGTGGGCCACCCCGAATTCGCATCCGTGGCGTCTGATTGGGACGATACGCGAGCCGTGATTGTGCGCGTGCGAAAAGAGCGCGAGGCCGCTGGAACCGAAGATGAGGATGAGGATGAGTCGCTGATCGAAGGCGCAGAGAAAGGCCAGCGCCCGTTGCCAGGCCACGATAAGTTCAACGTGAACAAAAGCATCGAACGCCGTCGCGAGCGCGTCATGTTGGACATGGTGCTGACTATGGATAACGCTAAATGCGATGCGATGGAAAGGTGGATCGCAGATACCGTCAACCCAAAGACAGGCAACCCCGACGCGCAAATGGTGGTGTTTACGAATTCACTGAGTTCAAGTTACCGCACAGCCGAATCGAAGATGCGCATGCTTGGATACAAGGACGTGAACGAAGAATTGAATGAGAAGCTGCGCGCACCGGGCGACAGGCCACCGGATACCGGGTACTACTACGTGACGTTCAGCAACGACGCGGCCACGCTTGGCAACCGCGTTCTGAACAGTGATATCTTCCGTCGCGCGCAGGTCAACGGGCGAAACACCAAAACTTCGATGCTCGTTCACATGGCGATGTACGGCACGTCCGGCAAGCAATTGAAGCCAGGCGCGATTGTGGAGCCGTGGGTTAGAGACACGCGCGATGACATTGCGAAAGCGTTTCCATCGATCGAACCGCCCTCTCGCGTATCCCTAGTTTCAGAGGGCGGCAAGAACGTCTACAAGTACGCTTACGATTCGGACGTGAGCGCAAAGGACCGCGCCAAGATCAATAAGTTGGAAGCCTCCTATGTTGGGTCTACAGATTACGAAGCTGCGCACGCGGCAGTAGACGCCATTTATGCCAACTACTTTGTGACACGCGCGCCGATGACGGAAGCCCAGATCAGTGTGTTTGATCGTTGCCGTTTCATGGTAGCGACCGATGCAGCGCAAGTCGGCATGAACTGGGGCAACGGATCGAAGCTGGCGCATTACGATTCGCTGTTTTCGCCGTTCGCAGAAGATCAGCGCGCCACGCGCATCGCTCGTTTGTTGCCTGAGCTTGTGCATCCGAAGTTCAAGCCGACGTTCGATCGCTTGGACGCCAAGATACGCGCAATGGGCAAGAAAACCAACTTCTCGGAGTACGAGGGCAGCGTGGCAAGCGCAGCAACGATCGTAGAGGATGCGATCGAAGGGCTGTCGAAAAACGATCAGATTTTGTTGAATGAGAACAAAGTAGGCGCTGCGCAGTTTGCACGCGCGTATCTCGCGCAGTCTGCGTTGACGCGCTTACAAGGGCTGCGGTCAAAGGTCGGCCAGCGATTGCGCACAGAAGGTCGCGTGCTCACGGGCGCACCGAAGGTGCAAACGATCATAGGCGAGGATCCCGAAACCAAGCGACCGATCTACGGCATGGCGTCGCCTGTGATCAAAGCAGTCGAGATCAACGAAGGCGATATTACGAACGAAATGGTAGAGAATGAATTGCAGCCCTTTGAGCGCGAGTTGTTGCGGTCAATGGGCGCACTAAAGGACATGCGCCGGTTTACGACCTCAGTGGAGGTGCCAGAAATGGAAACCCGCACTGTGGAAGTGATAAGCGAGTACACCGGCAAGATGAAGAAAAAGAAAGTCCGCGTGCCGACTGGCCGGTTGATCACAGAGTCACCGTCGCATGCGGAGCAATCGGTTATCACGCGAGCACGCGCCAAGAAACGCCCAGTCGAGACTCTTATGTCCGCGATACAAGGCGTGGCCCCGGTAAAGACGCGGTTCGACTTCGTTTCCTCGCACGTTGAATCAATGGCCCGCCTCGCAGTCCGCAAACGCCCGGTGATGACGGCAGCGGATCGTGCCGCCGCTAACAAGCGCCGCAAGGAAGCCGAGATATACAACAAGCAAGAGCACGCGAGGCATCGCAAGGAACTACTCGCGCTCGCAGCGTTGGAGGGAAGATAATGGCGCTAGAGCAATACGTTTCTGGGATCCCGTTCGATGGCGACATTGACGTAGAGTATTTCGGCAAGTTGCCGAATGCGCACGTCGCGCAACAGCGCCTCGATTTCATGTTGAACCAAGCCAATATCCATGAGCTATTGCGACGTGGCTACGGCGGTGCGCCGTTGACGACAATGTGGCTTGCCACGTATCGCGCGTGTTTGTCCTACGGCGTGTCGATTCCAACGGATCAGCAAGGCCATGCTCGCGAGCTTGGCGTCATAATCCCATGATACAGGCGTGCCCCCATTGCCAGGCGGAACTATTCGCCCTGAGCCGCGACGGCATGAAGCTAAAGGCGACCACTTCGATCTTGGTGCTGCACAAGTCCGGGGAAGTAGAGATAAACTGCGCAACCTGCAAAAACGGCGTTTTACTGCCATTGACGGCGGTTCCGGGGGCTGCACTGACAAAAGGACGCCTTGCGCAACGGATCACGGTGCGACGGGGCTTGACAAGCACTAGATAGGCTGGGCAATAGACGGTTGTAGCGCCTAGCGAAAGCACGGGGCGGCGGTCGGCAGCGATGCCTGACCCCCGCCCTTTTTGTTTATGCCTGAACCAACCCCATTTCAGTTTGAGATCGACGCGGAGGTTTTCGAGAAAACCAACGCGAAGGGCGAATCTGAGTATTGGGTCGGCGGCGTCTGCACAACGGACCATATCGATCAAGAGGGCGAACGGCTGTTGCAGGGCGGCTTGGACTTCCGACCGTTTCTGGATCACGGCTACTTCAACGATAACCACGCCAAGGACACAGGCGGCGCGGTCGGCAAGCCCATGAAGGCAGAACTACGCAAGTTGCCGGACGGCCACATGGGCTGGTACGTGGAAGGCCCGCTGTTCAAGAACAGCCGCGCACTCGGTATCATGGAACTTGCGAACGAACTTGAGCGCAGCGGCGATGCAAAGCGCAAGCTGGGCTTTTCAGTCGAGGGCACGATTTTGGATCGTGACCCAGAGAATCCAACGACTGTGCGACGCGCAGTTGTGCGCGAAGTGGCGATAACGCGGTGCCCAGTCAACGCGCACACGTCGCTGCAACGCTTGGCGAAGTCGTTGTCAGTGGCCGGGCTATCAGGCGGCGTTGCAGGCGGCGAAATCTCGCATGGGTCTATCTTGTCGCCTGAGTCGCTAGAGGGTGGCGCAACGACCCCGCGCAAAAAGCGCAAAAAGAAAATGCGAAAGTCGGAAGCGATCTCATTCTTGATGAGCCGCAACAGCCGACTGACCCGTGCAGGCGCAGAGACAATCGTGAACCACGCAATCCAACATTTCGGGCAATAGGAGAGACACGATGAGTATCAAAGAGATCGAAGTTTCCGAGGACAGCTTGCAGGCATCGCTTGACGATCTGATCAAGGCCGCTGGCGCAACGAACGCCGTGGATAATCTGCGTAAGGGCGGGATCGTCAACTCGGGATTTGAAGATGAGCGCGGCAAGCAAGGCGGGGGCCAAGGCTCCATGTCCGACGCGGGCGGTGTCGAGGAATTGATGATCGGCAAGTTGGTTGCCGGTGGCATGTCCGGCGACGCGGCGATTGCGGCGGTTGGTAGCATGATGGGCTTGCTCAGTGAGCAGGGCATGTTGGGCCACATGAGTCAGGCCGAGCGCGACGAAAACGAAGCCACTGGCGATGACGATGACGATGACGATGACGACGGCGAGGGCATGTCGGGATACGCGCGTGGCTACTACGACGCGATGCAGAAAATGGGCAAGTCGCAGGATTCCAGCGACTACGGCGAGCCGCTTCGCAAGTCCCACGCCGAAACCTTCGCGGAAGATCGCGATATTTCGGAAGGCGTGGATGCGTCGCCGTTTCTTGAGCAGTTGACCGCCAACACGACACAGGCACTCGACGCCTTGCGCAAGTCGATTCAGACCGGGCGCGCAGACCAGAACACGGTCAACAAGTCGCTTGCGATGGCGCTGCACCAAATGGGCACGTTGTCCAAGTCGCAGGGCCGCGTGATTGACGAACTCGGCAAGCGGTTGGGCATGGTGGAATCCACGCCCGCACCGGGCAAGGGTGCGCGCAGTCTCGCAGGCGCACAGGCGATGACGAAATCGATCGGCAGCGGCAACGGCGAGGGCCAGGCGCTCACCAAGTCGCAGGCGGCGTCAACGCTCATGTATCTTCGTTTCGAGAAGGGCATGGACCGAATCGAAGGCGAGCCGATTGGGCAGCTTGCGGTGTTCGCTGAGAGTGGCGGCACAGTCAGCAACAACGTCCATGCGTACATTCAGAAGTGGCTTGCCACGCATCCCAGTGAGCGCAATCAGGCGCTTTCGTACAGCTAACGGTCGGACGCAACCTCACAGAATCGAAGGAAGGCAAAGAACATGAGTATCGCAACTACCCCAAGCGCGTTCGTATCGACACGCGACTACCGCGACTTCAACGGTTTCGGCGCATCGAGCGCCGATGAAATTCAGGATCTCCGCAAAGCCCTTTCGGCTGGCAACGACGTGAACAATCCCGGCGCTGCGCCCGGCGTTGGCTTCCCTCTCCGTCCAGAATCCCTAGAGGCGACCCTCAAATCAGTTACTTTCGAGATGGATGAGATAAAGCTGTTCAAAACGATAAGCAAAATTCCTGCGGTTAATACCGTAGAGGAATACAATCGCTTGCTATCGTTTTCCAACGGCGGCGCTCGCGCATTCGATCTGGGATGGATGCCCGAGGGTGATTTGCCCGAGGAGCAGGATTCCACCTACGAGCGCGTCACGATGCTGATCAAGTTCCTTGGAACGGTCGGGCGGGTAACTCACGTCGCCAACACTGTGCGCTCGGCGCACGGCAATATCATCGCCCTTGAAACCATGAACAAGACCATGTTCATGTTGCAGCAACTTGAGCACTCGCTTTTCTTCGGTGACTCATCGCTCATCCCTGAACAGTTCGACGGCCTTGAACGCCTCATCCGTACCGGCGCTCCGCAGAACGTGATCGACCTTCGCGGTCGGTCGCTGACTGAGGAATCCATGAACGATCAACTGCTCCAAATCCGCGACAGCTTCGGGCGCGCGACCGACTTCTACAGCGCAACCGGCGCGTTCGCGGATCTGAGCAAGCAAGTCTACGATCGCCAACGCTTCACCCAGGCACCGTCACCCGGCGTGTTGGGATCGCAAGTGCAGGCGTTCCAAGGCCAGCACGGCAAGGTGAACTTGCATGACAGCGTGTTCATTCAGCCGGGCGGCTTTGCCTCCGCAACGGGCCTTGGGTCCACTGTCAAGCGCCCGCTCACGCCGACCATCACGATCGCGCCTGTCGCGGCTGCAAACCCCGCGTCCTTGTTCGTGACCGCCGATGCGGGCACGTACATTTATCGCGTTGTCGCGCGAAACCGTTTCGGTGCGAGCATCCCGCTCAACTCCGCTGCGGTGGCCGTGGTCGCTGGCGATCGTGTGACCTTCACCGTCGCGGACGGCGGACAGGGCACCTCGTACTACGAGATTTACCGCACTGAGCCGGGCGGTGCTGCCGGAACGGCGAAGCTCATGGCGAAGGTTGCGCGTACCGGCGCGACCCAGGTGATCACCGATGACAACGGGGATATCCCCGGCACGTCAACGGCGTTCATGCTCATGCAGAATCAACAGTCCTTTTCGTGGGCGCAGTTGCTCCCGATGACGCGCTTCCCGCTGGCCGCGATCGATA